>Ga0209212_1009217_pt1 | contig 10346 bp, 12 predicted proteins | sample RifGroC2_FD_183996 | JGI IMG/M metagenome (GOLD analysis project Ga0209212, IMG submission 183996) | Groundwater microbial communities from Rifle, Colorado, USA - Groundwater C2 (SPAdes) (version 2) | ecosystem: Environmental > Aquatic > Deep subsurface > Groundwater | place: Rifle, Colorado... | reverse complement strand
AGCACCAGCAGGCTGCATATCGCACCGGACAGGCTGAGGAAGAAACCCGGCGCGAGGAAGTTGCCGAACAGCAGGCTGCCCGCCACCACGCGCAACAGCGACACCCAGGCTGCCGTACGCCAGCCGTAGCGCGCCAGCACGATGAGCGTAACGATGTTGGCCAGCCCCGGCTTTACCCCGGGCAGCGGCGAGGGAATGGCGTTTTCCAGCACCGTAAGGCCGAGCGCCACCGCAGCCATGCGCGCGATGTGGTGGTCTTCGGCAGTGGTGTCGAGCTTGATTGAGGATTGAGGATCGTGGATTGAGGATTGAGAAAAATCCAACCCCTCCCGGCCTCCCCTTGTCAGGGGAGGGGTGCTGGTTTCCCCTCGTTCCTCGCTCCTCAATCCTCGATCCTGCATTTCAGTAGTTGAGGCTGTCATATTTTTTCCGACTGCCGGCCAATTCCACGCTGACCTGGTTGGGCAGGCAGAGCGCGATTTCACCGGCCTGCTGCAGCCAGCCCTGGCGCACGCAGTATTGACGCGGGCTGGGATCGGAAGCGATGCGCGCCTTGCGTCCCTGTATGGTGATAACGCTGATGCCAAGCGGGCCCGGCACTTCGATTTGCTGGTCACGCGACAGCGGCACTTCACGGAAGATTTTGCCGCTGCTGCGGATGATTGCCTTGTCGGCGAGGCCGCCATTCCATAAATTGAGGGCGAGCAGCACGACACTGGCGCCGCCGAGTAATAGCGTCAGCCAGTCGCCGGGTCTGAGGTGCGGCAGGATGGCCGCGCGGTTAACATGAAACTCGCGTAGCGAGTCCGCGTCCCTCTCTTCCGTAGGCGGGAGAGAGTTAGGAGAGAGGGGAGCGGGCATGGTAAGTCATATCAAGTGTCGGCTATCTGCCATGCCCGCTGAGTTCATGCGAGTTCACGGTGGCGCACCAGTACCTGCTGCTGCCCTTCGAAATTCCGCGCGAGTTTTTCGGCGAAATACACCGAGCGATGCTGTCCGCCGGTGCAGCCGATGGCCACGGTGAGATAGCTGCGGTTGTCGGCGATATAGCAGGGAAGCCAGCGTTCCAGGAAACTGCGGATATCTTCAAACATATCCTGTACGGCAGGCGTATTTTCCAGAAATCCGATGACCGCAGCGTCGTTTCCGGTAAGCGGGCGCAGCGCCGGATCATAATACGGGTTGGGCAGGCAGCGCACATCGAATACCAGGTCCGCGTCCAGCGGAATGCCATGCTTGAAGCCGAATGATTCGAACAGCAGTGCCAGGCGCGCGCGATCCACCTGGATGAACTGCTTGATCCAGGCGCGTAGCGCGTTGGCATCGAGATCGCTGGTGTCGATGTGGTGGCCGATGCTGCCGATTTCGGCGAGCAGCTCGCGTTCGTAGGCGACGCACTCGGGCAGGGTGCGCACCCCGTTGCTGAGCGGGTGCAGACGGCGTGTTTCGGAAAAACGCTTCACCAGCGTGTCGGTCTGCGCATCCAGATACAACACATGCACCGCCAGGTCTCTCTGCATGAGTTGCAGCAGCAGGGAAGGGAGCACCTGTACGCTATGAGCGTTGCGTACGTCCACGCTTACTGCAACGTTCTGATAGCCGGCCGGCATGAGTTGTTCGATCAGGCCGGAAAGCAGCTCGGCAGGCAGGTTGTCCACGCAATAAAAGCCCGCATCTTCCAGCGTTTTGAGTGCGACGCTCTTGCCGGAGCCGGACAGACCGCTGATCAGGAAAAGTTGCATTCGGTCTTCCGCTAGTCGCCGAGCAGCAGTTGATCATGCCGCGTGATGAATTCCTGCATGCTGTCGATGCCGCGCTGTTGCATGACGAAATTGCGCGCGGCAGCTTCCACCAGTACCGCGAGGTTGCGCCCTGCAACCACCGGGATGTTTACGGTGCTGATGTTCACGCCGAGGATTTCCTGGTGAGTGGCGTTGAGCGGCAGGCGTTCCATTTGCGAGAGATCGCTGCCCTGCGGGCGATGCAGATGCACGATGAGTTTCAGGCTCTTCTTGCGCCGCACCGCCGTTTCGCCGAACATGGTGCGGATGTTCAGCACTCCCAGGCCGCGCACCTCGAGAAAGTCGCGCAACAGCTCGGGGCAGCGTCCCTCCAGCGTATCCGGTGCGATGCGGTGCAATTCGACGATGTCGTCGGCAACCAGCCCGTTGCCGCGCGTGATCAGTTCCAGCCCCAGTTCACTTTTACCAACCGCGCTTTCGCCGGTAATTATCACGCCGACCCCCAGCACATCAAGAAACACGCCGTGGCGCGTGGTCGATTCGGCCAGTTCCTTGGCAAGATAGTGGCGCACCAGCCACATCAGGTGCACGCTGGGTTTGGGCGAACGGAATAACGGAATATGTGACCGGTCGGCAAAGGCGACCAGTTCGGCCGGGATGTCATCGGTGCCGGCTACAATCAAACAGGTCGTGACGCTTTGTTCGATCTGGCGGAACGCGCTGGCGCGCTCTTCCGCCCCGAGGTTGCGCAGATAATTGAGTTCGGTTTCGCTAAGCACCTGCACCCAATTCGGGTGAATCAGGTTGAGATGGCCGATGAGCCCGTTGTTGGAGGCATTGACCTTGTCGCTGTCGATGATGCGATCGGTGCCGTCCGCGCCGGCAATATGGCTGAGCTGCAGCCGTTGCTGCTTGTCCTCGAATAATTGCCGGACGTTAACCTGGCTCATGGAGACCTCTAAAATTCATTTTGCGGGCGAGTCGCGGTGTCGCGTGCTCGCTCATTCCTCGTCTATCAACCCGATATGCCTCGTCATTCGCACTGCCCCCACCTCAATCCTCCCCCACCCCGTGGGGGAGGAGGCAATCGTTCCTTCCCCCTCTGGGGGAAGGTTAGGATGAGGGTTGGCGGCTCCTTGCGTCTCATCCCGCAAAAGTAAATTTAAAGGCTCACATTATGCCGTGCTGTTCCAGTCGTAGAACAACTGATGAATGCTGGCGCCGTCTTCGCAGGCGAGCAGGCGATTGCGGAACTGCGCATCGCTGAACATTTGCGCCAGTTCGCCGAGGATTTGCAGATGCAGATCGGTGGCGCGCTCGGGTACCAGCAGCACGAAAATCAGATTGACCGGCTGGCCGTCCGGCGCATCAAAGGGAATCGGGTGAGCGGTTTTTACGAATGCGGCAGTGGCCTCGCGCAACTTGGCGATGCGCCCGTGCGGGATCGCTACACCCTGTCCCAGACCGGTCGAGCCGAGCTTTTCGCGGGCAAACAGGCTGTCGAACACCTGGCTGCGTGCAATTTGCTGATTGTTTTCAAACAGCAGCCCGACGCGTTCAAACACACGCTTTTTGCTGGTGGATTCCGCGTCCAGCAGGATATTGTCGGGTAACAGGATTTTGCTGATCAGGTTCATGGTGAGGTCGGGTAAGATAAAAAGGGCGGCAGGTTACCGCCCGTGGTTAATTACTCCGCTGCGGCATGTTTTCCGGAATCGTCGTGGCGGCGTGCCGACAGCTTTTCCTTGTGTTTTTTTACCTGGCGGTCCAGTTTGTCCACCAGCGCGTCAATCGCGGCGTACAGATTCTCGTCTTCGCATTCCACAAACACATCCTTGCCGCTGATGTGTACGGTTGCCTCGGCTTTCTGCCGCAGTTTTTCCACCGAGAGGATGATGTTGACGTCAATCACACTGTCAAAATGGCGTTTGATTTTGCCGAACTTGCCGGTCGCATAGTCGCGGATAGCGGGGGTGATTTCCAGATGGCGCCCGGTTAGATGAATGTTCATGTCTTGCTCCTTCTTTTAGAGTGATTTACGGAGATTGACCGGGAGTATATGCAATGTTTCCCGGTATTTTGCTATGGTACGCCGGGCGATTACGATGCCCTGCTGTGCCAGGATTTCCGACATGCGGCTGTCGGTAAGCGGTTTGCGCCGGTCCTCCGCGCCGACCAGTTGCTTGATCAGTTCGCGTATTGCTGTGGAAGAGCAGGTGCCGCCGCTTTCCGTGGTCAGGCCGCTGCCAAAGAAATGCTTGAATTCATAAATGCCGCGCGGGGTCAGCATGAATTTCTGGGTGGTGCTGCGCGATACCGTTGATTCATGCAGATCGAGCGCCTCGGCGATTTCGCGCAGTACCAGCGGGCGCATGCCGATCTCGCCATGCTCGAAAAAATTGCCTTGCCGTTCCACGATGGCCTGCGCGACGCGCAATATGGTTTCAAAACGCTGCTGCAAATTCTTGATCAGCCATTTTGCTTCCTGTAGCTGCGTGGCGAGTTGCGATGAATTCTTGTCGTTGCGCTGTTGCAGAATATTGGCGTAAATCTGATTTATGCGCAACTTGGGCATGGCTTCCGTATTGAGCCGGGCGCGCCATTTGTTCCCGTGTTTCTCCACAATGACGTCCGGCACCACGTAATCGGCAACGTTTCTGTCGAATGTGGCGCCCGGCTTTGGATTCAGGCCGACGATCAAATGTTGCGCGGTACGCAATTCATCATCAGAGCAGCGCAGCAGTTTTTTGATTCTGGCGAAATCGTGGGCGGCGAGCAGGTCCAGATGATCGCTTGCCAACCGGATCGCCAGATCGCGTTGCGGGGTGTCTTCCGGCAGCGCCCTGAGCTGCAAGGTCAGACATTCGGACAGATTGCGCGCGCCGAGGCCAGGTTGATCTAGGTGCTGCAGTTGCACCAGCGCCGTTTCCAGATCATCCAGTGTGATGCCAAGTTCTGCAGGCAACAGGTCCGCCAGTTCCGGCAGATCCTGCGTCAGGTAACCGTTCCCATCCAGCGCATCGATCAGCAGGCCAACCACTTTCCGATCTCGATCATCCAGTGAACTGGTGGTTAACTGGCCATGCAGATATTCGCGCAGGCTGGCCTGTTCGGCAGCCTGTTCCGGATAGGCTTCATCCTCATCGTCTGTGCCGTGCGTCGTGCCGCCGCCGGCATTCCAGTCAGTCTGTTCATTGCCGAAATCGTCCGCGCCACGGTCATCGGTCCGGGTTGGTTCATCTGCAGCCGTGTCGTTGTGCGATACGGAAGAAGTAAATTCAGGAGAAGATGCGCCTGGTGCGGATTCTTCGGCCAACTCCAGCATGGGGTTCTCATCCAGCATCTGCGCGACTTCCTGATGAATGTCCTGCGTGGAGAGCTGCAGCAAACGGATAGCCTGCTGCAACTGCGGGGTGAGCGTTAGCTGCTGCGACAACCTTAATTGGAGAACAGGCTTCATTGACTGGTGTTGTGTACGGGATACCTTCGCGTCATAGCTTGAAGTGTTCACCCAGATATACTTTCCTCACGTTTTCATTATAAATGATTTCATCCGGCTTGCCTTCCGCCATGACCGAGCCTGCATTGATGATATAGGCGCGATCGCAGATGCCCAGTGTTTCGCGCACATTGTGGTCGGTGATCAACACGCCGATATTGCGTTCCTTGAGAAAGCGGATAATTTTCTGAATATCCAGCACGGCGATGGGGTCGACACCGGCGAACGGCTCATCGAGCAGGATGAAGCGCGGATCAGTTGCCAGTGCGCGTGCGATTTCGACGCGCCGCCGCTCCCCGCCGGACAGGCTGATGGCCGGATTGTTGCGGATATGTGTGATATGCAGATCCTCCAGCAACTCTTCCTGGCGATTCTGTATGTCACCGTTGGCAAGTCCCTGCAATTCCAGCACGGCCTGAATGTTTTGCGCCACAGTCAGACGGCGGAAAATCGACGCTTCCTGCGGCAGATAACCCAATCCCAGGCGCGCGCGGCGGTGGATCGGCAGATGAGTGATGTTCTGCCCGTCAATGGAGATTTCTCCGCCATCGGCTGCGATCAATCCTACGATCATGTAGAACGAAGTGGTCTTGCCCGCACCGTTCGGGCCGAGCAGGCCGACGACCTCGCCGCTTTTCAGCGACAGCGAGGCATCGTGTACCACGGTGCGCGAACCGTATTTTTTATTGAGGCAGACTGCACGCAATTCACTCATGGTCGAGGGGCAAGTATTTCACTGGGGGTAATGGGCAGCCCGCCTGGAGCGGGCGGTAATGCCGCTTCTTCTTTTGAGTTGGGTTGCAATACGGCGCGCACCCGTTTGGGCGGCGAGCTTTCCGTGCTTGCGCTGCCGCCATTCACCTGGAAAATTTCGGTTTTTGCGCTGTAGGTGATGTGTTCGCCGAGCACCTCATCCAGATCCCGCTTGAGGCGCGCCCGCACGTAAAAATCCACCGTCTCGGCGCGGGTGTCATATTCGATGCGTTCGCCATAACCTTCCACGTACTCATCCAGCCCCTCGCGTTTTTGCCGGAAACTGGCGGTATTTCCATAGGCCGTACCGTGTTTGAAACCGTCCTGGTCCTGCGTCACAACAATTTTGTCGCCGCGTATCAGCAGCGTGCCTTGAGAAAGTTTCACATTGCCAATGAAGGTGCTGATTTGCTGCGCGTCATCTATCCGTAGCTGATCGGCTTCCAGGTGTATCGGTTTATCACGGTCGGCGCGTTCGGCAAAGCAAGGCGGGATGCAGAGCAACATAAAAACTGCCGATAATAGTTTATTTGTGGGCTGGGGCATGTTCGCTTGTTACCTTGGAAAGCAGTTTCAGGGTGCGCGCCTTGTTGTCCATCTCAAGGCCTGTTGCATGTGTGGTGCTGCGCGCATCGACAATGGTGACAGCGCGGTCTGTGTTGGCGAGATCGCGGTCCGGGACGATGCGCAGATATTCCGTTTGCAGAGTAAGTTCACTTTGTTGCCCGCTGGCCTCGCGCAGTACTTCGACATCGCCGTGCAGGAATATTTCATCGCCCCTGCTGGAAACGATACCGCGTTTGGCGATGGTGTGTATCGCCGGACGCTCGGTCGATAGCGTGGTCAGGCGCGGCAGTTCCAGTGTGGTGCTGTCGTCATCCGGATAATGCTGCATCTTTTTTGCTGCCATGATGAAGCGCGGCACACCCTGTTCGTTCAGCTTGATCGCGGAAAAATTTTCCATGACGGCATCCGGGTCATGGCGCTTGCCATTATCCGTTTTTGCGGCTTCCGGCATTACCTGCAGGTTCAACCAATAGGTAATTCCCAGCAGGCCAAGCAACGGTAACAGTGGCAGCCAGTAACGGACGCGGGAAGCGAAGGTCATTGCAGATAGAGAGCCAGTTGCGCATCCAGCGTGCCTTGCGCCGACATGATCAGCTCGCAGGCTTCGCGCACCGCGCCATATCCGCCGCCGCGCTGTGTGACATAGTCGGAATGTTCGCGCACCAGTTGCGGGGATTCCGGTACGCTGATGGCCAGTCCGACATGGCGCATCACCGATAAATCCACCACGTCATCGCCCATATAGGCGGCGGCATCACGGGGTAATTTAAGTTTGTTGAGCAGGCCAATCATTGTTTCAAGCTTGTTTTCCACACCCTGAAAGACATGCGCAATGCCAAGATTCTCCGCGCGCGCTGCGACACAATGCGAAGTGCGCCCGGTAATAATGGCGACCTCAACCCCGCTGGCGCGCAGCATTTTCAGGCCATGCCCGTCCAGTGAGTTAAATCGTTTGAATTCCTCGCCGGAGTCGGACAGGTAAAGTCCGCCGTCGGTCATGACACCGTCCACGTCAAAGGCCATCAGGCGGATTAGTTTGGCGCGACTCGATAGCATGGTTTGCTCCTAGATAACCTTGGCGTGTAACAGATCGTGCATGTTCAGCGCACCGACCAATTTATGCTGTTCATCCACCACCAGCATCTGACTGATATTGTATTGCTCCATAACCTGCACCGCCTCGGCGGCCAGCGCATCCGGACCGATGCAGCGCGGGTCGGCGGACATCACGCTGCGCACCGGTGTGACGTTAAGATCGAGTTTTTTTGCCAGCGTGCGGCGCAAATCGCCGTCAGTGTAAATGCCCAGCACGTGCTGCCCGGCATTCACGATGGCAGTCATGCCCACGCCTTTTCTGGAAATTTCCATAATTGCGTCACTCAGCAGCGCATCTTCGTGAACCATCGGCAAACGTTCGCCGCTGCGCATGATGTCGCGTACACGGGTCAGCAAACGCCGCCCCAGGCTGCCGCCAGGATGCGAGCGGGCGAAATCTTCAGCGCCGAAACCCTTGGCGTCCAGCAGCGCCACCGCCAGCGCATCGCCCAGCGCCAATGCCGCTGTGGTACTGGCTGTGGGCGCCAGACCCATCGGGCAGGCTTCCTTGTCTACCGCCGCATTGAGATGCACGTCAGCGGCCATGGCCAGGCTGGACAAGGGATTGCCGGTCATGCTGACAAGCTTGGCACCCTGGCGTTTGATGACCGGCACGATGGTCATCAGCTCCTGGCTTTCCCCGGAGTAGGACAGCGCGATAATGACATCTTCGCTGGTGATCATGCCAAGATCGCCATGGCTGGCCTCGCCAGGGTGCACGAAGTAGGCGGGGGTGCCGGTGCTGGACATGGTCGCGGCGATTTTGCGCGCGATGTGCCCGGACTTGCCCATGCCGCTGACGATGACCCGGCCTCCGCAGCACAGGATTACATCCAGCGCGCGCAGGAAGTTCTCGTCGAGGCGAGCGGCGAGCGTTTGAACGGCATCGGCTTCGATGCGCAATACTTCGCGGGCCAGGTCGAGCGCGCGCGGCGCGGCAGAGGCGTGTTTATTCATGCGCAGCATTATAGCCCGTAGGCTGTAGTGATGGAATCAAGCGCTGACAAAGCCGGAAAAAAATACGCCGCTGGCCCCGCCGGATGCCGGATCAACTCCGGCATGACGGTCTCTCTTATCTCTTTTTGTTTTCGATCATCTCATGCAGGATCGGGGTCAGGATGATTTCCATCGCGTAGCTCATCTTGCCGCCGGGCACCACCAGCGTGTTGGCGCGCGACATGAAGGAATCGTGAATCATGCTGAGAAAATAGGGAAAATCCACGCCCTTGGGTTTGCTGAAACGAATCACCACAAAGCTTTCGTCCAGCGTGGGGATATCGCGCGCAATGAACGGATTGGATGTGTCTACCGTAGCCACGCGCTGGAAGTTGATGTGAGTGCGCGAAAACTGCGGGGTGATGAATTTGACGTAGTCCGGCATGCGGCGCAGGATGGTATCCACCGTCGCTTCCGCCGAGTAACCGCGCTCGGCCTTGTCGCGGTGAATTTTCTGGATCCACTCCAGATTGACCACCGGCACGACGCCGATGCCCAGGTCCACATATTTGGCCACGTCAATGGCGCCATCGGTTACCAGGCCATGCAGCCCTTCGTAGAACAGCAGGTCAGTATTGGTTTCGATATCTTCCCACGGGGTGAATATGCCGGGTTTCAGGTCCGTCAGGCCAAAGTGTTTGTTGTGCAACGCGGCTTCATCCTCGCTGTGCACGTAATAGCGGCGCTTGCACATGCCGGTCGCGCCATATTTCTCGAACATTTCTTCAATCTTGTCGAAGTGATTGGACCCCGGGCCAAAGTGGCTGAAGGCGTTGTTGCCGGCCTTGGCAGCTTCGGCAGCGGCGGCGCGGAATGCCATGCGGTCCAGACTATGCAGGCTGTCGCCTTCGATGACCGCCGCAGTGATTTTTTCGCGGCGGAAAATATTTTCAAAGGCCTGTTTTACCGTGGTGGTGCCTGCGCCGGAAGATCCGGTGACAGCGATAACGGGGTGCTTGTGCGACATGGTGATTTCTCCTGGAACAATATGAATGAAAACTTTGTATTAGGCGGCGATTCTATAACAAAGCCCCCCGCTCAACTACAGATAAAACGACTGGCTGTCGCGGGCTTTTGACCTTTCCGTTGCGTCGCTTGTTGTGTTTTTCTGGAGCCTTTTACAGAATTGCCTTTGAGCACGGCAAAGGCGATATCGCTATAATGCCGCATTCAAAAATCCAGACTGCAACCTGCGAAATCATGCAACCCAGCTACCATCCGGCATCCATCGAACAACAGACGCAACAACACTGGGAAGACCGCCAGGTATTCCGCGCCAGCGAGCAGTCCGACAAGCCCAAGTATTACTGTTTGTCGATGTTCCCCTACCCGTCCGGCAAGCTGCACATGGGGCATGTGCGCAATTACACCATCGGCGATGTGTTGAGCCGCTACCATCGCATGAAAGGTTTTAACGTAATGCAGCCGATGGGCTGGGACGCGTTCGGTTTGCCCGCCGAGAACGCCGCGCTGGCCAACAACGTGCCGCCCGCCGCATGGACCTATTCCAACATCGACTACATGAAGCAGCAACTCAAGTCGCTCGGGCTGGGCATTGACTGGTCGCGCGAGATCGCCACCTGCAAGCCGGACTATTACCGCTGGGAGCAGTGGCTGTTCACCAGGCTGTTCAAGAAGGGCGTCATTTACAAGAAGCTGGCCACGGTGAACTGGGATCCGGTGGACCACACTGT
>Ga0209212_1009216_pt1 | contig 10346 bp, 13 predicted proteins | sample RifGroC2_FD_183996 | JGI IMG/M metagenome (GOLD analysis project Ga0209212, IMG submission 183996) | Groundwater microbial communities from Rifle, Colorado, USA - Groundwater C2 (SPAdes) (version 2) | ecosystem: Environmental > Aquatic > Deep subsurface > Groundwater | place: Rifle, Colorado... | reverse complement strand
TAAGCATATCAGCATTTGATAAAACCTCAATAAGAGAATTACTCACAGAATCTCAAACAAATCAAAACGTCAAAGAACAAAGAAATTTATTTAGTAACTAAATCTTAACGCATCAGTAGTATTCTAAATCCATAAATTTCTTTTTATCAGTTGGTTTAATATCAACTAAATCAAAATTGTTTGGGTCAATCGTGTCAAAATCCACTAGTCTTAAATATTCTTCAATAATACCTTCATCAATCATAATTTTTCCACCACCAGCCCAATGTCTGTCTTGTCCATTCTTTTTAACTCCTGAAATCCAATATCCTTCTCTATTTTCTAAATCATAATAATTTGAAGAGTCCGAATATGCAAATGCAGTCCCTGTCATCTTTTTAAATGCTAATCCATTGAAATAAATCGTTTTCCCTGTTTTTGAAAATTCCACCTTTCCAATCCAAGCGGGGCCTTTATCTGATTGACCACTTTTTAATTCTATATACATTATCTGAGATTTCATTTTTCAATCCTTATTTCTAATGTCATTTTAGTAGTCGTTCCAATTATATCAATAGGTCTTTTGAATTTTTGAATTACATAATCAAGCTCTATTTTTTTACCTAGCACATAATGTTTATCATTTCCCTCTCTTGTCCAAATAGTTTTTATTCCATCACATTCGATTTCAAATTCTGGCCAATCATTATGACCTGCCATATAAACTCTTGTGATTACTCCTTTCAATGTCTGTTTATTTATAAATCCATTTTCGATTGCTTTAAACCAATCTTTTGAACCAACTAATAATCCATTTTCAATTTTTAATCCCGATTTGGAAGAAGTGTCTTTAGATGCAACTTGAAGCCTTTTAATTGCATCCTTATCTTCACTGAATTTATATGTTATGTTATATGCTGTCATGTTTGGTCTAATGCGCTACAACGGCCGCGGGTATGAGCAGGGGCGGACTTCGTAGCTGCGTCCGTATCCCACGTTACAGACCTACGCTGCGAGACGAGGTGCTCGAACGCCTGAAAGCCCCGCCATTGCTTATACCCGTTGTTGTGCTCCGTTGATTTTATTGCTCTTTCAAATTTATTCATTTTTTTGACATAATTCGCCCCTTAAATCAATCGTTGCTTTACAATGTTACGTAATCATTGCAAAATAAAACGATATTGTCCGTTTTTATCAAGCTGGTCTCGCTTCTGTATTATCAATTATCTACATACCAGTAATTACAATTATCTTGCTCGTTTAAATCTTCGTTCATCACGTTGATTAGTTGCTCTGGTTGTTTTATAATCATCAAGTTTAATCATAGCACATAGTTTGAGAAATTGTATTTCCTTATCCTTCTGTACACGTATCAACCGATGTGATTTTGCAATGCCAGCAGGTGTCTTTGATGATGTGTCAATATATTGAAATTCCTTAATCATTCAAATTTATTAGCTTGTCATTGTCCGTTATCTCCTTTAGTTCATCGTTACGAGTATCAATCGACCGTCAAATCAACTCGTTAAAAAGTCAGCGTTGGACTGTCTAATTGTAAATCAGAAATCAAATCTTAGTATATGCAGTAAAATCAATTAGAACACGAGTTCGTATCAACCGAGAGACAGTCCTACGAGGACTTTTAATTTATTCATTTTTAATTGTCAATCAATCCTCCGAAGCGGCGAACCAATGGAGCACAACGGCCGCTGGTATGTTTCGTGCGGGTTTGCGAGGTGCGTCATTATCCCACGATAAGGAACCTAAATACGGGAACTGAGGCTTGAAAACCACTGAAACCCGCATGGAATATACCCGTTGTTGTACACCGTTTTTATTTATTTTCTATATAATCCATGTACTTTTTAATCTGGGTTTCATATACATTCAGCCATTCCTTTTCATTATTTACTCTAATTCTTTGCGTCCAAGTATCTTCAGGAGTTAGCACTTCAATCACAAAAAAGTTTTGTTTAGGGGACATATACATAAAACGCTTACTTTTATACCAGAAGGAAATCCATAAATCTTTGATTGGCTTTACTTCAATCCCTTTTTCTTTAAGTTCATTTAGAACGTTCTCAAATAATTCTCTTACTTTTTTGTCTTTAAAATAGTCTAGTTTCTTATCAATCGTAGGTATTATTGTTGGTTCAAATTGCTGTCCAAAATCAATAGATTTACAAACTATAGTCCTTTCACTCTTTTCATTCTCTAAAGCTATGTACTCGAATAGTTGTAAATCAACATCAATATATTTTGAAATTCTTTTTACAGTATCAGTATATGCAGGAGCTATTAATATTAATCGGGGATTTATCTCTGGATTAATTTTAAATGACTTATATGCTTGAGCTATCCATGAAATATTTTGTGTGCACCAATCATAATATCTTAAACCTTGGTCAATATGCCCATCAACTGCTTCAACTTTGAGTTCAATTATTACTAAACAATTATCCGAATCAATTGCTAAAATATCCAATGGCCCACTATCAGTCATTAATTGATGTGTAATAATTTTTAGTCCTTCTTCAATAAGTTCGGGGTCATCAATAATCATAGGTTCCAATTCTTCTCTTTCTCGTATGTTAATTTTCTTTAGTTTCATGTTGCTCTGTCTTTTTTAAAATATCAAATAACGGCTCAATTAATCAAGTAGTTACAAAAGTAAAAAAATCAATTTTCAAAAGTCAAATCTATCAAAATCCATGAGCCGTTATAGTCAATATTACACTTGCTTTTGGGCAAGTTGGGTTAATGGTGTACAACGTTGACGGTATGAGGTCGTGGCGGATTTTCAACGAAAATCTGTCCGACCGACACGAAAGGTACAAAAATGATTCGACTTATCGAATCCCTGAAAACCCGCCATGCCTTATACCGTGGGTTGCCGCCTGTGCTTTATCTTCTATAAATCAAATTCATTTCTGATAATTCCTTTCCAATTTGATGAATACCGTACAAAATCTTTTCGGTCTGATTGTCTGATGGTTTTTTATGTCCTTGTACATATTGACTTAACAAAGTTGGATTCATTCCAATCTTTTCGGCTAAATATTTTGAGTTAATGACTTTATAGTATTGGAAAAATTGTTGAAAATCCACATCAAATTGTAAGTCTGAGTGTTTTAATTCAATTTTTTCATCCTCAAAATATAAGGTCGCAGCTTCATAAGAATTTTCAATCAATTCAGGTATAGTTTTTCCAGTCGTAAAAATGGGATAGTCTTCAGAAAAACATGAAAACCCAGTATCAGTCCTTTCAACAACTATTTTTATTTTTCCTTTTAGCTTTTTCATCTTGTTTGTCCCCTTTTTAATTTATCCCAGCGTCTTTAAGTATTTTCTTTTCCAATCCTTTGCCAACTTCTTGTGAACCGTGATTTGGAAAGATTATCAATCCAGTTTTTAAGTCATGTTTCATTTTAACATGCGAACCTTTTTGAGATACAACATACCATCCGTCTTTTGTCAGAAGTCTGTATAATTCAGAACATTTCATTTAAAATCCAATCAAGTTTTATGGAGCAAAGGTAAATTATAATTTACTTATTTGCAAATTATTTTTATGGGAGCTTATACCGTTTTTGCATTGGCGGCAACGTTTGATGGTATGGTGTCGTACGGGATTACGAGGCGATTTCCTATCAGTTTACAATGCCTTTGTTTACGAGACACAAACGTTCGCAACCCTCTGTAACCCGCATGCACTATACCATGTGTTACCGGCTGGGCTTTTTTAGATTAGTCTGTTTAGTTTTCTTGTCCATTTGTTTGTTCTTTTACTTTTTGTCCACAATAGGGGCAAACTACCCAAAGTTTTTCTAATTGACTATAACAACTGTCACATGTTATTACATTGTCAACTATTGACTTTAATGGAAGTGTTGTTCTTACAGTAAAAACCTCTGGTATTTCTTTAAGAAAACTGGATTCATTTCCTTTCTCCGTGATTAGGAAAAGTTTGTCTTTCGCTCTTGTTATGGCAACATAAAACAATCTTCTTTCTTCTTCCATTAACAAGTCATGATTTGCTTTTTTTATCACTTGAAATATTCTGTCCTCCAACCAAATATCCGGGAAGCCTCCATTGCCTTCTGTCAAACCAATGATAAAAACAACTTTAGACTCAAGTCCTTTAGAGGCATGAATGGTTTTTCCCTGAATTTTTACACCTTCATTTTTGAATCTATAAAAGTAGGGTGTAAACATTTTACTTCTTCTGTACAGAAAAAGTATTTCATCATTATTCAATCCATCTTTTATAAGTTCATTTACTTTGTCAAAGCAAAACTGCAAATTCTCTTCTTCGCTGTTTCCAGCATAAACGACTATTTTATGTTCCGATTTTTTTGATGCATGAACTTCCTTTTCTACCTTAAACTTATTGTGCTTTATTACTTCATTACTTGCGCCAACTATATTTTGTGTGCTTCTGTAATTTAGATTGAGCTTAACTGTCTTTGCATTTTTAAAATGGTTTTCAAACTCAACAATATAACTCACATTAGAACCACGAAAGCCATATATACTTTGCCAATCGTCACCCACGCAAAACAGTTGCGTTTGGTCAGTAAGTAAAAGTTTAATTAAATCTACCTGCAAATTATTTACGTCTTGAAACTCATCAACCAATATATATTGATATTTACTCTTGTATTTGTTTGAAATATCTTGATAGTTTTGGAATAGTGAGGTGCTACGTGAAATTAAATCATTGAAATCAAGATAGGATTTGTCAGTACAGTAGTGAATATATTTTTTTACAATTTGAATTGCGAGTTCATAAAAATTTCGGACTCTTTCATGCTGGTCTTTACGAGCATTTTCTAAAACCAAATCAATATCAATGTTTTCGACCTTAATCATGTCAGTTATTCTCATTATTTGTTGAACAAAGTCCTTAACATCTTCTTGATAACCGTGAAATTCCTCTTTAAAATTTAAAGTCACGGTTTTATGGTAATTTGATGGTAACCTGTTTTGTACAATTTTATTGAGCGTATGATTAAATAAGGCAGAATCTTTTGTCATACTCTCAAAAGTCTTTACAAGAAGCAAATTCCCTTTTTGAAACTGCTCCTCTTTATCTTTTGTTGAATAGCTCTTTTCACTAACATGCTCAATGTAAAGATTAGCTACTGGAATATAAAAATCGGGGTGAAATGAAAAATCTTTAACATTTAGTAGAGGTTCGTATTCATACTTAATGCTGTGCCTGTAAAACCAGTCAGCGATAAATTGTTCGGATTTGGAACGGACTTTTGTTCCGTCAAGCGTTGTAAAATATTTGCCGTCTTTAGGCATAAAACGTGGGTCTGCCTTTTTTATATGAATTTTATCAATTATGTAATCAAGTATATAACGTTTTAATTGTAAAAGATATTCAGTGTCTTCACATTGTTCGATAAGCAACTTATGAAAAACTTCAAACACCGTTTCTGGGGCTACATGTTTTGACAGCTCATCTTCTTCATCTTTCTTTTCATCACCGATAATCCTAAACTTATTGTCAAACTCGTTTACGCCATAATTTCTCAAGATGCTATAACAGAACGAATGAAATGTCTTAATCGTTAATCCGTCAATCCATTTATATTTTTTTTGCTGAATATATCTTTCTCTATCCTTATCCTCTTTGCTTACTTTTTTGTTAACTAAAAGTTTTTCATACTCACCAGTCGTATCTGCAGAAATGATTAAGCGGTCAATCATTTCATTTGTTGCATTTTTTGTAAATGTAATTGCGAGAATATTGGATGGACTTACTTCTTTTTCTTCAATAAGGTATATTAGTTTTTGCAAAAGTGTTTTTGTTTTACCTGAACCAGCACCAGCCAAAACTAATAGGCGTTTTTCTTCACTTATGACAGCTTCTCGTTGTCTGTCATTCAATGCACTTAGGTTTGTTTTAACTGACTGCTCCAAAATATAATCCAATTTATTTTCAAAGATAAAATTATTTTCTACCAAAATCGGCGGGATTTTCACCCCATGCTTTTGTTTCCCACTTTAGTATTTCATTTTCATAAGTGTTTTCATTTAACCACTTAATTGCTCTTTCAATCAATTCAAATAACTTTTTATTTTTATCGCTTTTATCATGGTTAGTTCTTGCCTCTTTATCCCTTACCCATCCGATGGCATTTCTGCTATCCGAATATATTGGTAATTTAATATTATTTTGCTTACAATAGGCCAATGCGTGAACAATAGCTAAAAATTCAACTATGTTGTTCGTGCCATCATCAAAAGGCCCGACTTTAAAGAGGAGTTTACCTGTGCCAGTATGTACACCTTGATACTCAACTACCCCTGTTGAAGTATTCCATGCACCATCAACTGAAATGCTATCAGTTATTGGTTCACCAATTTTCTCAAGCTGTTCTTTAGTTAATTCTGCTTCAAAAATCTCTCTACCAATATACTCTTTACTTGAAGTCATAAATGCCTGCTCTGCCAACTCCTTTGTCTTAAAAGATTTATATACAGCTCTGGGAAAGCCAAATATTTGTTCGTTACATTCTTCCCAAGTTTCAAAAATACCAGTTTGTCGTCCAACCCAAACTACGTAATATTTCTGTTTTGCCATATTCTAATAAGGTTATTATTTTGTGCAGTGTCGTTCTTCAGCCTTGCCGGTAACGGTAAGTGTATGGTGTCGTAAGGGATTGCGGGCTTCAAGCCTATCAAGTTACCACCCAAAATTGATGCGGGTGAAACCGTTTGAAAACTACTGAAACCCTTATGCACTATACACATTGTTACCAGCTGTACTTTCATCCTTATCGTTATTAGGTATGTCGATATATAATTGAAAATGACCATTAAATTGACGAAGATTAAGCGTTATTGAACCCACTTTCCAACTTCTACCTTTCCAATTATCAAGGTTTTCAAATTCTTCATGAGCAAGACTTCCCAATTCATTTTCATCTTGTCCAAAACAACTAATTAATTTCTCTATTAAACCCTCTATTTCAGTAGACCAAGTGTACTTTCCGTTTGTTGGTTTCTCTTTACTTAAAAGAATAGTGGGTTCATCTTGATTTTCAAAATCGACAACATAGATTTTATTGAAATAATTAAAGAAATAGAAATTAGAATAGTAAACTCTAAAAAAGCCATTCCCATTTTCATTAGGAGTTACAATAGGCTCAATTTCTTTTATGTGAGCTGCAATTAAATTTAAATATTGTGCACCACTTTCAACATTTAGACAGTTAATATAGTAATCAATAAATTCATTTGGTTTAAAAATTTTCGTATTAATATTATGATGCTTATATAATTCTAATGTTTTTTTATATCCGCGATTATCATTGACAACATAAATATCACAAACAGTTGCGAAAGCTGCATGAAAAGCATCTTCTGTTGTATTTTTAAATGTCTGTTTCTTCCCATTCTTAATACTTACCTTATCTTCTTGATAACCTGCTATATCAAGATTTATGTATGAATTTGTTAAAGTTTCAAACCATGTAGGATCTTTTTTATTCGAATATCCATTTATTGTTTCCAATAGCCCATCCATTCCATTATCAGTTAATGGTTTTAGATAATTTTGTAATTCCTCAAATGGATTTTTAGAGTCATATAATTTATCCCTATTAATATTTAAACCTGTTTGAAAAGCTTTTCGCAAATCACTGTAAGCTATATCATTATTCATCCGGTCCAACATTTTGAAAAAGCTTTCAAAAAAACCACCCATTGTTGGATTGTCTTTTAAATCAGGAAATATTTTATCTAATGTTTTTGATGTTTTGGGGTCAGTAAGAGCCTCTTTGAATTTGGAATCAAATGGAATGCTTTTTAAAAGGCTAACATAGCCTTTGCCAATTGTTCCATCACCGATATCAGAAAAAGTTTCTTCTATTGTATCAAGTCCAAAATTTTTAGTTAGTTCCTTGCTTTCTAATTGGCTTTCAAATAGTTCAAAAGGAGAAATTACATCAATATATGTGTCATTCCCTTTGCGATTTAAAACACAGCAATTGTTTGTTAATTTAGAAATATAAGCCAAATCTTCCTTAATAATTGCTTCATGTTGATTATCATCAGAATAGCTTGCAAGAATATCTCCTATGTGAGCAGTGGAATAGAAAGAAATAAAACTTTTATTTTTAGTTATTATTTCAAATAAATCTTGATGCATACCACGTTTCATTTGACTCATAACATTCCAATCAAGATAAATTCTAATCATACTCTTTTTTCTTTAAGTGCAGTATGTGGAATCGAACCAACAATCGCCCCTTGGACAAGAAACCAATAATTTCTTCTCCGAGGGGGTGCTTTGCCTTTAAGCTATACTGCTTTTCAAAAGTTCTACCATTTCATCATTAACTTCAATTGCATATTCTGAAATACAGAACCTTTTATATTTTGAAACTAATCGTTCAAATTTTATCCCTTTTAGCTTTCTATGTTGCAAAGATGAAAAACTCGGAATAATTACCTTTTCAACGATAGCAATGCTTGTAAGTTTATTGATAACCAATTTATCAATTTCCAACGAAATTCCACGAATAATATTGATGATATCAATTATAGAACTAAATGTCATAATATTTACATTTAGCTTGTCTGAAAAATCTATTCCTTGAAGTTTGCTCGGAAGTATATTATTCCAATACCTATTTAAATCATCCCCGTGTTGTTTTATAATTCCATTCAGCGATTTGCTGATATTTTCAGCATTACTATGAATCAACCGATTTCTTTTCAGTCTAATATAGTCTAAAGTCAATAATCCTTCTTCGCTGAATAGGTTCTTATCAATTCCAATCCGATTGAAAATTTTGTCAATTAGCATGAAGTCTTCTTCTCCATTCTCTACTTTATTTTCAATAGGAATTATTGTGTCATCAACTTTAGTAGAAAATATTATCAAGTCTTTTAAATATCCTTCAAAATGTGTGTAAATGAGTAAGAATATTCCTTTAATTAATGTCTCATGTGTTTTATGGTGTTCTGCTTCTAATTCTCCAAATTTAATGTTATGCTTCCTTTTGTAAGGATTTTCAGTGAAATAGTCCTTAGTCAAAGTTTTAGGATTATTTTTAAAAATTTCAGCGTAATCTAATCCGAATTGATTCCAAACTAAAGAATAATGAGTAAAACTATTATTCAATTCAGATAAAGTTATATATAAATCTTTAAGTCCTGGAGTCTTCATAGTATTGCTGGTAACGTTTTATGGTATGGTGTCGTGCGGGATTACGAAGCAAAAACTTATCAGTTTACACCGACTTTTTTTACGAGCCACAAACACTCGAAAACCTCTGAAACCCGCATGCACTATACCATTTGTTGGGCGTAGTTATTCTATTTATCATCCTCAAATTCAAATGTTTCAAATCTCAGATTTTTTATTGCTGGATTCTTCCTAAAACATTCTGCATCATAGAATATGTGCTTTTTAGGTTTATATTTTAAGAATAGAAAGAACTTCCTTTGAGTCTTATCATCATTCATAAATTTTGGTTCAACTAAATAAGCTGTAGGTCCTAAAGATGTTTTTGTACCTATTAAGTAATAAAAGGTATAGGAAACTCCTTTCTTTTTGTCAATCGTGACTAAGGCTAATTCAGTATCCTGATATTTCTCAACGGATTTCATTAAATCAGGATTCCTTTTTGTTGAATAGTATAAATCAACCTTTACTTCGCAGTCTTTAAGTTCAGATTCTCCTTGAAATCTATCTTTTTCCTGTCCAAATGCTGATACAGCAATCAAAAAACCAATAACTAAAAATACTTTTCTCATATAATTATTTTTACCAACCATTATTTTCATTTGTCCATTCAAATAGAAAAACTAATTGTTCAAGTTCATATATAGCCTTATGCAATATCCTATGCTCTTTGTCGTAATGACCTTCTGGTGCTATGTTACTTATAATGGCCAAATATAAACTTCGATTTGCAAGAATCTCATGGGCAATATAATTTCTATAATCAGTTACACTACCTAATAATTTCAAGAAATCAGGTCTAAGCTCGACTTTTTCCAGCTCCCTTTTTGTTTGTCCAAGTGTCTTTTTTTCAAGAATTTTTAAATCATAGTTAAATCTTTCTACGAGTAGATTTTTTACTCCAAGTTCCAAAAGTTGCGCAACACCCATAAACATTGCATATTGCTCAAAAAAACCAAGATTTTTATATTTCTCAAGTCCCTTATCGATTCCTTTTTGAATCTGCTGTTGGTCCAGTTTCTTATCCGTCTTCATTCTTATGGTTTGCAGTGTCTTGTTTTAATTACGCCCAACGTTGATGGTATGAGGTCGTGGCGGATTTTCAACGAAAATCTGACCGACCAGCACGAAAGATACAAAAAAGATTCGACATGTCGAATCG
>Ga0209212_1009214_pt1 | contig 10347 bp, 7 predicted proteins | sample RifGroC2_FD_183996 | JGI IMG/M metagenome (GOLD analysis project Ga0209212, IMG submission 183996) | Groundwater microbial communities from Rifle, Colorado, USA - Groundwater C2 (SPAdes) (version 2) | ecosystem: Environmental > Aquatic > Deep subsurface > Groundwater | place: Rifle, Colorado... | reverse complement strand
TAATGCGCCAGTTCTATAGCGAAGTGCAACACTTGGGGTAGCCATGCTATCCTAAGTGTCTATGCCAAAACTCTATAAGCAGCTATCCCAAGAAGAACGAGAACATATTGCTCACCTGCTCTCAGAGGGTAATAGTCTCGGGGATATCGCAAAGACCCTAGGCAGAAACAAGGGCACGATTTCGCGAGAGCTTGCACGAAACTCAGCACCTGAGCGTCAGCGCTATACGCCTTGCCGGGCTCATGCTCGGGCCTGTGAACGAAAGACCACAGCCAATACTCATGAGCGGCTGAAGAATGACTTCATCCGGCAGTACGTAAGAGACGGCCTCGAACAGGGCTGGTCCCCGCAGCAGATCTCCGGACGGATCCGGATCGATCACCCAGGACACTCGGTCAACCACGAAGCCATCTATCAGTACATCTATCATCCCCAGAACCCTCATCGGCTGGAGATGATCACCCTGCTTCGCCGTGCCCACAAGAAGCGGAGGAACAAGAGCATCGGCCGAAAAGTGAGAAAAACCAAGATTCCCGGCAGAATTCCGATCGATGCCAGACCGAAGTCTGTTGAGAACCGCAATCGCTATGGCCACTGGGAGGGTGATAGTCTGATCTCCCGAAAGAGCAAAGCGGCTTTAAACACATTGGCCGAGCGCAAGAGCCGGCTTGTGCTGATCACCAAGCTTCCCCGAAAAGGGGCTGCTGAAACCAATAAGGCGGTCATCAACCGTCTTAAAAAGCTCCCGGCGCAAGGGCGCCAAACCCTTACGCTGGACAATGGAACAGAGAACGCCAAACATGAGCAGCTCTCGGCTAAACTCGGGATCAAATGCTACTTTGCCCACCCTTATTCATCATGGGAGCGGGGCACCAACGAGAACTTAAATGGCCTCATTCGGTGGTACTTGCCAAAGGGCACAGATTTCAGTAAGATTACTCACGAACAAATAGCTCGGATCGAATATTTACTTAACAGCCGACCGAGGAAGTGCCTCGGCTATAAAACGCCATTGGAGGTCGCGGCCTCAAGCGTTGCACTTCGAGATTGAACTCGCGCCAATAATCGTTAATCGTTGCAACTTTAATGAGCCACAACTTGTAGGTGAAACCTGCACATCCCTTCAAATTCATCTCTAGTAAGGAGAACCCGAACATCCATGTACAACCTCGTCAGCTTTGCCGGCATCTTCATCCTCATGGCCTTTGCATGGGCACTCTCAACGAACAGAAAGGTGATCAACTGGCGGGTGGTGATCTGGGGCGTGGGCCTGCAGCTCCTGATCGGCGTCTTCATCTTCATCATCCCCGTCGGCGCGAAGCTCTTTCTCTTCCTGAACGACGTGGTCATCAAGGTCCTGGACAGCGCAGCTGCAGGCACAAAGTTCCTCTTCGGCCGGCTGGCCTTGCCGCCGGGTGCCGTGAACGAGGCAGGGGAGGGCTCCCTCGGCTTCATCCTTGCCTTCCAGGCCCTTCCCACGATCGTGTTCTTCGCGAGCCTTATGGGCCTGCTGTACTACATCGGGTTCATGCCCTGGCTTATCGGTATTTTTTCACGCGGCTTCACGCGGCTCATGCGGATCAGCGGGGCCGAGTCGCTCTGCACAGCAAGCAATATTTTCGTGGGCATCGAGTCGGCAACGACCATCCGTCCCTATATCGAGCGCATGACGCCATCAGAACTCTGCACGATCCTGACAGCAGGCATGGCAACGGTGGCGTCGAGCGTGCTGGCTCTGTATGTGTTCATTCTGCATTCCCAGTTCCCGACCATCGCCGGACACCTCATCTCCGCGTCCCTCCTGTCTGCTCCGGCGGCCATTGTGATGTCAAAGCTGCTGATGCCCGAGACCGGGAAGCCGGAGACGCTGGGGATCGACGTGCATCCGTCCTATGAGAAGGAATCCACGCTCATGGAGTCGATCATCAACGGCGCGAACGCGGGAATGAAACTCGTGATAGGCATCATGGCCCTGCTGCTCGCCCTGCTCGGGATCGTTGCCCTTGTTGATCTGGTCCTTACCGCAGCGGGATCCGGCGTTAACAGTGTTTTGAACGTCAATTTCGACTGGTCCCTCAAGGGACTTCTGGGGTATATCTTCTATCCCTTTACCCTCATCATCGGTGTCCCGCCGTCAGACGCCGTCGAGATCGCGAAGATCATCGGCGAGCGCGCCATCGTGACGGAAGTCAAATCCTACCAGGACCTTGCCGTTCTGCTGACGAACCAGTCCTTGCATGACCCCCGGTCCGCGTTCATCGCTGTCTACGCCCTCTGCGGGTTCGCTCATGTGGCTTCCCTCGCCATCTTCGTGGGCGGCATCGCGGCGCTGGCGCCGAATCGGGCAGGGGACATATCGCGCGTCGGTCTTCGCGCTCTGCTGGCCGCTACTCTCGCATGTCTCATGACCGCTGCTGTTGCGGGAACGTTCTACATGCAGGGGATGAAGGTGCTGGTGCAGTAATACAAAAGAAACAAAAAATGAACCAAGAAAATTAGTTGACACCTGCCGCCTCTCCTGCTACATACTATTCAGCACTGTTGCGCTACTGTTAAACCACTGGCGTCATTTCACCCCATAGCGCTGAGTGTGCGAGAGGCAATTGATGATCACTGCAGGCAAAACGTCGAAGTTTATTATATTGCTCTTGCATATGATGCTCTTTTCAGCCTGCGGTGTCGATGACAGCCAGTCCAAATACACACAGGGTGATGATTTTCAGCATGGTCATCCAACACAGTGGGTCACGGCAGGCCATTCGCAGGTGGCGCTCGATGACCGGCAGTTTTGCGACCAATGCCACAACGAAGACCCGGTAGAGCTTCTTTCATCCCTTTCCTGCAGAAACTGTCACATCGACGGTGTACCCGCAGTTCCGATCACGGATATCTGCAACAGCTGTCATGGGTCAACGCCCGGCAATCCGCCAATCCGCGGCAGTCATGTGAGGCATGCATCGGCGATAGGAGGACACTCATACAGCTGCTCTCTTTGCCACACTGTTCCAGGAGAACCCGACCTTGCGTCCCATCTTGATGGAAACTCGTCAGTCGATTTTTCAACAGCTGATACGCGAACGGCCGTTGCATCGTATTCTGGGACCGCTGTCGCCTTCGATGCATATGGCAACTGTTTGAATACCTATTGCCATAGCGATGGTACTTCTCTCGTGACGGGCAGCATTTCATCAAACGTTTCACCGTTATGGGGCACGGCATATTCAGAGGACTATCAACTAAGATGCAGTTCATGCCATGGAGGCTATGAGGATGGTTATTTAAAACCTACCCCAGTATATGAGCGGGGCAATCCAAAAGCGAATAGTCACAAGCATCATGAGAACAGACAATGCAAAACGTGCCATAACCTGACGATCATTAAAGACCTCGGAAGTGATTCAACTGAGGTAATCTTTGATCCTTTACTGCACGTGAATCAGTCATATAACGTTGATCCAAATACGAATGAAATCGCGCGAAAATTGCTTCCACCGTCGCCCTTTGATCCCCCTACCTACATTTATGTCTTTTTTGATTATGACCCTGTGGCGGCTCAGTGCCTTAATAATGCGTGTCACCCCGGCGATGACAGATACTGGTGATCAGAGCCTTATTGGCACTCGGTAAGTGATGAATTGGTCGTTTTACTAAGAGGGTCATTAGTAGAGCCTCATAGAAAATAATCCGTCATTCCGGGTTTGACCCGGAATCCAGAGTTTTGGCATTGTTTCTGGATTCCCGCTTTCGCGGGAATGACGAACTATGTGGCATTACTACCGCATGTCTTAGTATATCAATCAAGTGGCTCTGAAGAGCGACTTTTTTTGTTGATTAGCGGCCCTCTGATACGTATCATAGCGTCATGCAGCCATCGATACGTAAGCAGGTATTCTCCCTTGCACTCCCTGTCGTCCTCTCCAGCCTCCTCCAGCGCTCCGTAGGTATCATTGCCATATTTCTCGTAGGCGGTCTTGGCGCATCGGCCATTGCCGCGGTAGGCATCGGCCAGATCATGGTCTTCGTGCTCATGAGCCTGTCCTGGGGGATCAATGTGGGCGTGACCGTGCAGGTATCGCAGCTCTGGGGCGCGAACCGGAGGGAGGACGCGGGCCAGGCGGCATTTCAGTCTCTTCTGCTTGCTGTCGTTGGCGCAGCGGTCATCATGGTCCTTGGCCATGCCTTTGCGGACCGTCTCGGGCTCTTCCTGGGCGCATCCGGCGATGTGCGGGCAATGCTGTCGGACTATGCAGGGATCATCTTCACTTTCATATTCTTCACCATCTTCATCAATGTCATCTCGGGCATCATGCACGGGACGGGCGATACCAAAACACCTCTCTACGCCACGCTTTTGGTGAACCTGATGTACGTGTCACTGGCCTATCCCATGATCTACGGCCATGCAGGATTTCCCGTCCTCGGCGTCAGAGGGGCTGCCATTGCGATAGCAATTGCGGAAGGCATGGGCGCCATGTTCCTTCTTTACCGGTCTGTACGAAAGCGCTACATCGTTCCTTCGCGCCGCTTCGAGATGAAATATCTGCTCCTGAACGCAAAGCTGGGATTGCCGGTGTTTGTCGACCGGCTGCTGCAGAACACGGGGTCGCTGATCTTCGCGAAGATCATCCTGTTGTACGGAACAGCCGTGTATGCGGCGCACCAGGTCGGTCTTGCCATTGAGGCTTTTTCTTTCATGCCTGGATATGGCATCGCGGTGGCCGCGGCAACAATGGTTGGCCAGAACCTCGGCGCAGGGAAGCAGGCGGAAGCAAGGATTTCCGCCTACGAGGCCAACCGGCTCGCCGTGATCCTGATGGCTACCATGGGCTTCGTCTTCTTTTTCTTTCCTTACGGACTGCTCAGGGCCTTCACGAATGACCCTGACGTGATCCGCTACGGCATCTTGTATATGAAGATCGTGGCCTTTGCTCAGATCCCGCTCGCCATCACGATGGTTGTGGGGGGCTCGCTGCGAGGCGCAGGGGACACGGGTTTCATCATGTTCGCGACCGTTGCCGGCATGTGGCTTGTGCGTATACCCCTGGCTGCCATGCTTGCGGCAGTCTGGGCATGGGAAATTCACTTTGTCTGGTCCGTAATGATCCTGGACTGGCTGATGCGAGTCAGTTTAATGCTCTGGCGATATCACCGGAAGAGCTGGGCAAGATTGGAAATGTAGGGTTGGGAATTGAAGAAGATGGGAGGCTGGGAAGAGGGGAAAAAAAGGGAAGATGGGAAGATGGGGACGGCTTTTTTTTCTCAATTTCTCAACCTCTGATCTTCTTAATTTCTCGCATTTGAAGGAGGTTCCATGCTAGATATCCTGGATATGATCGGAAAAGAAGTGGATGTCATGGCGAATGGCATGAAATACAGCGGAGTCCTAGTCGAGGTGTCGGACACGGAGGTGCACTTAAAAACGTCCATGCAGTGGGTCTCGCTGCCGGCGTCCAGCGTCAGCACTATCGCCCTGAAGCGCCGCGAAACGCTGGCGACGTCGGCTGATGAGGGCGAGGGCTGATGCTTTTGGACAGGGACAGTCCCCCTCGAGCCAAAGGGGACTGTCCCTATTTCAGCGGTTGTTCAGACGTCGACCTTGAGCTTCTTGAGCTTTCGATACAAGGTCGCCAGGTCAACACCTAGCTTCTGGGCCGTTTCTTCCTTGTTGCCCTTGTTCTCGGCCATGCTGCGCTTGATGTAGTCCCGCTCGAAACCGTCAAGGGCCTGCCGGAGAGACGACGTGGACACGCCTTCCACATCGAGGGTCCGGAACTTGTCAGGCAGGTCGTGCAGCGTGATGACGCCGCCTTCGGTGAGCACCACGGACCGCTCAATGGTGTTCCTCAGCTCCCGGACATTGCCGGGCCAGTCATAGGCCAGCAGGGCCTGGGTGGCTTCATAGTCGATGTCCTGAATTTCCTTCCCCGCTTCCTTCTTGAAAATATCGAGGTAATGCTTGATCAGCACGGGGATGTCATCTCGTCGTTCCCGCAAAGAAGGCATCTTGAGCTCGATGACGTTCAGCCGGTAGTACAGATCTTCCCGGAACTGGCCGCTCTTGATCCGGGAATCAAGGTCGGCGTTCGTGGCCGCAATGATCCTGATGTCAACGGGAATGATCCGTGTATCGCCCACCGGTGTGAGCTGTTTTTCCTGGATAACGTGCAGGATCTTTACCTGGAGAGGCTGCGGAAGCTCGCCCACCTCGTCGAGGAAGAGGGTGCCGCCGTCGGCCATGGTGATCAATCCCTTCTTATCATCCACCGCCGAGGTAAAAGCGCCTTTTTTGTGGCCGAAAAGCTCGCTTTCGAGAAGGTTTTCGGGGATGGCCCCGCAGTTGATCGAGATGAAGGGCTTGTCCTTGCGGGGGCCCCCTTCATGGATGGCCTGCGCGATCAGTCCTTTGCCTGTACCGCTTTCTCCGGTGATCATAATATTGCTCTTGTTCGGGATGACCTTCTCCATCATCGAGAAGATCTTCTGCATGGACTCGGAACTGCCGATGATGTTCTTGAAAGCGGGCGGCCGCTGACTCAGCTCCTGGCGCAGGATCAGGTTCTCCATCTGGAGATTTCGGCTCTCGAGTATGCGCCGTACGGTCAGCCTTATTTCGTCGTTGATGAAAGGCTTGGTTATGTAGTCAACTGCGCCGGCCTTCATGGCGTCAACTGCTGAGCCCACGGAGGCGAAGGCGGTCATCATGATCACTTCCGTGCCGGGGCTGATCTTTTTCGCTTCTTTCAACACCTCGAAACCGTCCATCTTCTCCATCCGGATGTCGGTCATCACGATGTCGAAGTCCTCTTGCTTGATGAGTTCGACCGCCTCCTCGCCGTTATAGGCTTCCCGAACGCTGTAGCCTTCTTTCGAAAGCAGGATGTTCAGCGCCATGCAGATGTCTTTTTCGTCATCGACGACCAGGATGTTGGGTTTTGACATGCTGAGCTCCTAATCCGCATAAAGCGGAATTGAAAATTGTAAATTGGAAAGTGCAAATTTTCGGAAAACGGCGGTTTAAAAACAACCGCTTCATCCTTTGTTTACGGTGCCCATATAATTTTATTAAAAAGATTCAACCCGATTTGAGTAGCTTTTGACTCTTCAGTTACTAGTGCTTTTCTTTGACGACCGGCAGCGTGACCGTGAAGGTCGTGCCTTTCCCTGGTTCACTCTTGATGCGGATATCGCCCTGGTAGCTCTTGACGATATTGTAGCTGACGGCAAGCCCCAGGCCCGTTCCTTTGCCTGCCTCTTTCGTAGTAAAGAAGGGGTCGAATACTTTTTCGATGTCTTCCTGAGCAATGCCTATGCCGGTATCTGCGAAGCGAATAACTACGGCATCCCCATCCTGATCGTCCTTGCCCTGTTCCGTCGTGACGGTCAGTCTGCCGCCGTCAGGCATGGCATCGAAGGCGTTCAGAATGATGTTGACGAATACCTGGTTCATCTGGCCTTCGTCGACCATGGTCTTTGGAAGGTCCGGGTCCGTCTGTACGTCGATATCGATATTGTCTTTCATGCGCTTGTCAAACCGCATCAGGTCCAGGGCATTCCTCATAATGTCGTTCAACTGCGCATATTTGACATTCGTGGTGTCAGGCCGCGAAAAGGTGGACATCTGGCGGACGATATCGGTGATCCGCTGGATATGATTGTTGATGACGTCGAGGCTGCTCTTCGAGAACTCGTCCGTGGCCATCTCGCGCAGAAGCTGGGCGAAGGTCGAGATGGACGTGAGCGGATTGCCGATCTCATGGGCCACTCCCGCTGCGAGCCGGCCGAGGGCGGCAAGCTTCTCGGAATGCAGCACCTGCTCCTCCAGTTTTTTCGCCTTTGCCGTTCCCTTGTCGACCTTGTCTTCCAGCTCCACCGTGTACTGCTTGAGGGCCTCTTCCAGCTCCACGCGCCTCGTAACGATCGTGCCCGTGATCAAAATGCCGTCGATCTTCCCGCCGAGCAGCAGAGGGCTGATGAACATATCGAGGTACAGGGGGATCGACTGGATCCCGGTGATCCGGTAATTTCTGATCTCGAAGCTGCTGCCGTTCAGCGTGCGGTTCAGGATCGTCTCGAAGGGGATGCCTTCATAGGGCTCAAGATTGTCGGGAAAGAGCGAGAAGAAGGGCCGTTCGAAGATGTCGCTCTTGGGGCGGCCGAGCGTCCGGGCCTGGGCCGTGTTCAGCGTCTTGACGTGATAATCTTTGTCGAGGACCATAAGGTTCGTTTCGGTGTTCTCGACGATATTCTCAAGATAGTTCTTTGCGATCTCGATCTCCCGCTCCAGGCGACGCTGGTTCTCGAGATGACGCGTCTTTTCCTCGGCGGTGATCTTTTTCTTGTACGTTACCACCGCGGTGAGGGAGACGAAGATGGTGGTCACGAAGATGGATATGATCAGCAGGGAATAGAACTGTCTGCTCTTCTGCATCAACGCGATAACTTCCGAATAGGGCGCCGAGACCACAATGATCCAGGATTTGGGGCCCCGGTGGATGCGGTAGAAGGCGAGCAGCTTGTTCTCGCCGCCCGGCGCGTGGTAGCTGCCGAATGTTTCGGCCTTGCCCTCAAGCATCTTTTTTTCAAGATCGAACGATGCGTGGCATTCGAAGCAGGTATTGTCGGCCTGGTAGAGGTTCTTGCCGACCATCATTTCCTGCGTGGGGTGATAGAGCAGGGTGCCGCTGCCGTCCATCATCCAGGCATAGCCCCGGGTGCCAGAGGTGATCCTGGAGAGATATTTCTGGGAAATGCCGTCAAGGGAGAGCACGGCCTGGACAATGCCGGCGAATTCATGGACGTGAGGATCTCTGAGGTTCTGGTAAATGGGGGTGGCCACGATGAATTCCCGGGAATTGTGGTTCGGGTCATGGACCTCCAGGATGTCGGTGATCATTTTTTCATTCTGTTTGAGCTTGCGAGCGTTCTTGAAATATTCGGTGTGGGACAGATCCGCGCCCATTGGTTTCACATGGGCGCTGTCATAGAGCACACGTCCATTCGCGCTCAGGACCTGGACGGTGACGAGCATTTCGCTCTGTACCTCTGATGTGATGGCTTCTGCAACTACCTTGCAGCGGGGGCTCTGGTCGATCTTGTTGATCTCGGGAAGCTGGGAAATGACGCGGATGTTCTTGTGGACGTGGTCGATGAAGCTCTCGATGTTCGTTGCCACTTCCCTGGCGAGGAGCTGTTGATGCCGGTTGAACTGGTCGGCCATCTCATCCTGGAGCGTCTGGTGGAAGAACTGGCTCAGGATGATGATGATCGAAAGAACGAAGATGAGGACGAAGATAAAGAGATAAGGGGCAAGATGTTTTTTCTGCAGGGGCGTCAACTTCATACGCTACTGTACTTCGGAAAGGCCTGATAAGTCAAGAGGATAAAGGGCATCTGCGCACGTAGGGGCGACCATGGTCGCCCTTTCTGCGGGCTGCCACGGCCGCCTTTCTGCGGGCGGGCATGCCCGCCCCTACGGTCGATCACTCGAAAATCAGAATTTGTAGCCGATCATGATGCTGGCCATGTGGGCTTCGGAGTTGTAGTCACCGTTCAGGGTATCTGTCGTTCCATCTGCCAAACTGTCCGAGATCGTCCTGTCCATGAACATCAGGTACATATAGGCTGCGTCCACCGTGATCTTCCCGGAAGCATAACCGGTGCCGACAGAGAGGCCGAGCCGGTCCGCGTCAGGAATACGGGTGTCGAAGCGATCTTCCGGCACGGGGTTTTTGTCATACAGGATTCCAGCCCGGAGCTTCCAGGGGTCCGACAGTATGTACTGGCCGCCGAATCGCAGGCACCATGTGTCTTTCCACTGGAATTCGTTTGTCTGAGTGTCGGTAGCGCCGCCAGTCAAAGCAAGAAGCGTGTTCGACGTGATGACCATCCTGTCATACGTGGACCACAGGGTATATTCCAGATCGGCATTGAGCGTCAGTTTTTCCGATGCTTTATACGAAGCGCCGAAGTGGATGATGTCCGGCAGCGTGATCTCCGTCGAGCCGGGATTGGATTGAGCGATCGCATTGACATCTGCGGTCCCTTCGATAGCCGTCTTTATTCTGCTTCTGTAGGAAAAGCCGAGGTTTAGGGCGTCAGTTGCTTTGTAATGCGCCGCAGCATTCAATCCCCATCCGTCCCCATCGCCGTTAAGCCTGAAGTTTTGGTCGCCCAACCCGATACCGCTGAGATCCAGCATATTCTCCATCGTGGCCCTGATTTTCATGTAATCAATTCCTAAAGCCAGGGACAGGTTGTCGCTCATTTTATAGGCAATGTTAGGATTAATATTCAAAGTCACGACTTTCGAAAAGGTGGCGACATATCGCGTGGCGCTGGAGTCCGCCC
>Ga0209212_1009213_pt1 | contig 10347 bp, 13 predicted proteins | sample RifGroC2_FD_183996 | JGI IMG/M metagenome (GOLD analysis project Ga0209212, IMG submission 183996) | Groundwater microbial communities from Rifle, Colorado, USA - Groundwater C2 (SPAdes) (version 2) | ecosystem: Environmental > Aquatic > Deep subsurface > Groundwater | place: Rifle, Colorado... | reverse complement strand
AATCATATAAGAGAGAAAGTTATAGGTATTGCATGGGACGGGACAGGTTACGGAACAGATGGTGCTGTATGGGGTGGAGAGTTTCTTATAGCCGATTATAAAGGCTTTGAGAGGGCAGGACATTTTAGATATGTTCCGCTGCCGGGAGGCGATAAGGCAATAAGAGAACCTTATCGTATTGCATTGAGTCATTTATATGATACCTATGGAGCAGATTTCTTAAAACTGGATATACCATTTATAAATCAAAATAAAGACAAAACTAAAAATATCCTTAAAATGATAGATAGCAGAATAAATACTGTGGAGACATCAAGTGCCGGGAGGCTCTTTGATGCAGTATCATCAATTATTAATGTAATTGATGCTGTTACATTTGAAGGGGAGGCTGCTATTAAATTGGAAATGATAGCTGATTCATCAGTGAAAGATTCCTACAGCTATCAGCTTTCAGCCCTCAACCTTCAGCCTATAATTATTGATACAAGAACCTTAATTCGCCAAATTGTAACTGATTTATTAAACGGTGTTGACCGACCTGTAATATCAGCAAAATTTCATAACACACTTGCAGAGATTATTGCTGAAGTATGTAAAAAAATAAAGATTGATACAGAAATTGATAAAGTAGTTTTAAGTGGAGGTTGTTTTCAAAACATATTTTTATTGGATAGGACATTAAATAAACTGAACCCTGAATTCAAGGTATTCATCCATAAGAATGTCCCGACCAATGACGGCGGAATATCCCTCGGACAGGCTGTCATTGCAGCCAATCTATTTTCTCAAAATAAAGTTGCCTCGTGAGACCCATACCCTCCAAGTGGCGGGTCTTTAAGGTCTCACAAAAAGCTGGAATCTTCCTTTTCCTTAATACACAGGAACCAGTGAGTAGCCGCGAGCCTGATAACCGATCACAGATATCCAGCCATTCTTCACATGCTTAATCTCTGGCAAAACCGACGCTGGCTCTACACCAAGAAGATTAGCAGCAACGAGGCACAGTTCTAACTTTATTCCATCTTTTGACATTTCTGAAATCGTATTGGCAATCTCGTCAAGTGTTTTTAGGTCTTCAGGAACAAAACCTTCTCTGTTTTTAGAGACTAACTTGACAGCAGGGCCAATGAAGACAACCGTAAAAGACGGTTTCTTAGTCACTGCAGTTATAACTTCATCTTTATATGTCTGGTGTATCAACTTAAGGTGTAACGCAGTGCTTTTCGGGTTACCCATCCTTACATCAAAAACTGCCTTGATAGATTTTACACCTTTCAATGATTCGTATCCTTCACCAGAAACATTAGAGACAGTTACAAAGAGCAGGAAGATGGAAAGGAATAGATTTGTAACTATCGTTCCTATATTTCTTTTCATTTGCCATCACTCCTTTCTTTGAAATAACTTCTTAATCCTAATAATTTAAACAGCATATATTGTGCCGAAAAGTTTATTATTAAAAATGAATGCCTCAAAACAGACAACTACTTGAATCTTTTATACTTTTATAATATCAGGGATTCGTAATACTTATATCTTTTAGGACAGAAAAGTCATAAGCTTGGCAAAATAATCTGAAAGCAGTAAATTCATTCAAGGTTAGGGCTTTGGGGTTGCACTCATCTAAAACACTGGCGTGAGGGATAATTTACTTAAGGACATTACCACTGCTCCTTCCCGTCTTTTTGAAGCACAAACTCTTTTTAATTTTTCAACTAAATCTCTTAGGCTTGGGGAAAGCATATTAAATCCAAACTTTTCAAAGTATGCAGGGATATCGGTTGTTATATAGACCTCATTTGATGGAAAGATGTTTATTAAATGTTCCACTAACACCTTTCCTATACCCTGATTCCTTCTGTCCTCAACCACTCCAACACAACCCAGTTCATAGACCTCCTTATGAGGTCTGATTCTTCCAAAGCCCAAAATAATTTTACCGTCAACAGCAACAACAAATTGACGATAGTCTAAATCTTCATCATCTAAACGGAATTTTTCAATATGCTCTTTGATAAATTTCATATCTTCATGCGATGCAGTCCTTAATTGGATTGATGTTTTTTCAATCGTAATGGGCAAAGGAACTTTTTCATTAAGAGCCTTTCATACCTTTCATCCTCTCATTTCCTAAATCCTCTTTGCCTATCATGCAGAGGCTTTACTATCGGGTAGCCGTCTTTGTCAATAGTTCCAAGTCTCCCGACATGGCAGGTATTGAGAAGGTCTATAATAATGGCTTCATCTTTTATGCCTTTATCACTGCGTCGCATTTCACTCTTTAATTGCCACTAAAAATATTCTATTAAATATCAATTCTACCTCTCCGTTACTATTTGCCTATTGAATAAAGGCATCTTCAGATGTATGTATCGTCTTTACAATCTTTATTTTAGAAAAGACTACATTAAAACCGTTCTTTTAAATCCTTATTAATACTCACCACTCTCATCTATTGCAAAACTCCTCTCACAATCTCTACAACTTTACCACCTACATATATCTCTATTCCATCCCCTATCTTTTTTGCCTTTAAGAACAACATTGAAGGTCTCCCTATCTCATAACCCTGCTCAATCCTTACATTAATCTGCTCTTTATTGAAATAACGATGCTTTACAAGATAACCTGCAAGACATCCATTTGCACTCCCTGTAGCAGGGTCTTCAGATATTCCGTAATAAGGTGCAAACATCCTGACATTCAGGTGATTCTCTTTTTTGTATGTCTCAGGACAGAAGATAAGAATCGCCTTTGCATCAATATCTTTTATCAACTCAATATATCTTTCCTTCTCTACCATTGCCCTTTTCACAGTATCCAATGTCTTCAAAGGCACAATAATAAAGGGCAATCCAGTTGATACCTCCTCTATAGGAAATCTCTCATCAATTTCGGATTCATTAAGGCTTAATACCTCTGCAATTTTCTGAATATCAAATCTCCTTCCAAAAGTCGGCTCCATCTGCTTCATTGTCAGACGGCTTATCTTACCTCCCCTATAACTAAATGAAACTGGTATTTGTCCTACCTTCAAATTCAGGATTACATCCTTAATAGGCTTTTTAATAATTTCCTTTTGGATTATGTATGCAGTTCCAAGAGTGGGATGACCTGCAAAGGGGATTTCTTTTTGGGGTGTAAATATGCGGACATCGTATCCTCTCTTTTGTGGAACATCGGACAAGATAAAGGTTGTTTCAGAGAAATTGATCTCTCTGGCAATCCTTTGCATTTCCAAATCTGATAATTTCTTCTTAACCCTGACAACAGCAAGCTGATTTCCCGCATATTTTTCCTCAGCAAAAACATCGAGGATGTGAAAGGTATTCTTTTGTATCTTATCTGTTCTAACAATTTTCTTTAATTGCATAGTATTTTGCTTTTTCCACAAAACTTTTCATTGCGTGATAATTCATCAACCGATACTCAATCTTTTCAAATAAATCCTTTCCTAAAGCATGATTTGCAATTATTAATCTCAAAATAATGCGAGATATTATTTTCCCATCCTGATAATATATTTCTATAGAAGGTCTTTTTTGGGCAGGTTTATCTATAACTGGTCCCATGCTAACCGGATGAAAATTTACAAAACGGAAGTATCTTAAATTGATTTCCTTAAATTTTTTATGGTCGAATGGAATTTCTGGTTTTAATTTTAATATATGCCATTCTATCTGAAATACAAGATATCTTAAAAGTTCCCATAATAATATAAATGTAACAAAAAGTAGGGGTGGCGATATTATCAAATCCCATAAAGATTTTACAGTAGCAATTTGAAAAATGATAATTACAAAAATGAAATATAGGAAATGAGGTAAGTATTTAACAAAAGACAATATCCGCTTTGCCAAGTTTAAATCTTTATGTCCCCATATCAATGAGGCGAATACTAACCAAAAAATATAGAAATCTAAGAAAAGTATAGTTTCTGTGCTGTTTTCAAAAACAAGATTTTGAATCCGATTCATCCAAATTCCAATAGTATTAAAATTTATCCCTATTCTTTCGGATAGCATTCTCTGAAAATTATTCATATTAACCTCTTTTAGACCAAATAGGCCGGCTATTACGACAAACAAAGATAGCAGAATTTTATTTTCTATAAAACTGCCAACTCTTCTTAATATCTCCTCTGCCTTCTTCAATACGTCGATTTTATTTCCTCTTTTATCTTCTTTTTCATCCGAAGATAATATAAGCCGTTTTGTTGTCAATAAAACGCTTCCTTCTTTGGCATGTTCATTACTATTACTTTCATCATAATACCAACACTCACATCCTTCTAAAATTTTTTCATTTGGGTATACGATGAAGTCATTATATCCATCTTTTGATTTTGTTTTTATTACATCAGGATTGAATGTATCCTCTTGTAACCTATTAAGATCTTCTAAAGAATAGAATTTATTTTCTAAATACTCATGTTTTAATTTTTCCGGATCATTCAGATCTACTTTATATCGAAAGTCGCAGGAATAAGTAGAAGGTGTGTAACAATGAATCCTGATATAATTTTCCATTCTACTAAGGCGAATAGAGTTTTCTGTTTTACATTGTGGGCAATACCATAAATCCCTTATCTCATACGCAAGTCTTTTGTAAATCTTTCGTAGCTTTATTAAATCCCAAATTCTTCTGTTACATTTTTTAAGCCAATTACGCATACTCTTTAACCCATCAGATATTGATTATCCGTAAAAACAGTGATATTATACACACAATATTACACATATAAAAGGGGTGAAAAATGAAAAGAACAAACATTATGCTTACTGATGAGCAGCATAAAGCATTAAAGGCATATACAAAGAAGGAGGGCAGGACTCTCGGTGAGCTTGTTAGAGAGGCATTGGATGCCACCTATAAAAAAAAGAATGAAATTGAACACCGAAGACAGACAGCTCTTGAATCCTATAAAGAAGGTTTTATCAGTATTGGTAAGCTCTCGGAGATTTTCGGGATTGATATAATAAGTTTGAGGCTATATCTGAAAGAGCATGGTATCCCGATTAAAACACAGGAGAGGGAAGAAATTATTCAGGATGTGGTGAATGCCTGAGATTATATTTGATAATTGTGTATTGAGTAATTTCGCCCTATCAAACTCCCTGATTGCACAAGGATTTTACTCTCCAGTTTACTCAATAAACATTTGTTAATAATCTACATATTCAGGATCAGCCATGTCTTTTAGTTTTTTAAGGAATTTCTTTTCGGGGTGTAAATATGCGGACATCGTATCCTCTCTTTTGTGGAACATCGGATAAGATAAAGGTTGTTTCAGAAAAATTGATTTCTTTGGCAATCTTTTGCATTTCTAATTTTGATAATCTTTTCTTTACCCCGCACCACTTTCCACTACAGAGTCTGGAAAAATCATCAGGTTTTATGTCGGAAAGTGGTGCGGGGTTAACCCTGACAACAGCAAGCTGATTTCCCGCATATTTTTCCTCAGCAAAAACATCGAGGATATAGAAACTATTCATTTTGATTTCTCTTTACACTTCAGTGTGTAGCTGCTACCCCATTTACTCATTGAATTAAGAATAGGTTTGAGACTCTTTCCAATATCAGTTAGTGAATACTCCACCCGTGGCGGCACCTCGGCATAAACTTTTCGTTTTATAATGTCGTCCTTTTCCATCTGCCTGAGCTGTTGTGTCAACATCTTCTGACTGATACCAGATACAGACCTGCTTAATTCACCGAACCTTTTTACTCCCTGCAGTAATTCTTTTAATATAAGCACCTTCCACTTATTTCCCAGTAATGATAATGTTACTTCTACCGGACAGTTTATTTTTTTTATCATCCATATACCCTCCTGTAATTGATTGAAATTACACAATACACACTTAAAAGTATGTATATCACAAAAAAGTGCCTACTTGACTAAAAGTTTATAACGATAATAATATACAATAAGCGTGAGATAAAAGCAAGAGAAAGGAGGTGAAAAACTTTTTTAAAAGAAGGAGAATTTTCGGCACGATTCTTATGACAACCTAATTTCACGGAGGTATTTGAAAATGTCTATACAACTAAAAATTATTCAACCAATATCGCGGATTTTATTATCTACCATTTTTCTAATGTCTGCATTTGGAAAGATAACAAACTTTGCAGGTACTCAACAGTATATGGCACTCTATGGTATGCCATTGACTGCATTCTTTCTTGTATGTGCCATCATTCTGGAAATTGTAGGTGGACTGTCAATATTGCTGGGGTACAAGGCTCGATTAGGCGGTGTTATACTTGTAATATTCCTTATTCCTTCCACTCTTATCTTTCATGCTAAATTTTCAGATCAGATACAGATGATAATGTTCTTAAAAAATTTGGCTATTATTGGAGCCTTACTTATGGTGGTTAGTTTCGGTCCCGGGTATTTTAGTATCGATGAAAAGCAGTCAAAAGAATGAAAGGGGAGATATATGCCGAGAAAAGATGATACAGTTATTTTAGAAGTTATTGAATATACAGATCCATATTGCACATGGTGCTGGGGTTCTGAGCCTGTCTTAAGAAGAATTCAAGAGGTTTATGGAGATAAGATAATGATAAAATTTAAGATGGGTGGACTTGTTGAGGATATTAACAAGTTTTATGATCCAGCTAATAATATCGGTGGTGAAAACTGGTATAGACAGGTTGCTGCACATTGGTTAGATGCCTCCCGTCATCATGGGATGCCCGTGGATGAACAGGTATTTTACGATATAAAAGACGAATTTCGCTCCACATATCCTGCCTGTATTGCCTATAAGTCGGCCGAATTTCAGGATGAGGCATTAGCGAAAAGATTTTTGAGGCGAATGCGTGAAGCAGCGGCTGCCGAGCGTCAGGCAATCCACCGTCTCGAAATTCAGGAGATACTGGCACAGGAAGTCGGGCTTGCCCCAGATCAATTCATGGAAGACATTAAAAATGGGAAGGCAGAAGGGCCATTTCGAGAAGACCTTCAAGAATATCGTTCAAGGGGTAATACCGGCTTCCCGACTTTTTTAATCCATAATTTCAAAGGAATTGAGATTATACTCCGTGGATACCAGAGATTTGAAAGTTTTGAGTCAGCCTTTCAAAAGATCGCAGGAGATACTCTTAGACCAAATCCTATCGTGACGGACGAACAGAGTATTCTTGCCTTTGTTCGGAAGTATGGAAAGTTGCCGAAGTCTTTAACCTCACGAAGGAATCGGCAAGGGAATGGCTAAGTCAACTCAAAGAAAAAGGATTTTTAAAGGAACAGAAGGCGGGGAATGGTTTTTTCTATTCGATTCCCAAAAATCCCTTCACATGCGACCCAGAGGCAGGGATGTGCTTAACTTTGTAACATATATGATGAGACAAGTTTTATTCCCGAAAGGAGGTGATAGATTTTAAAAGAGAGAAAAGGATTGTGGGTTTTATGATAATTTTATTATATGGGAGGTATTTAATATGTCCACCGCTGTTAAAAAAGAAATTCTTTTGTATCTAAAAGATCATCTTTATGGAAACCTTGCTAAATCTATCCAGATGACGCGGAACAGCCCCATATCAGCAGCATTGCGTATGTCAATAACGGATTTGATTTATATTTCACAACTTCTAATAAGACACAGAAGTTTATAAATATAGAAAAGAATCCAAAGGTAGTAATGACTATAGATGAAGATGAGGCAGACTGGATGAAATTAAATGGACTTCAGATCGAAGGAATTGCAGAAGTACTGAAAGAGGAACAGGTCCCCGTTGTTTTTGAAATCTATACTGAAAAATTCCCTATTATAAAAGAGTTCCCAACAAATCAGGATTATTGCCTCATAAAGATAACACCAAAAAAAATGTGGGTACTCGACTATAAAAGTGGACTTGGGCATCGGGATTATTTAGAGATGTAAAGGATTAAAAGGGGCATTTTTATGCCCCTTTTAGTTTTTACTATCAAATTTGTGATTCCTTTGCTTGCTTTTAAAACCAGCTATCTGGAATTACCCCTGAAAAACCCACAAAATCGGTTACATAATGGGTAAAATACCCCATATTGCAGCGACAATAATACCATGCAGCCCTAATGACCAGTGGATTAATCCAAACATAAAAGATGATACAGTGATTATGATAAAGGGGCTTTTTGTATAATTTTTTAAAACAGAGAAATAGTATCCCCTGAAAATAAGCTCCTCTGTTATACTCACAAGCAATAAACCAGCAGTCAAATCAAATACTTTTATAAAAGGGTTTTCAATTTTTGGATAGGACATAATTTGAAATTTTGGGAGTATTCTTTCAAGCAACTCGTATCCAATCTGGTCAATCATAACACCGGTAACGGATAATCCAATAGACCAGATAATAAGCGGCATGATTCCGATTTTTATTAATCCAAATTCAGATAAAATAGATATTTTATACTGTATGAGATAAAAGATTATAAAAAGGGCTATGAGCCTTACTAAATAATCAATAAGAAGCCAGCTTATATAGGTATGTGTGTAAATGAGAGGAATGTCGTTTAATAAAAAGAGCGAGGTCAGAACAATAAGTGATAATAATTTAGCCCTTTGATTACCTTCACTTACATTATTCATTTTTTAACAGTGAATCGTTTACCTGTCAATTCCTTTATTGTATCGGAGGCTATCCATTTTGCAGACTTTGAATCTATTTTCTGAATCTCCTCTGCTGTTTTTATTGCCGCACTTTTAAAATTTAAATTCCGTTTTCCTATCTGCCTCAATGCCCAATTTACAGCCTTTTTTACAAAGTTTCTATTGTCAGTGGACTCTCTTTTTATCAGAGGAAAAAATTTCAAGAACTTTTCATCCTCTGCCTCTTTATCGCTGACTGCAAGGCGTGCCATCAGGACAAAACCTGCCCTTTTAACAAATTCCTCATCCCTCTTACTCCACTCAATTGCCTTCTTATATGCAAATCCTGTCTTCTCAAAAAGATTCATGCAGACATGGTCGCACACATCCCATGAATCAAAATCCTTTACCCAATCCTCCATCTGTTTTTTAGTTACCCTTCCCGGCTCATCAATCATACCTGCAAGTATCCGCACCTCATGGATACCTGAATCCCACAACTGTTGTGCAAGCCGATGGTTTTTACCTATCTCTTTAGCCATCCTTCTCAAGTTTGGAATGGATATTCCATAGGTGTTCTCTGGATTAATCCCAAACCTCGCCATACCTGCTACTGCTTCAGGATTAGCCATGTCTTTTAATTGCTTCAATATCTTTTTATATTGCATGGCCTCTTTCCATTCGATAGTTCATTTTTCCATCACCATCAAGACATAACATACTTCCTGAAATTCTCCCACAACACCTTTGTTATCTTTCCCGGCACTCCGCTACCAATTACCCTTCCGTCAATCTTTACCACAGGCACTATCTCTGCACCTGTGCCAGTGAGAAAGCATTCATCTGCTGTATAAAGGTCATAAGGGGCAAGGGTTGTCTCCTCGCTTTTAATGCCTATCTTTTCTGCAATCTCCATAACCGTCTGTCTCGTAATACCTTCCAATGCACCGTGATATACTGAAGGGGTTAAGAGCCTGCCTTCTTTAACAATAAAAATATTATCAGCAGTGCATTCAGCCACAAAACCCTGAGTATTTAGCATCACAGCCTCAAGACATCCAGCCTGTTTTGCCTCAAGCTTAGCCATGATATTATTGAGATAATTTAATGACTTTATTCTTGGGTCAAGACATTCGGAAGGGATACGCCTTGATGTAACTGTTACAAGGGCTATTCCCTTTTCATAATACTCCTTTGGGTAAAGTTGTATATCACTTACAATTATAATAACTGTTGCCTTTTTACACGAGGCAGGGTCAAGCCCAAGACTCCCCTCCCCTCTCGTTATTACAAGGCGGATATATCCATCTTTTCTTTCATTCACCTTCACAGCATCTTCCACAGCAGCTTTCATTTCTTCCTTTGTCATTGGGATTTCAAGGATTATAGCTTTTGCAGATTCATAGAGCCTTTCAATATGCTCCTTGATTCTGAAGACCTTGCCGTTGTAAATCCTTATCCCTTCAAAAACCCCATCCCCATAAAGTAGTCCATGGTCAAAGACAGAAACCTTTGCATCAGCCTTGTCATAATATTTTCCATCAATATATATTTCCATTTGAAAATACCCCCTCATCTTTTTATGATGATTTTATAATTTCTGCTTCACTTTCCCTTTATATGCAAGTTAGTATATCCCAAAGATTACCCCCTCTCAAGGTAAGAATGGCATTTTAGGTAGTTTGCTGATAAAATATCAAAAGTTGGTGAGATTGCTTTGCCCCTGATTGAATCATTCAGGGGCTCGCAATGACAAACACAG
>Ga0209212_1009212_pt1 | contig 10347 bp, 4 predicted proteins | sample RifGroC2_FD_183996 | JGI IMG/M metagenome (GOLD analysis project Ga0209212, IMG submission 183996) | Groundwater microbial communities from Rifle, Colorado, USA - Groundwater C2 (SPAdes) (version 2) | ecosystem: Environmental > Aquatic > Deep subsurface > Groundwater | place: Rifle, Colorado... | reverse complement strand
ACTTGAAGGAAATCGGCTGCAAATCCGCCTGACCGGTGCAAATTTTGCCGCTTTTTTGGTCAATAGAACGACTATTGACCTGCAAAACCGGCAAAATTTGCCCTCGCCCAGCCGAATTTTCGCTTCGATTCTTCAAGTCCGACAGGCTGCTAGAGGCTCCCATAAGCAAGCGTGTCAGGGTTCGAATTTCAAAAAAACGACAGTCAGGCTTACTCGGAAGCGCGCCGCATCGCGCCGCCCGCCTCCGGATGCCCACTTCCCTGGCTGACCGGTTCGGAGAGGTTTATCGGCGGCGGTAATTTCAGCAGGCGGTACAATTCAGTCAGGTTGTGGCGGAACAGGCGATCGAAGCTGGCTACCGAATGTGCGGGGTTGTAATCGCCAAACCACCAGAACCAATCGGAACTTTCGCAAGAGCAAAGCTGCCTTTCAGCCGCTTCCCGTTCGGCTGGGCTGAGCCGGTCACTGGACATGACCATATCGAAGCTTTGCTTGGCGACACACAGCAAGTCCCAGGCGCGATTCTTGTCAGGCGAGCCTATCCAGGTCGAAAAATTGCCATAAACCCAGCTACCCGCAACGATATTTCCAAGACTATGGGTGCGGGCATAGTCAGTCATAGGGTGAGCCGCACTTTGTTTTTTAAGATAATCGCTGTAAGTGGTGGTGCGTATCTGCTCATGGGCTTCGAGAGCCGCATAAAGTTCATCGATAAAATAGAAGCCGTTGTAGGGATAATATTCCCAGGCGTTTTCGCCATCGAGGATCACGCTCACCACGGGTGTTTCGCCCGCTGTTGCCTGTTGTGCGATGCCAGCGATTTGATCGATGAAATGGTGCGCGGCGTCCTTGCCGTGCCAGCGCGAATATTCAAAGCCGATCAAATCGGACAAACGGTCATCGCGGAAGAAACATTGCAGGCCGTCGCCGCCCTTCTCCATGCGATAAGGCCGGTACAAGTATTGGGCGCGCGCCGGGACGGCTTGTTGCGTCTGGCGCAGGCTGTTGACCAGCACGCTCTCGCCGCTGGCGATCCAGCGGCAGCCCTCGGCCGCCAACACTTCCAGGGCTTCCGAGGAAATCGATCCTTCTGCCGGCCACATCCCTTGCGGTTCGGCGCCAAAACGCTCGCGATGGCTTTTCTTCGCCAGCCGGACATGCGCGGTCACGCGCAGCCTGCCCTTGGGGTAATGCGGGGAGTTGGGCAATGGCGCATCGGGCATGGCCTCCCTGGCGCTGGCAAAATCAATCAGCAGCGGGGCCAGCGGGTGATAATGCGGCGTGGCGGATAGCTCGATTTGTCCCGATTCGGCCAGCTTGCGATAGCGCGGAATGATCCCGGCAATCAATTCGCCGATGAAATCGAGCAATTGCTTGCGGTCTTCATAGCTGAACCCCTCGGCCTTGCTCATCAACTGCGCGATCAGGGCATATTCGCGGCGCACGCTCTCGCCGCACCAGACCAGGTGATACCAGGTCAGCAGGTCGGCCATGTATTGCCCGGACAAATAGGACAACGCGACCTCCCCTTCCGCCTGCAGGCTGTTGAACAATTCCAGCAGGCGCTTATATGCCGGATAGGGGGCGATCATCTTGGTGTGATTGCTGCGGAAACACGCATCGATAGCCAATTGACGCTGTTCCGGCTGCAGATCGCGGACGTTTTCATGTGCCAGCAGACGCAGCAAGGGGTCGCGCAACTGCCCGGTGGCAAACTGGTCTGTGTAGTCTTCCAGCTGGTCGAGCAAAACCGGCACGAAATTCACCACGGCGCGCACCTTGGGGTGGCGCTCCAGGTGATAAGCCATGTCGGTGTAATCCTTGATGGCATGCAGATAAGTCCACGGCAGCACAAAATCGCCGCTGGAATAATCGCGGTAATCCGGCTGGTGCATGTGCCAGAGAAAAACCAGGTCAACGGGTTTTTTCATAAAGAAGCCGCCTATTTCCGGGCGATCCTATTTTTCGAGTTAACGGAGACTGTGAACCTTCTGTCCGAGCATTTCCGGGGTAATCAGCGTCACGCCATTCGGGCTGACATGGAAGCGCTTGCGGTCTTCTGCCGGGTAGACCCCGACTTCCAGCCCGTCCGGGATATGGCAGCTTTTGTCCACAATGACGCGCTTCAGCGTGACATTGTGCCCGACGTGTACCTTGGGTAGCAGCACCGAATCTTCGATGTTGCAATGACTGTTGATGCGCACATCGGAGAACAGCAGCGAGCGGCGTACCGTCGAGCCGCTGATGATGCATCCGCCGGAGACCAGCGAATCGATTGCCATGCCGCGCCGGTCATCCTCGTCGAACACAAATTTGGCCGGAGGCAATTGCTCCTGATGCGTCCAGATCGGCCATTCCTGATCGTACATATCCAGATCGGGAATAACCTTGGTCAGCTCCATATTGGCTTCCCAATAGGCATCGATGGTGCCCACGTCGCGCCAATAAGGACCTTGGCCGTTGCTTGTGCCAACGCAGCTTTGCTCGAAACTTTGCGCGAATACCCGGTATTTCGAAACCATGTACGGGATCAAGTCCTTGCCAAAATCGTGGCTGGAATGCGGGTCATCGGCATCGCGAACCAATTGTTCAAAGAGAAAGCGCGCGTTGAACACGTAGATACCCATGCTGGCCAGCGATTTGTCCGGCTTGCCGGGGATGGATGTGGGGTTGGCGGGTTTTTCGTCGAATTTTACGACACGAGAGTTCTCGTCCACGCCCATCACGCCAAATGCAGTCGCATCGGCCACAGGCACTTCCAGGCAGGCAACAGTAATATCGGCTTTGCTTTCAACATGAAACGCGAGCAACTTGCCATAGTCCATTTTGTAGATATGGTCCCCACCCAGAATCAATACAAAATCCGGGTCGGCCTCGCGCAAAATATCGAGGTTCTGGTACACCGCATCTGCGGTTCCCAGATACCAGTGATTTTCGCTGACGCGCTGTTGCGCGGGCAGCAGGTTGACGGACTCGCCGAACTGGCCGCTCAAAAAAGACCAACCGCGCTGGATGTGCCGAATCAGGCTATGCGACTTGTATTGCGTCGCCACGCCGATGCGGCGGATACCGGAGTTGACGCAATTGGAGAGTACGAAATCGATGATGCGAAACTTGCCACCGAAAGGAACGGCGGGCTTGGCGCGCCAGTCAGTCAGCTGATACAGACGGCTGCCACGACCGCCGGCCAGCACCATCGCAAAGGTATTTTTGGTGATGCGGCTGACAAACCGCGACGCCGGATCTTCAGTGGCGAGATGATATTTTTTTTGCAGGTAACCCGGTTCGGTTTTCATGTTGCGCTCCCTTTTTTACCCTGTTGTCGCGCGGCCATTATCGTTTACAATTGTCCCACTAGACAAGGATAATGGTGGAACAGGTGAAGAGACCGATCGAATCGCTGCTGCAAGCCCGCCTCCATGATCCGTTTGGCCTGCTTGGCCTGCATCGCGAGGGCGCGGAGTGGGTTATCAGGGTGTATGAACCCTATGCCACCGACATCGACCTGCTGAATAACACCCCGAATAACACCCCGAATAACGCCCAGAATAACACCAAGCCTGCCGCATTCAAGCGCATTCACCCCGCCGGGGTATTCGAGTGGCGCGGCAACAGCGAACCCGCCCGCCCCTACCGCCTGCGCATGCACTATGGCAGCACAACCCATGAGGTTTTCGATCCCTACCAGTTTCCGCCGCATATTTCCCCGCAGGATTTGTACCTGTTCGGCGAAGGCAAGCTGCACCAAGGCTACCGCATGCTCGGTTCTCACGGCATCGAGATCGACGGCGTCAAAGGGGTGCGCTTCGCCGTCTGGGCGCCAAACGCCGAACGCGTCAGCGTGGTGGGCGAATTCAACGGCTGGGATGGTCGCATCCATCCGATGCGTTCGCACGGTTCCAGCGGCGTGTGGGAATTGTTCATCCCGGAGATTGCGCAGCACGCGCTGTACCGCTATGAGATCCGCAACCGCAACACCGGCCAAATACTCACCAAGACCGACCCCTACGCGCAAGGCTACGAACACCGCCCCGGCACGGCCGCCCTCGCCGCCCTGCCCTGCCAGCATCGCTGGCGGGACGATGCATGGATGGCGCAGCGCGCACAATGGGACTGGCTGCATGGCGCGATCAACATCTACGAGGTGCATGCCGGTTCCTGGAAGCGCCATCCCGACGGGCGTTTCTACACCTGGCGCGAGCTGGCCTCCGATCTGGTGCCCTACGTCAAGGGCATGGGTTACACGCACATCGAGTTGCTGCCGATTTCCGAGCACCCTCTTGACGAATCCTGGGGCTACCAGGCCACCGGTTATTTCGCGCCGACCAGCCGCTTCGGCTCGCCGGACGAATTGCGCCATTTTGTGGACACCTGCCACCAGGCCGGCATCGGCGTGATCCTGGATTGGGTGCCGGCGCACTTCCCCAAGGACGACTGGTCGCTGTCGCGCTTCGACGGCACGGCGCTGTACGAGCACGAAGACCCGCGCCTCGGCTTCCACGAGGAATGGGGTACCCACGTGTTCAATTACGGGCGCAACGAGGTGAAGAGTTTCCTGATGTCCAGCGCGCATTACTGGCTGTCCGAATTCCACTTCGACGGCCTGCGCGTGGATGCCGTCGCGTCGATGTTGTATCTCGACTATTCGCGCAAGCAGGGCGAATGGATTCCCAACAAATACGGCGGTCGCGAGAACCTCGACGCGGTGGATTTCCTGCGCGAGATGAACATCATGGTGCATGAGGAATTCCCCGGCGCACTGACCTTTGCAGAAGAATCCACCGCCTGGCCGGGCGTGTCGCGCCCGGTTTATCTGGGCGGGCTGGGTTTCTCGATCAAGTGGAATATGGGCTGGATGAACGACACGCTGAGCTATTTCCGCCACGACCCGGTGCATCGCCGCTATCACCACAACCAGCTCACCTTCGGCCAGCTCTACGCCTACACCGAGAACTTCGTGCTGCCGTTCTCGCACGACGAAGTGGTGCATGGCAAAGGATCGCTGCTGTCCAAGATGCCCGGCGACGCCTGGCAGAAATTCGCCAACCTGCGCCTGCTGCTGACCTACCAGATGACCAGCCCGGGCAAGAAGCTCAACTTCATGGGCAACGAAATTGCCCAGGGGCGCGAGTGGCAATCGAAATGGGAGCTGGAATGGTGGCAGCTCGGGCAAGAGGCGCATCGCGGTATGCAGAATCTGGCGCACGACCTCAATCAGCTCTATCGCAAGCTGCCCGCACTGCATGAGCTGGATTTTCAGCATGAGGGCTTTGACTGGATAGACTGCAACGATGCGGAAAAATCGGTGCTGTCCTACCAGCGCCGCGCACGCGACGGCTCCATTGCCGTCATTACATTGAACCTGACTCCCGTGCCGCGCAAGCGCTACCGCATCGGCCTGCCGAAGCAGGCGCAATACCGCGAGGTGCTCAACAGCGATTCGGAATATTACTCGGGCAGCAACCTCGGCAATGCCGGGCTGATCCAGGCCGAACCGCTTCCCTGGATGGGGTTGCCCTACTCCGCCGAAATCGTGTTGCCGCCGCTGGCGGGAGTCATCCTGGTGCCGGAAGTGTAGGGGCGCGATTCATCGCGCCCTTTTTGGTGCGCTAATAAATCAGGGCGCGATGAATCGCGCCCCTACAATAAATGGTTCGATATTAATTTGAGCTAACCATCATGTCAAAACTGACCTCATCCCCAGCCTGGCAGGCACTCAAGGCGCATCACGCCGCGATCGAACCAGTTCACATGCGCCAGATGTTCCGGGACGACCCGGCGCGCTTCGACAAGTTTTCGCTGCAACTCGGCGACCTGCTGTTCGATTATTCCAAGAACCGCATCAGCGAGGAAACTATCGGGTTGCTGGTTGCGCTGGCCGAACAGGCCGGGTTGCCTGCCTTTATCGAACGCATGTTCGGCGGCGAGAAGATCAACTTCACCGAGCGCCGCGCCGCCTTGCATACCGCGCTGCGCAACCGTTCAAATGACCCTGTTTATATGGACGGCAAGGATGTCATGCCCGACGTGCGGCGTGTGCTGGGACTGATGCGCCGCTTTTCCGACGCGGTGCGCAGCGGCGAACATCGCGGACATACCGGCAAGCCCATCAGCGACATCGTCAACATCGGTATCGGCGGCTCCGACCTCGGCCCGCTGATGGTGTGCGAAGCCCTCAAGCCTTACGCCGACCCGAAGCTGCGCGCGCATTTCGTCTCCAACGTGGACGGCACGCATCTCGCCGAGACGCTGAAGAAACTGGACGCCGAGACCACGCTGATCATCGTCAGCTCCAAGACCTTCACCACCCAGGAGACCCTGACCAATGCCCGTTCGGCGCGCGCCTGGCTGGTTGGAAAGCTGGGCAACGAACAGGCCGTGGCAAAACACTTCGCCGCCGTCTCCACCAACCTCAAGGCTACCGGCGAATTCGGCATCAACCCGGACAACGTCTTCGAGTTCTGGGACTGGGTCGGCGGGCGCTACTCGCTATGGTCGGCCATCGGTCTGCCGATCGCACTGCATATCGGCATGGATCGCTTCGAGGAGCTACTGGGCGGCGCCTACGCGATGGACGAGCATTTCCGCAGCGCGCCGCTGGAAAAGAACATGCCGGTGCTGCTCGGGATGCTCGGCGTCTGGTACGGCAACTTCTTCGGCGCGGGTTCAAACGCCGTGCTGCCCTACGACCAGTATTTGCACCGCTTTCCCGCCTATTTGCAGCAACTGGAGATGGAGAGCAACGGCAAGCGCGTGGATCGCGACGGCAACGCGGTGGATTACGACACCGGCATGGTGCTGTGGGGCGAACCCGGCACCAACGGCCAGCATGCGTTCTACCAGTTGATCCACCAGGGTACGCGCCTGATCCCGGCGGATTTTCTTGCGCCGCTGCACAGCCACAACCCGACCGGCGAACATCACGCCATCCTGCTCGCCAACTGCTTCGCGCAGACCGAAGCCATGATGCTCGGCAAGACCGAGGCGGAAGCGCGCGCCGAACTTGAAGCGCAATATAACCATGCGGCGGATAACGCTACGCTGTGCGAGGGGGTGGCGGCAACGCCGCCGGGCACCCACCGGCCTCCCCCTTGCGGGGACATCCGCCCTACAACCCTGTTGCCGCACAAGGTGTTCCCCGGCAACAAACCGACCAACACCCTGCTGTTTGACCTGCTCACACCCCATACCCTCGGCATGCTGATCGCCCTGTACGAGCACAAGGTATTCGTGCAGGGCGTGGTGTGGAACATCAACTCGTTCGATCAATGGGGCGTGGAACTGGGCAAACAACTGGCGGGGGAAATCCTGCCGGAGCTGCGCGGTGCGGCGGCATCGGCGCACGATGCCTCGACCGCCGGGCTGATCGGCCATTACCACGAACAGCGTTGAAAACAACCATGGTCGGCGGCGGTATTCTGGAGTGCCGCTCCAGAATACCGCGAACTTCCGCCTATTCCAGCACCCCATTGAGTCCCACGAGCGTAATCATCGGCTGGTCGTCCGAACCCATCTGCCATCCCGGACCGGCATCCCATGAGAGGTTGCCCGGGATGCTCCGTTCCGCTTGCCCTCCGAACCATGCGTGGATCGAGATGTCAGCGCGATCGGGAGGAGCCAGCACGATGTCCGGCCTGCCGGGGGGCGCGGCGGGTATATCGGGCTGGTAGCCGTTTCCGCCTCGCGCGCCGGGATTGCCAGGCGCTGCGCCGGCGCCGTCATTGAAGTTGTAGGTTTGCCCGGGCGGTGGCGCATCCCGGCCGTTGCCCACTCCCGCGTTGGCGCTGCTGCCGACTCCACCATTACCGCCACTTCCGCCGCCACCGCCGCCGCTGGCGAACGTGAGCCGGAAGACATCGGAGGCGGAAAGATTGCCGCTTTGCCCGGTCACGCCGTCCGTGGCGGTAATGCCGATGTCGAGGTAGCCGGCAGCGTCTCTTGGCACACGGCCCGAGAAGGTTTGCGTGGCGGCATCAAATGTGAGCCAGGACGGCAGGGCTGTACCGTCTGCGAGCGAAGCCGCATAAACGAGCACGTCGCCGTAGTCGGCATCGGCGAAGCTGCCCGCCGGCATCTTCCACGAATAGTTGCTGTTGGCCGACGCGGTCTGGTCGGCGAGCGGCGCCGCAACCACGGGGGCATCGTTTGCCCCGAACACGGTGACCGACAGCGAGGAAGCCACGGCGGCGATGCCGTCGCTCACGGTGTAGTCGAAGCGTTCGGTCACCTGTGCCGTGCGCCCCAGCGATTGCACGAGCGCCGAATCGTTGGCAAGCGTATAGGCGTAAGTTCCGTCCGCTGCCAGCGTGAGCGTGCCGTAGGCGCTGGTGATCGTGCCGGTGGTGACAATTTGGAGCGCGTCGCCCGCATCTGCGTCCAAATCATTGGCGAGCACGTTGCCGCTGGCGGTGATAACGCCATCTTCGGATACATGGGCGCTATCGGCGACAACGGCTGGGGCGTCGTTGCTGCCCGATATGGTGACCACGATGAACGAGGAAGCGCTTGCGGCGCCGCTGGGGTCGTCGTCGGTAGCGGTGTAGCCGAAGCGCTCGGTGACCGTCTGGCCGGCGGCGAGGCTTTGCACCGCAAGCGAGGCGTTGGCGAGGGTGTAGGCGTATGCGCCGCCGGCATCCAGTGTCAAAGTACCATACGCGCCGGTGTAGCTTCCCGGATCGGTGATGCGCAGGGCGCGCCCTTCGGGGTCGCTGTCGTTGGCGAGCGCATTGCCGTAGGCGATTGTGATGCCGTCCTCGGCGACCGCCGCCGTGTCTTCCTGCGCCAGCGGCGCCAGGTTTCTCGGCATCAACGCTTCCACGCCGTCATGATCCAGCCGCGCGCCGTTGCCGAGGGCGAGCGTCTGGAAGCTGCCCGCCGGATCGTACCAGCCGCTGACCGTGAGGCGGTCGGCGGTGTTCTTCACGGCAACCAGCAGGTCGTCGCCCTGTCGGCTGAAGACGACATCTCCGGCGAGCAAATCCACGAGCTGCACGCTGTCGTTGCCGTCGCCGTCGAGCGCCACATCCTGACCGTCGCCCAGGCCGAACAAATAGGTGTCATTACCCGCACCGCCTTCCAGAATGTCGTTGCCCGCACCGCCGGACAGAATGTCGTCACCCAGCCCGCCGATCAGGCGGTCTGCCCCGGCGTCGCCGTAGAGAATATCGTTGCCCGCGCCGCCGTCGAGAAGATCATTGCCGTCGCCGCCGTAAACGATGTCATTGCCGTCGCCGCCGTAGACGGTGTCGTTGCCCGCCCCGGCGTAGGCGGTATCGTTCCCGGCATCGAGATACACGGTGTCGTCGCCGCCGCGCGCATCGACGCTGTCGTTGCCGGCGAGCGCGGTGATGGTGTCATTGAGCGCGGTGCCGGTCAGCACATCGTCGCCCGGCGTGGCGGCGTACGTGAAGCCCAGGTTCTGGATCAACTGGTTCTTGGTCATGACCGCGCCGTCGGCGAACTGGAAGTGTTCGATGCCGCCGCTGGCGTATGGATTGTCCGGATCGAAGTCGTCGAGGTGGATTTCGCCGCCGCCTGGGAGGGTGAGTTTGAGCGAGCCCACGCCCAGCTTGACCTGCCCCCACAGGATGTCGGTGAACACCAGCGAATCGGTGCCGCCGGAATCTGAAATACGATCCCGTCCCTCGCCCGTCGTGTAGTAGTAAACATCGTCGCCCGCGCCGCCGTCGAGGATGTCGTCTCCCAGCCCGCCGATGAGAAAATCGTTGCCCGCGCCGCCGTAAAGGACGTCGTCGCCCGCCTCACCGAACAGTACGTCGCTGTCAGCGCCGCCGTCCAGGATGTCATTGCCGATGCCGCCTTGCAGTTGGTCGGCGCCAGCGCCGCCGTAAAGGATGTCGTCGCCCTCCTCGCCTAACAGCACGTCGTTGTCGCCGCCGCCATCCAGGATGTCATTGCCGTTGCCGCCTTGCAGTTGGTCGGCACCCGCGCCGCCGTAAAGGGTGTCGTCGCCCGCCTCGCCAAACAGCACGTCGTTGTCGCCGCCGCCGTCCAGGATGTCATTGCCGTTGCCGCCTTGCAGTTGGTCGGCGCCAGCGCCGCCGTAAAGGATGTCGTCGCCCTCCCCGCCAAACAGGGTGTCGTTACCGCCACCGCCGTCGAGTACATCGTTCCCGTCCCCGCCGGAAAGCGTATCGATGCCCGTGTCGCCGATGAGCGTGTCGTCGCCGGCACCGCCATATAGCAAGTCGTCATCCGCACCGCCGTCCAGGTGGTCGCTGCCCGCGCCGCCGGTCAGCAGGTCGTTCCCTGCCCCACCCATGACGATGTCGTTGCCGTCTTCCCCGTGGAGTTTGTCCGCGCCGCCCTCGCCGAAGATGATGTCGT
>Ga0209212_1009210_pt1 | contig 10351 bp, 12 predicted proteins | sample RifGroC2_FD_183996 | JGI IMG/M metagenome (GOLD analysis project Ga0209212, IMG submission 183996) | Groundwater microbial communities from Rifle, Colorado, USA - Groundwater C2 (SPAdes) (version 2) | ecosystem: Environmental > Aquatic > Deep subsurface > Groundwater | place: Rifle, Colorado... | reverse complement strand
ACGCCTTGTATCCTCCGTGTGCCTCGTAAACGTCGACCTTGTGAAGGTCTTTCGTGTCGGGAAGAAGGAGTTTTTCCATTAGTGCTTCTCCAACCCGGCCAGAACCCGGTCCAGTTTTTCCGTTGTCAGATTCTCGTGGTAATCCTCTCCCACCGCGCACATCGGCGCTCCTCCGCACGCACCCATGCATTCCACCTCGGAGATGGTCCATTTCCCGTCTGCAGTCGTCTCTCCCGCCTTGATCCCCAGCTTCTGTTCGAGATACTGCAGGAGAATGCCGGAACCGCGAAGCATGCAGGAAATATTAGTGCAGACTTCAATGTGGTGTTTCCCTGTCGGCTTCTGATGGAACATCGTGTAGAACGTCACAACGCCGAGGATGTGGCTGAAGGGGACTTTGAGCAGGCTGGCAACGTATCTCATGGTTTCAGTGGAAATGCTGCCGAATTGTTCCTGCGCCAGCCAAAGCACGGGGAGCACAAGCGCCTGCGAGTGGGGGTAATGCTGGCGAAGTTCTTCGACGCGCTTGAGATTTTCCGGAGAGAACATAGGATGATCTGAAATCGTTAGAGTACTGCTATTTGTCGGCCTCACCCATTACCGGGTCGAGACTGCCAATAATGGCAACAACGTCTGATATCATGGCCTTCCGCAGCATCATCGGCAATGCCTGGATATTGACAAAGGACGGAGATCGAATCTTCATTCGCCAGGGATGCCCGTCGCCATTGCTGTAAAAATAGAATCCCAACTCCCCTTTCGATGCTTCCACGGCGGAGTACACTTCACCGACCGGCGGATCGACACCGAAATTCACAATCATGAAATCATGGATCAGCTCTTCCATCTTCGTGTACACGCGTTCCTTCTTCGGGAGCACTTTCTTCGGCTTGAAGGCATGGATCTCCCCCTTCGGCATCTTGTCGAGGAGCTGAACCACCACCTTTTGGCTCTCTTTCATCTCCTGTAATCGAACGTAGTAGCGCGCAAGAGAGTCGCCGCCGTCAAATACCGCAACGTCAAAATCGAGCTTGTTGTACACAAGATACGGGTTCGTCCTTCGGAGATCCTGGTTGACCCCGCAAGCCCTGAGACACGGGCCCGTCACACCCATGTCGATCGCCTCTTCCCTCGAGATAACCCCGACACCGTCCGTTCGTTCAATGAAGATCCTGTTCTTGTTGATCAGCTTTTCGGATTCTTCGAGATTTTCCGGAAAATCCTCAATGAACTTCCGGATCATTGATTCCGCTTCCGGGGTCATGTCATGCACGAGACCGCCGATGCGCGTGTAGCTCGTCGTGAAGCGGTGACCGACGAGGCTCTCGAAAATGTCGTAGAGTTTCTCTCTCTCCCTGAAGGTCCACATCCACACGGTCAACGCGCCGACATCCATCCCGATCGATCCCATCATCATAAGATGCGACGAGATTCGGGCGAGCTCGGCAATCATGGTGCGGAGGTATTGGGCGCGCGGCGGAGCCTCGATGCCGAGGAGCTTCTCTACGGCGAGCACATACGCGACATTGTTCGCGAGGGGTGAAAGGTAGTCAAGCCGGTCAGTATGCGGAATGAACTCGTGATAGGTGCAGCTCTCGGCAAGCTTCTCATACCCCCGGTGCAGGTAACCTATTTCCGGTACGCAGGCAATGACCGTTTCTCCGTCGAGCCGCACGAGAAGCCTGAGCACTCCGTGCGTTGCGGGGTGCTGCGGTCCCATGTTGAGAATGAGGTCATTCTCCAGCGGATCGGTAAACGACACTGAAGTATGCTGATCTTCCAACGCCTGCAGGATCCTGGTCTTGCGTGGAATATCGTGGGTCGCTGTTTCCATGAGCCGTTACTTTTTCGGGAGATACAGTGAGCCGGGAATACCCATCAACGGAAAGTCTTTCCGGAGCGGATAGTGTTCGAATTCGTCAGGCATATAGATCCTGCGAAGGTCGGGATGTCCGTCAAAGACGATCCCAAACATGTCAAACGTTTCACGCTCGTGCCAATTCGCCGTCGACCACACCCCGGTGACGGTCTGGACATGAGGATGACTTTCTTCAACGAACGTTTTGATCCGAATTCTGTGATGGTTTTTGAGGGAATAGAGATTGTACACAACTCCGAAGCGTTTCACCGGAGAGTACATATCGAGGCCAAAGAGGTCAGCAAGCATTTCGAACCTTAAGTCCGGGTCCTCTTTGAGAAAGCGGCATACTTCGACAATCTTTTCAGGCGGAACAACAACCGCGAGTTCGCCGCGAAACTCATTCGACTCGAGAATGCCGTTTCCAAACTGTTTGTTCAGCTTCTCGAGAGTGCGTGCATTCATTTACGCAACAACCGGGGGCTTTGGTTTGTGTTGAGGAAAATCGCCGGCGAGAGCCAATGTGCTTCCCTTGCTCTCCCGCCTCTGGATCTTCTGTTGAAGCGTTATTAGTGCATGAAGCAGATTATCGGGCCTGGGTGGACACCCGGCAACGTAGAGGTCGACGGGAAGAAACTGGTCTATCCCCTGAACAACTGAATACGTCCTGTACATGCCGCCCGATGAAGTACAAGCTCCCATGGCAATAACCCACTTGGGATCGGGCATTTGGTCATAGATCTTTCGGACAACCCTGGCCATCTTGTAAGTGGTCGTTCCGGCAACAATCATCACATCGGCCTGACGGGGAGAGAACCGAAACACCTCGGAACCGAATCGGGAGGAATCAAACCGGGGACCCGCAAAGGCCATCATCTCAATCGCACAGCATGAGATCCCCATGGGCATGGGAAAAAGCGAATTCTTTCTGCACCAGTTTATCGCATCTTCCAGCTTGGAAAGCATCAGGCTGTCCCCCAGGGCGCTCTCTAGTCCCATTCCAAGGCTCCTTTCCTCCAGATGTAAAAATACCCGACAAGCAACACGAGAATGAAGACGACCATCGTCACGAATCCCGTTATCCCAAGATCACGGAACGCTACAGCCCAGGGATAAAGAAAAACCACCTCAATATCGAACAGGATGAAAAGCACGGCAACCATATAGAACTTTACCGAGAAGCGCTCACGAGCCGTCCTGACCGGCTCCATTCCGCTCTCGTATGTCGAAAGCTTCTCCTCATTGGGTCTCTTCGGACCCAACCACTCGTTCAATTTGAGGATCACGACACCGAACAGAACGGCAATCGCCACCATCATCATTATCGGAATGTAGTTCTCTACCATAAACAAATCAGGTGAACCTTTGGTGCCGCTGTGAAACGAGTTTATCGAAAAATGGGGTGAAAGTCAATCGAAACGACTTCGACGTTCGACATCGGACATTCGATATTCGATAGATGTTCCCTTTGACTCAAGAAAAGAAAATACCGAATGTCAAACGCCGAATGTAGAATGCAGAAGTTCATAACCTCACCGCAGTCGCAGCTGTACATTCTCCAGCGGCCAGCGAGCTCTGAGTTTGAGCGTGTCTGGTGCAACTGAGAACCGTTCCGACATCTGATAAGGAAACACCCTCCCGGCATCGAACTTCTTGTTCCCGTTCCTGTCGCGAAATACCTGCATGACATATTGACCTTCGGGAAGTTGTGACAGCTCAAACGGGCCCGGTCCTTCGATGGTGACACTTCTTGGAACCGCGTCCTTCTTTCCGACGGGCCATGCCGTTACCACCACCCTCCCGATCGTGTCGATCTTTTCGGGATCATTCACCAATCCCGCAATGGTGCTCAGCCGTTCAGTATCGAGGGTTTGAAAACGCATTGCGCGGATCGTGTCCCTCCCTGTCATCCCTTTCCAGTCCTGCAACGATCCTGTTCGCACGAGGAGACTGTACCACGCACTGCCGGCGAGATCGCTGGCCGGCCTTGCCGTTATGACTGCTTCGTTGGCCCACCCGCCTTCAATATAAACCGACCGATCGAGGCTGTCGCGCAGATCAACCATCGATCTCCAGTCAACCCGCCTGACGGGCTCGGTGAAACGGATTTCGAGCGGCGGTCGAAGCTCGATCCCTCTCGTGCTGTCCGCGAAAGAAAATGACGCCACAGCGGGACTGCTCGTGTCCGGGAGATCGGAACTCACAAACTGGAATGAAAAAGCAGACTGGCTGATGTCTTTGCCCGAAAGGTCTTTTACATCATGAATCCGCAGCTCATGAAGCAGTCCGGGTTTCTGTTCCTGCGTCGCCACGAAGAATTCCTTTCGCTGCGGGGTCAGCAAAGAAACGCTGAGGACCTGCACAGGGTTCTTCCCCGTCGAGTCGCTGACCTGAACATTCCTCGTACCGAAAGAGCTTGTATCGATCGGTTCAGAGAGCTCTGCGAGCAAGAGCCCCCGGTTGAGCGGTGTGACCTTGACAAGTCTCGGCGCCGTCGTGTCCTCGCGCGCGAGCTTCATCGTTATACACGCCCTCATTGTGTCATTGGCGGCAAGCTGAACATCGCCCGCGGCAGCGCCGTATTCATCTGTTTCGGGATCATAGAGGAGGTTCTTGTATTCATCACGAACAGCAAGGAGACGGTAGGTCCCCAAGGCAAGATGAGTAAGATGAAACTCCCCGGTCTTTCCTGTCTGCGTGACGTAATCCGGCTCCGATTTCGACGGGTTAAGGGTGTCGGGATCAACTGTGTCAATATTGTACGCGAAGACGAAAATCCCCGACAATTGGTCGGTCATAGAGGCCGGGTAGACACTCCCGGTTATGGCTCCCGGGTCGATCGCATCTCCGGTCGAGAATGCAAGCGAAAACGCTTCGGCCATCCTGTTCTTGTTTCGCAAATCGACAACATCCGTTCCCAGGCTAAAGACGTAAGTGGTATTGCTCCGAAGAGAATCGATGAATGAGATTTCCACTTCGTTGCCGCTCCAGTCGAACTCCAGGGGACCAAGCGACGGTGAGACAAAGATCGAGCCTTCAACCGACTGGTGATCGACATGTTCGTCGAACTCCAGCACAATTCTGGAATCCTGAAAGAACAGAGTTGACGGGGCGGGATAGACAGAAAGAATTCTTGGAGGTTCGGTGTCGGGCGGACCGCCCTGGGGCGGAACCTGGCCCGCACAGGACATTAACAAGATCCCGGCACTGAACACGGCGAGACACCAAGCGGTCAGGGAACGAACAGACACCGTTTATCCTCCCATTGCAGCGCGCTGCATTTCACGACGGAACCTCCGGTAAATCCGGACAGCCCGCTGGTGATCGGAATAGCTCCCGGTGAACACGTGGCCTCCCTTTCCGTCGGCAACAAAGAAGAGGTACTGATGGCCGGCCGGGTAGAGTGTTGCAAGAATTGCCGCCCGCCCGGGATTACTGATGGGCCCCGGCGGCAATCCGTAGTGAAGATATGTATTGTAGGGAGATTTGATCTTCAAGTCTGAGTAGAGCAATCGACGCGGCCCGTTGGAGAGCAAATATTGGACAGTCGGGTCTGCCTCAAGCCTCATTCGTTTCTTCAGCCGGTTGTGATACACACCTGCAATCAAGGTCCGCTCGCTGTCCACCTGGGCCTCCCCTTCAACGATCGAAGCGAACGTCACCACCTGAGCGGTCGTCCAACCCAGCTCTTTCTGTCGCTCCACAAGGGAGTCGCCATAGAACTCCTTGAATGCATTGACCAGTCTTTCGACGATCACTCCTTCGTCGGTCTGCCATTGAAAGAAATACGTATCGGGGAGCAGATATCCCTCGAACGTTTTCCCCTCCAGCCCAAACGATTCGACGATGGACGAATCGGTACAGTATTGCATGATTTTAGCGGAATCGACGCCGAGTTCCATCGCAAACCGTCTTGCCACGAATTTCATTCGAACCCCTTCGGGGATTGCCACCGGAATCAACAGGCGCGATGTGCCGTCTTTGAACGCGCTCAGGAGGGAATAATTTGAAACGCCGCTGTCAAAATAATACCGCCCGACTTTCACCTCCTTCGTCCAGCCGAGGAACTTGCCGGCCACCTTCATCGCAAGCTTGCTGTAGATTATTCCCTTCGCATCGAGCGAATCGACGACTGCTGAATAGGAAGTTCCCCGGGAGATTGTCACAACCCGTTGAGACGGAGAAGAGAACGTATTCGGCCACCAAAATGCCCAGAAGAGAAAGAGCAAGGCGGTGAAGACGAAAACGGATGGAACAACTATCTTTGTAAAGTTTCTCGGATCCGAGAAGAATGCGCGGGCGTTAATCATGGTTCTTGCGCGGGGAGTTCTTGTGCTTGGTCATTGCTGTCCGCTCGACAGCGCGGGATTCATCGATGATTCGTTCAAAAAGCCGCCGGACGGCCTGGGGCGACAAAGGGCCGCCGTTTGCGCCGGTGACATTCTTCATTACCTCTTCTTCGCGGTCGGGAGTGTAAGCGCCCAGCCCCAGCAGCAGCTTGACCTTTCCTATTTCCTCCGCAAAGTGCGCGCGGTCATTCAGCAGCTTCACCAGCTGAAGGTCAAGCTCGTCGATCTTCTTTCTCCATTCGTCGAGATCCCGGAGCGCATTGTTCTTCATTGTTCGCTCCGCAATGAGCGGAAAAAAACCTCCCCAGCGTCGAGAGCGGCGTCGGGCGTCTGCGAGCGTTCAAGGACGCCGATGAGCGCGGAGCCCACAACCGCGCCGTCCGCGTAACGCCAAACTTCATTCACGTGCCTGGAGGTTGAGATGCCAAACCCGACGACGAACGGTTTTGTTACCGTCTTCTTTACTCGGGCGAGAAATGTTCCGAGCGGGCCGTCCAGCTGCAACCCGCTTCGCGCGCCCGTTACTCCCCTAACGGAGACACAGTACGTGAAATCCGTGGACATTGTGTCGATCAAACGGATTCTCTCCGTAGTCGTTGTTGGCGCGACCAGAAAGATATTGCTCAACGATGCAGCCCGGCATTCAGCGACAAATTCAGCGGCCTCTTCCGGGGGAAGGTCGGGCACAATCAGGCCGTCGACACCGGATAAAGCTGCCTGCCTGGAAAATGCTCTCAGCCCGTACTGCAAAATGGGATTGTAGTACCCCATGAGGACGACAGGCACCTGCGAGCCTGCGCGAAATTCTTCGACTGAGCGGAAAATGAAATCCGCGTTGACGCCGTTCCGAAGGGCTACTTCTGAGGAGTGCTGAATCGTCTTGCCGTCCGCCAACGGATCCGAGAACGGCACGCCAACCTCTATCAGGTCAGCCCCGGCCCGGGCAAGCCTCTGCAGGAGCGGCACCGTCATTCCTTTGAAGGGATACTCCGGTGTCACATAAGGAACAAGGGCCTTCTTCCCTTTTGCCATCAGATCGTTCCACGTTCTGGCTACCCGGTTCATCGCAGGTTCACCGGCTCTTGTTCTCCGAGGGCCAGGTTGGGAATTGCCGGCAGCTCGAACGACGAGAATCTCCCCTCCGAAGCGCGGATGTATCCCGCCATCGCGACCATTGCTCCGTTGTCCGTACAATACTCCATCTTGGGAATGAACAGCCTGAGGCCCCGCCGTTTTGTCTCGGCCTCAAGTCTCCTTCGAAGCTCCGAATTCGCAGCAACACCGCCCGCCAGCGCAAGGTCCGAAGTTCCAAATCGGGCCGCCGCAAGCAGGACCTTGTGAATGAGAACGTCGATCACCGCTGCCTGAAAACTTGCGCAGATGTCCGCAAGGAGTTTCCGCCGGCCCGAAAGGGAGCCGGCTGCAATACCGTTTTTCTTCAGGTAGTAAAGAACCGACGTCTTGAGTCCGCTGAAGCTGAAGTCCATTGAGTTTTCTTCCAGAAAAGGCCTGGGGAAATCGATTGCTGCAGGATCTCCATCTCGCGCCAAAGCGTCAATGAGAGGCCCGCCGGGATAGCCGATCCCAAGCATCTTTGCCACCTTGTCAAAGGCCTCCCCCGCCGCATCATCCCTCGTCTCTCCGAGCTGCCGGTATTCAAGGGGAGACTTCACGAGAACCAGCTGGGTGTGTCCGCCCGAAACGGTAAGGTTGACAAACGGGAATACGGGGCGATCCGGTTCTATCAGATTGGAGAGAATGTGTGCCTCCATGTGGTTGACGCCGATGAACGGGATCCCGAGGCCCATAGCCATCGCTTTGCCGAAACTCAAGCCAACCAGAATAGAACCGATCAATCCAGGGCCGTGAACAGCTGCAATTCCCGTGAGGTCTTCTTTGCGCAAGCCCGATACTGAAAGAGCTTCAGACACGATGGGAATGATGAGTCGCTGATGAGCGCGGGATGCAAGTTCGGGCACAACCCCTCCGTATTTCGAATGAAAGAGTTGGGTGCGGGTAATGTTGCAGAGAAGTCTGCCGTCTTTGACGACGGCCGCAGAAGTCTCATCGCAGGAGGTTTCGATTCCCAGGATACAGGTCATTGTGCAATAATAACCAAAAAACCTGCCTCCCGCAACGCCGGTTGTGAATTGCCGAGGACATTCTTGTCTTCAGAGGGAGGCACTCCTCTGTTGCCTCTGTGGTTTTTTGTGCTTATATTTACAAACCAATTTTGTCGATTCACTGTTACACGGAGCAAGAGTATGGCAAGGATTTGTGAAGTCTGCGGAAAGAAACCCATGGCGGGGAATCACGTGAGCCACGCCCACAACCGGACCCCCCGCCGGTTCCTTCCCAATTTGCAGCGGGTGCGGGCCGTCGTGGAGGGCAGCGTGCGTCGCATCACCGTTTGCACGAACTGCATCAAATCAGGCAAAGTTCGGAAAGCTGCCTAGACTTCTCGCTTTTCACACTTTCAAAAATCCCGCCCTCCTTGCGGGATTTTTTTGTTGAAAACCATCTTAGGATCTTTCGAGCCCCTCCGGACATGAAGATCTCCTTCTCACCGCCCAACCAGCTTACGATCCTCAGGATACTTCTGACTCCTGTGTTCCTGGCTTTTCTCTTTTCCGGCAACGCTTTGTTTCAGCAGCTCTCCCTCATCGTCTTTTTCATCGCCCTCCTCACGGACTGGTACGATGGTTGGGTTGCACGACGCTGGGGTTATGTGACGAAATGGGGAGCCTTTTTGGACCCCCTCGCAGACAAGGTGGTCACCTCTTCTGCTCTTCTCTCCTTCGTAACGCTCGGCCTCGTTCCGGCATGGCCAATCTGGCTCATTGTTCTCAGGGACTTCGCCATCACAATCCTCAGATCATATTCCGAGTACAAAGGAAAGCGCTTTGACACGTCAAAATTCGCCAAGACAAAAACCTTTCTCCAGTTCGTTGTCATCTATTACATCATGATTCTCTATGTGGCGAATAACACGGAGTCTTACCGCGTGCAATACGGTCCGACCATTGACCGGCTTCTCGACTACTCCCTTCTCTATGTACTTTCCGTCCTTATTGCCGTTATTACAATGTGGACCGGCATCTCGTATCTGATCGAAAACCGAAAAACGATTCGCGAGCTCTATGATTTTTCAAACCGGGTCACAGAATCCTAACGACGCTCCTGCGGATGCAAACCCGGACATCCGCGTGCCGTTGCTCGTCAAGGCATTTGGATCGGGCCTTTTCAGCGGCTATTCCCCCGTCGCCTCCGGGACCATCGGCACTCTTGTCGGGCTCGCGATCTACGCGATTCCAGGCTTTGAGGCTCCCCCCGTTATCCTCTCTGCTTCGTTTCTTGTTTTCATTCTAGGAATCAAGGCCGCAGAAATCATGGAGAAGCGATACGGCCATGATCCCGCCGAAGTGACGATTGATGAAGTACTGGGTGCATGGCTCTCCCTCATTTTTCTCCCCAAAAGTCTCCCGATTGGAGTGGCGGCTTTCTTCATCTTCAGAATCATGGACATCGTGAAACCCTGGCCGGCCCGCTCATTTGACAAGGCCACCGGCGGATTTGGCATCATGATGGACGATGCCATATCCGCTTTGTACACGAACATCATTCTCCATATTCTCCTCCGTCTCGGAATTTTTGACAATATCCCCTTTCTCTGATGAATGCCGAAATAATTTCCATTGGCGATGAATTGCTGATTGGACAGGTCGTCAACACAAATCAGGCATACATTGCAGAGCAATTGAACACTGTGGGAATCTCCGTTACTCGAATGACGACGGTTGGAGACCGGGAGTCAGAGATACTCGGGAGTTTCAAAGAAGCTTGGAAATCACACGACATCGCAGTGATCACTGGCGGTTTAGGTCCCACGCACGACGATATCACACGAAGCGTTGTCTGCAAGTTCTTTGACACCAGCCTCGTGAAGAACGAAGAGGCCCTGGAGAACGTGAAACGACTCTTCGGTTCGCGCGGATTGCCTGTCACGACTTTGAATGAACAGCAGGCTCTGGTCCCCAACGGGTGTACTGTCATTCAAAACACTCAGGGGACGGCCCCAGGTTATTTGTTCGAAAAGGAGGGGAAAACGATGATCGTCATGCCGGGCGTGCCGTTTGAAATGACC
>Ga0209212_1009208_pt1 | contig 10352 bp, 9 predicted proteins | sample RifGroC2_FD_183996 | JGI IMG/M metagenome (GOLD analysis project Ga0209212, IMG submission 183996) | Groundwater microbial communities from Rifle, Colorado, USA - Groundwater C2 (SPAdes) (version 2) | ecosystem: Environmental > Aquatic > Deep subsurface > Groundwater | place: Rifle, Colorado... | reverse complement strand
TCTGAGTTAGTTCCGGGTTTAATTCCTTCATTAACTCCAAACTAATTCCAGCGCATTTAGCTAATATGTTTAAATCGTAAGCTTCGTTAACTGTAAATGTTGCAAAATCATGCGGCTTCATGTATTGAATATCGTTGAAACCAAATTTATCCGGTTGGCTGGCAATTAAAGTGACAGCGATATATTGAGGGACGTAACTTCTTGTTTCCTTCGGGAGATATTTTCTAATCGCCCAAAAACTCTTAATAGATTCACTATCATCAAAATAACTTTGCATTTCTTTAGGAGCAGAAGTACTTATGCCGGCTCTTCTGGCAGCCTTTTTAACTCTTCCTTCGCCGCTATTATAAGCAGCCAAAGCCAAATTCCAATCACCAAGAGACATATATAAATCTCTTAAATGTCTCGCTGCCGCTCTTGTAGCTTTTTCCGGGTCTCTGCGCTCATCAATATTAAAATTGATTTTGAGATCATAAAGCTTTCCCGTTCCCTTAATAAATTGCCACATACCCACAGCTCTTGCCCAAGAACGGGCAAATGGATTAAGACCGCTTTCAACCATACTTAAGAAGATTAACTGTTGCGGTACTTTTTCTTCCTGGAAAATCTTTGCCATCATCGGAAAATATTTGCCGGATCTTGAGAGCCACAACTCCATATGCTTACGTCCTCTGCCGGTGAAGTACTCAATCCATTGTTCTACGTGGTTGTTTACTTCAAGAGGAAAATCTCCAACGCGTACAATTGTACTTTTTTCTGCTTCAGCCGGTTCAGCATTAACTGTTGTTGAATCTTCTTCAACATCTGCAACAGCTTCAACATCGGTAATTTTATTGTCCATCCATTCTTTTAAGGCACTAAAGGAAACATCTTCCGGTAACTCATCAAAACTTGCAACTAATTTTTGGTAATCTTCTACAATCGAGCCTTCTAATTCATCGAAAGCTTCGTTGTCTTCAATTTCCGGGTAATAGCTAAGTTTATTTATTGTAGATAAGGAGGATTCAAAGTAGTTAACAGCTTCTGTCTTAAAACCAAGTTTCTGCTGGTAAAGCGCGTTAACATAATCACGGCGAGCGCTCTCCATCATCTGGTTTACCATAGATTTACTTTCTATAGTCTTTACGGTGTCTGGAATTGCTATTTGGGAATATTGTTGGGGTAAGTTGGTTGATGATTTGAGTGTTGAACAAGCGGCAATAACGAACACACTAATCACCATCATCGGTAAGATGAGCAGTTTCTTCACACACGACTCCGTAAGTTTGAATTTTGGTTGCAATTTAAGCCCATATCAAAATAATGTCAAGCTACTTGTTATTCTAATATGAATTAAGATATAAAAAACAACAACTTAGTTTTAGAGTGGAATATTGCAATGCTTCTTTTTAGGGTTTGAATCAACCTTAGTTTTTAGTAACTGAAACGCCTGAACAATTTTAAGACGAGTCTCTCTTGGAATAATAACTTCGTCAATAAATCCGCGTTCTGCGGCTATGTAAGGATTAGTAAACTTGTCTATGTAGAAAGATAAAACTTCATTCAATTTTTCTGCTTTATCTACTGCTTGCGAGATTTCCTTCTTAAAGATTATTTCTACCGCACCTTTTGGTCCCATAACTGCAATTTCTGCGCTTGGCCAAGCGTAATTAAAATCGCCACGTATGTGTTTCGAGTTCATTACATCGTAAGCGCCGCCATAAGCTTTTCTAACAATCACAGTAACTTTAGGGACTGTAGCCTCGCAGAAAGCAAAAAGCAGTTTAGCTCCGTGGCGGATTATTCCATTCCACTCTTGTTCAGTCCCGGGTAAAAATCCGGGCACATCTTCAAGTACAAGCAAAGGAATATTGAAAGCATCGCAGAAGCGGACAAATCTTGCACCTTTAACAGAAGCATTAATATCCAACACGCCCGCTAGGACGGCAGGTTGATTTGCGACAACACCAATAGAAACACCACCAACTCTTGCAAATCCAACAATAATGTTCTGAGCATAGTTTGGCTGAACTTCTAAAAAGTCTCCATCATCAATAAGCAACTGAATTACATCGTGCATATTGTAAGGCTTGTTTGGGGTGTCCGGAATAACATTATCTAATTTCTCGTTGATTAGATTCGATGCAAAATCGAACTTAGAATCCGGCGCATTGTCTTTCCAGTTTAAAGGAAGAAAGCCAACTAACTTTCTAATGTTTTCAAGGATTTCAACTTCACTATCGAATACAAAATGAGCAACGCCGCTTTTAGTTGCGTGAGTTTCAGCTCCGCCAAGGTCTTCAAAGCTTACTTCTTCATGTGTAACGGTTTTTACAACATTTGGTCCGGTAACAAACATGTGGCTTGTATGATTTACCATGAAGACGAAATCTGTAATTGCCGGCGAATAAACTGCACCGCCGGCACAAGGACCTAGTATAGCTGAGATTTGCGGAACAACGCCGGAAGCAAGTGTATTGCGAAGAAAAATATCGGCATAGCCGCCTAAACTGTTTACACCTTCTTGTATGCGAGCCCCGCCGGAATCGTTTAAGCCAATTACAGGGATTCCAAGTTTCAGCGCCGTATCCATAATCTTGCAAATCTTTTCAGCGTTTGTTTCAGATAGCGAACCACCAAACACAGTAAAGTCCTGGCTGAAAAGAGCAATTTGTCTTCCATTAATTTTTGCGAAACCGGTTACAACTCCATCGCCGGAATATTTCTGTTTCTCAAGTCCAAAATCACTGCTTCTATGTTTAACAAACATATCAACTTCGGAAAAACTCCCTTCATCAACTAAAAGCTGAATTCTTTCACGCGCAGTAAGTTTTCCTTTTTCATGCTGGATACGAATTTTATCTTCGCCTCCGCCGGTCTTGGATTCTTCACGCAGCTTTTCTAGTTGTTCTATCTTGTTTTTCATCTTAGAGCGAAATTGTGAATGACTGATGTGTGGCAAAACTTTTTGCTAGTTTTTCAGAACTGGTAAGATATTCGGAATAAGAAGATGAATTCATTCTATCCGAAATATTTGTAGAAGAGTATTCGACTTTTTCGGATGGCAGATTACCGGTGCTTCCCTTTTTCATAAACAAAATTGTTTGGGATACCAATAATGCTTCACTAAGATTTGATGTCGCAAGCAAAATTGTTGTTTTAGTTTCCTTGTTTAAATCAACAATTAGCTGAAGCATTTCCAATTTTGTTTTCTGATCCATCGCTGCAAACGGTTCATCCAGCAATATTATTTTGGGATTAACTGCTAACGCTCTTGCGATTGCTATTCTGAAGCGGAAACCCAAACTCTTGTTGTTTGGGTAATGATTCTCGTATCCTTCTAAACCCACCAAATGAACAAGTTTTTTTTGAGTTTGATCATCAAGTTTATCATTAGCAAACAAAATATTCTCTGTAACATTCATCCAGGGAAAGCTAGATGGCTGCGAAGGAATGATGCAAGCTTTAGTTTCATTCCGATTCCCGGCATCTTCTAATTCTAATCCACTCAGTATTTTGAGAAGAGTACTCTTTCCAGAACCGGTAGAAGCCAATAAGCTTGTTACTTCACCTTCCTTTACCTCGAAGGAAATATCGTCAAGCAGTTTTACATTCAAACCGTTTTCGTAAGTAAAGGTTTTATTAATATTCTCAAATTTCATTTTATGATTCCCAGAAAGCAATTTTCTTCTTTACAAATCTTATTGTAACAGTTCCCAGCCAAATCAACAATGCTTGAATAATCCCGATTACTATAATTGCGCCGAGGTCTTTGTACTGTAAAGCCAAACGCATTATTGTACCCATACCAAATGACGTTGCAACAAATTCATAAGTGAGAATAATCAGCCAAAGAATTCTTTGAAAGCGAATCGCAAGTTCGAGTAAGCTTGGTAACGAGGCTTGCCAGTAAACTTCCGAATATATTTTCTGCGGATTTAAGTTCATTCCAACGGCTATATATTCCGGTTTAATTCGGGAAAGCTCTTTCGCCAACACACGTGATAAACTTATAAAAGTTATTAGAATCGCAAAGATGATTTTGGCTAATTCTAATCCATCAAACCAAAACGCTGTCATAAGAATTAAAAGAAAAACCGGAATTGACTTAAAGAGCTGCAGTACTTCAAGAGCTTGAAAACTTAAGAATAACTTGATAATGAACACTCTGAAAATCCACAAAAGAATTAGACTAAATCCGATGGCAAAATAAATTGTGCCCGTTGTAATAAGCATTCCGGAAAGAAGGCTGTAATCTTGCCAAACGTGTAAAAACGATTCAAATAAAATTGTAGGTTTTGGAAGAAACTTATTAATCGGAAGTATAAACTCAAAAAGGATGATGTAAACAAATGTTAGTACTGAAAGAATTTTGAAGTTGTTTCTGGAGCTGTTCATTCTTTACGCCATAAATTTCGTTTTCAATATATTGCTTGAAACATGCTAAATCAATTAATCAAAAAAGGATTCCGCGCTCTTTCATGCCCAATTGTAGTTGATGATTCATGTCCGGGATAAACTTTGACATCGTCCGGCAGCACAAGCAATTTTGTTTTAATGGAACTTAATAATGTTTCATAATTCCCGCCCCACAAATCAGTTCTGCCAATACTTTCTTTGAACAAAACATCTCCGGAGAACAATACTTTTTCTTTCTCGAAATACAAACTAAATTCTCCGGGGCTATGTCCTGGCGTGCTTAAAAACGTTCCTTCTATTTCACCAAGAAATAACTTTGTAGATTGATCAATGTAAGTATCGGCATTGGGAGAAGGCTCTAAAGTGATGGCAAATTTATCCGCTTCTGCAATCATTAAATCCAATAAAAATTCATCTTCTTTGGGAATCAGAAGTTCTGTGCCAAATTCATTTTTAACAAATGCATTACCTAAGATGTGATCAATGTGGCAGTGAGTGTTGATACAATACTTTAATTGCAGAGAATTTTGATTGACAAACGCTTTGAATGCTTTCTGTTCGGATTCATCATACATGCCGGGATCTATAACAGCGGCGATTTTTGTAATTTCATCACAAATAATAAAAGTGTTTTCGTGGAATAGATTAAAAACAAAGCGCTGAATTTTTAACATCTATTTCCTTTTGAAATTCTTTTTAACATTCTCAAAATTTTGCTTGACGTAAGATTCATAGTTAGCTTTCGTTTCTTCCATTGAGTCGCCGCCAAATTTTTGTAGCACAAACTCCGCAACTACCCAAGCGACCATCCCTTCTGCAATTACTGCACACGCTGGAACCGCAACAAAATCGCTGCGCTCGCGTCTGGCTTCAACCTTTTTCATCGTAGCGAGATCAATAGATTTTAATGGTGTCATCAATGTAGAAATCGGCTTCATAGCACCACGAACAATGATCGGCAGTCCGGTTGTAATGCCACCTTCAATTCCGCCAGCATGGTTTGTGGTACGCCAAAATTTATCTTTCTTCAAAATGATTTCATCGTGAACTTGAGAGCCAAATAACTCCGCACCCTCGAATCCAATTCCAATTTCTACACCTTTAACTGCTTGAATTGACATAATAGCGTGAGCAAGCGAAGCTTCAATTCTGGTATCGTATTGAATAAAACTTCCGAGCCCAACCGGAACGCCGGAAACAACTACGAAAAATGTTCCTCCTAATGTATCGCCCCGCTTCTTGGCAACCTTAATCTTGTTAACAATTTTCTTTTCATGTGCTTCATCAAAAACACGAACGCTGCTTTCATCAACGGCTTCGTTTATTTTTTTTGCTGAGAATTTCTCCGGCAATTCGCATGAGAATAACTTATCAACAAAATTATCTTTCGGGTAAACTCCGCCAATGCTTTCAACATAGCTTCCAACATGGATTCCAAGTTCTTCCAAAAACCTTTTAGCAACCGAACAAGCAGCAACCCGCGCTGCTGTTTCGCGCGCGCTCGATCTGTCAATCGAATTTCTGATATCGTTGTAATTATATTTCTGAGAGCCCACTAAATCCGCATGACCCGGACGAGGAATTGTAATCTTCTCGATTTCCTTATCTATCGGTTCAACAGACATTTTCTCTGTCCAGTTTTCCCAATCCCGGTTTCTAATGAGCATGGAAATTGGCGAAGCCATTGTTTTACCAAAACGAACACCACTGAAAATTTCAGCAGTATCGGTTTCAATTTTCATGCGCAAGCCGCGTCCGTAGCCTAATTGTCTTCTTCTCAGTTCACTGTTAATATATTTCTCGCTCACCTCAAGGTTCGAGGGGAAACCGGAAACAACTGTTATTAATCCTTTGCCGTGAGATTCACCGGCTGTAACAAATTTTATCATTGGTTCTTCTTTGATGAGTTTCTGCAAATATAAAAAAAGCGCCCAAACTTTGAGCGCTTTTTTAGAATTAGATAAATTTATTTTTATTTAGGAATATCTAAGCCAACGAGACGGCTGTTACCTTTATCATCTACAACTTTAAGAAGGACTGCTTTACCTTTGTTATTATCAAAAATAGATTGTAATTCAGAAGCTGTATTTACTGCTTTTCTTGCAGCAGAAACAATCACAAGTCCCGGTTGTAAACTTTGGTTGTATGCCTTTCCAAATTGTTTTACATCATTAATCAAAACACCGGAATCAACTTTGTATTCTTCTTTTTCATCATCTGTAAGAGTTTTTACTTTCATTCCCAAACTTTCAAAGTTGATTTCGCGGGCATCTACATCCTTTCCTTTCTTATCCTTCAAAGCTGTTTTAACAGTTTTAGTTTCTCCATCATCATCATTTGCTTTCAAGGTTACATAACGTTCTACTTTCTTTTCATCGCGGTAGATTGTTAAGCGGACGGATGTTCCGGCTCTCTTGGTTGCTATATAAGATTGTAATTCATTAGGCTGATTAACTTCTTTGTCATCAACTTTTAGAATTACATCACCTTCTTTAATATCTGCTTTAGATGCCGCGCCATCTTCAACTAAACTTTGAACCATTACACCTTTCGGCTCATCAAGACCAATTGATTTTGCAGTTTGTGCATCCAACGGAGAAATTTGAACACCTATGTAACCGCGGTTAACCTTTCCGTGAGCAATTAAATCGTTAGCAACAGATTTAGCTAAGTTGATTGGAATAGCAAATCCGTAACCAATATAGCTTTGAGAAAATCCGCTTGTTGCTATGGCTGAGTTTACACCAATTACACCACCGTTTAGATCAACTAAAGCGCCACCACTATTACCCGGGTTAATTGCCGCATCAGTTTGAATGAAATTATTGATTTTATAATCACCTTTGTTAATCCCAATATCTCTACCAACTGCACTTACAATTCCCGCAGTAACAGTTGAAGCCAACGACAGAGGGTTACCAATTGCCATTACCCACTGCCCAACTTTTATTTTGTCAGAATCGCCAAGAAATGCGAGAGGTAAATTCTTAGCATCAATTTTAATTACAGCCAAGTCTGTTGATTTGTCTGTGCCAACAACTGTGGCTTCAAATTCCCGGTTATCATGCAGAGTAACACTAACACTTTTTGCATCCTCAACAACGTGGTTGTTAGTTAGAATGTAACCATCTTCCGAAATAATAATACCGCTGCCGCCACCCTGCTGCTCTTGTGGAGTATCATCCTTAAATTGGAAAAAATTATGAAACCGTTCCGGAAGTCCTCCCATAGAGTTCTTTGCTTTGGATACAACTGTAATCTGTACAATTGATGGAGTAACTTTTAAACGCAGCCGCATCAGCATTAAGTTGAGCTACTGGCGGATTATCGGCCCCAATTTTAACATCGCCGTAGCTTGGTCTTACCCAGCCAAATCCGGAAACAAGTACCGCCCCAAAAACAATCCCGATGAACACCAATGCAAGTGTTCCAAGAATATTCTTCTTACGCATTTTTATCTCCTTTACTTCTAAATTTTAATTGATTTGAGACCCTTAAACTCACCAACATTGTAAGCTAAAAACTTTTCCAATAAAACGAGGACTGTGTTCAAATCCTCTTCCGAGTAAGAACAAGGGCTTTTTTTTGTGTTTAGACAAAAAAGCAATTCAAAAAGTTCCTCTGAGAAATTAAAATTTGTGAGTCTATCAGCCCGGCAATCCGTGCATATCAAGCCGGTTTCAAAGTTAAATGATGCTTGCTCGCCTCTCACAATTTCTCTGCCGCAAATGTTACAGCGCTCAAGTTGAAACTCGTAACCCAGCTCTTTCAAGAAAAAGAAAAAGTATTTGGCAAACAAATACTTCGGGTTATCATTTGATGAATCAATCAAGGAAAGGATTTTCACACTTCCTTCAAAAAGTTTTGGATGAGGCTCACTTTCGGTAATCATAGTTGCCAGCAGTTCGATTACCGCGGATGCAAAACGGTATTTTTCAAAGTCATCCCGGATGCTTGAGAAGTGTTTAATCAAATCAACCTGGCTAACTAGCTGAACCTCCCGTGTGTCTTTCTTGTAAAGAACCAACTCTACAACATTTAATAAGTCAATTGCTAAACCGGTTTTGGATTTTGGAGATTTAGCACCCTTAACCATAGCAGAAAGTTTTCCATACTCTTCAGTAAAGAAATGTGCAATCCGGCTAGTATCGCCAAAATCAAGCCGGCGTAGAACAATCGCTCTGGTTTTTACAATTTCAGACATTAAAAATTAAACGGTGGTTTGTGAACTTCTAGTTCTGTTATGATAGCCATGATAAGATTATTTGGCGTTACATCAAACGCCGGACAGTAAGCCGGATAATTTTCTTTTGTAATTTGAGTGCCACGAACTTGCGCCAATTCTAAATTACTTCTCAATTCAATTTTAATTTCGGAACCGCTTCGGCAAGCTTTGTCAATTGTAGTTGATGGCGCAGCAATGTAAAAAGGAATTTTATGATAATGACAAAGAACCGCCAAATTGTAAGTTCCAATCTTGTTCGCAGAATCTCCATTAGCAGCAATCCTATCCGCGCCGGTTATTACCAAATCAACTTTGCCTTGCTGCATTAAAACGGCCGCGGTGGAATCTGTGTTAAATGAAAATGGAATACTAAGCTTGTCTAATTCCCAAGCCGTTAAGCGCGAACCTTGAAACAAAGGACGTGTTTCATCGGCATAGACATGTTCTATTAGACCGTTATCAAAAGCTGTCCTAATAATATTCAGCGCGGTTCCATTCCCGCCGGTTGCAAGTGCGCCGGTATGGCAATGAGTTAAAACTCTACTCTTCTTAGTAAATATTTGTAAACCGTTTTGCGCAATCTTCGAACAAAGTTGTTTGTCTTCTTCATGAATTGAAATTGCTTTTTGAATCAACACTTCCGGCAATCTCTCTTTAGACTTATTCATTTCAAAAACTTTTTTCATTTCATCTAAAGCGTAGAAAAGATTTACGGCAGTAGGACGCGTCCTAGCAAGCCTTTTATATGATTCTTCAAAAATTTGCGAATAATCTTTTGAGTTAGCTTTACTTACCACAATTGCAAGTGCGTAAGCGGCGGTAACACCAATAGCCGGGGCGCCGCGTACTTCCAAACGTTCAATTGCAACCGCTATTCTTTCCAAATTGTCCGTTACAATTTTTACTTCTTCGAAAGGAAGCTTAGTCTGATCTATGATATGAAGTTTGCCGTATTTATATTCTACGGCTTGTAGCGTATTCATCGTTGATTATAGTAAATGCATGCCGGTCATCTTGAGCGAAGTCGAAAGATGGCAAAACAATTCATTAGCACACCTCGACTCCGCTCGGTGTGACTGTATTATAATACTGCTTAATCGAAACTTGATAATTCTCTAAACTCAACAAATCTATTTTTGATTTCTAAATAGCTGAGATTTTCCAATCCCTTTGTACTGAATTTTTCTACACAGAACGAAGCCATAATGCTTCCGTAAATTACCGCGCGTTTAAGATTTTCAAACGAGAGTTCCATATTCTTGTGAAGATATCCGGTGAATCCACCTGCGAATGCATCTCCGGCACCGGTTGGATCAAAAATATTTTCCATTGGATAAGCCGGCGCTGAGAATACTTGGTTCTCTCCAAACAACAACGCACCATGCTCGCCTTTTTTAATGATTAAATATTTCGGACCCATATCGGAAATTATCTTGGCAGCCTTGATAAGATTTGGTTCCTTAGAAAGCAGTCTCGCTTCAGAATCATTAATTATGAGAACATTTACGCGCCCCAAAACTTTCTTTAAATCATCAAGAGCGCCGTTAATCCAGAAGTTCATTGTATCGCAGACTATAAATTTTGGATTGTCCAACTGCTCAAGCACGCTCGTTTGAAGCTTAGGTGCAATGTTGCCAAGGATTACAAAGCTTGCTTTTTTATTTTTGTCCGGAATAATCGGATTAAAGCTTTCGAATACATTGAGGTCGGTGAAAAGCGAATCGCGCGT
>Ga0209212_1009201_pt1 | contig 10361 bp, 10 predicted proteins | sample RifGroC2_FD_183996 | JGI IMG/M metagenome (GOLD analysis project Ga0209212, IMG submission 183996) | Groundwater microbial communities from Rifle, Colorado, USA - Groundwater C2 (SPAdes) (version 2) | ecosystem: Environmental > Aquatic > Deep subsurface > Groundwater | place: Rifle, Colorado... | reverse complement strand
GAGTTTGACGAGGTTCTTGTAGCCTTGTTTGTCCCGTGCCAGAAGAATAAGATGGTAGAAACTCTCATCGTGCTGGCTTGCTGTTCCGGTTTTTTCGAAGCGGGAGCCCGGGGCCACGTACATTTCGCAACCGATGATGGGCTTGATCCCGGCTTTGGTGGCCTTCAGGTAGAAATCCAGCGCGGCAAAGAGGTTGCCGTGGTCCGTGACCGCGACGGCAGGCATGCGCAGTTCAACGGCCTTCTTGATCAGTCCGTCAAGTGAGTTGGCGCCGTCGAGCAGGCTGTATTCGGTGTGGAGGTGCAGGTGGACGAAATCGGCATGATGCATAGGTTTAAGGCAAGCACCAAATTACAAGCAACAAATCCCAAATAAATCACAATAGCAAAGCGCCAAATCGTTTTGCATTTAGATATTGGATATTATTTGGGATTTGAACAGTTTGGGATTTTGGATTTATTTTCCCGCTACGCGGGAAAAATTGGAGGCGGCGATCGGATTTGAACCGATGAATGAAGGTTTTGCAGACCTCTGCCTTAGCCACTTGGCTACGCCGCCGGTCTTTTCTTTAATGTTCGGAGTTAGGAGTGGGGAGTCGGGAGTGAACAACGCTCAGGAGCAGGGACGTGTGTGAAGAACCGTGCTACTCCGAACTCCGAACTCCGGACTCTGATGTAACTAAAATGGAGCGGGTGGCGGGACTCGAACCCGTGACCTCAACCTTGGCAAGGTCGCGCTCTACCAGCTGAGCTACACCCGCAGTGTGTTTCCTGCTTTTTGACTTGGCAAATATAACAAAGTGGCCATACCTTGTCAATAGAAAAGTATTTTCCTTTATATTGACGAAGGGGGGCTACTGTGGTAATTTAACCATAGTAGTCAAACGATCATTTTACGGAGGTTGATGAAGTTTATGAACACGCTAAAAACAGTAGGTCTAATGACCTTCCTCGTGGTACTCTTCGTTGCCATCGGCGGGGCATTGGGTGGCAGGGGCGGCATGGTCATGGCCCTTATGTTCGCGACAATCATGAACGTGGGGATGTACTGGTTCAGCGATAAAATAGTCCTCAGGATGTACAAGGCACAGCCGGTGACCGAGGCTGAAGCGCCGGAGCTTTATGCGATCGTACACACCCTGGTCCAGAAGGCAGGCATGCCTATGCCTACGGTCTATATTATTCCTGATGAAACTCCCAACGCCTTTGCAACGGGCCGCAACCCGGAGCATGCAGTCGTGGCCGTCACTCAGGGCATCATGCGTATCCTTTCCCGAGAGGAGTTGGCCGGCGTCATCGCCCATGAACTGGCCCATATCAAGCACCGCGATATGCTGACCGGCACGATCGTCGCTACCATTGCGGGCGCGATCAGCATGCTCGCACAGATGGCGCAGTGGTCCATGATCTTCGGTGGACACAGGAACGATGATGACGAGGGCGGGAATCCCATCGTTGCGATCGTCATGATGATCGTGGCTCCCATAGCCGCCATGTTGGTGCAGATGGCAATTTCCCGCTCACGGGAGTTCGAGGCAGACAAAGGCGGCGCCGGCATTGCAGGAAGCGCCTCAGGACTTTCAAACGCGCTCCTGAAGCTGGAAAAAGGCTCGCAGATGATACCCATGACGGACGCCAAGCCTGCCACTGCGCATATGTTCATCGTAAATCCGCTGACCGGCGGCGGCTTAATGAAGCTGTTCAGCACCCATCCTCCCATCGAAGAGCGGGTGCAGCGGCTGAATGAGCTGGCGAGGGGAAGAGCTTAGACGCATTGCGGAATGCGGATTTCGGATTGCGGATTTAAAACAAAAAAAAACGACCCGCTTTCGGGATGATCTGAAAGCGGGTCGTTCTATTTATGATCGAGCATTCCTTTTGACCGGCAGAAGAACGCTTACATTTTTCCGATCTCCTTCATCCATTTGGGATACTTCTTCCGGGCCCACTCGATCGGAACCGTGCCATAGACCATGATCCGGAACGTGCCCGGGTTGGCCAGGGTGCCCAGATACGCATGGGTGGGAATGGCTACCACGAACAGTATGAACGCCAGATTATGCACCAGATGCGATGCCAGCGTGACCGGCCTGGTGCTTGGCAACAGCCAGATGGCAAACCCGGAAACCGCGATCGCAATTCCCGCCGCCAGGATCGCAAGATAATAGAGCTTTTGGCCCGGGTTCAGCTTCCCCATAGGCGGGGTCTTCTTCGCACTCCTCGATAAATATCCGCCGCCCATCTTGATCCACGCCCAATCATCAGCGTCAAAGGTCAGCGATTCATGAAGATAGTGGAACAGTGTAGCGAGCAGTGACACAATGAATACCACACCGGCCCAGTTGTGCACGACCTTCATGCCATTGAACCCGCCGAACACCGCGCCGACCTGCTTGAGTTGGAACAGGAAGGCATATCCTGTTATGATAAGCAGGATACAGCTGATCGCTAATATCCAGTGATTGACGATCTCTTCTGTGCTTGCTTTTCTCACCATTTCGCCCATGTTATTTCACCTCCTCATCTTTATGCGGTCCGATCACCGCATAGTGGATCAGTGCGCCTGCGACCGCTCCGCCAAGGCCGATAAGGGCCAGCGGTTTGAGCACGTTATGCCAGAAGATGACGCTTTCCGGGATCGCCGGGCTCTCATTCATGCCGTAGAGCTTGGGAGCATCCTTAAAGGCATATATCGTTCCCAGGCCGCCGAGATCCAGCTCGCCATACACCTTACCGTAGCCAGCTTGTTTCGCCCCTGCGATCAGCTCATCACGGTTCCCAAACTTGAGGGCTCCCGTCGGACAGGTCTTGGTGCAGGCAGGGGACATGCCTTCTGCTATCCTGCCGGCGCACAGGTCGCATTTCCCGATCTTGTTCTGTGCATCGTACCGGGGAACATCGAAGGGGCATCCGGCAACGCAGAGCTTGCACCCGATGCATTTGTCCTTATTGAACGCCACTGCCCCTTCCGCGGTCTTGTAGAGAGCGCCTGGAGCAGGACAGATCTTCATGCACCCCGCATCGTCGCAATGCATGCACCTGCGGCTCACAAAAAGCCAGCGTACTGCGTTGGTCTCGGACGGCACCTCGCTGAAACGAATGATATTGAAAGCCGTGGCCGATATGTCGGGAGGATTCTGCATCGTTCCCGAATTCGTTGTTTTCTGACCGGGAAGCTCGTTCCAGCTCTTGCACGCGGTCTGGCAACCCCTGCACCCGATACAGAGTTCCGGAGAGACAAGCAATGCTTTTTTATTATTAGAAGTAGGTTTTGTCGACATTATCATCCCCCTATGCCTTCACGACATTGACCATAAAGGCCTTGGTTTCGGGTATCATGGTATTGGCATCGCCGATGGTAGGTGTCAGCAGGTTCGCGCTGTCACCGCCGCTCCCGTCCGCGGGATATTGCCAGCCGAAGTGCCAGGGGAGGCCGACCTGGTGCACGGTGGACCCGGCTATCTTGAACGGTTTGAACCGGCTCGTGACGATGGCCACGGCCCAGAGCTCACCGCGCCCGGATTTCACCATGACCTTTTCTCCATTCTCAAAACCCTTTTCTTTGGCCAGTTCTTCGCTTATCTCAACGAACATCTGGGGCTGCATCTCCAGCTGCCATGACTGATGCCTTGTCATGACCCCGGTCTGCCAGTGCTCCGATACCCGGTAGGTCGTTGCCACAAAGGGGAATCGGGTATCGCAGGAGAAGTAGGCGTCCTCTTTGTCGTTGAACAGCTTGATCGTTGGATTGATCCGCTGTTTGGACATCGAGTTTTCCTCGAGGGGACATTCAAGCGCTTCATAGTGTTCGGGGAAGGGGCCGTCTGCAAGTCCCGGTCCGAAGAGGGCGCCGACACCGGTTGCCATCATGATGAAGGGCAGTTTGCCTTTTTCCGTTGCCATGGGCGGAGCCGGACCATCAGGCACATCGCCCACCCAGGTACCCGGTTTCTTACTTGCCGCATCTAGCTTTACGGCATCCCATTTGATGACAGCCCGCTTCGAATCCCACGGTTTTCCCTCCGGATCTACCGATGCGCGGTTGTAAATGATCCTCCGGTTGACCGGCCAGGCCCATGACCATTCGGGGTACATACCGAGGCCGGTAGGATCGTTTTTCCCTCTCCGCGCCATCATATTGATGATCTTGCCTTCCTTCTGCGTGTAGCTCTGGGAATAGATCCAGCAGCCGCAGGACGTGGATCCATCCATCTGCAAATGGACAAAGGAAGCGCAGAGATCGCCTTTTTTCCCGAGGAGCTTCGGCGGGGTAGCGGTCTTATCATATACGTCTTCAAGGTAATAGCCGTTGATCTCCTTGGCTACATTATGAATATTGACTTCCTTGACCTTGCCCTTTGCGTCCTTCTCACCGTAATTCCAGGTAAGGTTCATGATGGGCTCGGGGAACTTGCCGCCCTGCTTCTGGTAAAGACCCTTTACCCGGAAGTAGAGCTCATTCATGATTTCCGAGTCCGGTTTTGACTGGCCGATAGGATCAATGGCCTTATACCTCCATTGCGCCCACCTGCCTGAGTTCGACAGGCTGCCTTCCTTTTCAACGGACGAACTGGCGGGAAGCAGGAACACCTCGGTCTGGACGTCAGCCGGCTTCATACCCGGCCCTTTCCAGAAGGATCCCGTCTCGTTGTCGAAAAGGTTGACGTTCACCATCCATTTGAGCTTTGCCAGCGCCTGCCGCGTCTTGTTAGAATTCGCACCCGAACAGGCAGGGTTCTGGCCCCATGCAAAGAAGCCCTCGAACTGGCCATCGTTCATTTTGTCGAAAAGCATGAGCCATGAAGCGTTCATGCCTTCGTCGGTTTTCGGAAGCCAGGCATAACCGAAATCATTGTCTTTTTGAGCCTTGTTGCCGTAGATGGCCTTGAGGTAGCTCGTGATGTACTTGCCCCGGTTGGACCACCAGTTCACACTCTTCGGCTCTTTGGTCTTAGGCGTAAATTTCTCAATATACGCGGGAAGCGTAACGACGGAAGCGGAAGGCGTGGCCAGATAGCCCGGCAGAATATGGAACAGCAGCCCATAATCCGTCGAACCCTGAACATTACTTTCTCCGCGCATGGCATTGATTCCGCCGCCCGCCATCCCCATGTTGCCGAGCAGCAATTGGATGATGGTCATGGCACGGATATTCTGCGTCCCGATGGTATGCTGGGTCCAGCCCATGGCATAGAGCTCGGTCCCGACGCGATCGCGTTTGCCCGTTGATGCATAAAGCTTGTACACTTCTTCCAGCTTTTCTTCAGGAGTTCCAGTGATGCTCGAGACCTTATCGAGGGTATACCGGGCGTAATGTTTCTTCAGGAGCTGGTAAACGCAGTTCGGATCCTTTAGCGAGAGATCTTTTTTCGGAATTCCAGCCTCGTCCATCTGGAACGACCAGGTCTTTTTGTCGTATTTTCTGGTCTTTTCATCATAGCCCGAGAAGAGACCGTTGAGTTCGCCCGGTCCCTTAAAATCCGGGTTCACCAGGAAGGAGGCATTGGTGTACTTGAGCACATATTCTTTGAACTCGAGGTTGTTGTCGAGGATGTACTTGATCATGCCGCCGAGAAAGGGGATGTCCGTGCCTGAGCGCATTGCCGCGTACACATCCGCCTTGGCAGCGGTCTGGGTGAAGCGGGGGTCCACGACGATCAGCTTTGCGCCCCTTTCCTTAGCCTTCATGACCCACTTCATGGAAATGGGGTGGTTCGATGCCGGATTGCTCCCCATAACGAGAATAACATCGGCATTTTTGATATCGATCCAGTGATTTGTCATTGCACCGCGCCCGAACGACTCTCCCAGAGCCGCTACAGTTGCGGAGTGTCAAATTCGAGCCTGATGTTCTATATAGACCAGCCCCCAGGACCGGAGCATCTTTTGGAGCATGTAACACTCTTCATTATCAAGGGCCGCGCTTCCCACATGAGCGATTCCATCGGTCCGGTTGACAACAAAATCCTTCTCAACGGTTATTTCGGTGCCATCCGGTTGTTTTTCTTTAACTTTTGACTTCGACGTAAGTTTGAACGTCTTGTCCCGCGTATCTTTAACTCTTTTCGCGATCTCGTCCAGCGCCCAGTCCCATTCAACTTCTTTGAACTCTGCAGATCCAGGAGCGCGGTATTTGGGCTTTGTCAAACGGAGAGGATTGTTGATGACCTGGTAGAGAGATGCGCCTTTGGAGCACAACGTCCCTTCACTGATGGGATGATCCGGATCCCCCTCAGTGTTCACCACCTTGCCATCCTTGGTGTGTACCAGGATACCGCAGCCGACCGAGCAGTAAGGACAGATCGTTCGAGTGACCTTGGCATCCTTGATCTTCAGGCCTTGCGCATAGGCCTTTGCAGGTTCAAGGCTTATGCCGAGAGACCCGAGCAAAACGGTGCTGCCGGAGATCTTCATGAAATCCCGTCGCGATACAGCCATAGATTGCCCCCCTTTGTGAAGAAATTTTGATGTTCTTGACTAAACTACGCTACTTGTGATGGATTATATCTAATAAAAAGTGGCTCAAGTACAAACTGAGTGGGTAACTTTGAGCCGTTTTTCAGATTTCAGGTAGCATCGAGGTCAGTATCTTGAGGCGAAGATATTCTTCATCTCGAAGACCATACGAGCGACGCTGAATGACCCTGATCTTGTTGTTTAAGCCCTCGACAAAACCGAGCGCGACTTTGTTCTCGGGTTTGCAGAAGGCGGCGATGCCGTCCCAATGGCGTTCAACCATCTTGGCAAAATTTTCATAGGGCTTGAGGCGTTGCCATTTTAACGAAGCCTTCCAGTTGTCGAAGAACTTTCTGGCCCAGGCTTCTGACTGATAATCCCAAAGCTGCCCAAACTCCTCTTTGAGGATATAGGCAGTGTTTAGCCGTTTGTTAGCACTCAAAAGCGTTTTTAACGATCTTCTCCCATCCGTAGTGAGGTTCTCGCGATGTGAGAGAAGCGTATATTTCTGACCCTTGATGAACTTACGACTGTTGCCAGTCAGTCTGGCGTATTCGCTCTTTCTAATTTTATCCAAGGCCTCGTTCAGGTGCCTTATGATATGGAACTTATCGTAAAGAATGGCAGCCTGAGGAGCTTTCTGACGTGTGGACTTTTCAAAAGGCTTCCACATGTCCATGACCGCAAGCCGTATTTTGCTGGCCTTTTTGGGTCCCAACTCATTGAAAAAGCAGTTTAGGCTTTCTTCCGAGCGGTCTTCTCCTCCGAACCAGATGGGCCTCCGCCTCTCCAGGTCGCTGACCACGATCCGGTATGTGTGGCCCCTGCGGATCGAGATCTCGTCGATGCCGATAACTTTCGGCCCCGGATTTCCAGCTCGACGTTGTTTCTCCCGCATGTACTGCATTTCGAGCTCTTTGACGGCCCTTCGGTCAAGGTGAAACTCTTTTGCAACATCCTTGATCGTTGAGGTGCTGCACCGCTTGCCAATATAAAAGGCAAAGCGCTTGGTATAGAACGGACTGTCTGCCAGGAACGCCAGTTTCTCCTGCTTCACTTTACCGCACCTCTGGCACTGGACTCGTCGTACCGGTAGCTCCAGATAAATGCGGGCATCACCAGAGGAAAGATCGCGGACTCGCTTGAGCTTATGATCGTAAAAAGTCCGGTGAACTGTACGACAGACACCACAAGCTGTTTTTTCCCCCGCCGAGTGAGCCGTACCACTCGAGCGCAGGAATCACCAAAGATACCAACAACGGTGCGGTGTGGAGTAAAACCAGGGAAACGGTATGAATCGCTGAGTGTCTTCTTTCTCATGCATGATTCATATCACGTTTTCCAGAACAAAGACAAGAACAAAACAGTTAACCAGAGCGGGTTCTGTGAGTTTTGCTACTCATTTTTACCCACTCAAACTGTACTTGATCCATATAATGAAAGACACTAAATCGGAAGGGAGCTCTCAATGAAAAAATTTCAAGGTGTTGCAGTAGTCTCCGCAGTGCTGTTCCTTTTTATGTTCACGCCTGCATCGCAGGCGGCGGACAAAAGCGAAAAAAATGTCGCAGAAAAATGCCCCGCTTTGGAAAAGAAGAAGGTGGACGCCGTTGTCAAGAAGCTCGTTCCCGACGCCAACATCGGGGAGATCAAAGAGTCGCCGGTCAAGGGTGTGTGGGAGATCGCTATTGAAAAAAACGGTAAACGCGGCGCGATATCTCTCGACTGCTCGGGGAAATACCTGGTCCAGCTTATGCCGCTCGAGGCCTATCTCAAGCAGATGGAGGCGCAGCAGGCCCCCCAAAAGGTCGATGTATCGAAGATCCCCCTGGGCGATGCCATTACCGTGGGTGCAAATGCTGCCGCAAAAAAAGTGATCGTCTTCAGCGATCCCGACTGTCCTTATTGCCGGACGCTCCACGACAGCATAAAAAAGATCATCGCCCGGCGGCCCGATATCGCCTTTGTGGAGATCCTCTATCCCCTGCCGATGCACAAGGATGCTCCCAAAAAAGTCCAGGCCATCCTGTGCTCGAAGTCGGTGGAGATGCTCGATGACGCTTTCGCGGGAAAGACGACGCCTGAGCCGCCCGCAGACTGCACCGCCGAGGCGATGGAACGGAACAACGCGCTGGCCCGGTCCCTCAATTTCAACAGCACGCCGACCTTGGTGCGCGACGACGGAACGGTGCTTACCGGAGCTCTCCCGGAAGACAAACTGCTCGACTGGATCGATAAAAAGCAGTAAGCCCGGAACTCCCGTCGCACGGAAAACCGCGCCCCTCACACGCTCGTGTTGAACGTCGGAAAAATCGTTCCAGGGAGGTAGACGGACATGCTATCACGGAAATCAACCATTATGCTTTACATGAGCTTCTCAATTGTGTTCCTGCTATTTGCCGGAGTCGGCGTCACGACTGCCGGGACGTCACCGGCGGGGGATATTGCCATCAAAGGATACGATACGGTCGCCTATTTCAAGGCCGGCAAAGCCCTGAAAGGCACCGAGTCGTTTACCTTCCAGTGGCATGCCATGACCTGGTATTTCCTGTCCAGCGAGAACCGGGAGCTCTTCGCAACCAGTCCGGAGAAATACGCCCCGCAATATGACGGTTACTGCGCCTGGGCCATGACGGAGTCGCGGAAAGCCATTACCGATCCGGAAGTCTGGACGATCGTGAACGGGAAACTTTACCTGAATTGCAGCAAGGAAGCGTATGAAAAATGGAGCAAAGACATTCCCGGGAACATCAAAAAGGCCGATGCGATCTGGCTCAAAGTATACGGCGGAAAGTGACCGCACGGTTTGCCTGAGAGGAAGCTCATGACTAAACTGGTAAGGGCAATGCTCGTGCTGGCGTTTGTGGTTGCGTCGGTCGGCGGCCGCGCGGACGCGTGGACCTGCCGAAATGACATTGAAGTGCAGTGCGGCCCTAAAGCCTGCAGCGTCACCGAAAGCGGCGGGTTCACGCCCATGCATGTCTCTTTCGACTTGAGCGGCAGATTTTCCGTGTGCGCATACTCCGGCTGCTGGGAAGGAAAGGGTACGGCGGCTTGGAACGAACCGTTCCTCGTTATCTCGCAGAAGCAGGTCGATTGGTCCGACCCGAATCGAAGGATCGAGGGCCGCGAAGACATTCTGATCGCATTCAGCTCAACGGACCGTCTTGCCCTTGTTAAAGCCGGAAGGTTTGCTCTCCCCATGCATTGTTCCAAAGAACCAGCAGCCAAATGACGGCGCCTGGCAATGCGTTGGAGCAGGCTCGGCGTAATCAAGGAGTTGCGAATGGGCATTACAGCATCTGTCTTTGTTGCGACGAGCCTTGACGGTTTCATCGCGAGGAAAGACGGCGATCTCGACTGGCTGGTCAACGCCGGAGAACAGGGCGGCGAAGATTACGGGTTCCAGGCGTTCATGGATTCCGTTGATGTTCTCGTTATGGGCAGGCACTCCTACGAGAAGGTCCTGACCTTTGACGCATGGCTCTATGGAGAAAAGCCGGTCGTGGTGTCGAGCAGCAGAACCGTCGAGGTCCCGGCCGCGCTGCGGAAAACAGTTTCCTCTTCGTCAGAGACCCCAGGAGAACTGGTGAAGCGCTTGGCGGCCCAGGGGGCATCACACCTGTACATCGACGGCGGCATCACGATACAGCGTTTCCTCGCTTCGGACCTGATCGACGAAATCACCATAACGCGGATCCCCGTTCTTATCGGCGAGGGCATACCGCTTTTCGGGCGTCTTGCCAAAGACATAGCGCTGGTGCATCGTTCCACACGGGTCTTCGATAACGGCTACGTTCAGAGCACCTATGGTGTCAAGCGATGAGCACGTATTCCGTGCATGATGACGGCAGGGTTGTTTTCCGGTACGACGATCTCCCGCAGGCTGCCCCGTTCGAAGTCGCG
>Ga0209212_1009200_pt1 | contig 10362 bp, 5 predicted proteins | sample RifGroC2_FD_183996 | JGI IMG/M metagenome (GOLD analysis project Ga0209212, IMG submission 183996) | Groundwater microbial communities from Rifle, Colorado, USA - Groundwater C2 (SPAdes) (version 2) | ecosystem: Environmental > Aquatic > Deep subsurface > Groundwater | place: Rifle, Colorado... | reverse complement strand
ACGTCCCCTACCGGGACGCCTGGGCCGCCTCGCTCAAGGGGCTGGACGACCCGAGGGTGCTCTTCACCGGCTACGTGAACGACCAGGAAGAACTGGCGGAGCTGTACCACAACTGCTTCGTCTATTTTCACGGCCACGAGTTCGGCGGCACCAACCCGACCATGCTCAAGGCGCTGGCCTACGGCTGCGCCATCTGTGCCCTGGACACTGTTTTCAACCGTGAGATGCTGGACCACGACCGGTACGGCGTCTTCTTCACCAAGGAGCCGGGGAGCCTGAGCGGGCTGGTGGCTCGCATCGAGGCCGAGCCGGAAAAGCTCGCTTCCTTCCGCCAGAAGTCGCGCCAGCGCATTATCGAGCACTACACCTGGGAGAAGATCACCGACCAGTACGACTCCCTGTTCCGACGTCTGGGAGATGGGGGATGAGGATTTGAGCAGGCAAAGCCTTTTGAAAAGTGTGGCGCTGCACCAGGAGGATTGCTGCGACAGCGCCGGACAGGAATCGGGGCCGATCCCTAGACTGTTCTGGGAAAGGCCCTGGCTCCGCTGGGCCAAGCTGGCGGTGGACCTGGTGGCACTGCAACTGGCGCTTCCGCTCGCCCTGGTTGTGAGCGAGCTCCCTTATCCCTGGTTCCAGGTCTCGGTGGCACCCAGGCTGTACTGGGAATTCTGCATCGCCCTGCTGCTTTTGCCCTGCGTTTTCTACCTGGTCGGCTTCTACCCGGGCTACGGCCTGACCCTGGCCGAACGCCTGAGACGGCGGGTCAACGCCACCTCCTGCTTCTTCATGGCCTTCACCGTCTGGGGCTTTTTCGTGCACCACGGCACCTACTCACGCCTGTTCGCGCTTTTGGTGTTCCTGTTCGCACTGTTCTTCCCGCCTGCGATGCAGCGGCTGCTGCGGGTATTTCTGACTCGGTGCAACCTTTGGGGCACTCCGGTGCTGGTACTTGGGGCTGGCCTTACCGGGGAGCGGGCCGTCTCGTCGCTTTTGGCCAACCCGGACCTGGGCTTTAGGCCGGTGGCTGTCCTGGACGACGACCGCAGGAAATGGGGCAAAACCCTGAGCGGCGTCGAGGTAATGGGGGGGCTGAACCGTGCCCGCGCCTTCAAGGGGAAGCTGCATTACGTGCTGCTGGCCCTCCCCGGCATGCAGCGCGACCTGCAGGTGCACCTGGTAAACAGTCTCCCTTTCTCCCACATCCTGATCATCCCTGACCTGATCGGGGTGCAGAGCCTCTGGGTGGAGGCCAGGGACCTGTGCGGCATGGTCGGCCTGGAGATCCAGAAGAAGCTGCTCTTGCGCAGGAGCATGTACCTCAAGCTTCTGATGGACTATCTCCTGGGGGTGCCGCTCTTTGTTTTGAGCCTGCCCTTGCTTCTTTTCTTCGGCGTCTGGATTTATCTAGTGAGTCGCGCCAATCCCTTCTATTGCCAGGTGCGCGAGGGAAGGGGGGGACGCAGGTTCAAGGTCTGGAAGTTGCGCACCATGTATCCTAACGCCGAGAGGCTGTTGCAGCAGTATCTGGCCGGCAATGCCGAAGCCAGGAAGGAGTGGCACAGCTACTTCAAGCTCAAGGACGACCCGCGCATCCTCAAGGGGGTGGGCAATTTCCTGCGCAAGAGCAGCATCGACGAACTCCCCCAGCTCTGGAACGTGCTCAGGGGGGAGATGAGCCTGGTGGGGCCGCGCCCCTTCCCGCACTACCACCTGGAGCGCTTCGACGATGACTTCAGGCGCATGCGCAGAAGGGTGCTGCCGGGGATCACCGGGCTGTGGCAGGTATCGGCGCGCAGCGAGGGTGACCTCGCCGTGCAGGAGAGGCTGGACACCTACTACATCCTTAACTGGTCCATCTGGCTCGATCTGAGCCTGCTGTTCCAGACCATCCAGACCGTGTTGAGCCGCAAGGGCGCCTACTGAACGAAGCGATGCAGCGTCGTGACTTCTGTGTATGATACTGCTGGCGTTGCAGCAGCTCAACGCTGTCTGATGAATCATGTTGCTTTGTTATTTTATTTTAATCTAATTGGGGCGGGGCGGGTACAACTAAACAGCAGCTCAACGCTGTCTGATGAACCATGTTGGATTGTTATTTTATTTTAATCCAATTAGTGCGGGGCGGGTACAACTAAAACAGATGAAGACTTTGGCTTCTGGGTAGAGAGGCACTGGCATAGCCACTAAAAGGTTCAGCGCCCTGGTGACATTATGAGAAAGCCGGCCAGTTGTCAGCGGCATGCCCTGCCCGGCTTTGACAGAGCCTGGTGTTTTTCAACCTGTTGCATTTCAATTTTATTGCTCACGCCCTTGCTCTTGACAATTTATAGTCTATAATCCTCCTTCAAAGCGCATAGCAGTCGGTTAGCTATTGATTTGCTTGTTTTCCGAGGAGGACTAGACGTGCTGAAAGAGCAGGCAGGCTTCATCAAGAAGGCGAATATCATCTTCGATGCGGCGCTCATCGTGGTCTCCTTCGTGGTTGCCTTTGACCTGAGAGTGAGGCTGGGAGCGCTCGAGAAGTTGGACCAGTACGCCTGGGTGCTCCTGATCGCCGTGCCGGTCTGGATCTACCTGCTGGAGCGTTTCGGGCTTTACGCCTCCCAGAGAATGACCTCCCTGCGGGAGATTTTGCGGTCTCTTTTCAAGGTGACCACCATAGCGGGGGTGATCACTTCCTCCTGCATCTACCTATTGGAACCCTCCGGCTTCAGCAGGGGATTCTTCATCATCTTCCTGCTCCTTTGCTTCCTGTTCCTGGCCAGCGAGCAGATGCTGGTGCGCTTTGCCCTGAGGCTCTTGCGCCTGGAGGGGTACAACTACCGCAACATCCTTCTGGTGGGGATCGGCAAAAGCTCGCTCAGGATCGTGAACCTGGTCCAGAACCACAAGGAGTGGGGACTGCGCCTGATCGGCTTCCTGACTGTCGACCAGGAGAGGGCGCAATCCGAGCTGCTGGGCTACCCGGTGCTGGGGGGGGTGGACGACCTGGTTCAGGTATGCAAGGCCAACCCGGTGGACGAGGTGATCTTCTGCGAAGGGGGGGAGATCTGCGGCCCCGAGCGTGTCGAGCTCATGGAGCAGCTGCACCTGATGGGGATCACCACCCGGACCGTCTTGAACCTGTACTACCAGTTCGACTGCCACAAGGATCTGGGCCTTTTGCACGGCGAGGTGCCGCTTCTGACCTGCCAGCCGGTGCGCCTGGACCAGAACCAGCTCTTCTACAAGCGTTGCCTGGACCTGGTGGGGGCAAGCTTCGGGCTTCTCATCTCGGCCCTCCTGTTTCCCTTCATCGCGCTGGCGCTCAAGCTCGAGTCTCCCGGGCCGCTTTTCTTCGGCCAGACCCGGGTCCGGGAAAACGGCAGGACCTTCACCTGCTGGAAGTTCCGCTCCATGTACCTGGACGCCGAGGAGCGCAAGAAGGAGCTCATGCACCTGAACGAGATGAGCGGCGCCATCTTCAAGATCAAGAACGACCCGCGCGTCACCCGGGTGGGGGGCTTTCTCAGGAAGACCAGCCTGGACGAGCTGCCCCAGTTCTGGAACGTGCTCAAGGGGGAGATGAGCCTGGTGGGGACCCGGCCGCCGACTCCGGCGGAGGTGGACGGCTACGAGAACTGGCAGAGGAAGAGGATCTGCATGAAGCCGGGGATCACCGGGCTTTGGCAGGTCAGCGGCAGAAACCGCATCACCAACTTCGACGACGTGGTGCGGCTGGACCTGCAGTACATCGACAGCTGGAGCATCATGACCGATCTCAGGCTGATCCTGCGCACGCTCAAGGTGGTCTTCTTCAGGGAAGGGGCGTGTTGAAAGGCGTTAGAGGCGTGAATGGTGAATGGTGAATGGTGAATGGTGAATGGCGAATGGTGAATGGTGAATGGTGAATGGTGAATGGTGAACGAACCTGAAGCCGCACCGACACAGCCGCACCGACACAGCCGCACCGACACGCTGCACCTCGGCTCAAGACTTTACTCGCCTTTCACGTTTTTATTCACCATTCACCATTCACGTTTTTAGAGAGTTACCCGTGCCAATGACCATTCTCAAGGGGCGCCGCCTGATCGTCGCGGCGTCCTGCGCCATGCTGCTCCTTTTTCCCGCTTTCGCCTGGCCCTTCGCCTCCAACAACATCCCGCTGGACTCCCCGGTCTACGACTATCTGGAGAAGCTCTCCGGCTTTGGCCTCGTGCATAGCGACGTGGTCTCGCTGCGCCCCTACTCCAGGGCGGAGGCGGCCCGACTGGTACTTGAGGCCAGGGAGAACCTGGGAGAGCTGGACGACGCGGCCAAGCCGCTGGCCAACGAGCTGGTGCTGCGCCTGGAGGGGCAGCTGGAGCGCGAGCTGGCGCTGAAGAGAGGGGAGGAGGCGCCGGTCGTCTCCTTCAATCCGCCGGCGCTGAAGCTGCGCTACCTGTTTCTGGACGGCGTGCCGCGCAATTACACCCGCAACGTGCACGACCCCGCCAACCAGTCCGCCTTCGGCTTCATCGGCGGCAACCTCCGCCCCCAGCCGGAAGCCATCGTGCGCAAGAGCGGCAGCGAAGGGACCCCGCTTCTGGAGTACAACGAGGGGGTGAACTACGGCCGCGGCTCCAACGCCGAGGCCCGCGTGGCGCTCGAGGGGTTCCTGACCAGCCACGCCTCGCTTCTAGTGGAGCCTGAGTTCCTTTTCACTCCCGGGGAGAGCCGCGCCTTCTTGCGCAAGGGGTACCTGAAGCTGGGAGGCGGGGGTCTGGAGCTCGAGGCCGGGCGCGACGCCAACTGGTTTGGCCCGGGACGCCGCGGCGCCCTGACCCTGACCAACAACGCCCATAACTTCGACCTGGTCAAGCTCTCCAGCCCGGAGCCTTTGGACTTCGACTGGGTCAAGAGCCACCTGGGACAGTTCAAGTACGCCTTCATCCTGTCGCGCTTCGAGGAAAGCGGCTCGGGCGCGAACCTGCGCAAGCCGTACTTCGTCGGCATCAAGCTGGGGCTCAGGGTGAACCGCTATTTCGAGATCGGCGGCAATTTCGTGCGCCAGGAGGGGGGACCCGGCCTGGGCGACAAGGACACCAAGCTGCAGGACTTCATCTTCGGCGGCGGCTTCACCAACAAGAGCAACAGCATCGCCGGCATCGATCTGCATTTCCGGGTACCGCAGCTCAGAAACGCCGAGTTCTACGCCGAGTACGTCGGGGAGGACTCAGCGCTCTTCTGGCCCTTCATCGAGAGCTACGTGGCCGGCATCTTCCTGCCGCGCCTGACCGCGTCGGGGCGGGACGACCTGCGCGTCGAGTACTTCTGGGGGCACCCGCTGCTCTACTCGGACGGCAAGTTTCCCGACGGCTACACCAACCGGGGGATGACCCCGGGGCACGTGGACGGCGGCGGCAGCCAGGAGCTGTTCGCGCGCTACCGGCACTGGTTCTCGGCGCGCCAGAACCTGGCCCTGGAGTACATCTACACCGACCGCGGCCGCACCGGCAGGGTGGAGGGGCAGACCCTGGAGGAGAAGCACGCGGGGCGGATCTGGTACAACATGCCGCTCTACGGCGATCTCGACCTGGGGCTCATGTACGGCTTCGAGCACATCGAGAACCTGAACCTGGTGCCCGATGTGAGCCGCAACAACCAGTTGGTCAAGCTCGATCTTTCCTACCGCTACTAAAGGCTTGGAGCGGGGGCGGTGACGCCGCCCCGGCCCCCCGGCCATCCCCCCCGGCCATACGACTCTCCCCCATCCTTTTTTGTTGATTAAGATAATCTTAATTGCCGGTCATCCAATCTTACAAAACTGGATCGACTGAATCAGGCACTTGTCTGTGCATGCGGCTTCTGTATCTGAAAATGGCAGAAGTGGCTGATTAGACAGCTTGACAACCACTGGCTCGTGCTATAACTTTGTTCCCCGGGTTCTCGTGCCTTGTCGAAGAACAGCCACATGCATCGCACATGCTCGCCTAGGACAGGTCTGAACAGGGATGAGCAACGATACCTCCAGTTGTCGTATTGCCAATGCTGGCTTGTTCTATGAATAGTGTTCCATTGTGCTGGAGTTTCTTCATATGAGAAAAATTCTGCTGTTTCTTTTTTGCCTGAGCTGCGCTTTCGCCCTGACCGCAGGGACCGGCCGTGCCGATACCCTGCTGGCGCTGGAGCAGGCCCAGGAGGCCAGGCAGTCTGGTGGCGAGGCAATTTCGCCGGAGTTGGAGGGGAGGCTGCGCGACAGCGGGGCCCTGGAGCGGCTGGAAAACGACCGGGGCCTGCAGGAGCTTTTGCGGGAGGGGGGGCTGGAAGAGCGCTTGCGCTCCGGGGCGGGCAAGGCTCCCCGCGCCCAGGGGCCGCAGGAGGCGCGCCTGGTGCTGAAGGTGGAGCCGGGTGACGGGGTGGGGCGCCTGACCTGGCACAGCGTGGGCTACCGCCAGACTCCGGACCAGCCGGAACTCCGCTTCCAGATCCAGGTGGGGACCTCGTCGGAGAGGCCGGCCAGCTCCATCGATGTCGGCGGCGGCAACTCCTACACCCTGCGCGATCTGAAGAACCACCAGACCTATTTCGTGCGGGTCGTGGCGCTGAACCGGGACCGGAGCACCCTCATCAGGTCGGACGAGGTGAAGTTCACCCCGCTTCCCGCCGAGGAGCAGGGCTCCTCCCTGGAGAAGGCCTACGCCAGGAAGAGCCAGACCCTGCACGGCAGGCAGGACGCGGAGCCCTTCAAGCGCGAGTTGCGCCAGTTCGGCTACGATTTCTTCAAGAACAGCGCCCAGTCCGGCGCGGACGCCAGCCCGGTGGGGGAGCATTACCTCCTGGGGCCGGGCGACACCCTCTCCATCACCCTGTGGGGCGCGGTCAACGCCAGCCATGACCTGACCGTGGACCGCAACGGCGAGATCACCATCCCCCAGGTCGGCGCCGTCAAGGTCTGGGGGCTCTCCTACGACAAGGCCCGCGGCGTAGTGCACCGGGCGGTGTCGCGCTACTTCAAGAACTTCGAGATGAACCTGACCCTGGGGCGGCTGCGCAGCATCCAGGTCTACCTGGTGGGCGAGGTCGAACTGCCGGGGAGCTACCAGGTCAGCTCTCAGGCCACCGTGCTGCACGCCCTCGCCGCCGGCGGCGGCCCCACCAAGAACGGCTCGCTGCGCGCTATCCGCCTGACCCGCAAGGGGAGTCCCCCCCAGGAAATCGACCTCTACGACATGTTCCTCACCGGCGACCGCAGCGGCGACCTGCGCCTGCAGGACGGCGACACCCTGTTCGTGCCGGTCCTGGGAGCGGTGGTGGCGATCGCCGGCGAGGTGAAGCGCCCGGCCATCTACGAGATGAAGGGGACGCAGACCCTGGCGGACGTGGTGCGCATGGCGGGGGGGGTGAGCGCCAGCGGCTACACCGGCCGGATGCAGATCGAGCGCTTCCAGGGGAACAGCTCCAGGGTGGTGCTCGATTACCGCCAGGAGAAGGGGGCGGAAAGCGTCCCCTCCGGGATCGAGGTAAAGGACCGCGACATGGTCAAGGTGTTCCCGGTGCAGGAGGCGGTGCGCCAGGTGGTGACCCTCTCCGGCAACGTGGCGCGCCCCGGCGACTTCCAGTACCGCTCCGGCATGCGGGTCACCGACGTCATCGCCGGCTTCTCCGACCTGCTCCCCGAGTCGCACCTCGACTCCGCCGAGGTGACCCGGCTGGCGCTCCCCGACTACCACAAGGAGATCCTCACCTTCAACCTGCGCAAGGCGCTTTCCGGCAGCGCTGAGGACAACATCCCGCTGCAGGAGCAGGACTCGATCCGGGTCTTCTCGCGCTGGGAGATGCAGGAGCGCCCGTCGGTCACCATAAACGGCTTCGTGGTCAACCCCGGGGTCTACGACTACCACCCGGGGATGACGGTGCGCGACCTGGTGGCCGCGGCGGGGAGCCCCAAGAGAAACGCCGAGCTGGACACGGCCGAGCTCTCCCGGGTCCGGGTGATCGACAAGGTGGCCAGCTCGCAAAGGCTCGGCATCAACCTGGGGCAGGCGCTCGCCGGCGACCCGGATCACAACATGGCGCTGCAGCCCGACGACGTCCTGATCGTGCGCGGCATCACCGGCTGGACCGACTCCACCGACAAGTTCGTGCGGCTCAAGGGTGAGGTGAAGTTCCCCGGGGTCTACTCGGTGGACAAGGGGGAAAAGCTCTCCTCGGTGATCACCAGGGCCGGAGGCTACACCGAAAAGGCCTACCTGCGCGGCGCCAAGTTCACCAGGCGCGCGGTGCGCGAGGAGCAGCAAAGGCGCATGGACGAGATCCTGGTCCGCACCGAGCTGGAGATCTCCCAGAAGCAGGCGGCCCTGGCCTCGGTCGCCTCCTCCCGCGAAGAGCTGGACGCGACCAAGGCGGCGCTGGAAGGGCTGATGAAGAACATCGAGCGTATGAAGAAGATGAAGGCCGAGGGGAGGGTGGTGATCAACCTGGCGGCGCTCGAGGAACTCAGGGACTCAAGCTACGACCTGGACATGGAAGGGGGGGACACCCTGGAGATCCCGCCGCGCTCCAACGTGATCAACGTGCTGGGCATGGTCTACAACCCCACGGCCTACGTCTTCCTGCCGGAAAAGAGCACCGTCGACTACTACCTGAACAAGTCGGGGGGGGCCACCAACGAGGCCGAGACCTCTGAGATCTACGTGGTGCGCGCCGACGGCACCGTGTTCAGCCGGCAGCAGTCCTCCTTCGGCTTCAAGTGGAGCAAGGACGCCAACAAGTGGAGCTTCGGCAGCTTCATGTCCTCGTTCCTGGAGCCGGGCGACAGCCTGGTCGTGCCGCAGAAGCTGGAGCGCACCGCCTGGCTGCGCGACATCAAGGATATCACCACCATCATGTCGCAGATCGCCCTGACAGCGGGGACGGTCCTGATCGGCCTGAGATAGGAGCTAGAGGTTCCATGGAGTTAAACGGTAAAAGACGAAGGGAAGACGGCCCCGAGGAGGCGGACCTGCTGGAACTGGCGCAGGTGATCGTGCGGCGCAAGGGGTTCATCTTCAAGGTCTGCGCCGCCGCGGCGCTGATCTCGGCCTGCTACTCGCTGACGCTGAAAAACAGCTACAGCGCCAGCGCCAAGCTCCTGCCGCCGCAGAAGGAGGCGGGCGCCGGCCTGTCGGCGCTCCTGAGCCAGGCCGGGGCGCTGAGCGGGCTGGCCGGCCTGGCCGGCGGCGCTCTAGGCGCCGGCAGCTCCGATCTCTACCTGGGTATCCTGAAAAGCCGCACCGTGGCGGACGCGGTGATCGACAGGCTCAAGCTGCAGCAGGAGCTGGAGGCCAAGGACCTGGACGAGACCCGCAGGAAGCTGGAGAAGGCGGTCCGCTTCCAGGCCGGCAAGGACGGCATCATCACGGTCTCCGCCGAGAGCAGGAACCCGGAGCAGGCGGCGCGACTCGCCAACGCCTTCGTGGACGAACTGGGAAGGCGCAGCGTGCAGTTGAACCTCTCCAAGGCCGGGGCCGAGCGGCTCTTCCTGGAAAAGCGCCTTGAGGTGGTGAAGCAAAAACTGAGCAGCGCCGAGAACGAGATGAGGTCCTTCCAGGAGAAGAACAAGGCCATCAAGGCCGACTCCCAGGCCACCGTCGCCATCGAAGGGATCGCCAGGCTCAAGGCCGAGATCGTCTCGCGCGAGGTGCAGCTCGCCACCCTGCGCAACTCCATGACCGACGAGAACAGCCAGGTCCAGGCGCTTCAGGCAGGCATCGCCCGGCTCAAGAACCAGCTCGCCCTGATGACCGGCACCGGGGGGGCGGACGACGTCATCCCCGCCACCGGCAACGTCCCCGCCCTCGGCCTGGAGTACCTGCGCAGGCTGCGCGAGTTCAAGACCCAGGAGGCGACCTACGAGCAGCTCACCAAGCTCTACGAGGTGGCCAAGCTCTCCGAGGCCAAGGATTCCTCGTCGCTCCAGGTCCTGGACGAGGCGGTGCCTCCGCTCAAGAAAAGCAAGCCGCGCCGGACCCTGATCGTGGTGCTCTCCACCCTGGCCGCCCTGTGCGCCGCGCTGGTCACGATCTTCTTCCAGGAGTACCTGGCCCGACTCGCTCCGGAGGACCAGGAGCGCGCCAGCGGCATCAGGCGCGCCCTGTTCAGCTTTAGAGGAGACCCTTCCCGATGAATGAACGCCCGATCTACGTCACCCAGCCCTATCTCCCCCCCCTGGACGAATTCCTCCCCTATCTGGAACGGATCTGGGAAAGCAAGTGGCTCACCAACGGCGGCCCCTTCCACCAGGAACTGGAGCAGAGGCTCTCCGAGCACCTGGGGGTGGAGCATCTGGCGCTGTTCGCCAACGGCACCCTGGCCCTGGTCACCGCGCTGCAGGCGCTGCGTATCACCGGGGAGGTGATG
>Ga0209212_1009199_pt1 | contig 10363 bp, 6 predicted proteins | sample RifGroC2_FD_183996 | JGI IMG/M metagenome (GOLD analysis project Ga0209212, IMG submission 183996) | Groundwater microbial communities from Rifle, Colorado, USA - Groundwater C2 (SPAdes) (version 2) | ecosystem: Environmental > Aquatic > Deep subsurface > Groundwater | place: Rifle, Colorado... | reverse complement strand
CGACCGGAATGCTGCGAGCGCAAAAGTTGCCCGATCCCATCCGCGAAGCGGTTGTCGAAGCGGCTGCCGGAACAGCTGGCGGCCCGGTTTCCTTTGGCCATGTCTGGTATTTCTTTGAGGTGCTGGAGCGGAACGACGGTAGCGAAGAGGATTTCGCCAAGTTGAAAAACGAACTGATTCGTCAGTCGTTGAAGGTTCAAGAAAATCAGCTGACGCGTGAATTGACGGATTTTCTGGCCAAAAAATATCAGGTAACCGTAAATGACGAGGTTATCGCCCGGATTACTCCCGAAGGAATTTCCGCCGCAGATGCCGAGCAGGTCGTGCTGCAGATTGGGAATACCGTGGTGTCCGGCGATGCCTTTTACCAAGCGGTTCTCAAGGAACAAGACATGCGTGGGGGAACCCATCGCAACGCCGAAGCGTTCGAGACCACCAAAAAGCGGATCGTCGCCGATGCCATCGCGCAGACGGTTACCGGATTGGAAGCGCTCGACCGGCATTACGAGAGCCGTGCGCCACTCAAGGCCATTTACGAGTTTTACAGCCAGCACCGGTTGATCAAGGAACTGGAAAAGACGGTGATCGAAACCACGATTGATCTGAAACCCGAAGATGCCAAGGTCTATTACGAAGGGCATCCGGAACTCTTTTCCCGGGGGGGTATTGTCGAACTGGCCATTGTCCAGACCAATGAAACCGAACTGGCTGAAAAACTGGCCAAACGGCTTAAATCCGGAGAAGATTTTTTCAAGGTGATGCAACCGTTGTCGCCGGCTGGCATCGAAACGCGCCGGTCGCCGGTCGATCATCTCAACCCCGTGCTTCAGGAGGTTGTGGCGAAGATGTCGCCTGGCCAAGTCAGCAGTGGCATCCCCGATGGCGAGGATATTTTTTTCGTTAAGCTGATCCGGGCGGGGGAACGGGAGTTCATTCCTTTTGAAAAAGTATCCGAACAGATCGTCACCCAGCTTCGGGAAGAGCGTTTTACCACGGCGAAAACTCAACTGATTGAACAACTCAGGAGTCGATCGACCATCGAGATCAATGACCGCGCGTGGAACAAGTTGAAAAAGCGTCTGGCAGAAGAGGGAGAAGGCAATCATGGGTCGTAAACCAGCTGGTTTCGGATTTCACCTACTGATTCTCGCCGTCGTGTTGACATTGACGGCCTGTGTTTCGGGAAGCCCGGAACAGGGAGGGAAAGGCTGTCTGGACTGTCATGCCGAATATCGGCAGCAGTTCAATCAAGGAGTAGTGCATCGTCCGGTCAAAGAAGAGAAATGCGCTGACTGTCATCGCCGTCACGGACTGATCGGTGGAGCCTATTTGAACGGTCCCGTGCCGGGGCTTTGTTTTCACTGCCACGGTGAGATGGGCAAAACCCTGTCCTCGGTGAAAAATCAGCATCAACCGGTTTTGGACGGAAAATGTAATTCCTGCCATGAACCTCATAACTCACCCGAAAAAGCACTGCTGAAGGCGAAGGGAGACGAAATTTGTTTCACTTGCCATGAGCGTAAGTCGTTTGCTCGCAAAAATGTGCATAAGCCGGTCGCCGATGGGTGCAAAACCTGCCACCAGACCCACGGTTCGGATTTCGCTGCCTTGCTTGGCGAAGAAAAAGATGCTCTGTGCCAGCGGTGCCATAAGATCACGCCGCAAAATTTTCAGCAACGCCATGGTGGCTATCCGGTTTCGGGCAGCTGTACCGATTGCCACAGCATTCATTCTTCCGACGGCAAAAGTTTGCTGAGAGCCAGGGTGCATGAGCCGGTTTCCGCCGGTGAGTGCCGTACTTGCCACGCTGGAACCGACAGCAAGGAGCCTTTTGCCCTGACCGTCGAGGGGAGTCCCCTTTGCTATGGCTGCCATAAAGAACTACAGGCCACTTTTGCCCAGGAAGGCGTCCATTCTCCCGCGGCGAAGGGCGAGTGCGGTAGCTGCCACCGTCCCCATGCCAGCGACTACCGCGGCATGGTCAAAATGGATCCCGCCGCGCTTTGTTTCGAGTGTCACAAATTCAAATACCTTGGTCCGGGGATGCCGCTGGCCAAGGGGAATGCCCATACCCCGGTTATTGAAGGCAATTGTCTGGCTTGTCACGGGGCGCACGCAGGGGCGCAAGGCCAGCCGGCCTTGCTGATCAAACCGGCTGACCAACTTTGCCAGGAGTGCCATGCGGAAATTACGGCGGCAAAATCCGTGGGCCATAAACCTGCTCGCGAAGGCCGCTGCATGACCTGTCACAAAGCCCACGAAAGTGATGTTCGCGGCGTGCTGGTTCAGGATCAGCGGGCGCTTTGTGGTGAATGTCATCAGTCCGTCGACGCGGATATGGGGCGGCCGAGTCTGCACCGGCCGTTCGTGGTCGGTAATTGCTCGGCTTGTCATGATCCGCACGGAGCCAACCAGAAACACTTGTTGGTGGATACCGGGGCCAGCCTATGTTCCGGATGTCATCAGAAGGTTGAAGATGAACGGAAAGAAGCCCAGCGACATCAGCCTTTTGCCGAAGGGCGCTGCGCGCTGTGCCATGATGCCCATGCCAGCGAACAGCCGTTTCTGCTGACCAGTTCCGCAGACGGTCTCTGTGTGTCCTGTCACCCCGGGCGCAAGGTGGCTGAAGGCACCCCCTCGGCTCATCAGAACTGTGCGGTTTGTCACCATGCCCACGGCAACAATGAAAAGAGTTATCTGCTGCAAGAGCAACCGGCTCTCTGTGTCAATTGTCATAAAATTGATACCTACTGGGAGAAGGGAGTGGGGCATGCGCCGGCGGTTAATGGCGAATGCGGAGTTTGCCACGATCCCCATGCTCCTCAGCAAATGAAAGCCGTTTCCGACCTCTGTGGCCAATGCCATGATCTCGGCAGGAGCCATCAGGGAATCATCCCGGGACGCGAAAGTTGTCTGCAATGTCATGACCCTCATGGTGGCCCGGATCGGTCATTGACCTTGCCGGTGAAACATGCCCCCTTTGCCGATGGCAATTGCAAAGCTTGTCACCCGGGAGGTCAATAATGAAGCGACGGATTATTTCTACGCTGGTCATGTTTGTTGTGAGCCTCGTCGGGATTGTTGTCTCGCCTGCCTCGGGACTCGCGGCATCTTGTTTTGATTGTCATAATAGTGCCGATTTTCGCGGTAAGGTGGTGCATTCGCCGGTTGCTGAAAATCGTTGTGACCAATGTCACAGTCCCCATGTGGCCCGCCATGAGGGGTTGCTTCTGCAGGAACAGAAAGTGCTTTGCTTCAGCTGCCATCGGCAGCTGGAAAAACGGGTAAACAACAGCGCCGTTATGCATCAACCGGTTAAGGAAGGGACGTGCCGCAGCTGCCATGCGCCCCACGCTGCCGATTATGCAGGTCTGTTGACCAAGCGCGGAGGAGATCTTTGTTTCTCCTGTCATGAACAGGCCAAGAAGAGTTATGCCAACATGCACGAACCCTTTAAGTCGGGAAAGTGCGATGCCTGTCATGATCCGCACGGTGGTTCCGACTACCGCCTGCTCAAAGCCACCGGGAGCAGCCTGTGCCTCGGTTGTCACAAGGCCGAAGCGGAAATGAAAAAGGCCCACCTTGGCCGGGATTCGCGCAATCTGGATTGTCTGGGGTGCCATCATCCCCATGGCGGTAAGGAGCGGGCCTTGTTGCGGGAGATCAAGCATCAGCCCTTCACCAGCGGCAACTGCCAGGCCTGTCATGGCCGAACCCAGGGCGCCGATGCCTGCCTCGGCTGCCATCCTGACGTGCTGGCCACGTTCAACCATACCCACAGTCATCTGCAAAGCACAGATGGAGGCAACCCCTGCCAGGCCTGTCACAACCCCCATGTTGGCGACCGAGCCGGGCTGCTGCCTGCCAACGAAGGACAGGGATGTCGGGCTTGTCACGAAGGAACGTTCACCCGCCGGGCGAAAATGCTGCATCAGCATCCCGGTTGGAACAAATGTTCGGACTGCCACGACCTGCATGGGTCCGATTGGCCCGGAATGCTGAAAGGGTCGCCCGAAGTCGTTTGCGCCAGATGTCACGAGGACCACAAAAAATTCACCCACCCGATTGGCGACAAGGCGCCCGACCCGCGCAACGGCGTGCCGATGAACTGCATGACCTGTCATGACGCCAATGCCGGCACCATGTACAAGCATTTTCTGCACGGCAGTGCCGAGCGGGGACTTTGCGTGCAGTGCCATCTGAGCTACTGAAACGGGAGATCACCGATGACATACAGGATTCTGACAGCATTACTGGGGTTTTTATTGGTCGTGTCACCGGTCTGGGCCGATGGCGGGCCGTGGAATTTTCTCATGCAACTGCCGGTCAATGACGCCGGCATAACGATTGATCGTCCGATCGCCATCGCGATTGACGAAGAAAATAAGCGGTATTACGTCGTCGATGCCGTCGGTGGCACGCTTATTTCTTTCGATAGTGACGGCAAGCATCTCGCGGCCTTCAACGCCGGAGGCGAACTGAAGCAGCCCGTGGCCATGGCCAAAGGCCTGCGCGGGATGCTCTGGGTCATCGAGCGCTCGACGAACCAGCTGTTTTACGTCAATCCAAAGGAACAGGAAGTTCGCAAATTTCCTCTTAGTTATCCCGATGGTAGTTTGATTTTCCCCGCTCGACTGGCAGTCGACAGCCAAGGCCGACTGTTGGTGCTCGACCGCATGCGAGGCGCGGTGGTGCGGCTCGATGACAACCTGAAAGTAGAACAATCATTTGTTGGAGGCCAGGGGAGCAAGGGCTTCGTTGATTTCAAAGTCCGGAAGGATGGATTATGGGCACTTGACGGGTTGGCCGGCAAGGTCTATCGCTTTGCCGAGGACGGAACATCATCCGTTGTTGCTCTCGAAACCCGGTTGGAATTTCCTGTTTCCCTCGAAATCGATGACGCCGGACAGCTGTATGTGCTTGACCGGCACGCCGGGTCCGTGGCCGTCTTTGGTCCCCGTGGCGACTTCCGGTTCGATTTTCTCGGGCGTGGCAAGCGTCACGGCCGGCTGTGGTATCCGTCCCAACTGCTGTTCGACTGGGAAGGACGCCTGTGCGTGGTTGACGAAGGGAATAACCGGGTCGATATTTTCAGCCGATAGAAGGAATATTGAGCGTCAGACCAGATTGCTGGGAATGCAGGACGAAAGAGGCCGATTATGAAATTTGAAAAACGTTGCCGAAATTCGTTCAGGTGGTGGGTCGCCTGTTTTTCTGGACTGGTTTGCCTGTCCGCCTCGTTCGTCGCGGTGACGGCCCAGGCGGCGGTCACCGGACGCTGTTCGGGGTGCCACACCATGCATTATAGCCAGGATGGGCGGGTCTTGACCGAATGGGGGCAGTCCGGTCCGTATGAAGCTTTATTGACCATCGATTGTCTCGGATGCCACATGGGAACCAATGTTGGCGGTACGACCCCCTTTGTCTTTTCTTCGGAAGCGCCAAATTATGGTGCCACAGGAACGACATCGGATACCAATACCCTGGCTGGAGGAAATTTCTATTGGGTTGCGCAGCCCGGCGGCGATACCCGTGGCCATAACGTAGCTGGTTTGATGGCCGGCGATGGAGCCTTGTCGATGCCGCCGGGGTTCTCGGGTGATCGTGCCGCCGCCGATGGCAGTATTCCCGGAGGTGGCAGTTGGCCCTCGGGACAGCAGGTGACCTGCGCCGGAACATACGGATGCCACGGCAGTCATGCTCAGTCTTCGTTGGCATCCGCGGTGCGAGGCGGGCATCACAACGGCCTTGATGGTGCCATTACGGCACCGGATGCTTTGCCGGCCGGGGGATTCAGAATGCTGGTCGGAATTGCCGGTTATGAGGATGCCGATTGGGAATACCGGCCGACCACATCGACTCACAATCAGTATAAAGGGGTTGCCGGCGGCACCGACAATTCGACCATCAGCTCCCTGTGCGCCCGCTGCCATGGCCAGTTCCATTCGGCCTCCAGCGCGGGGTCTCCATGGTTGAGGCACCCCGTCGATTACGACATGGGGGACACGGCTGCAACGTCCGACTATCGTAGCTACGGCGGAGCGGGAGTCAACGCCTATCGGTTGGATGCCCCGGTGGCCAGTGTCGATGTCGGCAACGTCCTGACGAATGTCACATTTGCCGGAGATACCGTCGTGGCATGCGTTTCCTGCCATCGCGCCCATGGTTCACCTAATCATAAGATGATGCGTTGGGATTACGCCGGTACCATCGGCACCGGTTGCGCAGCCTGCCATACATCCAAGGATTGAGGACGAACGCCATGAACAGATCGGGTTCAGACATTGCGAAGAAAATCCGGACGCTCCACATGCTGCTCGGGGGGTTGTTGTGCCTATCCATCGTTCTGGCACCGAGATCGTCGCTGGCTGGTCCTTACTCGCTGTCGGCTCACGGCGACTCCCTCGCCGGGGTCAGGCGGGACGTCGACGGACTGGCCTTATGTCACGGGTAATTGTGCCCATTGTCATGAACAGCACGCCAGCATGGGTGGTTCAGAACCTCAGCCCGTCAATTCCGGCCCTTCACCCTTTGCCTTGTTCGCTCCCGGATTCGTTACGGCAGTGAAGGAAAAGCCCTACCAGCAGGCGGATCTGTTTTGTTTTTATTGTCACGCCAGCCCCGGATCCTACCAGTCCGGCTTGTTGGAAAATTTTGATTATTCTCATGTCTTCGGTGGTTATGCCGGCGGCCCAACGAGTATTTTCGAAGCGTTCAACCAGCCTCTCGGCGGGGTGAACGCATCTTATCATAACCTCTACGATATCTGGAGTTACGCGCAGAAATTCCCTGGTTTCGGTGCGTCGTCGCCTCCCTGTGACGCCTGTCACAACGTCCACCGGGCCCGGCGGAACAAGGCCTATCCCCAGGATCCGGCCTATACGGCCATCTCCCGACCGACGGAGCATGAAAGTCTGTGGGGCGATGTCGATGGAGAGCGGATGACCAATTATAGTGGGGCTTACCAGGCACCGCTTCATTTCGGTTCTCGGACCACCTATGAACCCGGAGGGACGAGCGAATCCGTTGCCGACGGTTCGAAGGTCCCGGATTACAACACATTTTGCCTCGATTGCCATAAAGAGAAAATTTACAGCACATCTCTTCGCCGTGATGTCGTTGCCATTGAATGGAAACTCAGCGGAGGTGACCAGCTCGGAACAGGTGACAAACACGGTGCGAACGCTTACACGGTCGGCATACAGATGAAAAAACCTTACGACGAGCTTGTCATGCCACCGGGCGGGTATTTGCTTTCCTGTCTCGATTGTCACGAGGCGCACGGTTCGCCGAGTGCTTTTCTGGTTCGTCGGTCGGTCAACGGTGAAATCCTTGGAGGAACCTTGGCCCAGGCGCGGGATGGCAAATCCTGGGCCTATCTCTGCGGGCGCTGCCACCAGGACGATTACCATGTAGGCGGTTCGACAGACATCAACCAGGTTAACCGCTGGCGGACGGTTCATCATGGAGGGGGTAGCGGGGCGAACGTTGATGTTCCCTACCAGGTTCAGGGGCAGCAAGGCATGTCGTGCGGAGAATGTCATGAACTCAGTCCCGGCCCACAGCCGATCGGTTGTGGTTACTGTCACAATCATGGATCCTACTGTAACGGAACCAACCCGGGGACGCTTCCCAACGGCAAAGTCATTCCGGCCCCGATTGATGGATTTCGCAGGACATTTTAAATCCTGATTTTAAAAAAGAAAATGCGGATGTGCTATGACGAAGGCGACAATGCTGTGTAAATGGATGGTCCTCCGGGGTTTGCTGGTTTTCGCGCTGTTTCTGGCAGGATGTGCCGTCAACGCAACCTCTGCACGCAAGGCTCCGCGAGTCATGCCGGGCCAGTCTCTGGTGTCGGTCTATTTTTCCACCACAGGAGTGTCCACGGAGCGAATCTCTTTTGAACTCGACGAGGTTTCTATCCTGATGGGCGATCTCTGGATCGAGCTACCGGCGGAGAAGCTTAAGATCGATCGACAGCAGGTGCAGGGACGACAGTTGTTACTTGGACTCGGGGCATTTCCGGCCGGGGATTGCAGCCGAGTCCGATTCAAGCTCAAGGAAATCAGGGTTGGCGGCAATGCGGGGCCCGGACTCGAAGACCAGTTGATCGAATTGCCCCTCAGCCGGGTGGTTTCCTTTGCCGGCAACGACAGCACCTGTCTGTTTATCGATTGGCACCTGATTCCGCCGATCCCGGGCGAAGTCCGCTTTACCCCGCGGTTTTCCGTCAGGGGACAGGAATTGCCTCTCGGTCGCGATCTCGCCTATGTTGTCTGCGACGATATCGATACCCTGTATATGGTACGCACCGATGTCAATTTCGTGGTCGCCGCCCTGGGTTTGCCCGGGCCGTTGGGTGAACTCGCGATTGATGAAAATCGTAAGCGACTTTATGTGTTGAGTACGGGAGAACGGGCGATTCTCGTGTTCGACAGCACCAATGCCCAAAAACTCGATCGCATTCCCCTGTCCATCGCCGTCAATCCTCGTCATCTGGCCTTGGCCGAAGACGGAACGGCGGCGTTCGTCACCGATGCCGCCACCAACCGGATTCTCAGGATCGACCTTTTCAGCGGCATCGTAGCGATGCAGACCACGGTCGGTTTTCGTCCCGAGAGGGTTATCTACTTCGACGACGGCAGCCATCGGCTGGCAGTCAGTTCACCCACGGCCCAGCGGGTTTTTATTCTCAATGCCGATACTCTTGTATTGTTGAAGGAAATTCCAGCGGGAAACGAAGTCGACAGCATGCTGTTCTGGAACGATCAGTTTTATGTCGCCGAGCGAGGGGGCAATTCGGTTGTCGCTTTCGACCATCGCAGCGGGAGGGAACTGTCGCGTGTCACCGTAGGTTTTGAGCCCTCTTACCTGATAGGCGTCGATCACAAGATTTTTGTTAGCAATTACCAGGACAATTCGATTTCGATCTTTCATGCGGGACAAAACACTTCGGTTCGTCGGATTCCGGTTGATTCAGGCCCCTATGCCATGGCTGTATCCGACCGCCGCCGGTTATTGTATTTGGCGAACCGAGAGTCGTCCAGTCTGACCATTGTGGACCTTTCTTCCGAAAGGGTAAAAGCGGTAGTGCCACTGGGAGGCCGACCGTTCGCTATTGGCATTCTTGACTGATTAATTACCCCGCTCATTTGTTAATTGATGAAATATTATAATTATTGACAAAACATTTGCGATTGATAATAATATACCTTGCATGATGTAAAAAGTTTAAAGCCGAGGGGGAACAAGGAGGGGGCGGTTCATCTCAGGTTTTTTCCCAAGTGGCGTAATGGGGTTGCTTGTGTGTATTGCAACGTCGTTTGCCCGGTTTCTGTCCCTACTCCCATTCGCCTCATCCCACTTTGATTGCCCATTTGCGGGGGTATGTCGATAAATCCGAATGAATCGTCGGTTTTATTCATTCGATAGCGTGCAATATAAATAAATTTACTTGATCGGCCAATTGCAGTGCCGGCGGTGAGAATATTTGAATTTGGTTGTTAATTCTGTCACACAACCAGAATGAAGACCGATCTGTTCTGCCGGTTGATTTTGCGCGGGAAAGGGGGTGGGCTGGTTTCGTTACGCGAGTTTGAGGGATGCTTTTGTGCATCTTCCGGGTTGAAGGTTCCCAGCGAAAACCCGAAGCCCCGAAATTTTCGGACCACCTGCCATGATTCTGGTCCGGAAATCCCCGCGGAATCCAACCCGTGGGGCAATGAACAAAGAACGGGAGGGAAAATGAAGAAGTTCATGTTTCATTCCGGGACTTTTAGTTTCGGACGGTTGAGGCGGTTTGGGCTGGCCGCCCTATTGGTCCTCATTACCGGCACAGCGGCTTGGGCGCGAGTCGGCGGCCCCTGTGTCAACTGCCACACTATGCACAACAGTCAGGACGGGCTCAGTGTCGTTGATGCCACCATCGGCATGCAGCCGGCCTTGGTCAACAACGACTGTGTCGGTTGTCATTCGAGTCCATCGCAAACCATCGTCGACCTTCTCGATGGTACTCGGATTCCCATTGTTTACACTACCGCTGAACCCAGCTTGACGCCAGGTGCGCCAAACTCGATGCTGGCTGGAGGTAATTTCCACTGGGTGGCCACCGACGATACCAAGGGGCACAACGTATATCGCATTTCGGAAATCGACCAATTGTTGAACAACGCCCCGGGGGCTTCGACAGCCTGCCACAACTGTCATAATACCTTGGTTACTGTCAACAGCGGTTGTCGCGGATGCCATGTTCCGGCACATCATGCCGACGACTCGGCGGTCGTGGTCGATGGCGAACACGGCAGTTATCGTTTTCTTGGGAATGTCATGGCGGGGTATTATCCCGGTATGTACCCTGGCC
>Ga0209212_1009198_pt1 | contig 10364 bp, 11 predicted proteins | sample RifGroC2_FD_183996 | JGI IMG/M metagenome (GOLD analysis project Ga0209212, IMG submission 183996) | Groundwater microbial communities from Rifle, Colorado, USA - Groundwater C2 (SPAdes) (version 2) | ecosystem: Environmental > Aquatic > Deep subsurface > Groundwater | place: Rifle, Colorado... | reverse complement strand
TGGGCGCGCGACTCCACCGAGCAGGGCCCCGCCATGACGACCACCTGCCGGCCGCCCACCGGCACATCCCCCACCCTGAACTGGGTGCTGTCGGGATGGGCCTCACGGCTCGCGAGCTTGAAGGGCTGGAGGATCCGGACCACCCCCTCCACGGCATCGAGCGACTGGAGCGCCAGGAGCTGCTCCTTCGCGCGATCGTCGCCGACCACCCCGATGATGGTTCGCACCTCCCCCCGGGAGAGGTGGGTCCTGAACCCGAACTCCACCACCCGGCGGCAGACATCCTCGATGTCCGCCTCGGTCGATCCCGGCTTCATGATGATGATCATGCCTTCCCTTTCCCGGGCTCCCCTCGCCCGATCTCAGCCGCCAAGCAAAGAAAAACGCCGCGGGCCTGTTGCCCGCGGCGTTGGGCTCGGTCTCGATCGCCACGGGCTGGCGGTTCGTCCGCCCGTGGCTCCTGGAGGCTAGCTCAGGAAAGCCAGTAGGCGGACGGAAGGAAAGTAAAAGTAGAACCGCCAGCCCTGCGCGATCCCGTTCCCCGTCCGTGCCACTGGCCTGCCTCCTTTGTGAAGCGTGGCCCCCACTCTACGAACCGATTGGGAACCTGTCAAGCCCCCCCCTCCCCGGACCCCTGCCCGTTGCGCCCCTCGAACCACCCGACGATGCGGTGGCGGTAGTAGTAGAGCGGTAGGGCCACGGCCACGGCGACGGCGGTGACCAGCACCACGTGGATGTACTGGCCGGCCGCGGTCTGGGACCCCTGGGCCGACAGGATCCAGGTGCCCGGCATCCGGCCGAGTCCGGAGACCAGCGCGAACACCCACACCGGCATGGGGCTGATCCCGAAGAGGTAGCAGACCATGTCCTTGGGCAGGCCGGGGATGAGATAGATGATGAAGCAGAGGATCGCGCCCTCGGCCTCGACGATGAACCCGAGCCGGTCCCAGGTCTCCTTGCTCACGAGCTTGCGGACGAAGTGCGCGCCGAGCCAGCGTCCGGCGCCGAAGGCCACCACCGAGCCCAAGGTGAGCCCGATGGTGGAGTAGACGAAGCCCAGCCACACCCCGAAGAGGTAGCCCCCGAGGAAGCCCGTGGCCTCGCCGGGGACGGGGGAGATGACGACCTGCAGGGCCTGGATGGCCATGAAGATCACCGGGGCCAGGATCCCCCATTCCCGCAGCGTCAGCTTGAGGAACTCCTTGTCCTGGTAGAGGCGGCGGAGGAATCGGTAGCCCGCGTGGTCGTCGGCGAGGAGCAGCCAGAGACAGGCCGCGGTGAAGAGGACAGAGACGCCGGCGACGACCGTCCAGCGGGGGCGCGAGATCAGATCGCGCATCGCCTCATGGCCAGCGCGCGGCCCGGCGGGCGGGGGCTCATGTCGCGGAGGCCACGGAACTCGGGTCCATGCGCCCGAACGACGCGTAGCGGGGCCACCAGCGCGGGAGGACCGGATGCCGCGCGGCGAGGCTCGTGAAGGCGGCGAACCAGCGCGTCGGGGCGTGCATGGCGAAGAGCTGCGCCCACCAGAGGATGCGGTAGGCGCGCCGGTAGCGTCCCACGAGCCGGCGGTAGCGCTCGAGCCCGTCGCCGAGGCTCGTCCGGCCCTCGATCACCTCCTGGACGATCTTGCCGCACTCGCCCCCGAAATACAGCGCCGGGCGGATGCCCTCGGCGGTGAGCGGCATGCACTGGCCGGCGGCATCCCCCACCGCGAACAGGCGCCCGACGGTCGGCCGCAGGAGCCGGTTCGGGAAGTAGGTGCCGTGGAAGCTGGTGGCGGCGATCCCGCGGTCGGAGAGGAAGCGGTCGAGGGCGGGCTTGAGCTTGGAGGCGCCCACGTAGGAGCCCAGGCCGACGAGGCTCTGCGCCCCCGCCGGGAAGATCCAGCCCAGGCCGCGGTGGATCAGCCCCTTGTCGAGCCAGAAGGAGAGCCCTTCGCCCGTGAGATCGGCGCGCGCCTCCAGGCCGAAGGAGTAGGTGCCGCCCCGCGGGCGCTCGGGCTGGCCGCCGTTGACCACGGCGCGCCGCCACCCCGAGCAGTCGACCACCACAGGGGCGCTGAACCGTCCCTCGGCGGTGAGCACAGCCCCCTCCTCGACCCCGATCACCCGCGTGCGGAGGAAGCGGGCCCGGCACTGGGCGAGCAGGCCCTGGCAGAAGGCCTTGTAGTCGAAGGTGCAGAAGGGCACGGCCGACAGGTCGTAGGTGACGCTGCGCCCGGGCGTGCGGACCGTGAGCCGCTCGTGCACCTGGAGCACGCTGCCGGCCACCCCGAGGGTCTGGGGCACCCAGAGCGGGGTGCCACACGCCGAGGTCTGGACCGAGCCCACCTCGTTGCCGTCGAGGAGCAGGACATCGCCGCGGAGCTGGCGGGCCACGCCGAGCCCCGCGAAGCTCGCTCCGACCACGATCGCATCGTACTCGCGTGCCGACATCCGGCTTCCGGGACCTCCCAGGTTCACCCGCCCCGCGGGAAGCGGAGGGGCAGAGGGATACTCCGCCAAGCGCCCCGAGATGTCAATTGCGCCGCTACAGCCAGCGCGCCGCGACGCCGCCCACCCAGTAGCGGGCGCCCGTGCCCAGCGCCCCGCCCAGACAGATGAGGATCAGCCGCACGCGCGAGGCGGGCGACGATCGGCCCCCGGCCGGCTCCCGCTCCACGGCGCGACGGCCTCGAACGCGGCGGAGGCGGCGAGCACGGTACGGTCGGCGTGACGCCGCCCCACGATCTGCAGTCCCACCGGCAGCCCCGAAGCGGTGAAGCCCGCGGGGACGGTGGCCGCAGGCTGGCCGGTGAGATTGAAGGGGAACGTGAACGGCAGCCAGCCGAGCGGCGAGATCGCCCGACCGTTGATCGCGGCAGGCGGGGGGCCTGCCGCCGGGAAGGCCGGAAGCGGCATCGTCGGCGTAATGAGCAGATCGAAGCGGGCCAGGAAGCGCTGCACCTCGCCCCAGAGCTCGCGCCGGCGGCGCGCGGCCTCCAGGTACTGCGCGGCCGTGACCGTCTGGCCGAAGCGCAGGAGGGTGACGAGCGTCCGGTCGAGCTCCGGCTCCGCGCCCGCCAGCCGGCCGCCCCACGCCGCGAAGGTCTCGGCCGCCGCCATGACGCGGAAGATCTCCTCCGGGTCGTCCCAGGTGGGCACGACCACCTCCACGTGGCAGCCCAGGGACTCGAACTCCGCGGCCGCCCGCTGGCACAGCGCGGCCACCTCGGGATCCACGAGGGCGCGGCCCAGGTCCGGCGCCCAGGCGACACTGAGACCGGCGATGCCCGCATCGCAGGCCGCGAGGAAGGGGCCGCCCGGGTCGGCCGGCAGCGAGTGGCGGTCGCGATCGTCGGGCCCGGCGAGGACGTCCAGCATGAGCGCGGCGTCGCGCACGGTCCGCGTCATGGGGCCCGTGTGGGAGAAGGTTTCCCAGCCCGGGAAGCCGGGCCCGGACGGCACCCGCCCGAACGAGGGCTTGAGCCCGTAGATCCCGCAGAACGAGGCGGGGATGCGGATGGAGCCGCCGCCATCCGTCCCGAGGGCAAGCGGGCCCAGGCCGGCGGCGACGGCTGCGGCCGCGCCGCCGCTCGACCCACCCGGCGTCATCTCGAGGTTCCACGGGTTGCGCGTGATCCCGAAGAGCGGGCTGTCGGTCATGCCCTTGTGGCCGAACTCCGGCGTGGCGGTCTTGCCGATGATCACGGCGCCGGCCTCCCTGAGGCGCTCGACGCTGACCGCGTCCTCCTCGGGATAGTGCCCGGCGAAGAGCCGCGAGCCGCCCGTGGTCCGGATGCGGCGGGTGAAGACGAGGTCCTTCACCGAGACGGGCACGCCGTGCAGCGCCGGCAGCGGCTCGCCAGAGAGCACGGCCACCTCGGCGGCCAGCGCGGCATCACGCGCCTCCTCCTCGGCAACCGTGCAGAAGGCGTTGAGGCGGGGGCCCAGCTCGGCGATGCGCGCCAGGATCGCGTCCGTCACCTCGACGGGGGACACCTGCTTGTCGCGGATGAGCTCGGCCAGCTCGACGGCCGAGCGCCAGGCCAGCTCGGCGCCGGCCATCAGCGCCTGGCCTGGCGTCGCGCGAGAACCAGGTCCACGTGGGTGGCGCTCGCCCCCTCGATAACCGTCACGCGGCACACATCCTCGCCCTTGGCGTACTCCGCCCACTGCCCCTTGAAGCCCTCGGGGTTCACGAAGCGCTCGGTGGCCTTCTCCCTCCAGCCGCTCTGGGGCATGAGGCGGCGCACCTCGGCGAGGGTCGCATCCACGTCGGTCTTGGCGAAGTAAACCAGCTTGGCGGCCGTGACCCCGGGGGTCTCGATGACCACCCAGTCGCGCGAATAGGGTTGCCACCCTTCGGAGACGGGCACATCGGTGAAGGGCTGGGCCGGCAGACCCCCCGTGGACGCGCAGGCGCCGAGCAGGAGAGCGGAGACGGCCGCGAAGACTCGCACGGCTCGCATTGTAACATCAACGCCCGGACCGACCGCACGCTCACCCGAAGATCGCCTCGAGACAGCGCCGGGTGCGCCTGGGCCCCTCCCCCGCGGCGAGCGCAGCGTGGAGCCGCCTGAGGTCCGCCTCGGTGTCCACGTCGAACCACCCGGGCAGCAGATGCGTCCTGAGCCCGAGTCGCCCGGCCTTCTCCACGGTGAGGGGCAGGACGCGCTCCGTGCTCCACGGGATGCCCTCGAAGAGGTCCGGCCGGGGTTCGCGGAGCCCGATCAGGTAGTAGCCGCCGTCGTCGGAAGGGCCCAGCACCAGGTCCGCGGCTCCCCGCCCGAGGACATCCGCAGCCTCCAGCACATGCGCCATGGGCAGCGTCGGGCTGTCGCTGTCCAGCGCCATGGCGCCCGGGTACCCCTGAGCGATGAGGGCAGTGAGAAGCCCCGAAAGCCGCGCCCCCAGGCCCCCCCCCTGCTGAGCGACGAGCCGGATTCCCTCCGGGGCGAGCGCCGCCATGCGCGCGCCCCCGGCCGGCGGCGTGAAGGCCGCCAGCGCCTCGATCCGGGGCAGGGCCGCCAGCGCCTCGAGCCTGTCGAGCAGGAAGCAGCGATAGAGGAGCGTCGCCATCTCGGGGGCGAGCGGCGGGGAGAGCCGCGACTTGACCGGCCCGAGCCCCGGCACCTTCGCCATCACCGCCACGGCGGGCCGGTTGAGGGAAGAGCGCCGGCCGCTCAGGACGTGCCGGCGCGGAGCAGCACCCACACGTTGAGCCCGACGAAGGCCACGATGGAGGCGGTGGACAGGAAGACGTAGGCGACGTAGACGGCCTCCTGGCGGTTGAGGCCGATGCCCTGCGCGACCCGCCGCCAGAGCGAGTGGCGCACGAAGCTCACCGACTCGTGGTTGAGCGTGGGCATGCCCAGGAGATCGACCAGGACGTGGTAGCCGTCCATCTCGAGGAAGCAGAAGGGATAGAGGCTCACGAAGAGCGACTGCAGCTGGAGGAGGGCCGAGGCGGCGAGGAAGCCCTTGAAGAGGCCGGGGCCCAGCACGCTCGCCACCCAGAGATAGAAGGCGCCCAGGAACAGGTGCACCAGCGGCCCGGCCAGCGCGGCCACGAGCCGGGCGCGGCGCGAGCCCATGAAGATGTCGGTCACGTCCGCGTAGAAGGTCGGGATGAAGCCATGGAGCATGGTGAAGCCGAACTCGCGGACCCGCCGCCCGTAATGCACCAGGGCCAGCGCGTGGACCATCTGATGGGCGATCACCGTGAGCCAGAAGAAGAGCTTCACCAGCAGGATCGCCACGACGGGATGCGCGGCGAGCGCGGCGGAGACCTCGCCCCGGTCCGCCCAGAGCAGGACGGCCCCGCGGGCGCCGAGCACGGTGACGAGCCCGAGCCCCACCGCCATGAAGGGGGTGAAGAGCAGGAAGGCCCCGTAGTGGTAGACGCGCTCGAAGAGGGTGTGAGCCCGACGGCTCGTCACGGTGAGCTTCTCGAGGGCCTTGAACGCCGCCTCGGCCGCCCGCACCGCCGGGTTGCGCCGGTGTCGCGCCAGCACCTCCCGCAGGCGGGAGGCCGGGCGCATCGTCAGGAGCCCAGCGCGGCGGAGCTTGGAGATGAGGCGCGGGATGATGTCGAAGTCGAAGGCGCCGTAGCGCAGCACGTAGGCGGTCCCCATCTCCTGGAGCGAGGTCCGCCCGTCCATCTGGTCCCAGAGGAACTTCTCCGGCTCCGTGAGCTGGATGTAGCGCTCGGTCTGCCGGTTCTTCAGCACATAGGAGGTGGCCTGGCGCACCCCGGAGCGGAGCTCGGCGAGCTCGCACTCCTCGAGCGGGATGCGCTGGGGGCGGTGCTGGAGGTAGGCGAGCCCGCTCTCGACCTGCTGGATCCGGAACTCCTCGCCCCCCTCGGTGCGGACGAGGAGCTGGATCCGGGCCTTGGGCTTGGGCTTCCCGGGGCCCTCCGGCGTGCTCACCCCGCTACCCCGGCGAGGTATGCTCGACGTCCAGGCCCGTGGCCTCGAGGCCCCAGCGGGTGACCTCCGCCACCAGATTGCCGGAGTCGCGGAGCCGCTTGATGAACACCTGGACGAGCTGGTAGAAGAGGGCGGTCGCCGCCCGCGGGTTCGTCTCGATGAGGAGATCGAGGTTTCCGCGGTCGAGCCCGTAGAGCATGGCGTCCGTCTCGGCCTGCACGGAGGCCGACCGGGGCTCTCCGTCGAAGAGGCTCATCTCGCCGAAGAAGTCGCCGGGTTCCAGCCGCGCCAGCACCTGGTCCACCCGGCCCGTGACGTGCTTGGAGATGACGATGGAACCGGAGCGGATCAGGAACAGCTCGCTGCCGGAGTCCCCCTCGCGGAAGAGCACCTCGCCCTTGCGGAGCCGCCGCTCGCGCAGCCACGGCCACACGGCGCGGAGGTCGGCCTCGACGATGTCCCGGAACAGGGTCACCTGCCTGAGGAACGTGACGTCGGGCTGGCGGGCCACTCAGGGAGATCCGGCGCCGGAGAGCAGGCAGCCCACAGCGCCTACGTGGCCCAGCGCTTCATCATGACGGCCTGAAGCGCGCGAGCCCGCTCCGCCTCGGTCGTCCGGCCGGTGCGGGCCACGGCCTTCATCACCGCGGAACGCTCCTCGGCCTCGAGCTCGTACCTGGCCAGCACCACGTCGGGGTCGCGCACGAGCTCGGCGAGAAATTCCTTGTCGATCATCGCGCGCCCGACCAGCTCCCGGATCCCCGGCCTTCCCATTCAGTCCCCTTGCCACGCGGAGGGTGGTGACCCCGACGGAATCCGGTCGACCGTGGACATCCGCGGGGCGTGCGCGTCGCGCAGCGTGACGCGACCGCGAGCAGAGTCTGATAGTAGCATGTTTCGCCGCCCCTGGAAGCGGGCGGGCCTCGATCCGGTGGACGGCTCGGCCCGGGGCGAGGGGCTTGGAGGCCGGGCTCGGGCGCGGGCCGCGCGGCCGCCGCCCGGCTCCCGCGTGGGCTCCGACCGGCAGTGGGGCGTCGTGGGCGCCTCATCTCCGGAGCGAGCCGAAGACCTCGACGAGGCCGTCGAGCTCCGCGCGGTTGCGGCCGTTCCGCCCCGATGCGACGAGCTCGCGGCCCGCGGCCATCAGCGCGTCCACCTGCGCCGCCGGCAGCCCCAGGCGCGTGCCGATGGAGGCGAGGGCCACGCGCCGGGCGGGGTCGGCGATGTCGTCGAACTTCACCTCGATGAAGAACAGGCGCAGGTCGCGCCCCGTCACGCGGGCGAAGTCGGCCTTCTCCTCGAGGGTGCGGGACAGATCGTTCACCGTCTCGGCGCCCGCGTCCCACAGGAAGAGGTCGAAGGCGCGCAGGACGACGGCGAGCACGCCCGGGCCGCCCCGGGCCCTGCCGATCTCCATGGGCGCGGCCGGCGTGGCGTTCACCGAGATGACGGCCACCGCCTTGAGCCGCCGCTGGTTGATGCGCCGGCCCAGCTCGCCATCCGCGCTCAGGAGGTCCAGGACGGCGTCGAGCCCGAGATTGTCCGTGATGCCGCCGTCGGCGAGGTGGACGTAGCGCGCCTCGCCGCGGTCCAGGTACTGCAGCCGTCGCTCGGCTCGCGCCGTCCGCAGCGGGTTGACCTCGCGGGTCGCCGGGGTGAGCGCCCTCCGGTCGCGCTCGGCGAGACACGCCCGCGCATCGCCCCCGTGGTTGGTGAGCGTGATCGAGGTGAAGGCGCCCGGAAAGGCCGAGGAGGCCGCCACCGCATGCCCCAGCGGGTAGCGGGCATGGTCGGAGCCGAGGCAGCGGAAGGCCGCGGGCGAGAACTCGAACCTGAGTCCCGTGCCGAGGTCGCTGGCGTTGAGGATCAGGCGGGGCCGGAGCGGCAGGTCACCGAGGCGGGCGCCGTCGAAGATCGTGGCGCCGTAGAGCCCGGCCGCGACCTGGGTGCGGTCATAGGCCGTGAAGGGCAGGCGGAACCAGTTCAGGGGGTTGGCGAAGAGCCGCACCGCGATCTCCAGCTCGAGGTTCCGGTGCAGCACGCGGTCCACGATCTCGTCGAAGCGGCGACGGGACGGCTCCCCGGCCAGGTGGGCATAGAAGGCCGCCGTGAAGGAGCCGCCCGACACCGCGGAGATGTAGTCGACCTCGCGCAGGAGCGTGCTCGCCTGCCCGTCCTCCCCGGGCACGGCGATCGCCTCCAGCGCCGTCATCGCCCCGTAGGACAGGGCCGCCGCCCGCGTCCCGCCGCCGGAGAGCGCGAGGAACACCGCCACCTGCCCCGGGTCGTAGGGCGCCGGCGGGGCGCCGGGCTCCTCGAGCCTGGCATTGTCGCTGACGTAGAGCCCGCAGGCTCCCGTGAAGAGCGCCGCCACAAGCCCGATGAGCCCGCCCACCCGCGCCGCGGCCCCCGGGGCGCGCGCCATCATGCCGCCGTGAACCTCTTGACGGGGGCGTTCTCGGGACGGCACGCGACGACGTACACGTGGCGGCTCTCTGGCTCGACCGTGCGGTCGAGGCAGGTCACCGCCAGGCGGTGATCGCCGAGCGTCGCCTCGATGGTGTCGGGCGTGGCGCCATGATCGTCGCCGTCCAGCAGGATGCGGCCGCCCGGCACATCCAGGCCGGCGGCGTCGCGGAGCACCACCCTCAGGTATCCGGCCACGGCGGCTGCTCCTGCGCGGGCACACACATGATGCCGGCCATGCCCTCCGGCTGCGGTCCGGGGTGCCACGGCGAGGGTCGGGAGCAACCCGGGCGGCGGAGAGCGGTGGTGACCCCGGCGGGATTCGAACCCGCGATCTCGACCTTGAAAGGGTCGCGTCCTTGGCCAGGCTAGACGACGGGGTCTAAGCGCTCATCACCGCGAACGAAAGCAGGCGCATCATAGCAGCCGGTCGCGCCCGCGACAACCGGCGCCGCCCCCCCCGGAGTCCTACAGGCAGGCCTCGAAGAGCCCCGCGGCGCCCTGGCCGCCGCCGATGCACATCGTCACCACGCCGTAGCGCGCCCGGCGCCTGAGCATCTCGTTGGCGAGCGTGCCAACCATCCGCGAGCCCGTCATGCCGAAGGGATGGCCGATGGACACCGAGCCGCCGTTGACGTTGAGCTTGGCGGGATCGAGGCCGAGCCGGTCGCGGCAGTAGACCACCTGCACGGCGAAGGCCTCGTTCAGCTCCCACACGTCGATGTCGTCCCCCTTGAGACCGTGACGCCGGAGGAGCTTCGGCACGGCGAAGACCGGGCCGATCCCCATCTCGTCCGGCTCGCACCCGGCCACGGCGAAGCCGCGGAAGACGAGCTTGGGCCGGACGCCGAGCGTCTCGGCCCGCTCCCGCGACATGAGGAGCGTCGCCGAGGCGCCGTCGGAGAGCTGGGAGGAGTTGCCCGCGGTCACCGTGCCCTGTCCGCTCTCCTTGTCGAAGTGCGGCGGCAGCGCCAGCAGCCCCTCGAGCGTCGTGTCCGCCCGGTTGCACTCGTCTCTCTCGACGTAGTACTCCTCCTGGCCGACCACCTCGCCCGTCTTCTTGTCCAGGAGGCCGCGCGTCACGTGCATGGGCGCCAGCTCCTCCTTGAAGAAGCCCTCCTGCTGGGCTCGGGCGGTGCGCTGCTGGCTCCCGAGCGAGTACTCGTCCTGCGCCTGGCGGCTGATCTTGTAGCGCTTGGCCACGACCTCCGCCGTCTCGCCCATGACCATGTAGAGGCCGGGGAAGTGCTCCTTCACCCAGGGGTTGGGGCTGCTGTCGCGCTGGAGCATGGTGATGCTCTCCACCCCGCCCCCGATGGCGGCCTCCGCCCCGTCGTTCATGATGTGGTGGGCGGCGATGGCGATGGCTTGGAGCCCTGAGGAGCAGAAGCGGTTGACGGTGGTGCCCGGGATGGAGGCCGGCAGCCCGGCGCGCAGCGCCGCCACGCGGGCGATGTTGTGCCCCTGGGAGCCGTGCGGCTGG
>Ga0209212_1009196_pt1 | contig 10368 bp, 5 predicted proteins | sample RifGroC2_FD_183996 | JGI IMG/M metagenome (GOLD analysis project Ga0209212, IMG submission 183996) | Groundwater microbial communities from Rifle, Colorado, USA - Groundwater C2 (SPAdes) (version 2) | ecosystem: Environmental > Aquatic > Deep subsurface > Groundwater | place: Rifle, Colorado... | reverse complement strand
TCTGGTAGCGCGCGGCGGTAATATCGCCGGTGGCTGTTAAGGAGCCAACATTAACGATAGCGTTATTCGCCATATTCAGATTTGCGGCGGCCGTATGGTTGCCCAGGTTGTCGCCGGGGATACCGGTAAGCATGGAACCGTTGCCCTGGAAAGCCGCTGCCGACATCGACCCCGCCGCGGTCATCGTCGCCACCACTACGCCGTCGGGCCTGCGCCAGAGCTGCACGGGATAGCTCGGCATCGCGTTCGTCGCCGTAACGTCCAGCGGCGCCTGCGGCGCGCTGGTGAAAATACCGACATTTTTAGCGGACAGGTCGCCGTAGACCGCGTCGCCGATATTCAGGTGGTAATTTGTTCCCGGAGCGGGGGCGGCCTTGCTATACCCGATAATGATATTGCCGGTGCCGGTGGTGATATTGTAGCCCGCCTTCGTACCCAGCAGAATATTATCGTTGCCGGTGGTCAGTCCGTAACCGGCCTGGTAACCCATGAGGGTTGCATTGGAGAAAGAATTTGACGCTATGCCAAACCCCGCCTCTTCACCGAATATAACATTGCCTGATCCGGTTTGATTATTGCGGCCCGCATACATACCCACCAGGGAATTGTTCGACCCCGTGGTATTGGAGAAGCCGGCATAAAGGCCGAAAAAGGAATTGGACCCGCCCATAGCATTATTGTAGCCCGCGCCCTGGCCCATAAAGGTATTGTTATAACCAGTGTTGTTGTAACCCGCGAACATGCCCATGAAAGAGTTGTTATTCCCATCGACGTTGTAGCGGCCCGCCTGATAGCCCACGAAGGTGTTATTCGCCCCGATAGTGTTGGCTTCGCCCGCACCGGCGCCTACAAAGGAGTTGTTGTTTCCCGTGCTCTCGTTGCCGGCGCCAACGCCCACACTCAGGCTGCTATTCGGCAATACTGCAAGCACGGTTGAACCCGCTATCTGGTACCGCGTGGCGTTTATAACGTCCGCCATCATGGAACCCACATTAAGGATAGAGTAATTGGCCATGTTCAGGCTGGTGGTGGCGATGTGGCTGCCAAGGCTGTCTCCCGGAACGCCGGTTAAGCCGGAGCCGTTGCCGAAAAACTTGGCAGCCAGCATATCGCCTGTGGTGAAAATGCTGTTAGTCGCGGCTATTGTGCTGACGTTAAGAATATTGAAATCCGCCATGTTCAGATTCGTGGTGGCGAGATGGTTGCCCAGGCCGTCGCCCGTAATGCCGGTCAGGTTGGCGCCATTGCCGTAATAGTTGCCGGCGGAAATGCTGGTTACAACTATGGTGTTCACATTATTGATAGAGAAATTCGCCATGTTCAGGCTGGTGGTGGCGATATGGCTGCCCAGGCTGTCGCCCGTAATGCCGTCGAGCTGCGCCTTCAGCGTGGTCGTGTCAACGGCTACAGTGCCAAGCCTGCCGGCTAAAGCCGAGTCGGCGCTGCCGCGGTTGGTTATCTCAGTTACCAGATTACCCGCTATAGTCGTGGTATCGGCGGCTATGGAGGCCGCCTGGGCGGAATTCACATTAGTAAGCGCTGAACCGTCACCGTAATACCTTGCGGCGGTAATATTGCTTGAGGTGATAACACCGTAAACGCCCATATTGAGGTTTTGGGTCGCCGTGTGATTGCCCAGGTTGTCGCCCGTGATACCGTCGAGTTGCTCCTTCAGCGTTGTGGTGTCTACGGCTACAGTGCCAAGCCTGCCGGCTAAAGCCGAGTCGGCGCTGCCGCGGTTGGTTATCTCGGTTACCAGATTACCCGCTATAGTCGTGGTATCGGCGGCTATGGAGGCCGCCTGGGCGGAATTCACATTAGTAAGCGCTGAACCGTCGCCGTAATACCTTGCGGCGGTAATATAGCTTGAGGTTATAATACCGTAAACGCCCATATTAAGGTTTTGGGTCGCCGTGTGATTGCCCATATTGTCGCCGGTGATGCCGTCTATCTGCCCCTTCAGCGTGGTCGTGTCGGCGGCTACTGTCGCAAGCGCAGAAGTCAAGCCGCTTACCTTGTCCTGGCCTATCGCGCCCGCGTTGAACACGGGATTGGCGCTGAAAGTCTTTACGCCGGTTATCGTCTGGGCTGAGGTGGTATCCACGAAGGCGTCATACGTCTTTCCCCCCAGCTGATAGGTGTTCATTGAATAAAGGACGGAATTAAAAGGCTGGCGGGGACTCAGGACCTCGGCACCCACCTGTATCTCGAGATAGGAGGGCGAGGATTTAGCCACGGCATAGGGAATGGGCGTGACGGAGCCCAGGACCGTATCCACGGCGCCGTTTTCGGCGGCAACCCCCGGCTGGGTCTCCGTCCAGAGGGCAGTCCCGCCTGTCGGCACGTTATATAAGGAGAATATGAGTGTAAAAGTTCCGTTCAGCGGATTGTTAGAGAGGTCCGTAAGCCTTCCCTGGAAGTTGACCCTTTGGGGAGGATTCGCCTGGACGGCGCCTGCCGCGTACCCCATCAGCATGAGGCAGAAGAGGGCGGTTTTAAAATTTCTGAATAAATGGCTCATAACGGTCTCCTTGAATAACAAACAAAACGAATAACTTTATCGCCGCAAGCGGGCGGAGGGAAACTCTCTCACCTAAAACTCATAACCGAAGCCAAACCTGTAGTTCGTCGTTGTAAAGTTGTATTTGTAAAGCCGCTCGAAATTCTGGTTCGAAGTCTGGCTGCCGTAGCCGAATTGGGTAGTCCACACGAAGTGCGGGGCGATGGGATAGCTTGCCCCGAGGCTCAGCACCGCCTCGTTCTGATAGATCGTGTCGCCCAGGTAGAGCCCTGACGCGTCCTGGGCCAGCCGGCCGAGGTAGCCCACCCTGCCCAGGGTAGCCGAGAGGCTGAACTCCAGCGGCCGGTCTTCCTTTCCGCCGGTCTGCCGGCCGGGCAGCTTGTGATAGAGGTTAAGGTCCACCCCTGCCCTTACCGAGGTGGTGTCGTAATAATTTTTAAGGAACTTCAGCCTCTGGGCGTCGTAGCTGTTCTGGTTGGACCTGTTATAGCCCGCCGCCATCCTCACGCCGCCCACGGCTTTCCAGCTGCCGGAAATCTCGCGCGGTACCCGCCAGGCGACGGAAAGCTGGTTGGAGATGTCGTTGCGGGTAGTATTCCTATAATCCCCCGTCTTGTTGACCACGTGCTGGTCCGGGAAGAGGCGGAAGGTCGTCGCCAGGTTCCCCTCGGCGTAGCTCCGCCACGGCCCCTGCACGGTTCCCCCGAATGAAAAAGAGTGGTTGCTTGAATCCAGGACCGAGCTCCCCGCCAGCTCCCGGGCCATGGAATTCCCCTGCGAATCCTTGATTATGGATTCAAGGGAAACGAAATTCACGAAGCCTATGTGGTAGTAGTCGTAGCCGAGCCTGAAGGAGAACGGGTCCTTATACGTATATTCGCCCTCAAGCGAGAACCCGGGGCGGCGGTAGTCAAAAAGGCCGTCCCCCCAGGATTCATCCCTGGTCTCTTTAAGAAATTCCCACTTGTAGCCTACGCCGGGCTTGAGCTTCCATTTAGGGGAGAGCTGATAGACCCCGCGCACGGCTACGGAGTGCGCCATTCTCTCCTGGAAGAGCGTGCCGCCGCCGACGAGATCGGTCACCTGCTTCGTTCCCTGGTACTGCGACGAGAGCACGGGGACGATCGTCCACCGGCCCAGTTTCTCATGCTTTACTACCATGGAAGCCAGGACGTTCAGGTTGCCGGAAAGGTTGCCCTTCTCGCTCTGGAAAAAATGCTGGCCACCGTTGAATTGTACCGCGAGGAAAGGCAGGAAATTCGCCTCCGCCTTGGCGGTTTCATATTCCTCCAGGCCCGCAAAGGGCTCGCCCTGGGGTTCCTCGGCTGCCGTGACTTCGGCAGGCGGCACAGCCTGGGGAACCGCAGAATCAACAGCCGCCGGTGCTTCAGTAAGCTGCTCAGGCGTCAGGACAACTGCCGTCGGGGCTTCCCCGGCGGCGCCGGCTTCCGGCTCCAGGACCGCTATTACGGGCTCTTCGAACTTGGCGTACTGCGAGCCCGCCTTCTTTTTCACCGTCTCGTCAAAAGTCCAGCCCTTGAGCTCCAGCTTCTGCGCGGTTTTCTGTCCCTTTGCCGCAAACACCTTTACGGCGGCCGTCCCGGGCTTTATCTGCTTCACGTTGACGAAATCAGCCTGGCTGACCTTCGCCTTGGAATACAGGGTCATCCCCTGTGAGCCCGCCACTTCCGTTCCCGCCGGATTTGACAGGGTCACATTACCCCGCCCTACTATAAATTTATAATACCTCTTATGTTTCGCGGACATGATCCGCGCCTGGGAATGGCCCGTGGACAGGAATGTTCCCCCCGCGTCCACCAGGATGCCCGTCGGGCCAACGCTCAGGGTGCCATTGGAAAGATCGAAGGCGCCCCGGGACCCGACATAGATGCGGCGGCCCACCGTAAGCGAACCTTCCTGCAGGTCCAGTTTCCCGCCCTCTACGTTCACGTTTTTGGTGACAGTAAGCCTGGAGCTTTGCAGCCTGACGGTCCCTTTATAGTCCTTCCTTATAGTTAAATAGTAGAACTCGCTGTCGAGGTCCCAGGAGCAGTCTTTGGCTGAGAAAGCGCCGAAAATAACATAATCTTTTTTTCCCGGAATCCTGCCCTTGTTCCAGTTCAGGCGGTCCGAGGCCTTGTCGCCCGCGCCTTTCCCTGTCCACTTGGCGGTATAGCCAAAAGCCGGCGCGCAGTAAACCGCCGCCAGGAGGCACAATATTAAAATTCGCGGGGCTAGTCTCATTGCACAAGCCCCGACTGGATCAATATTTTCGGTTCCACCACAAGGTCTATCTTGCGGTCCCCGAAGAAGCTTGAAGTGATGACCTGCTGGAAGTTCCACTTCAGCAGGGCTTCCTTGTACTGCGGCCCGCCGGTTATGCCCGCGAAGTCCGCGAGGCTCGCCGTCTTGCCGTCATTGTCGATGATATAGTTGTCGTACTGGGTATAATCGTCGCCGGTGCCGTAGGTTTCGCGTATGCGGTTGTGCAGGTACGTCCCGTCCGGGAAGCTCGGCTCGATATTGTAATTCGAGTTGCCGCCGAAAATAGTGGCGGTGATGGCGGAGCTCAGGTAGCTCTGCACATTGGGCGCGACGGGGGCCCAGGCGTAGGTCTCGGTCCCGTTGTACTTTATGGAATAATAATCGAAGAGGGTCTTATAGAAGGTCCCGGTCACGGACTGGTAGCTGTTCGAGGCGGAATCGAAATAGGAGGACACGTCGTCGTCGGGATCCAGGTTGCCGTTCACGTCCACGGGATGGCCGTTCCAGGAGTTCTCCTCCACCGAGTCCGCGGTGTTGGACCTCCCGGTCTGGTAGGCGGTCAGGTACCACGAGGGGGTCGCCGGCGTGCCGCTCACCTGCTTCAGGGCCAGGCTCAGGTCGGCGGGCAGCGTCGTATTGAACGTGCCCTTATAGAAAAAATAGTCCAGCCTGCTTTCCCGCTTATTGAGGACCACCAGCTTGAACTGGTCGGCCGCGGGCCGCATCACGTACTCTTCAAGCTGCACGCGGTTCCCGAAAACGTCGATGAGCGATTTCCCCTGCTGGTACTCCGCCAGCTTTATTTCCTCCGCCGCGGCCGCGAGGACCGCCTCTTTGGACATCGCCAGCCCCACTTCCTTCGTCAGCGTCTCCCTGCCGGACTGGCGCTCGCTTTCGAGCGCGCCCGAGATCTGTTGCTGAGCGCCGAACCCTTCGGCGGAGACGGAAAGCCTCCTGCCTTCCTCCAGCATCATCTCGTTCCCTAAATTGTCCTGGACCGCGAGCGTCCCGCGGAAAAGGTCCACCTGCGTATTTGTCGTCTGCGGGTCTACATCCACGGAGAACTCCGTGCCGCGCACGGCGCAGACCACCGTCGGCGTCCTCACCTGGAACCTGGTGGTATGTTTCTTCACCCAGGCGAACAACTTGCCGGAACCGACTTCTATCGAGGTCTCTTCGCCGTTCTCGCCTGAAAGCTTGAAAGCCGAGCCGGGGGCCAGCCTTACCCTGGAGCCGGAATCCATCAGTATTTCCGCCGTGGAAGCGCGTTTGGTGCGCACTTCGTCCCCGTCGGCCAGCTTGGGTTTGTCGGCGCTTCCTATCCGTTTCCACGCCTGGGACGAGGCTTTTTTATACTCCACCTCTCCCTTATAGGAAACGACAGAGGCGCACTGGGCGTTCTGCATCAGCAGGAACGCCGCCGTGGATAAAAAAACAATATATCTGAAGAACATCCCTCTCCAAATCCCAAACCCTCAACGATGTTATGAAGCTATATTATATCTAATATCCGGGTTAACCAAATGATCATGCGGATACACTCCGGCGGCCGAGTCCTTTGGGCCTATAAGATAAGGGGACCTTGGGCCTTTGTGGAGCGTGTTAAAAGACGACATAATATACACAGCAGATACAGGAGGCCTTATGAACAAACTTTTAAGATCGGTTTCTATCCTCGCGGCGGCGGCGGTGATACTCCCTTCCCTTGCCGGCGCCGAGTACAAGAGCATCTACGGCGACGACAACCGCCTGGACTACTTCGAGGCCTCCCCCGCCATGCGCCAGCTCGCCGACTCCGTGGTCTCGCTCTGGCCCTCCCGCCAGGTTAAACTGGAGGGCGGCGAATACAAGCTGGCCACTATAGGCTTCGGCGAAGCCCTGAATCTCTGCCCCGGTGAAAAGTTCCGCGAGCAGCCCATAGGCGCCTTCTGTTCCGGCACGCTGGTAGGCGAGGACATAGTCATGACCGCCGGCCACTGTATAACCGACGAGGCGAAATGCGCCGACACTTCTTTCGTTTTCGGCTTCAACATAGACACGGAAGGCGGCGCCGCCCGCACCTCGGTGCAGGCCAAGGATATTTACGGCTGCAAGCGCATAATCAAACGCGACCTGGACAAACAGGCCTCCGGCTTCTTCGGCACCGGCATGGCTATCCTGAACGCCCTGCTCAATAAAGCGGGCCCCGACTACGCGCTGGTACAGCTGGACCGCAAGGTGGAAGGCCGCAAACCCCTCCCCGTCAACAGGGACAACAAACTTAAAGCCGGCGACAGGATCTTCGTAATAGGCCACCCCGTGGGCCTGCCGGTCAAAGTAGCCGGCGACGCCGGCGTGCGCGACGCCGGCAAGCGCGCTTTCTTCACCACCGACCTGGACACTTTCGGCGGCAATTCCGGTTCCGCGGTGTTCAACGTCTCCACCAACAAGATAGAGGGCATATTGGTGCGCGGCGGCACGGACTTCGTGGACAGCCCGGCCGGCTGCAAAGTGCAGCTCAAGTCTGGCCAGAACGAGGGCAAAGGCGAGGCTGTCACCAAGATGTCGATGCTGGAGAAGTATATCCCCGAGATCGGCTCCTCCAAGGCCGCGGAAGTGGAAATACGCGACATGCAGGTAGAGCCGGTTCCCGCCGCCAGCGAGGACCTGGTCCGCAAGATACAATTCTAATCTCCCGTCACGATAAAAAACCCCGCGGCAAAGCGGGGTTTTTTATTTCCTCCGGGAACGCGCTTCCGGTCAGTATTTCTTCAGGAAAGTCCCCTTGCGGTACTCCTCAAAAGCGGTGCGCAGCTCCGAAGCTGTGTTCATCACTATCGGGCCCTGCCAGGCTACCGGCTCTTTAAGCGGCTTGCCCGCTATGAGCATGAAGCGCAGTCCCTCTTTGGAGGCCGAGCAGGCTATAGACGTCCCGCCTTCTTCCAGCACGGCCAGCTGGCCGGGGCCGACCTCCCGCGTTTTTTCCTTATCGAACCAGCCTTTGCCCTCGAACACGCAGCAGAGCACATTATCTTCCGGCCGGACCTCGAGCGCGAACTCCGCGCCCGGCTCCGCTGTCACGTCGAAGAACCACGGCTTGATCACTATGTCCTGCGCCGGGCCGCTGACGCCGCCGTAATCGCCGCAGATGAGCTTGATGCTAAACCCCTTCCCTTTGAACTCGGGAATATCCTCGGCGTGTATGTCCCGGTACCGCGGCCGGCACATTTTCTCTTTCTTCGGCAGGTTGGCCCAAAGCTGGAAGCCGCGCATATTGCCTTCATAGGCCTTCGGCATCTCCTGGTGCACTATGCCGGAACCGGCGGTCATCCACTGCACCTGCCCGCTCTTTATCACGCCGGAATTGCCCAGAGAATCGCCGTGCTCAACCACGCCCTCCAGCATATAAGTGATGGTCTCGATGCCGCGGTGCGGGTGCCAGGGAAAGCCGGCTATATAATCGGCCGGATTTTTAGAGCCGAAATTATCCAGCAGCAGGAACGGGTCGGTCAGGGACGTATCGCCGAAGCCGAAGATACGCTTAAGTTTGACCCCGGCGCCTTCCACCACCCAGTTTCCTTCAATGATCTTTTTAATTTTTCTTTCTTTCATATGTTCCTCGCTATAAATTCCAAACCGCCCGGCAGCTTCCAGGGGCTGCCTTTTATTTTACCCTTCACAAAAACCCTCAGCCCGTGTGCCGGGACTTCCGTTTCTATCTCCCCGCCTTTCACCTTCAGCTTCGCCCCCGTGTAAAGTTCCCTGTAACTCCCGTCAGGCAGGCCGCCGACCCTGAGCTGCGCGGGTTTCCCGTCCTTGTTAAGGAAGACGGCGGCGGTCTCGTCGCCGTAATCCCGGCGGAAGACATAGCGGTGCGTTCCCGTCAGCAGCGGGGCCTGAACGCCTTTTCTCAGCGGCTCCGCCGAGCGCCTTATGGCGTTGAGCTTTTTCAAATGGCTGTAGACGGGGTCGGCCTTGGCCTTCTTTATGCCTTCAGGGCCGAGGAACCTGCGGTTGTCCGGGTCGCTGCCGCCGGGCATGCGCAATTCGGTGCCGTAAGTGATGCACGGGATCCCGCGCGCGGTAAAGTAAAAATTGAGCGCGTCGAAATACTGCTCCGCCGAGGCGGGCGTGCCGTCGTTTTCCACTCCGTTGAAGCGCGGTTTGTCGTGATTATCCAGGTAGGTTACCAGCCAGGTGGCGTCCTTATAGGCCGAATCCTGCCTCATGATCTCTACGGCCAGCACATAATCCCCGCCCTTAAATATCTTTTCCATCGGCCCCCAGGTCCCCATGGAGGACAGGGGCATGTCCACGACGCTCATAGCGCTGTTCATCGGGTCGCCCTGCGCGAGATTGGTATAGCCGCCAAGCAGGGCGAAGTCGTCCCGGCTCCAGGCCTCGCCGAATATGAAGAAATCTTTTTTTCCTTCATGCAGCGCGGCCGCGAAATCCCGCCAGAACCCGTTGCTCATCCAGACCAGGGTATCTACCCGGAAAGCGTCCACGCCCATGGCTTGGTACTTCAGGTAAATGCCGGTAAGCCATTTAAGCACTTCCGGGTTTTCGTCGTTGAAATCCAGCAGGTCGGCCAGGACCGGGCCTTTACGGTTGAACCAGTTCTGAGTGTCGGCGTAATAATCATATTCGCGGCCGAGCCCGCGTATCTTACCGCGATCGGCGTGCCATTTCACCGAAGGATGCGTGTCTCCGCCGTGGCCGTGATTCGCCACTATATCCTGTATGAGCTTCATGCCCTTGGAATGAACGGCTTTAATAAGGTCCGGGTAGGCGGCGCCTTTGGATTCCAGGTGCGGGTCTATTTTCGAAAGATCCCAGGCCCAGTAGCCGTGGTAGCCGGCCGCGTCGTAGGTCTGGGAGCTGTTGACATAACGCCCGGGCGGCTGCATAACGGGCGGTGTTATCCAGATGGCCGTGAAACCCAAGTCCTTTATATGGCCAAGGTTGTCCATCAGGCCGCGAAAATCCCCGCCCTGGTAATATTTCAGGTCTCCGGGGCGGTATTCGTCGCCGTAGATATCGTTATTAGAGGGGTCGCCGTCCGCGTAGCGGTCGGTCACCACAAAATATATCGTCTCGTCCCGGAAATCCGCGCCGGAAACCGCAGGCGGCAGGGCCAGGAAAAAGGCGCAAATAAAGGTGGTTTTTAAAGTCATCGGCAGTTTCCTGATATCTCCGGGAATAGTCTAGCAAATGGCTGTCCGGCGGCCTAGGCCCCGGCCTGGCTTGCCCTAAAGGCCCACGCCAGCCATGAGCCGCATGGCCCTTACCCGGCCCCGCCCATTCATATACAATATGGTAGCGCCATATTCAGCCGGGGGTAAAATGATAAAAAAACTTACCGCACTTCTGCTAGCTTTCTCCGCCTCTCCTGTTTTCGCCTTCGACCTGCAGTCCGTCGATGTCGCCGGGCTTAAAGAAATGGAACCCGCCGCCGTAGCGGCACCCGCCGCGGCCAAGATTGCCACCCAGCATGTCTGGATGAGCGTGCGCAACAACCCGTCCTGGAAAGAAGCCGAGGCCAACGACTGGAGCGCCCGCATAGAGGCCCGCGTGAAAGAAACCTTTAAGGACAGCTACAG
>Ga0209212_1009192_pt1 | contig 10370 bp, 9 predicted proteins | sample RifGroC2_FD_183996 | JGI IMG/M metagenome (GOLD analysis project Ga0209212, IMG submission 183996) | Groundwater microbial communities from Rifle, Colorado, USA - Groundwater C2 (SPAdes) (version 2) | ecosystem: Environmental > Aquatic > Deep subsurface > Groundwater | place: Rifle, Colorado... | reverse complement strand
TAACCATTAAAAAAACACGGCTGAATTTTATCCAACCGTGTTTAGGGCTCACGCAAGACAATATAGCGTGGGCCCATGAAACCCCTCCTGTCTTTGAACAATAGCACCGGCCGGATTGGCGTCTGTCTTTGTCATTTTATCTAAAATTTTAGACAGTCTTTTCTCTTCTACTAACCCGAGCCTATCGCAAAGGGCCCCTATGCTCAAGGGCCCAAGAGCAAGAGCAACTAAAATCTTTTCTTCCACTTTTACCTCCTTTCTGAAGCAAATGGAAATTATTGAATTTTATGCTCCGGCCTACTGACAAGCGCGATCGCCAAACAGCATTTGCCGTTGGTAATCTTCTTTAAGTCAAAGATCTAAAGGAGGGATGATCTTTAACAACTCGTCAGTAGACCGGAAGACAAAATTGAAACCTCTTTGTCTAAGAAGAATAGTTATATCGTAACATATGATAATGAGATTGTCAAGAAAAAGAATTTGAAAATAACAACTAATTTACCGGGTGTTTTCAGAGACAAAAGTAGAAAAACGATTAATAACATGCTACTCTAAGGAAATATAATACTTAATCTAAATCAAAGTCGTGAAACTTATAACTTAGAAACTAAGTTTCTAAGTGAAACAAAATGAAACTTATTATCGTAGAAAGTCCCGTTAAATCGAACACGATAAAAAAATTCCTTGGCAAAGATTATGATGTTGCCGCCACTTATGGCCACATCAGAGACTTGCCGCCAGACAGTTTTGGCATTGATTTAAAAAACAATTTTCAGCCAGATTATGTCATTCCGGCCAAAGCCAAAAAAATCATTAAGGCTTTAAAGGCTTTGGTGAAAAAAGCAGACAGTGTCATTCTGGCCAGCGACGAAGATCGCGAGGGCGAAGCTATTGCCTGGCATTTAATTAAGGCTTTAGGGCTTGAAAAAAAATCCAGCATTCCCTACCAAAGAATTGCTTTCCATGAAATCACCAAGCCGGCAATTGAAAAAGCTTTGGAAAACCCGAGAAGTATTGATATGAATTTAGTTGACGCCCAGCAGGCCAGAAGGATTTTGGATCGGATTGTCGGCTACAAACTTTCTCCTTTCTTATGGAGAAAAATTGCTCAGGGCCTATCGGCGGGCCGGGTCCAATCAGTTGCGGTCAGATTGATAGCTGAAAGAGAAATGGAAATAAAAGACTTCGTGGCCAAAGAATATTGGGATATTAAAGCTTTGCTGAAAAAAGAAGGGAGTAACGAATTTGAAGCCCTGCTTTCTAAAATAAATGAAGACAACGTTTCAAAGTTCAGTATTCAAACAAAAACAGAAGCAAATGAGATAGTTAAAAACCTTAGCCGAAATGGCGCCAGTTACCGGATAAGCAATATTGAGAAGAAAGAAACCAGAAAAAGCCCTTTGCCCCCGTTCACCACTTCAACCCTTCAGCAGGAAGCCTGGAAAAAACTGCATTTCCCGGCCAAGTTCACCATGAGAATTGCCCAAAGCCTTTATGAAAAAGGCTTGATCAGCTACCATCGAACCGACTCTCTAAATCTTTCCGGCATTTCTCTGGCTGAAGCCAAAGAATACATCTTGAATAATTTTGGCAAAGACTATTGGCCCGGGTTTTCCAGAACCTATAAAACAAAAAGTAAGTCTGCCCAGGAAGCCCATGAAGCTATCAGGCCGACCGTCGTCAATAGCGGGCAGGATGCCCAGAATCTTGACGAAAAGCAATCAAAACTTTACAGCTTGATTTGGCAAAGATTTTTAGCCTGCCAAATGTCAGAAGCAATCTTTGATTCAACGGCAATTGATGTCGCGGCGGAAAAGGAAAAGTCAAAAACATATTTATTCAGAGCCACCGGCCAGACTTTAAAATTTGACGGTTTTTTAAAAGTTTACCCTTTAAAGTTTGAAGAAACAGATCTGCCGCTCTTGGAAAAAGATGATAACTTGGATCTTGTAAAACTTATTCCGGCCCAGCATTTTACCCAGCCCCCAGGACGTTATTCTGAAGCAAGCTTGGTTAAAGCCTTAGAAAAATTTGGCGTTGGCCGGCCTTCAACCTATGCCCCAACCCTGGAAACAATTCAGGTCAGGGGTTATGTTAAGAAAGACGAGAAAAAATTATTCTTGCCAACCGATATTGGCTCTCTTGTTAATGAATTATTAGTAAAACACTTCCCAGAAATCGTTGATATTGATTTTACGGCAAAAATGGAATTAGAATTTGATTTAATCTCAACCGGAGGAAAAAAATGGGTGCCGGTCATTGAAGAGTTTTACATCCCCTTTAAAGAAAACTTGAAGTTAAAGGAAAAAGAGGTTTCCAAAAAAGACTTTGCCCAGGAAAAAACCGATGAAATCTGTCCGGACTGCGGAAAACCATTAGTCATTAAGATAAGCAGATTTGGCAAGTTTTACGCTTGTTCTGATTTTCCAAAATGCAAATACAAAAAGAATATTAATGTTTCTCTAGGGCTTCGCTGCCCAAAATGCAAAGAGGGGGACATGATTGAAAGACACACTAAAAAACGTAAAACTTTCTACGGCTGCTCCAGATGGCCGGATTGTGACTTTGCCCTTTGGGATAAACCGACGGGAGAAATTTGCAAAAGTTGCCAGTCGTTAATAGTAAGAACTAAGTGGAGGAAAGAAAAATGCGCAAATCCTGACTGTCCAACTAACCAAAAAGGCATTGCAACAGACTCTTGATAAAATTATTGAAAAATACAACGGCAAAGACAAAAAACTGATCCTTGAGGCTTTTTACTTTGCCAAAGCCGCTCACCAGGGGCAAAAAAGGCTTTCCGGAGAAGACTATATTGTTCACCCCTTAAGAGCAGCTCTGATTCTCAGCCATTTAAATGTTGACGCTGAGTCTATTGCCGCCTGTCTCTTGCACGATGTTATTGATGATACTAAGGTTTCTTCCCAAAAACTTGAAGGAAAATTCGGAGAAGAAATTTCTTTTCTGGTCAAAGGGGTTTCCAAACTAGGCAAAATTCGTTTGCCGAAGCAAAATTTGGGAATAGGGCCGATCGAAAAAAGGAATGAAAAACCAATCAGTTCAGAGGCGGAAAACCTAAGGAGGATGTTTTTTGCCATGGCAGAAGATATTAGAGTTATCATTATTAAATTGGCTGACCGGGCTCACAACATGGAAACTTTGGAATTTATTCCCAAAGATAAACAAAAGAGGGTTGCCCTCGAAACCTTGGAAATCTTTGCTCCTATTGCCAGCCGTTTAGGAATCCAAACTATTAAAACTAAATTAGAAAATTTAGCTTTCCCCTATCTTTATCCGAAAGAATACCAATGGCTGACTGAAAACGTTAAAGAAAGGCATTTAGAAGCTAAAAAGTATTTAGAAAAAGCAAAATTCTTCCTTGAGAAAAACTTGAAAGAAGAAGGCGTTGATTTTGTCAGAATCCAGTCCCGGCTCAAATCATATTTTAGCCTTTACCAGAAATTATTAAGATATGAAATGAACTTTGACAGAATCTGCGACTTAGTGGCTTTAAGAGTAATTGTCAAAGACGTCAAGGCGTGCTATGAAGTTTTAGGAACAATTCATAAGATTTGGCGGCCTCTCCCGGGCCGGATTAAAGACTATATTGCCTTTCCAAAATCAAACGGCTATCAAAGCCTGCATACCACTGTTTTTTGCCAAGAGGGAAAGATAATCGAAGTCCAAATAAGGAGTGAAGAAATGCATGAAATAGCTGAAAGAGGCATTTGCGCCCACTGGGCAACCAAAGAAGGCATTGATTTAAGAAAAAGGGGAGAAAGATTTTCCTGGATAAAAGATTTGGCCAACTGGCAAAAAGAAAACCCGGCTGGCGAAAAATACCTTGATGATTTGAAAATAGATTTCTTCAAGAATCGCATCTTTATCCTTACGCCGAAAGGAGATATTATCGACCTGCCTGAAGGAGCCTGCCCAATTGATTTTGCCTATGCGGTCCACTCAGAAATCGGCAATCATTGCGTTGGCGCTAAAGTCAATGGCAAGATTATTCCTCTCTCAAACCGATTAAGAAATGGCGACGTGGTTGAGGTTCTTATCGATAAGAATAGAAAACCCAGCCGGGACTGGTTAAAATTTGTTAAAACTGGCATGGCCAGATCGCACATCAGGAAACAAACCCAATTTAATCTTTTTACCGAATTAAAACAAAGGTTTTTTCCCGGAAATAGATTTGCTAAAATAGCAAAAGAAAGATCGGTCAGCCAAAAGAAAGAAAAATCAACTATAATTATCGGCGGTAAAACCAGGGTATCTCACTTTTTGGCCAAGTGCTGCAAACCAAAAGCCGGAGAAGAAATTACTGCCTATTTGACTAAAACCAAAGGAGCAAGCGTCCATTTGCAAAATTGTCAGAATTTGAAAAGATTAAAAAGCCGATCGCCGGAAAAAATCCTGGAGGCCAAATGGCAGTAAAAAAAGCCCGGGTGACGGAACTGGCAGACGTTCACGACTCAAAATCGTGCGAGGTAACCCCTCATGTGGGTTCGACTCCCACCCCGGGCACTAAAGTAAAAAACCGCGAACTGCCGCGGTTTTTTGGTTATGAATCAAACTAATACTATTTATAATTTAAATTCACCAGGTTTTCCAAAAGACAGGCAATTGTTAAAGGCCCGACTCCGCCCGGAACCGGAGCCAAGAAACTGGCTTTTTTAAAAACCGATTTTATCTCAATATCTCCCAAAACCTTTCCTTTCTCCAAACTGGCTCCGACATCAACCAGAACAACTCCTTTTTTTACCATTGAGCCGTTAATTAGATTTGCTTTGCCGGCGCCGGAAATAATAATATCTGCTTTTTCAATAAAATCTGTGATATTCCTCGTAGATTTATTAACCGTAATAACTTTAGCTTTTTCATTTGCCAGCCACAGGCTAACCGGCAAGCCGACTAACCTGCCAGTGCCAACCACCACTATATTTTTATCCTTGATCTTGATTTTGTAATTCTTAAAAAGCTTTTTAATAGCCAGAACCACCGGCGGCATTACTTTTTTATCGCCCCGGCAAAAACTATTAAAATTCGTTGTTCCCAGACAGTCAGTATCTTTTTTTGACGGAATTAAATCAAAAAACTCACTGATAACCAGATGTTTGAAAGGCAAGGGAAGCTGAATCACTATTCCAGAATTTATTCTATCTTCGGCAATTCTTTTAATTTCTGCTCCCAATTTCTTTTGGCTGATTCTTTTGGGAAAACAATGGAGCCTGAAACCAATCCCGATCTTTTCGCAGGCCAACTTCTTTTGTCTTAAATATATTTCTGAAACTTTGCTTTGGCCAACAGAAATAATGGCCAAGCTTAATTTTAATTTATTAGCTTTAATCCTTTTTTTAAGATTATTTAAATCCCTCTCAGACGCTTTTTTGCCGTCTAGAATTTTAATCATTTATTTAATTGCGTTAACTGGGAATTTCCGGCAAAGCTTTTGCACCTGTTCTTTTATCTTTAAAAGATACTGATCTTTCAGGATTCGCTGTTTGAATTTTTTCCTGGCTGACTGGTCTTTTTCCTTATCCTTACTGCCAATACCGCCCAAATCAATTCTCTTTAAATGTTCGGCTATCTCGTTCAGCCAGCTGGCGATCAAAACCATTTCTTTTTCCTTCATGCTCCTGGTGGTAATGGCTGGCGTCCCCAATCTTAAACCGGAAGGATAATACGGAGATTTCTTGTCAAAAGGAATTGACTGACGATTGCAGATAATACCAGCTGCTTCACAAGCCCAGGCCGCTGTCCAACCGTCAATATTTTTATTGCTTAAATCAATCCAGATCATATGATTTTCACTTCCATTTCCAATAAGCTTAAAATCATATTTTATCAGCTTGTCAGCCAAAGCCTTGCTGTTTTTAACGATTTGTTTTGCATACTGCTGAAAACTAAGACTCGAAGCTTCTTTCAAAGCCATGGCAATAGCGGCAATATTGTTGTTGTGAGGCCCGCCCTGAAGCCCGGGGAAAACCGCTTTATCAATTTTTGATGATAATTCTGAATCTTTTTTTAATCCTTTTTTGGTCACCATGATCATAGCTCCCCTTGGACCTCTTAGGGTCTTGTGAGTTGTTGTCATAATAACATGGGCTTGGTTTTTCGGAGAAGGATGGACATTGCCGGCAGCGATCAGCCCGCCGATATGGGAAACATCAGCCACAAAGTAAGCGCCGACTTTATCTGCAATCTTTGCAAATTTGGCAAAGTCAAAGATTTTGGTAAAGCCGGTACCGCCGCAGAAAATTATCTTAGGTCTATATTTCTCTGCCTGACTTTCTAATTCTTGCCAATTAATATCACCTTCTTTTGTTAAACCATAATAATATGGTTTGTAATATTTTGAAGTAACTGAAGCCTGCTGGCCCATTGATAAGTGCCCGCCCATATAAAGGTGCTGGGAAAGAATAGGATCTCCCACCTTGCAAATGGCAGACAGAATCGCCAGATTCCCCTCACAGCCAGAATGAGGCTGGACATTAACGTGAGCTACCCCAAAAAGTCTTTTGGCTCTGGCAATGGCAAGCTTTTCAATCCGGTCAACCATTTCATTGCCCTGATAATAGCGCTTGCCCGGATAGCCCTCGCTATACTTGTCAGTCAAAACCGAACCTAAAGCCTCTCTAATGGCCAAAGAGGTGTAATTTTCAGAAGGAATCATGATTAGAGAATCCTGCTGGCGCTTTTCTTCGCCCAAGACTAATTTGGCTATTTCCGGATCTGTTTTCTTCAAAGACATTATCATATTCTAACTATACTCCAAAATCACGATTAATTAAAATTGAGATTGGGTTTCCGATCGAGCAGATCAACATTTTTAAAAAAGTCTTTTCTCTGAGCTTGATGCCAGGCGCAAACCCCAATCATGGCCGCGTTATCGGTAAAAAGTTTTTTATCGTAAGGAATAAAAATCTCTAAATTAAATTGCCTAGCCGCCTTTCTCGCCTCTTTCCTTAATCTTAAATTATTAATAACTCCCCCGCCTAAAATAATCTGTTTTGGTCGATAGGCTCTGATTGCTCTTTTTAGCTTTATCATTAAAGCCTCAATGGCCGCCTTTTCAAAAGAAACGGCAAAATCACAATAGAATTGCTTGTTCCACGGCTTTGGCAATTTCTGTAATTTATAAAAACAAGCTGTTTTTAATCCGGAAAAGCTGAAATTAAAGCCTCTTGATCCTATCATTGGCACCGGCAATTCATATTTTGGTTTTCCCTTTTTCGCCAATTCAGAAATAATCGGACCACCGGGATAACCAAGATCCAGCATCCTGGCCACCTTATCAAAAGCTTCGCCGGCAGCGTCATCTAGAGTTTCCCCAATCAATTGATACTTGCCGAAACCCATCATTAAAACCAACTGGGTATGGCCGCCAGAAACTAATAATCCTAAAATGGGAAATCTTGGTTTTCTTTTGGAAAAAGGACCCATGCCTTTTGAATTTCTGGCAAACGAAGAAAGCAAATGCCCCTCCATGTGGTTTACCCCGATCAATGATTTTTTAAATCTTTTGGCTAGTTCTTTAGCCCTAATAATTCCAACCTCTAAAGCCGGAGCTAATCCGGGACCAATGGTTACGGCAATAGCGTCAATTTTATCAAAACTAATCTTTGCTCTTTTCAGAGCTTCAATAATTGCCGGATCAGCTAGCTGCTGGTGCATTCTTTTGGCCAAATTTGGCACTACTCCCCCGTATTGTTTATGAAACTCAACTTGAGATGAAATGACGTTAGATAAAACCGAGTCATTATTAGTTACGGCAACAGAGGTATCGTCGCAGGAAGTATCAATGGATAAGATTAAATAATGCTTTTTCATTTATGGCTACGCGCTATAGCTACTGGTATATCGCTACGCGTTATAACTAATCTTTCTTTTTGTTTCTGTCAGATACTTAATACTTACCCAGATTAATTTAATTTTTTTCTGCGCCTGAAGATTGTCTAGAATCGGCTTAATTTTCTGAAGCCATTCAATGGCAATAACATTTCCTGGCCTAAGCATTTCTTCCAGTCCCAAGTCCAGTAGCTCTTCGCCTTTTTCTAAACGCCATGTATCTAAGTGAAAAAATATTCCTTGTTTTTTTTCTAATTTAAAAGGATATTCGCGAATAATAACAAAAGTCGGAGAAATTATATTTTCCTCAATCTTTAAGAATAGGCCTAATCCCTTGGCAAACTGGGTTTTGCCGGATCCCAGCTCTCCCTGAATGGCAAAAATTAAGGCCTTTCTGGATAATAATTTTGAATACTTTTTAATGATTTTTTTAGCTATTTCTTTTGTTTTTTCTTCAGAATCGGATATAAAAGAATTAGACTTAGTTTCTAAAATCTCAATTTCCCCTCGCCGCAAAGTTGCTGGCTCATTTAAAGTAGTATCAACCACGGTTGAAGGCAAATGAAAGGACAAACGACCGCCGTCCAAGAAAAGGTCAATTAATCCTAGCCTCTTTTTACTCGTGTATTTTAAAACGTCTTTGAGACAATAAGGGGTTTTCTTGCCCGAAGCATTAGCTGAAGTTGAAGTGATCGGCCTGCCGAATTCTTTAATTATTTTAACAACCAACGGATATTTAGGAATCCTGATTCCCAAAGTGCCTTTATCCGCCTCCAGAATCCCGACTGCCCTTCCCCTGCTTTTTGAAACAACTGTTAATGGGCCCGGTAAAAACTCTCTATAAAGATTATCAGCCGTCTTATTAATAACAACGTATTTTTTAGCCATTTCTTTATCCGAAACAGCTATAGAAATCGGTTTACTGCCTGGGTCGCCGCGCTGGCCCCCTTTAAATTCTAAAACTTTTTTAACAGCTTTTGGGTCGGTAGCGTCCCCGCCAATGCCATAGCAAGTCTCTGTCGGATAAATGACAAGACCACCCTTTCTCAAGACAGCAATTGCTTTTTCAATTGCGGTTAATTTAATAGCTTCTTTTCCTTTTTTTAATTTAATAACCTTCATCTTCTCTTTTTTACAATTCCTTTAAACTTCTGATAAAAAATGGTGTTATCGGGAATATTCTCAAAAACAACAGATCCTGGCCCGATCAGGCAATCGCTTCCGATGAAAACTCCGGGCATAATTGCCGTTTTAACGCCAAGCTTGGTATTATCTCCTATTACTGTTCCAAAATGAGTTAAGCTGGTATCTATTTTTTCTTGTTTTACAGTGGAAAAGATATTTTTCCGGTCAATCCTGCGATTGGCAGAAATAAAACCGCCGCCAACTCGGCAATTAGCACCGACTAAAGAATCTCCCAGATACCCTGAATGAAAATGAGTGCCGGAGCCGACTAAACTGTTTTTTATCTCAAAGAGAGCTCCTGTTTTAATATTGTTTTCAAGATTGACTGGTCCGCGAAGAACATTACCGTCTCCGATCTGACAATCCTTGCCAATATAGCAGGGACCATGAATAACGGTATTAGCGCCAATTCTTGTTCCTTGACCTATAAATACCGACCCTAAGATAACTACGTTTTTCCCAAGAACAACTGACTTGCTTCTGAACTTCTTTAAATCTTTTAATTTTGCTTCTAATATAGGAAAAACATGCCAAGGAAATTTTAAAGAAATTGTTTCTTTTTTGTTGATTATCGCTTCTATCGGTTTTTGTCTGGCATATAAATTCAAAGCGCGAATCAGAGAAAAAGGATGAGAAGAGACTCTTTTTAGATAGCTAAAAAAGTCTTTGGGTAAAAAGAAAAGGTTGTCGTTTTTTAGATTAGAAGGTTCTTTGCCTGGTTTTGGCTTTTCAACGATCTCCAAAACTCTATCTCCTTTCATTTTAAGGATGCCGAAAAGCCAGGGAGTTTTTGTTTTACTGGCAAGAAGGATCAACTTACTTTTCCCCTTTTTAAATCTTGATAAAATAGGGGCAACAGCCTCTTTCACGTCCGAATCATCAGCATTAAAAAGAAAAAACTGATCCTCCTTGACTAGCTTTTCAGCTGAAAGCAAAGCGTTACCGGTTCCAGCCGCCTTTTTCTCAATAACATATTTAAGAGACTTATCTTTAAGTTCCCTTTCAATATCCTTTTTAGGAGACTGGACAATAATAATATCTTTTATCCCGGCTCTTCTTAAATCATCGATAAGATAAGCGATCAATGGTCTTCCCATGATTTTTATCAAAGACTTGTGTCTGTTGTTCAACGGCCAAAACCTTGAAGATTCTCCGGCGGCTAAAATTACGGCTTGCATATTAGTTTTTGAGAAGATTTATAATAATTTTCGCCAATTTTTCCGACTGGTGGAGAACCATCGTTCTTTGGTTGGCGCCGTTAACAAAAATGTCTGAAGAATCCAATCTGCGGATCTTCCTGTCTATAATGTCTTTCCCGATAAAACCTTTTTCTGCCAGCA
>Ga0209212_1009191_pt1 | contig 10371 bp, 10 predicted proteins | sample RifGroC2_FD_183996 | JGI IMG/M metagenome (GOLD analysis project Ga0209212, IMG submission 183996) | Groundwater microbial communities from Rifle, Colorado, USA - Groundwater C2 (SPAdes) (version 2) | ecosystem: Environmental > Aquatic > Deep subsurface > Groundwater | place: Rifle, Colorado... | reverse complement strand
CGGACACTATTGCATCGAGCTTGAGAGACGCCTCCGGCGCGGAGGTCGCTCGGCTCGCAGAGAGTTCCAACGACTCGGAGTCAATCTTCCGCTCCAGGGACGGCGAGGCCCCGGAGATAAAGAGGGTGGTGATGACTCCGAGGGGGCGAGGCTGAAGAGCGCAGACGTAGGAGTAGGAAGGTTCGGATTGATCAGAGGTCCATCGGCTGCGCTCGGAAGAGTCGTCCCCGAGGAGGCTCTTTTTCCCGAGACACGCTTCGGCCGCAGCCGAAAGCGCGTTCCCCGAGGGAGCTTATCCAAGCAAGTCCCGGAAGGGTCGTTGCGTGAGGCCGTGAAGCGAAGGGAGCCCCGAGGAACCACACTTTTTGACGATGAGCGGAGATCTGGTTGACGGTAAATTCTCTATCGGATAGTCTCTGCAAAAAGTTCTAAGGAGGCGACCATGATTACCGTTGAAGGAGAACGCATCGAAGTCATTGACGCGCACTCCCACATGGGGGCGAGAAAGAAGCTTGCCATCCACCAGATTCCCCCGATCATGAAATTCATGGCGGAGGACATGCTGGGCTCGATGGATGGCGCCGGGGTAGATGGGGTTGTCACTTTTGCCATCGGGATAGGGGAGCCGTCGGATTACCGGGAGACCAACCAGTACATTGCCGGCGCTATGAAACAGCACCCGGGACGCATTCACGGCTTCATGAGGCTGAGTCCCGGAAACGGCCCAAAGGATACGCTCAAGGTTTTGGAGGAAGGGGTCAAGCTCGGGCTCAAAGGGATAAAGATTCATCCCCTGATCGAAAATTGCCCGGCCAACGACAAAGAAAAGGTCTATCCGCTCATGGAGGCGGCTGAGCACCACGGCCTGGTCGTTCTCTTTCACTGCGGCCTGGGGGAGAATGCAAGTCCAAAGCGGCTCGGCGAAGTGGCCAGAGATTTCCGCAAGCTCCCCATCATCATGGGCCATTCGGGGTTGGTCGAAGGCATCAGGGAGGTGGTGGAGATCGCAAAGAAGTATGACAATGTCCACATGGACAGCTCCGGCGTCGGCTGGCTGCCCTTTTTCTGCGAATCGATCATATGGGCGGGGGCCGACCGCGTCATGTACGGCTCCGATCATCCGTTCAACCCGATGGAGTGGGAAGTTGAAAAGATCGTCAAGCATGCGCAGCGCCACCTAAAGCTCAAGATCGAAGATCTCCGGCTGATCATGGCGGGAAACATCAAGAGACTGCTTAAGGTCAAATAGCATTTACCCGCTTCCCTCTTGAAACTCCGCGCCCCGGCGCTATTCTAATCCTGCCATGGCCGACCGTGATTACTACCAGATTCTTGGAGCCGACCGCAGCGCCTCCCACGAGGAGATTCGCAAGGCGTACCGCAAGCTCGCTCGGAAGTATCACCCCGACATCAACCCGGGCAACAAGGAGGCCGAGAATAAGTTCAAAGAGATCTCCGTCGCCTACGATGTCTTAAGTGATCCGGAGAAGCGCAAACTCTATGACGAGTTCGATGAGGCGGGGCTCGCCGCCGGCTTTGACGCCGGGAAGGCGCGGAGCTACCGCCAATGGCAGGAGCAGTCGGCCCGCTCGGGCGGCACCCACGGATTCGACATGGGCGATCTTGGCGACCTCTTTGGTGATCTAGGTTATTCATTCGGGGCTGGTCGCCAAACGCGGCCGGGTCCGATTCGCGGCGAGGACATCGAGGCAACCATGGAGATCGACTTCCTCGACGCTGTGCGCGGCTTTCAGACATCTCTGGCGCTCCAGCGGCCCGTCTCATGCGAGAGCTGCCAGGGCGCCGGGACCAGATCCAGAACCACTCCGACTACGTGCCCCGAGTGCCGGGGCAGCGGCAGTAAATCAATGGTCCAGGGACCGCTTCAGTTTCGCCAGACCTGCCCGCGATGCATGGGGAGTGGACAACTGCCGGGTGATCCCTGTGCTGTATGCGGGGGCACGGGCCGGGTAGTGCGGCCCGAGACCATCCGGGTCAACGTCCCACCCGGAGCCGAGCCCGGAAAGCGGATTCGCCTGCGCGGGAAGGGAGAGGTAGGTGTTCGGGGAGGCGCACCCGGCGACCTCTACATTGCGCCGCGAATCCGGTCGCATCCCTTATTCACGCGATCAGGTAGAGATCTGACAATGGAGTTGCCGATCACCGTGGGAGAGGCTATCCGTGGCGCCACCGTGGAAGTCCCTACGCCGGTCGGGACGGTGAAGGTAAAGGTCCCGGCCGGGGCGCAAAGCGGCCAACGCCTGCGCCTCAAGGGAAAGGGAGTTCCCGCCCACGGGCAAAGCCCGGCCGGAGACTTATATCTGCGGCTGATGGTTCGTGTGCCAAAGGAGAAGGTCGCGCAAGAAGCCATCGAGAAAATGGACCAGGCCTATACCGAAGACGTGCGTAAAGACGTGCGCCTTTAGCAGGAGAGTAGGGCAATGGCGCGAAAGTACCTTCGGATTACAGAGGTCATTAAAATCTGCGGTGTTGATGAGGAATTCATTCTTCGCCTGGAGCGGGAGAGTATGATCCGCCCGGTCGTCCGGCGCAGACAGAGGCTCTATCCCTTGGATCAGGTCGATCGTGTGCGCGTGGCGCGCCTCCTCATCGAAGAGATGGGAGTGAACCTGGAGGGGGCCGAGGTGGCCCTCCATATGCGTGAGCAGATGATCGCCATGCAGCATCAGTTCGACAAGCTGTTGCGGTTGATTGGGGAGGGATTCAAGCGCTAGGGGCGGACTATCTATCCCTATGGCTCTTGGAAAAGGGGTTGAAATGGCGCTTAAGATCTGGGTCACGGTCAAACCGCAGGCCAAGAAGGATGAAGTAAGGAAGATTACGGATGGCGAGTATATTGCCCTCGTTACCACACCGCCACGAGACGGAAAAGCCAACCGGGCGTTAATAGAGGCGCTGGCCGATTATTTTTCAGTTGCAAAGTCTTCGATAAGAATCGTCCGAGGGCAAAGCGGCAGAAGAAAGCTGGTGGAGATTGGTTGAATAGGGCCGTCCGGCCGCAACCGCTATTTGCAGAGAATCCTCTTAAAATTCAGAGCCATCAGTACCCTCCTTGCTTCTTATAGTATCCCTCGGTCGCTGAAGCTAAAATAGCGGTCGCGGCCGATCACAACATGGTCTAAAACTCGAACACCCATTACTTCTCCAACCTCTTTGAGTCTGCGCGTGATCTCCAAATCCTCCGGGCTGGGGGCCGGGTCGCCGCTCGGATGGTTGTGCACGAAGATCACGGCCGCGGCCGATTCCCGGATCACCGGATTATAAACTTCGCGGGGATGGACCAGGGAGGCGGTGAGCGAGCCCTCCGACACCTTGACCTCGCGGATTTTGCGATTTTTATTGGTGAGGAGCACCACGTAAAATATCTCGCGTTTTTCGCTCTCAAACTCCTTGCGAAAATGGCGGAAGACGTCCTCCGAAGAACGAAGAGGCTCTCCCGCCTTCCATTTATCCTGGCCCAGCCGCCGCGCCAGCTCGAAACAGGCCTTAAGCTGCGCCATCTTTGCCGGACCGATACCTTTGATGGATCTTAACTCTTTGATCGAGGCCGCATCGATTCCCCTTAGATCCCTGAACCGTTTAATGAGCAGGTGGGCTTGATCCACGGCGCTTTCCCCGGTGCTCGCGTTGCCTGTCCTCAATAGAATCGCCAGGAGCTCAGTCTCGGAAAGCGCTCCTGCCCCTTTGTCGAGAAGCTTTTCTCTGGGCCGGTCTTCTTCCGGCCAGTCTTTGATTGGCTGATACCGCGCCATAAGACATCTTCCTGAAGGCGAGGGTCTTATAGCACAACCCTAAAGATTACTCCAAGACGTTCAGCAGCAGCCCTTTGAGGTACTCCCCCTCGGGGTGATGAAGACTTACCGGGTGATCCAACGGGTGGCCGACTCTCTTTAATAGCTGAACCTTTCTCCCGGAATCTACGGCCGCGCCGAAAATGATTTTCTGGAAAAGATCCAAAGAGAGATGCTGAGAGCAGCAAAAGGTCAGGAGCAGGCCAGCCGGCTTTAACGCGCGCAGCGCATGAAGGTTGAGGAATTTATAACCGCCCGCGGCTGCCTTAACATCTCCGCGCCTGACCGCCAGAGACGGCGGATCGAGAACGATGATGTCAAACTCAGGCACGCGCCTTTTGAGGTACGAAAAGGCATCTGCCTTGAGCAGATCGCTTTCTGAACGGGAGAGATTGTTGAGAGCAAGATTCTGTTTGGCCAATTCCAGGGCCGGTCTGGAAGACTCAACGGAGATAACTTGCCTCGCCCCGCCTCTCAAGGCATAGGCGGCAAATGCGCCGGAGTACGCGAAACAATTGAGGATCGTCTTATCGCGGGCCAATGATGAGAGCAGCGAACGGCTGTCTCTTTGATCGAGAAAAAAGCCTGTCTTTTGCCCCTTGCGAATATCGACGAGAAACTTAAAGCCGTTCTCTTCGATCTGGATGAGATCGGGGGCTTCCTCGCCGGTTAGAACGCCGATCGCCGGAGGCAAACCTTCTTCCTCTCTGACGCCCCCTTCGCTCCGCTCATAAATCCCCTTGGGCGAGAAAAGGCGGGAGAGGGAGTCCACCACCAGGCCTTTTAGATGATCCATTCCAGCGGTAAAAAATTGCGCCACTAAGAAGTCGCCGTAACGGTCCACCACCAGACCGGGAAGAAAATCGCCTTCTCCGTTCACCAGGCGGTAGGCGTTGCAGGAAGAAGCGAGATGCCTTTCCCGAAGGGCCGCTGCCTGAGAGAGACGACGGTCGAAAAAGAGCTGGTCGATCTTCTCTTCTTCCCAGGTCAGTATGCGGACTCGTATTTGCGATCGGGGATTGTACAGGCCGCGGGCGAGCCAGCGGCCCCCGCTGTCCAGCACATCGGTCACGCCGGCGGAATCCGATCCCTCTTCTACCCTCTCGATAGCCCCGGAGAAGATCCACGGATGTCCTCTGAGCACCGGACGTTCTCGCCCTTTTTTTAAAAATACCTTTTGCATGGAAAAATCTGCCTTAGCCTTACATGCAGGGACCTCCCTATCCCCTTACTTTAGCGTCTCGTCGGCTGGAAATTCCGTTCGGGGAGCCGCCTCGCGCGCCGAAGGCAATGGGCCTCTGCTGATTTCGAACGGTTCAGTCTCGGTGCCTTCGGCTTGCTCGGCAGCCCCCCTCACTCCCATGTGCAATCCTCAGCTTCGCAGAGTTCCAACGCCTCCGAGCCGATCTTCGCTTCGGGGACAGGAAGGTCCCTGGGAACGAAAGAGGGCTGGGTGGGCTCCGAGGGGGCGAGGAAGAGGAGCGCAGACGTAGGAGTAGAAAGATTGCTTGCAGGCCCCGACCTATAGAATACCACCTAGGGGAGGACGGGGCGGTGGCCCTCAAGGTAGTGTCCCATCGGCTGCGCTCGGAAGACTCGTCCCCTCGGAGCAGGTTATACGCCTATTCTTTCCGGATAAACGTCCCGCTCTTGCCCCCGCTCTTTTTAACCAGACGGATCTCGCCAATCGACATCTCCCGGTCCACCGCTTTGCACATGTCATAAATCGTCAAACCGCAGACCGACACCGCCGTCATCGCCTCCATCTCCACTCCCGTTTTCCCGCTGACCTTGACGATCGCCTCAATCTCCACGCGGGCGGGATTCTGCTCGGGAGTAAGGAAAATTTCCACTGAGGTGAGGTTGAGGGGATGGCACATGGGAATAAGCTCCGGGGTTTTCTTCGCGGCCATAATTCCGGCGACCCGCGCAACTGAGAAGACATCGCCCTTCTCGACTTTTTTCTCCAGGATGAGACCAAGGGTTTCAGGCTGCATCCACACGGCGCCGCGGGCGACAGCGACCCTGCTGGTTACATCTTTTTCCGTTACATCCACCATCCGGGCCCGCCCTTCTGCATCTAAGTGGGTGAGCTTAGCCATTTTTGCCTCCTGTGGGTTATCTTTCACCGGGGATTTTTTTATGCTACATAAAAACCATGGAGAAAAAAAGCTATTACCGCGTCATTATTTTGGGCTCCGGGCCCGCCGGACTCACGGCCGCAATCTATGCGGCTCGGGCGAATCTGGAACCCCTGGTCATCGAGGGCTCGCAACCCGGGGGCCAATTGACCATTACTACGGACGTAGAGAACTATCCGGGCTTTCCTAAAGGGATAATGGGGCCGGAGCTGATGGAGGAGTTTAAGAAGCAGGCTGAGCGCTTTGGCACGAAGACTATTTTTGGCGATGTCACGGCTATCAACCTCAAGCAGAGACCCTTCCAAGTTGTAGTAGGTAAGGAGACTTACACCTGCGACGCCCTGATCGTAGCAACCGGGGCGTCGGCCAAGCTTCTGGGTCTAGAGTCGGAAAAGAGGCTGATGGGCTACGGGGTATCGGCCTGTGCCACCTGCGATGGCTTCTTTTTCAAGGACAAAGAGGTAGCGCTGATAGGGGGAGGGGACACCGCCATGGAGGAGGCTCTCTTTCTCACCAAATTCGCCACTAAAGTAAACGTGATCCATCGCCGGGACAAACTGCGCGCCTCCAAAATCATGCAGGAGCGCGCGCAGAAAAATCCTAAGATCTCTTTTATCTGGGATTCGGTGGTGGAAGAGATTTACGGCGACCCGAAGGAGGGCGGTGTCAAAGGGGTGAGGCTTAAGAACGTAAAGACAGGAAAGAGCCAGGATTTTAAGTGCGACGGGGTCTTTATGGCCATCGGCCATGAGCCCAACACCAAGCTCTTTGCCGGCCAGCTGGAGATGGACGAGACCGGATACCTCATCACGCACAAAGGGACAGCGACCAACGTCCCCGGTGTCTTCGCCTGCGGCGACGTGCAGGATCACGTTTACCGCCAGGCGGTCACCGCCGCCGGCACCGGCTGCATGGCCGCTATCGACGCGGAGAGATTTTTAGAGAGCCAGGAAGCGTAGCCTTTTCGACTCCAACCCGACCAGGGTCCGAGACCCTTTCTCTTCAACCCTCGCTCTCAATCTCGGCGTTCTCCCGAGTGACAAAACCTGCAAATTTAGTCCAAAATGCGGCAGTTCTCGTCTTCTGCCGGCCCATAAGTAACTGATCTTTCGAATCGCCAACCCGCCTTATTTTGACGAGAAAAACGAACCACGTTTTGAGGAGTTGGGTAGAGACCAAGATCTGAATGTCACCGGCATAGAGTTAGAAAAGTTTAGTCCGTTAGTGGAGAATTATTTTATGTCGTCTTCGCTTGCATCTGGCTCGCTACGTGGAACGAGCAAAATCGCCGTCGGAACCTGACTCAATTTACCATCCACTAGTCGTGTGTTTTAAGTTTTCGCCAATTGCTTAGTATTTCCCCCGTGCTGTCATGTCCGGGTACGCCAGTCGCTCTGCGGCCAGGATGAGCGCTAGCACCGCAGAAGTAGAGGTCTTTATCGGTGTTCGGTATCGGTATTGGGCCCAGCCAGGGACGGGACGCATGAAGAAGAGGCGATCGTGAAACTGTAGGTTGGTTAGGCAAGCCGTATCTGCGGTAGACTGCTTAGGGGAGATTCTCCAAGTCGTCGAGGTCTTTGTGTCTGCCGGCAGCCTTCTTGTTGATCTTGAGATGAGCTAAATCAATCAGGTTGACTTCGACCTCATCTAGCACGTCAACCACGCGCGACGCGTAACACTCGGCAAAAGTGACCCCAGAGATGCTAGTCGCAATCTCAATGCGCACCGGCGGTACACCCATACGAATGATTTGATCTTTCTTCTGGAAGAGTTCCGCTGTCAGCCCAGGTAGGTCAAACCCAAACTCCTTGAGCACTATGACGATCTTCCGCGTGTTTTGGGGGTGAGTGGCGATCCAGATATCCATGTCGGCGGTGGCACGTGGGTAACCATGATAGGCGACCGCGTAACCACCGATGAGTAAATACTCAACCTGATGCGCGTTGAGTAATTTCAAGAACTCTTTGAAGTCGGGAGGTAGATTGACGTTGGCCATAATTGAGCCGTCGCAAGGTTTCGACAGCCTGCAGGCGTTCGTAAGGTGAACTGGCAAGCCAATGCGCCTTGTCGTCTGACGGTGCGGACAGTGGCATTACGGTGACAGTTGCCTTGTCCAGTTTGAGAGCATCCGAAGGATTCATAGCCATTATAATACCACAGATACAGGACTTATACTATTTCAACTTCCGCCAATCCCTGAGTATCTCTCTTGCCGCATTGTGTCCGGGTACCCCCGTCACCCCGCCGCCGGGATGAGTGCCGGAGCCGCAGAGGTAGAGATTCCTGATCGGAGTGCGGTACTGCGCCCAGCCGGGAAGGGGGCGTAAAAAAAAGAGCTGATCCAGGCTCAACTCGCCATGGAAGATATTGCCGTGGGTTAGGCCGAATTCACGCTCCAGATCCAGGGGAGTAAGGACCTGCCGGTCGAGGATCGCCCCTTTGATGTTCGGCGCGTAATCCGAGAGGATATCGATCACGCGGTCCGCGTAAGCGTCGCGGATCTCGTCCCAAGAAGCGTTAGCGAGTTTGTAAGGCGCATACTGAACGAAGATTGACATAAGGTGTTTTCCCGGCGGCGCGAGCGAAGGATCGTACGTTGTCGGAATGCAGCACTCGAGCATCGGTTCTCTTGAGGGAATTCCCTGTCTGGTGTCATCCCAGGCCCTCTCCATATAATCGAGAGAGGGGCATATGTGGATAGTCCCTTTGTGTTGCGGGCCGGGGCCATTACCGGGGTAGGCCTTAAAGTTAGGGAGTTCAGAGAGGGCGAGATTGACTTTTAGGGAGCAACCTTCCATGCGGATATGATCGATCCCTCTACGAAAATCTTCCGGCAATGCCGGTGGTTCAATCAATCGTAAGAAAGTCTGCTTGGGATCGGCGTTGGATACTACGATCGCGGCGTCGATCTCTTCGCCGTTTTCCAACACGACACCTAACGCCCGCCCATCACGAATCCGAATCCGCGCCACCGGGGCGGATGTCCGGGTGATGGAGCCATAAGCCTCTGAAGAGCGCCGGAGGGCATCCGCGACTCCTCCCATTCCTCCCTCGACAAAACCCCATAGTCCTCTTTTGCCGCCGACCTCGCCCATGCAATGATGCAGCAGCACATAGGCGGTCCCGGGCGTCGAAGGACCACCGTTGATTCCGATGACCCCATCTGTCGCCAAGGTCGCCTTAAACACGCCGGACTCGAATCTCTCGTCGAGGAAATCCCTGACGCTCTGAAACATCATCTTCATCCCGGCAAGGAGATCTTTTCGCCCCAGCCGGAGAAGCGAGGGGATCAATCGCAGGTACGTACCCCAATCCTGCAAACTTCGCGGAAGAGGGTTAGGCGGGGTCATCGTAAAGGTTTGTTCAGCAACAGCAGCCAGCCGGCTGAGAAAGTCTTCGTAGGCGGAAAAAAGCCCGGCGTCGCGCTCGGAAAACTTGGCAATCTCCGCCAGATTCCTCTGGCTGTCCTGCCAGAGGAAAAAATAACGTCCATCCGGCAGGGGCGTAAAGGACGCCGGATCTTTGGGTAAGATGTGATAGCCGAAGCGAGGGAGTTCCAGATCCGAGACGACCTTTGGATGAAGGAGGCTACAGAGATAGGCGGCCGTAGAGACTTTGAAACCGGGAAAAATCTCCTCGGTAACGCAGGCTCCTCCAACCACGTATCTTCGCTCCAGGACAAGGACCTTGAGTCCCGCACGCGACAAATAGCCGGCAGTAACCAGCCCGTTGTGTCCCGCCCCGACGATTACAGCATCATAGCGAGTAGCCATAGACTCTAGAGACCAGCTATATACGATACGGCGTAAATAACTCCCTGACAAACCTTCGCCATAAAGTCTAAGTCGAGCGTGTCTGCGGTATCGGAGGCGCCGTGGTAATGAGGGTTACGAAAAAACGAGGTATCTGTAATCATCAGGGCCGGATATCCGAGGTCCCAAAAGGGGGAATGGTCGCTCAGGCGGACCTGGGGAATGAGAAATCCATTACCCAAAACGGTCAGGGTTTCTACCGGGAGGCCGCGCACCTGTCGCATCGAATGCGAGAATTGCCTGAGGAGCGCGGTGGAGCGCCAGTTCCCGATAACCCCGATGAAGCTGCCATGGTCAGGGTAGAACCAGCGAAGCCCCATAGGGTATTTCTGGCTGCCGGGCTTTGAGTCGGTGAATCCTACCATTTCCAAGGAAACCATCGCACGGACCTTTGCTCCTGCCGTCTTGAGCTTCTTGGCAAAATGGGCGCTGCCGATCATGTTGAGCTCTTCGAGATTGAAGGCACAAAAAAGCACCGGCGATCGGAGTCTCAAACCGGATAGAATTCTTGCCGCCTCCAGAAGGACGGCCACCCCGCTGGCGTTATCGTCCGCCCCCGGGGTGCCCTCCACGGAATCGAAATGGGCCCCGAGAATAATCAGCGGC
>Ga0209212_1009189_pt1 | contig 10373 bp, 6 predicted proteins | sample RifGroC2_FD_183996 | JGI IMG/M metagenome (GOLD analysis project Ga0209212, IMG submission 183996) | Groundwater microbial communities from Rifle, Colorado, USA - Groundwater C2 (SPAdes) (version 2) | ecosystem: Environmental > Aquatic > Deep subsurface > Groundwater | place: Rifle, Colorado... | reverse complement strand
GCAGGTGGCGGCAGAAAGCCTCCACGCTGGGCGTGTGGCGCAGGTCCAGGCCGAAGATCTCCAGCCGGTGGCCCCAGTCCTTGAAATCCGGTTCGGCCGCGTAGCGCAGGGCCGAGTCGCGCGGAAAGCGAGTGCTCACTATCAGCTGTGCCCCGGCGCGCAGCAGCTTGATGCCGGCCTGGTAGCCTATCTTCACGCGGCCGCCGGTCAGCAGGGCCACGCGGCCGCTCAGGTCGGCCGTTTCGGTGCGCTTGCGGAAATTGACCTCGGCGCAGGCCGGGCAGAGCTGGTCGTAAAAATGGTGCAGCTGCGTGTAATTGGTCTTGCAGATATAGCAGTTCTGCTCCTCGTGCGCGGCGCCGGGGGGCGGGGCGTCGGAGGGGCGGCCCTCCCAGGCCAGCGGCGGGGCGACGTTGGGCGTGGTGAAGACGGACTGCCGGCGCAGTTTGCGGATGCCGGTCTCGTTGAGGGCGCTCTCGGCGCGCTCGGTGCGGGCGGCCTTGCGCCGGCGGATGGCGGCCTTTACCAGCTGCCGCCGCGCGCGGGCGTCGGGCCGGGAAATTTCCCCGGCGGCCTTCAGCAGCCGCGTGCTCTCGTCTTCCGCCACGCGGGCCAGCAGGCCGCGGTCGGCGGCTATGGCCTCCAGCAGTTCGGCGGCGGCTTGCAGCTTGTCCCTGAAGCCCGGCAATTCATCGTTGTCTTTTGTCATCGTCACCCTTATATTTTACCTTTAATGGGCCGCGGCGAATTTGGGATAATAGTAATAACATGAGCACACTCTTCGCGGCTTTAAAGACGGAGCGCGGCCGGCACGTGGCCGTCGCGGTATTCCTGGGCGGCCTTTCGGCCATGTTCCTGTTCTGCGGCTACGAGTTCGTCCGCTCGCCCGCCGAAGCCATCTTCATGGAACATTTCGGGGCCGAGTACAAGCCCTACGCCATCGCCTGCGTGCCGCTGATGATGGCCGCGATGATCTACGGCTACGGCCGCCTGCTCTCCTCCTTCGGGGCAAAGAAGGCCATGGCCGTCAGCATGCTCGGCAGCGCGGCCTTCTTCGCGCTGGCCTGGGCCCTGCTCGACGCGGCCGGGCGCTGGTTCGCTTTCTTCCTGCTGGTCTTCAAGGAATCCTACGTGGTGGTGATCTCCGAGCAGTACTGGTCCTTCATCAACAGCGTGCTCAAGGACGAGGAAGGCAAGATCTTCAACGGCCCCGTGGCGGGCCTGGGGGCGCTGGGTTCCCTCACCGGCGGCTGGCTGATAGGGCGCTACGTCATGGGCCTGGGCACGGACCTGTTCGTGCTGTTCGGGGCCCTTATCATCCTGCCGGCGGCGGCGCTGTTCTGGATAGCCTACGGCAAGGCGGGCGAACCCAAGCCGGCGGCGGACGAGGCCGGCGGCAAGAAAGGCCACCTGCACCTGAGCATCCTCAAAGAGAACCGCACGGTGCTGTTCATCGCCTTCATCATCTTCTCGGCCCAGGTGGTGGCCACCGCGCTGGACTTCCGCTTCACGCAGCTGGTGCAGGATTTCATCCCGGGCAAGGACGAGCGCACGGCCTACATGGGCACTTTCTGGATGAACGTGAACATCTTCTCGTTCTCCATGCAGTTCCTGGCCACGCCTTTCCTGCTGCGCTATATACCGCGGCGCGGCATCCTGACGGCCATCCCGGCGGTGCATATCATTTCCTGCCTGCTGCTGTTCATCTACCCGTCGCTGGCCCTGGCTTCCACGGCCTTCCTGCTGTTCAAGGGCATGGACTATTCCATCTTCCGGGCCTCCAAGGAGACGCTGTACATCCCGTTCTCCTACGACACGCGCTACCGCGCCAAGCAGGTGGCCGACGCCTTCACCTACCGCTTCGCCAAGGGTGTGACCGCGGTTTGGGTCAGCGGCCTCAAGGCCGTGGGGAGCATCGCCCCCGGCTTCTACCCGGCGCTGGGCGTGATCTTCTCCGGGGCCTGGCTGGTGATGTCCTTCCCGCTGACGGCGCGCCGGGAGCCCGGCCGCCCCTGAACGGCGGCAAGCAAAGAAAAACCCGGCTCGGAGCCGGGTTTTTTTATCTGTAAGGCCTGTACCCCGGCGGCGGACCTTCGGGGGCCGCGAAGGTGAGGACGGCGGAGATGCGGTGCACCGTGCCGAGGTCGCCGAACGGGGAGAAAGCGTAGTCCAGGCGGTAGTCGGAGTAGCGCAGGCCGGCGCCGACGGAGAAGTTGCGGGCGCCGCCCAGATCGCCCACCGCGCGGGTGTTGAAGCCGGCGCGCAGCGCTATGTCCATCTCCTCGTAGACCGGGACGTTCAGCTCGCTGCCCATGGCCAGGAAGGGCAGGTTGTCGCGCGCGGCTATGATATCCGCGGTGACGTTCATGTGGTCGCCCAGCTTGGTCAGCGTGCCCAGCCGCACTACCAGGGGCAGCTGGGCCTCCTCCTTGTCGTAGCGCAGCGTGCCCATGATGTTCTGCGCCACCAGGCTGACGCGGAAGCGGTTCTCGAACATGTAGGGCAGGTTGAGGCCGATGTCGGCGGAGACGGTGTTGTCGTCGGAGATGATCTTGGATTTGACCAGCTTGCCGGTGGCGCCCAGCACGAAGCGCTCCTCCGGGTCCTTGTTGAAGCCGGTGATATAGCAGGCGAAGCCCACGTTCACGTACATGTCGAACGGCGCGAAGCTGCCCAGGTCCAGGCCGCTGGAGTCGGTCTTGTCTATCTTGCCGTAGTTCATGTACTTGAACGCCACGCCCCAGGCGCCCACGTCGCCGGCCGTCTCGGCGTAGGCGAAATAGTCGGCGAAGGAGCCCGTCAGGTAGGGGGCGTGCATCAGGGCCAGCGAATTTTCCTTGATGTGAATGAGCCCGGCCGGGTTCCAGTCCAGCGCGAAAGCGTCGTCGGCCAGGGCGGCGTAGGCCTCGCCCAGCGCCGCGCCGCGGGCGCCCGAGGCTATCTTGAGGAACTGGCCGGCGGAGGGGCCGGCCGAAGCCGCGTCGAAACCGGCCCCCGCCGCCGGGGCGGCCAGCAGCGGGACGCAAAGCAGCAGCGCCGGCGCCAGGGCCGTTCGCAATGCCTGCATTCCTTTTTTCGCTTTCCCGTTCATAATGATCGCCGCTTACCGCTCCAGCGCCACCTTGAAACTCTTCGAGGATTTCTTATCGCTGCTGCGGATGAAAGCTATGTAGACGCCGCTGGCCGCCGCGCGGCCGGCGTCGTTGTTGCCGTCCCAGTGGGCCATGCCGTTCACGTCGGCCTTGAGGCTGCGCACGAGTTCGCCGAGGAAAGTGTAGATCTTGACCCTGGCCCCGGCCGGCAGGTTGGCGAAATGCATGACGTCGGAGACGGAGTTGGGGCGGTACGGGTTGGGGTAGATCTTTACCGCCGAGAGGCCGGTGCCGGGGTTGGACTGCATCAGCTGGAAAGTGGAAAGATGCCAGGTCTGGCCCACCACCAGGTTATTGGCGGTATCCGAGACCGAGGGCAGGGGCACCCAGACGGCGTTGGCCTCGTCGTAGAGGGCCAGCACCAGGCGCGCGCGGTCTATGCCTGGCGGCAGGTCCGCTATGCGGTACGGCAGGGTTATGGTGATGGCGCCCAGCACCAGCGTGGGGGGGAAATGGTTGATGACCAGCCCTATGCCGGTGGGGGTCAGCTGCGAAACGGCCGAGGCGGGCCCGGCCAGCGTGAAGGTGGACGGCATGATGGTCAGGCGCGTGGAGCCGCCGATGGCGCCCGAAGGCAGCAGCACGGAAATGGTGCCGTAGGAGGTCTCCAGCGAAACCGTGGCCTCCTGCAGGGCGAGCGCGTTGCCCTGGGAGGAGAGCAGCGTGCGGGTGGAGCCGGCGTCCACGAAGGCGGACTGCAGGCCGCTTTGCCCGCGCGCCTGTATCTGCAGCCAGTAAGTGGTGTCGATGGCCAGGTCCGAGAAGGTGCAGGACAGGGAGTTGACCAGGCGCGAAGAAATGATAGTGGAGAAATTGTTCTCCCTGGTGGAGGCCTCGACGTAGTAGACGGTGTGCGACGAGTTGCCGTTGGGTTCCCAGCGCAGCGAGAAGCCGTCGGTCATCATGTCGAAGAAAGCCTCTGCTTTGGGCAGCGCGTAGGCGGTGGCGGGCCTGGTGAGCGCCGTGCCCAGTTCCACCGGCGGGTCCGAGGGAACGCCGGTCAGGTTCAGGGCCGACACTCGCATGTGGTAACTGGTATCGGACAGCAGGCCGGTGAAGGCGGCGCTCAGGTTGAGCGTCACCGAGGAGTGGACGGTGCCGGTGAAATCGGTGTTGGAGGAGATCCAGGCCTGGTAGTAGGTGCCCGCCGGGTTGACGGGCGGGACGACGTTGTTCCAGCGCGCGGTCAGCGAACTGACGCCCACTTCCGAGGCCAGGAACGGCGCGTACTCCGGGTCGTAGGCGCTGGTGGCGTAGGGGTCGAAATTCACCGCCGGGATGGCGCGGTTCAGGCGGTTGACGGCGGTGACCCTGGAATAATAAGTGGTATTCGGGGTGAGACCGGAGAAAGTGGCCGAGGAGAGCACCGTGGTGGAGGAGGGCTCCATGGAAGTGAACAGCGCGTCGTTGTCCAGCTCCACCAGGTAGCGGGTGTCGGGCGGGTTGCCGTTCGTCAGCCATTTCACCGTCATGGTCACCGGCGTGATGGCCGAGGTCTGCTTTACCGGGGGGTTGGCCAGCGTCGCGGTGGCGGGGGTGACGGTATAGTTGACCGAGTTCTCCAGGTTCACGGTGCCGGCGCGGAAGTAATAGCTGGTGTTGGGGCTAAGGCCGATTATGGTCAGGCGGTCCAGGCCGATGTTCAGCGTGGCTGAAGAGAACAGCGTGCCGGTGAAAGCGGGGGAGGTGGAGGCCTGCAGCAGGTAGCTCTCGGCCGAGGTGGCCTGCGAGGCGTTGGTGAGCGGATCCCAGTTGACGGTGACGCTGGACCGGAAGACGCCCGCGAAAGCCAGGCCGCCCAGCGGCAGCGGCAGGGTCTGCCGATAGTCGGGGTAGGTGTTGGAATACACCGTGGCGCCGTTGTACAGCGCGCCGGCGCGGAAATAGTACGTGGTATTGGGCGACAGGCCCTGGATGACCAGGTTCGAAATGGCGCCGCTGGGGCTGGCCGAGCTGGCCGCCACGGTGTTGAAGAAGCGGTGAACGGAGGCTTCGGCCACGTGGCCCTCCGCCGCTATGCCGGGCGTGAAAGAGACGGCGGCGCTGGAGCTCCAGACATTGTCCAGCGAGACCCCGGCCAAATTGCCCGGGAAGCCGGTGCGCGTGGAACCCAGCACGGAGAAATTGGGCGTGCGCTGCCAGTTCAGAGAGCCCAGGCGCAGGTAATAGGTGTTGTTGGGCGCCAGGCCCGTCAGGGTCAGCGACTGCTGGTATTCCCGGTACTCGTAGGTGGCCGAGGAATAGACGGTGCCGCCGCTGAAATTGGTGGTGGACCCCTGCAGCAGGTAGCCTTCGGCCGCGAAGGCCTGCGGCGTGCCGGGCAGCGGGATGAAGCTGGCCGTTATGGCCTGGGGTTCGGCCGCGACGGTGACGAACCCGGCGTCTACGGTCTGCGCCAGCGTAACGGTGGAAAGCCGCGAACCGTAGTTGGGGGCATAAGCCGAGTTGAGGCCGGCGACCCTGAAATAGTAGGTGGTATTGGAGTCGAGCGTTACAATGGTCAGCGAGTTCTGCGCCGCGCTGTAAACGGTCGAAGAGTGCACGATCTCCCCCGCGGCGAAGGTGCCGGTGGCCGCCTCCAGCCTGTAGCCCATGGCCTCGGCCGGGGCCAGGGCCGTCCAACTGAAGGCGGCGGAACCTTCGGTTACGGCTCCCCGGGTCAGCCCCGCAGGAGCCGGCGACAGAGTGGTAAAGACGCGAGTGGCCTCAACGTTGGCGAGGCCGGAGATGTTCAGCGTGCCGGCCCGGTAGTAATAAGTCGTGTTCGCCGCGAGGGGGGTCAGCGTCCTGGCGGAGACGGACGGGTCGGCGGTGGTCCAGGCTACCGGGGACGACATGGAGGGGGAAAGCGAATAGTCGAGGGAGTAGCCTTCCGAGTCCTGGGCCTGCACGGCGCTGTCGACCGGGGTCCAGGAGACGGTGGCGCTGGTCTGGAATACCTGATCGCTGAGCCCGGAGAGCCGCAGCGCGGGGGTGGCCGTGGAGATCACCGCCGTATAGGCCGTGGCGGAGCCGTTGGAACTCCTGGCGCGCACCTTGAAGTTGTAGAGGGTGTTCGCGTCCAGGCCGGCTATATCTATGGGGGAGCCCAGGGGGTTTATATAGGGGGCTACGGTGTCGGCGCCGCCGCTATTGTAGGCTACTTCGTAGACTGTGGCCTCGGGATTATTGTTGGTGTTCCAGCCTATGGTGACTATGGCGGTGCGGGAGGACTGGGCCGTGAAATATTCCGGCACCGAGTACAGTCCGGACGGAGTGGCCACCCGGGTGACGGTGCGGGTGCTGAGATAGGCGGCGTCGGCGTCTATGGAGGATTTAACCTTGAAATAGTAAGTAGTGTCGGGGTTCAGGCCCGGATAGGCCGCGGCCAGCGCGGCCACCGAACCGCTGGAGACATAACCGGCGAAGGCCGCCGAGGTGGAAAGCACCGCTATGTAGGGGGAGGAACCGCCCGCCCACGCTACGTTGACGCTGCCGGTGCTGTACGCCGTCACCGTTACCGAGGTCACCGCGGCGCGCACGGGGGCGGCCGCTGCCAGCAGGCAGGCGGCTGCTATAATAAACTTCGCGCGCGATAGCATATAAATAGTCTAACAGAGGCCGCTTAAAATTCAATGACTAATATGTTACAGGCAAAAGCCCCGGTTTGCACGGGGCGCGGTTTCTATTATATTATAATTTGAATTCAAAACCTCCCGGGAGCCTTTAAATGCAGTCCCAGAAAAAAACAGCGCGGAGTTTCGCGGCGGCCGCGGCGGCCGGCCTGCTGCTGTCCGCCGTCCCGCTTTTCGCCGCCCCCGGCTTTTCCGTGTCCTCCGGCACCCCGCTGCTGACGCAGGCGCCTTCCACCGGGGCCGTGGTGGCGCAGGGCGGCAATTTTTCGCTGCCTCTGCCGGACGGCCGCACGCTCTGGCTGCTGAACAATATCTGGGCCGGCGAGCTGAAGACCGGGGCCCCGGCCGAAGTCTGGGGCATAGTGGACGGCGGCGCGGCGCTCGCGCCCAGCACCTCCCCTTATGCCCAGGCGGGAGCGCTGGTTTACGTGGCCGAAGAGGGCGGCTGGCCGCTGCCGCTGCTCTCGGGGGATCTCCGGGAGTACAGCCAGGTGCGCAAGTTCTGGCCCCGGGCCGGGCTCATGGCGGACGGCAAATACTACGTTTTCTACTCCATCATGAATAATTTCGGCCAGGGGCCCTACGACTATTTCCGGGTGGGGCAGGGCGTGGCCGTCTCCGCCGACCCGGCCGGCCCCTACGCCAAGGCCCGCATGGGCACGCGCTATTCGCTCTGGAACGACATCGAACCCGCCTTCGGCTCGGCCGCGCTGAGCGACGAGGACGGCTGGATTTACGTCTACGGGCGCGTGATGACCGGGCCCGGCGAATACGCGGCGCAGCTGGCCCGGGTGCGGCCGGCCGGCCTGGCCTCGCGCGACAAGTACGCCTACTACGCCGCCGACTCCTCCTCCGGCTCCTGGACCGCCGACATAGCCGAAGCCGCCGACGTGCTGCCGGGCCTGCCCGAAGAATTTTCCGTTTCCCACAACGCCCGCCTCAACGCCTACCTGGCGGTCTACTCGGGGCCCGACGGCTCCGCGCTGGCCCGCCTGGCGCCCGCGCCGTGGGGGCCGTGGGGCGAGCCGTTCACGCTGCTGGCCTGCGGCGCCGAAGAGTACTGCTACGGCGCCAAGGAGCAGGCCGGCTTCGCCGCTGAAGGCGGAAAAAAGATCTTTATGACCGTGGAGAAGAAGAACGCGCCGTACCTGTACGAGATAAACTTCAAATAGGGGACCACATGATCGAATACAACATACTCGTTATCAATCCCGGTTCCACCTCGGACGAGGTGAGCTGCTTCCGCGGCGAGAAGGAGGTCTTCCACAAGACCGTCCGCTACAGCCCGGAGGACCTGAAGCCCTACGAGCGCGAGAAGATCACCGCGCAGTTCGACCTGCGCAAGAAGATGGCGCTGGAGGCGCTGAAGGAGCACGGCGTGGACGTGAAGGACCTGCACGCCGTCATAGGCCGAGGCGGCCTGGTGCGGCCCATCGAGGGCGGCGTCTACGAGGTGGACGACAAACTGCTCGCAGACCTCCGGGAGGGCGTGCTGGGCGACCATTCCTCCAACCTGGGCGGCATCATCGCCCACGACATCGCCGGCGCCAACGGCATCAAGGCCTTCATCGCGGATCCCGTGGTGGTGGACGAAATGCTGCCGCTGGCCCGCTACTCCGGCATGCCGGAGAACCCGCGCATCTCCATTTTTCACGCCCTGAACCAGAAGCGCGTGGGGCGTCACGCCGCCAAGCAGCTGGGCAAGCCCTACGAGGAGTGCCGCCTGATCATCATGCACGGCGGCGGCGGCGTTTCCGTGGGCGCGCACATGGGCGGCCGCGTGATAGACGTCAATAACGCGCTCAACGGCGACGGGCCCATGACCCCGCAGCGCTCCGGCGGCGTGCCCGCCGGCGGTCTGGTGAACATGTGCTTCAGTGGCAAGTACACCAAGCAGGACATGCTGCTCAAGCTCAAGGGCCAGGGCGGCCTGGTGGCCTATACCGGCACCTCCGACTGCATAGCGCTGGAGAAATATATCCTGACCGGCGAGATCAAGCCCGGCTGCGGCCTGGACCCGGACAAGGTCACCCGCGACGAGGCCCGCGAGGCCGTGGACGCGATGGGCTACCAGATCTGCAAGGAGATCGGCGGCATGGCCACCGTGCTCGAGGGCAAGGTGGACGCGATAGTGCTCACTGGCGGCCTGGCCTACGACAAGGTGCTGGTGCCCGAGATCAAGCGCCGCGTCGGCTGGATAGCGCAGATCCTCTCGTACCCCGGCGGCGACGAGATGACGGCGCTGCGCGCGGCGGCCGAGATAGCGCTCAGGCATCCCGCGAAGATAAAGAAGTACTGAATTTTCGGTCAACTTAAACTACTCCGGAGGAAAACAATGAAATTCAAGAACTTTGACGAGCTGTTGGGCCTGGTGAAGGGCAAGACCAACCGCATAGTGGTGCCCGGCGCCAACAACGACGAGGTGCTGACCGCCTGCAAGATGGGCGTGGAGCACCAGATCATCTCCGGCGGCATCCTGATCGGCCCCAAGGCCCAGGTGGAGGAGATGGCGGGCAAGGTGGGCCTCAAGCTCGACATCTTCGAGATCGTCGACAAGAGCGACTACGCCGAGATGTGCAACATGGCCGTCGAGCTGGTGCGCGCCGGCAAGGGCGACTTCCTGGTGAAGGGCCTCGTGGACACCAAGTTCTACATGAAGGCGATACTCCGCAAGGACATCGCCGCCGTGGCCGAGGGCACCGTGCTCTCCCACTTCGTGCTGTTCGAGCTGTCCAACTACCACAAGCTGTTCGCCGTCACCGACGCGGCCATCATGATCACTCCGAACGTGGACCAGAAGGCCATGATCCTCAACAACGCCGTGGACATGATGCGCATGATGGGCGTGGAAAAGCCCAACGTGGCCGTGGTCTGCCCGGTGGAGAAGGTCAACGAAAAGATCCCGAGCACCCTCGACGCGGCCGAGCTGGTGAAGCGCAACCAGGAAGGCAAGATCAAGAACTGCACGGTGGAGGGGCCCTACGACGTGTACATCGCCTTCTCCAAGGAGCTCGCCGCCGAGAAGGGCATCAAGGGCGCCGCGGTGCCGGGCAATACCGACATCGCGCTGTTCCCCAGCCTCGACTCCGGCAACCCGGTCTACAAGTGCCTGAGCTTCTTCGGCGCCGGGATGAAGAGCGCCACGCTGCTGGCCGGCTCCAACATCCCCGTCATCCTGCCGTCCCGCACGGACTCGCCCATGACCAAACTGCATTCCATCGCGCTCGCCGCTTATCTCAAGGATAAGGCCGGCGTGCTGGTTAAATAAGGAGACATAAACATGGCATGGGATTTCTTAAAGAAAATAGTAGGCGGTAAGGAAGAGGGGCAAGGGGCCCCCGCCGCGGCGCCCGCGCCGGGCGCGGTGAAGCCGCCGGAGTTCGCGAAGCTCCATAAAACTTCCCCGGCCGCCGAGCCGAAGCCGGCCGCCCCGGTGAAGGAGAAGGCGCCGGCCGACAAGACCGACGACGAACTGGCCGCGGAACTCGACAAGATGTCGCCGCAGATCCTGGCGCAGGCCAAGGACCCGCAGATGCGCGCCATGATCATCGGCATCTACCGCAAGATGCTGGTGGCCGGCGTGGACGTCAGCGACGACAAAGAGGTC
>Ga0209212_1009188_pt1 | contig 10375 bp, 9 predicted proteins | sample RifGroC2_FD_183996 | JGI IMG/M metagenome (GOLD analysis project Ga0209212, IMG submission 183996) | Groundwater microbial communities from Rifle, Colorado, USA - Groundwater C2 (SPAdes) (version 2) | ecosystem: Environmental > Aquatic > Deep subsurface > Groundwater | place: Rifle, Colorado... | reverse complement strand
ATCCTTGTCTTACCAAGTAGTTGATTTTGGTTCAGCGGGCACGAGCGGCCAAGCCATTATGACTGCACTTGGTGCCAATGACAAAGCAAAAGCCTGGAAACTGGGCGGCGGTTACACGATGGATGCATTTACGGTGAATGCGGCTTATGAAAAAACCAGCAATACGGTCGGGGGCGCAAGCGCGGCTGGTCAGAGCAACTGGTATCTGGGCGGCAAATATAGCTTGGGCAAAGACGCGGTCAAACTGGCTTATAGCAGTGCAGGTGACGTACAAGCCACCGCTAACACCGGTGCAACCCAGTGGGCACTGGGTTACGACCACAATATGAGCAAGCGCACAACCCTGTACGCGTTGTACACCCGGGTAAACAACGATGCCGGTGCTGCCTACGGCCTGACTGGCGTTTCTACGGGTGGCCAAGCGGCGGCGGCTGCTGGTCAAGATCCTTCCGCTTGGTCGTTTGGTATGAAACACACATTCTAATTTGACTTGTTCGCCCGCAAGGGCAGGCAGCTTTGAATTGGAAACTAACGGGCATCTTCGGATGCCCGTTTTTTATTGGGTCGCCGACATGCTAACCGTGGCGTCCACTCCCATACCAGCCCTGCGTGGCATTGGCGATTTTCACCACCAGCAGCATCACCGGCACTTCGATCAGCACGCCGACCACCGTGGCCAGCGCCGCGCCGGACTGGAAACCGAACAGGCTGATCGCGGTGGCCACCGCCAGCTCGAAGAAATTGCTCGCGCCGATCAATGCCGACGGAGCGGCGACGCAGTGCGCCACGCCGAGGCGGCGGTTCAGCCAGTAGGCCAGGCCGGAATTGAACAGCACCTGGATCAGGATCGGCACAGCCAGCATCGCGATCACCAGCGGCTGCGCGACGATGGCGTTGCCCTGTAACGCGAACAGCAGCACCAGCGTCACCAGCAACGCACCCATCGAATACGGCGCGATATGCTCCATCACCTGTCTGAAAACCGGCTCGCCTTTCACCAGCAAGATGCGACGCAGCAGTTGCGCGATGATCACCGGGATCACGATGTAGAACACCACCGAGACGAACAGCGTGTCCCACGGCACGGCGATGCTGGCGATGCCGAGCAGCAGCGCCACCAGCGGCGCGAAGGCGAAGATCATGATGGTGTCGTTGAGCGCCACCTGCGACAGCGTGAAATAGGGATCGCCCTTCACCAGATTGCTCCACACGAACACCATCGCGGTGCAGGGTGCGGCGGCGAGCAGGATCAGCCCCGCGATATAACTGTCGAGCTGATCCTGCGGCAGGTAATCGGCGAACACGTGGCGGATGAACAGCCAGCCAAGGAAAGCCATTGAGAACGGCTTCACGCCCCAGTTGACGAACAGCGTCACGCCGATGCCGCGCCAATGCTGCTTCACCTGGTGCAGCGCGCCGAAGTCGATCTTCAGCAGCATCGGGATGATCATCACCCACACCAGCACGCCGACCGGGATGTTTACCTTGGCGACTTCCAGCGCGGCGACGGCGTGAAACACGCTCTGCAAGAACTGGCCGAGGACGATACCAATGATGATGCACAGCGCGACCCAGACGGTCAGATAGCGTTCGAACAGGTTCATGGTGTCAGTCCTCGATCTGGCCGATTTCGGCGAGTTTCTGTTGCAGCGCAAGCTTGTCCAGCTTCTCAATAGGCAGGCTCATGAACAACTGGATGCGCCGCGCCAATTGCTCATAGGCCTTGCGGAAAGCGGCGCGTTTGGCCTCGTCGCCGCCCTCGACATGCGCCGGGTCGGGAATCCCCCAATGCGCGGTGGCCGGCTTACCCGGCCAGATCGGGCAGGTCTCGCCCGCCGCGTTGTCGCACACGGTGAAGATAAAATCGATCTCTGGCGCACCGGGCGCAGCGAACTCGTCCCAGCTCTTGCTGCGCAGCCCGGCAACGCTGTGCCCTTGCTGCAACAACAACTCCAGCGCGAAAGGGTTGACCCGGCCGGCCGGCTTGCTGCCCGCGCTGTAGGCATTGAACCTGCCTTTGCCCAACACGTTAAACAACACCTCGCCCAGGAGGCTGCGTGCGGAATTGCCGGTACATAGCACCAGCACGTTATATTGTTTTTCACTCACATTATCGTCCTCGTTCACGTTATGGAATCGCTGATTTACTTCATCGTTCCCGCGCTCCTGCGCGGGAATGCAGCTCATGCCGCTCCTGCGGCACGGAACGCGGAGCGTCGCATAATGCGTTCCTACGGTCTCCGTGGGAACGATGAAACCCGTTCGCCCTGAGCCTGTCGAAGGGCCATTCATGGTTCGACAGGCTCACCACGAACGGCTTTGGGTACCTCCAATCGTCTAATGGAAAATCCGCCTTCAATCCACCTCTTCCCAGCCGGTGATCATCGCCCTGATGTGCGAGGCCGGCGTATGCCCGGTGGTGGTCAGATAGCCGATGGTACTAATCCTGTCCGCTCTTCCGCGTTGCGACAACCAGAAATACCGGGAATTCACGAACTCCTTGCCCTGAAACATCTTTGCTCATGGCCGTTGCCGTCGTGTCGCGGACACCGCAAAAACCGGCATCGTGCAGGAGATGCCTCAATTCCTCCCGGTCGAACCCGAGGTGAAACACACCCGTATTGTCGCCATGAAACGAACCATCTTCTGTATCGAGGTCAGCAAAACATGCCTGCCCGCCCGGGCGCAGCAGCGCAAACCATTCCTTGAACAGCGCAACAGTGTCCGGCACATGGTGAAGGGTCATGCTGCTTACGATAAGGTTATATGTACCCTCTACATGCTCATCTTTTTCAAAGTCAACGAACCGGGTGCGAATGTTATTGAGCTCCTGCATCTCGATCTTGTCTTGCAACACGCGAAGCATGCCCTGCGAGCTGTCCACACCGGTGATCGTCTTCACGAGCGGCTGCAGCTTGAGCGTCAGCAGCCCCGTGCCGCAGCCAAAATCCAACACCTCCATATCCTTTGCGAGATTCACTTCGCGGATGATTGCGGCAGCCACGTCGCCCGCCAGCTTGACTCTGCCGGGGTTCGCATCCCATTTAGCCGCTTCCTTGTCAAAATCTTTGCGTATTTCCGGTTTCATTGACTTCTCACTTCCTTTGGTTCCGAGTTAGACCGCCGCCCGTAATCCGGCAGTTCATATTGATCGAGTCCAGGCCGGGTTATGCCGCGTTAACCAGGCTACTATCTTGCCGGTTTGCAGGCATCCGGATTCCCGCCGCAGCAGTTTTCCGTCAAATACGCCACCATGCCGTTCATCACCGTAAAATTCGCCGCGTAATAAACAAAGCGCCCGTCCTGCCTGCTGTCCAGCAACCCGGCGTGGCTGAGCGTCCTGAAATGGAACGACAATGTGGCCGGAGACACTTTCAGCTTTTCGGCCACCTGCCCGGCCGCCATGCCTTCCGGACCGCGCGCCACCAGCAGGCGGTAAATCGCCAGACGCGTGGGCTGCGCCAAAGCCGCCAATGCCTTTACCACTTGAGCCGGCTTCATCATATTACGTTTCCATTGTTAAACAATTATCAAAATGATTGGCGCAATTAGAACAAATATTTCCTGCAAGCGCAACGCTGCTTTTTCCCCGGCAGGCGCCCTGCAATCAATCTGCAGCAATATCGTTCCCACGGTCCCCGTGGGAACGCATCTGAGGACGCTCTGCGTCCCGTACCACTGAAGTGGCACGTTTGCATTCCCACGCGGAGCGTGGGAATGATGACTATGTGCTGCAACAAACCTGCAACATCAGCTTAATCCGGCTGAAACATTCGGCAATTATCCTGTTGCGTACTCTCAGCCATAGGACGCCTACGATGAAAACGCTTCAGGATATGCTTCAGAATATATTGCATCAACGGAATCTTTCCGCGCTGTTTCAGCCGGTCATGAACATTTCCGACGGCACGTTTCTGGGCTTCGAGGGACTGATACGCGGCCCGGCCGACAGTCCGCTGCATTCGCCGGTCAACCTGTTCGCGGCTGCCAAGCAGCAGGGGCTTTCCCTGGAAGTGGAAATGCTGTGCCGGCAGATTGTGCTGGAATCCTTTGCCGCCCAGAATCTGCCCGGCAACCTGTTCCTGAATGTCAGCCCGGATACCCTGACCCACCCCAGTTTCAAGAATGGGCAAACGCTGGCCTATCTTGAGAATCTCGGCATCGATCCAAAACGGATCATCATCGAAATCACCGAGAATCAGCCCACCTTCGATTTCGAAGGGATGCGCAACGCGCTGCTGCACTACCGCAACATGGGATTCCAGATTGCCATGGACGATCTGGGCGAAGGTTTTTCCAGCTTGCGGCTGTGGTCGGAATTGCGCCCCGAATTTGTGAAAATAGACATGCATTTCGTGCAAGGCGTCAATGCCGATCCGCTCAAGCAGCAGTTCATCAGATCGATCCAGAGCATCGCACTCAGTTCCGGCACACAGGTGATTGCGGAAGGTATCGAGACAGACGCCGAATTCAGGGTAATACGGGACATCGGCGTCGCTTGCGGCCAGGGCTATTTCATTGCCCGCCCCAATCCCGTCCCGCCGCTGCACCCGCCTGCCGAAGTCGGCTGCCTGGTCAACGCACACTGCGCCATCGAACAACCCTATAGCAGCAAACGCAACATCACGGTGGAAGTGCTGTCGCATTATGTCGAACCGGCTGATCCGGGCACCGAGATCGTAAAAATATACGACTGCTTTTCCGCCAACAGGAATTTGCGCGCCATTCCCGTCGTCAAGCATGGCCGCCCCGTCGGGTTGATCAACCGGTATGAGTTTACGGAGAGCTTTGCGCGACCTTACCGCCGTGAACTGCTCGGCAAAAAACCTTGCAAAGACATAATGAACCCGGAGCCATTGATGGTGGAAAAATCCACTCCCATCCATGAATTGAGCCTGTTCCTGAGCGAATCAGGCATTAACCATTTCTCCGACGGCTTCATCATCACCGAGCAAGGCCGTTATATCGGGTTCGGCACCGGACAGGACCTGTTGCGCGAAATTACCAATTCGCAGATCGAGACCGCGCGTTATGCCAATCCGTTGACCTTGCTGCCCGGCAATGTCCCAATCAACGAGCACATCGACTTTCTGCTGCATTCCGGCAAGTCGTTCGCCGTCTGCTATGGCGACCTGGACGCATTCAAGCCCTTCAACGATGTTTATGGCTTCCGCAAGGGCGACGAGCTGATCCAGCTCACCGGCAAGCTGCTCAAGAATGCCTGCGATTTTCAGCGCGATTTTATCGGGCATATCGGCGGCGACGATTTTATCCTTGTCATGCAAAGCACGGATTGGGAAAAACGCTGTAACCAGGCATTAACCTCGTTTGCGCAGGCTTCCCCGGTGCTGCTTGAAGAAAGGCACCGTTCCATCGGCGGCTATTCAAGCGAGGACCGCCAGGGCAACATCATTCACCACCCTTTGCCCACACTCTCGATCGGTGCGATCCTGGCCGACGCAAAATCATTCCATTCGCACCATGAAGTGGCCGAAGCAGCCTCGGTCGCCAAAAAAATGGCCAAGAAAAAATCTGGCAACAGCCTGTTCATCGAGCGGCGCGAATCCCGGCAGCCGGAAATGGCCGAGATGTCCGATCTCCATTCCTTTCCAAACGTCTACCATGGATAAGCATTGGCCAAATGTCTTGACCAGCCTGATCCGTGGCATCCGCCTCGCGCTGCACCTTATTTATGCGGCGTTGCTGGCGACTTTTTACCCCTATTTGAATCACGACAGACAACGCTGCATCCTGAAAGAATGGAGCCGGCAGTTACTGAACATCCTCGACATCGGTATCCGGATCGAAAACATCGGCGGTCAGGCTGGCGTGCAGCAACCCGCACGCGGCGGGGACGGCTACCTGATTATCGCCAACCATGTCTCATGGCTGGATATTTTCGTGCTGAACGCAATTTTCCCGGCGCGCTTCGTCGCCAAGGCGGAAGTGCGCGACTGGCCGCTTATCGGCTGGCTATGCAAACGCAGCGGTACCATCTTCATCGAACGCACCATGCGCCAAAACGCCGCATCGGCCAATCAACATGTCAGCAGATTGCTTGGACGCGGCATTTGCGTAGGATTATTCCCCGAAGGCACCACGACAGACGGGAAACAAGTCGGGCATTTCCACTCGGCGCTCATCCAGCCGGCAATCGACGCCGGCGCAATGCTCTACCCGGTTGCCCTGCGTTACCAGGACAGCAGCGGCAAACAAAGCGACGCCGCCAACTTTACCGGTGACATGACGCTGTTGCAGTCCATCTGGCGCGTCCTGTGCAGCCCGCGCCTCGACGCCTTGCTGGCGCTCACCCCTGCCCTTTCGACCGCCGGTGAGAACCGCAGGATGCTGGCACGCGCCGCGCAAGAGGCCATTTTGCAAGGACTGCGGCAGGTTGCCGCCATGAGACAGGTTCCAGCGCAAGAAGCCGCGCCTGCCATTCACCATACGCCATTCTCGACGCAATCGGCTTACGCGCTGCTCATCGACCCCGATCCGCACCAGCTACCCAAATAACGGTTTCATCCTAAAAACGGCAGTTGAAACTTGTTGTAGGAGCGTGCCCTGCACGCGACAAGGGGTTCGCGTGCAAGGCACGCTCCTACAAATGGCTCACCCGAAAGGTGAGTTGCCTCAAAGCCGCAAGAATCAATTGCCACGGTGGGTTCGCGTGAAATCACCAGCGGCCAACTGCCGTTTTTAGGTTCATTGTTTGCCCACGCGGAGTAACGGTGGGCATAAAAGACGTGCCCACTTTACACAAACAGCAATTTCACAAACCCTTCATATTTCTGTCATCGCGCAGCAACAAGAATTCAATAACCTGCACGCATCTTCAACCAACCAGGGGATGCAATGCTGGAACTCAACCGACAAACTCAACCCGCAGCTCAACGCCGTTTAATAGCCAGCCTGGCGCGCAGCGAGGCAGAAATACTGGAGGCGCAACGCCTGCGCTATAAGGTATTTGGCGAAGAAATGGGCGCGAACCTGCCCAGCGCAAGCGAAGGAATTGACCGCGATCTTTTCGACAAATACTGCGAACATTTATTGGTGCGCGAAAGCGATGGAAACAAAGTGGTAGGCACCTACCGCATACTCTCGCCCGATCAGGCCAAGAAAGTCGGCGGCTACTACTCGCAAACCGAGTTCGATTTGACCCGCCTGCTGCACCTCAGCGACCGGATGGTGGAAGTGGGCCGTTCCTGCGTGCATTGGGATTATCGCGACGGCGCGACCATCACCCAACTGTGGGGCGGCCTCGCCCAATACATGCTGCAACACCGCCACGAATACCTGATCGGCTGCGCCAGCATCGGCATGGCGGACGGCGGACATGTCGCAGCCAGCATCTATCGCAAACTGCACCGCATCTATGCGGCTCCCGTCGAATACAGCGTATTCCCCCGTAACCCGCTGCCGCTGCACGCGCTGAATCAACTCCTCGATGCGCAGATCCCGCCGCTGATCAAGGGCTACCTGCGGCTGGGCGCTTATATCTGCGGCGAACCGGCATGGGATGCGGAATTCAACACCGCCGATTTATTGATTCTGCTGCCGATGTCGCGCCTGAACAGCCGTTATGCGAAACATTTTCTCAAGACATAAACCAAACCATAAAAAGGACAAACAACATGCATGCCGAACTGGACACAAGCGTCGCCGAACAGGTATTAAACGGAATCCATCTGCCGCCTTGCCCGGCCGCATTGCATGCCGCGATGAATGAAGCGCGTTCAAACGATGCCGACCCCATGAAGATCGCACGCATGGTCAGTCAGGATGTCGGCTTGTCGGCGCCGCTGCTCAAACTCGCCAATTCGCCGTATTTCGGCCTGCGCAACAAAGTGTCTTCCGTCCAGCAGGCGGTCGCCGTACTGGGACTCAAGAACACGGTCAACCTGCTGCGCAATGTCGCGTTGCGCGCCAATGTGGCGCCGAACCTGCCCGGCATGGATGCATTCTGGAACCGCTCCAGCATGACCGCTCTGGCTGCATCCCATATTGCCGCTCAGGTTCCCGGCGCATCGCGTGAAGACGCCTATACCGTAGGATTGTTCCACGATTGCGGCATTCCGGTACTGATGCAGAAATACCCCGGTTATCTGAAGGATGTCGACGAGATATCGCGCATCAGCGGAAATGTCTGTGTGGCGGAAAACACCCGTTATTCAACCACTCATGCGGTGGTGGGCAATCTGCTGGCGCGCAACTGGCTGCTGCCCCGGAATATATGCCGCGCGATCCTGCGCCATCACGACCTCACGGTCTTTTCGCAGGTTGCCGACCAGGATTCGACCGATATCTGCAACTGGGCAAGCATAGTCCAGGCAGCGGAATATATTGTGGACTCGCATCTGTACTTGCGTAACAGCGAGTGGGCGATGTGGCAGCCGCTGGCGCTGGAACACCTGCAATTTTCCCCGCAGGAATTCGATGAATTGCGCAGCGACATCGCCAATATCCTGAGCGGGGATTAGACGGTCATGTCGCGCGCTATATCAAACATCTCCCTGGATAATGGTTTTCCCGTCATAAATCTGTCATTTTTCCTTAATCAATTTTTCACATTCGCCACTTAAGCTGCCGGGGTCGCACTAGGGCGGCTTTACAAACTACTTGGGAGATTTCACGATGCAAAGAGCATTCGCGCAACAAAAGAAACTTATCGTCATCGCACTGGCAGCCGCAGCCTTCTCGGCGCCCGCATTGGCCGACACTGCCAATGTAAGCGTTTATGGCATAGCCGACATGTCGTATGACTTCATCAACACGGGCACTTCCGCTGCTGGCGTTGGCGGCGTGAGCAAGAACGCGGTATCAAGCAATGTTTCGCGCCTGGGTTTCAAGGGTTCGGAAGGGCTGGGCGATGGCCTGTCGGCAATCTGGCAGATCGAACAGCAGATCAACATGGACAATACCGGCGGCACTTTTGCCACCCGCAATTCTTTTCTGGGTCTGAAGAGCGACAGTGCAGGCACCGTGTTGCTGGGCCGTCACGACACCCCGTACAAACTGGCCACGCGCAAGCTGGATCCGTTCGGCGACAGCATTGCCGATAACCGCGCGCTGCTGGGCGCCGTGTCCGGCAAATCCGCCGCTGCTGCTTTCGATGGCCGCCAGCCCGACGTAATCGCCTACATCAGCCCATCCATGAGCGGCCTGACCGGCGCGATTGCCTACGTCAACCTGACAGAGACTAACACCACAGCCGCACAAGCCAAGGCCAGTGCCCTCAGCCTGAACGCGGTCTACGATGCCAAACCGCTGCTGGCCTCGTTCGGCTACGAAAAACACGATCTCGACACCGTCCAGGCCGGCGCCAGCGAATCTGCATGGAAACTTGGCCTGGGCTACACCATGAGCGCATTCACGCTGGGCTTCGTCTACGAAAGAACCAGCGATAACCTTACCCCGGCTACGTATGCCGAGCGCTATGGCCACAACGCCTACTATCTGTCCGGCAATTACAAGATGGGCATGAATGCCATCAAGTTTGCTTATGGCAAAGCCGGGCAATTGGGAAGCACCGCCAATACCGGCGCGAACCACTTCACTCTGGGCTACGACCACGGCATGAGCAAGCGCACCAAACTGTATGCACTGTATAGCCGTATCAGCAACCAATCCGGCATCAACTACGGTTTCACCCAAAGCACGGCGGCGGCAGGCACCATCAACGGTATCGGCGCTTCCCCGTCTGTAATTTCTCTCGGCATGAAGCACACCTTCTGATCCGGAGACTGCCGACAACCGCAAAGGTCTGCGCATTCGAGAACCATCGGATGCAACAGGCTCTGCATGACTCCTTGGGGCTCCTCCCCAGCTTACGCGCACGCAATCCGGTGCGCGTTTTTTTGGGCAAACCCCGCTACAATTCTGTCGGAGCATTTATCTTCTCAATCTCATGGAGCATGCAAAATGGAAAGTCCCTATATAAAGCAAGACATGCCTGAAACGTTTGTGGAATGCGCTGGGTTAACCCCAATACTCGCGCTTTGCAACATGAAATGTATTGTGGCGCTTCTGTGTTGACCAAGATAAGCGTACAGTGAGGGCTCGGCCATATTGGCTATGTGGTAATGAACCTATGAATGAAATTCTTCAATACCTGAAGAACCATGGTGAGCGTCTGGACACGGACATCGCCGGAGCTACAGGTATCTCACTTGCTACCGTGCGTTTGCAGTTAGCAGAACTTGCTGCCAAATGCGAAGTTGTGGTGTGCCATTCAATCAAATTCAAGAAGGGCAAGAAAATCGAGGGCACAATTTACAGAATAGCCGGATATACACCTCCAGCCTCGCCCGGCAGAAAATCGAAAGCACAGTTAAAATTATCATAGTTGCGCTTTCTGGGTGGCTGCCATGCCCCT
>Ga0209212_1009187_pt1 | contig 10376 bp, 1 predicted proteins | sample RifGroC2_FD_183996 | JGI IMG/M metagenome (GOLD analysis project Ga0209212, IMG submission 183996) | Groundwater microbial communities from Rifle, Colorado, USA - Groundwater C2 (SPAdes) (version 2) | ecosystem: Environmental > Aquatic > Deep subsurface > Groundwater | place: Rifle, Colorado... | reverse complement strand
ACAGCGCACCCGCCGGCCGCGGCGGTACCATGAGCTTTACGCTCATTACGCCGGTCAACCCGGGGCAGTGCGCCACCGTCGACTACAACGTCGGCTTCCATACCGATCTCACCAGCCAGGCGACCTGGAGCAACCAGGCCCAGCTGCCGCAGTACAGCTCGCTGCCGGTCGATGGCCGGCTCTACAGTGCCGCGGGGACGGCGCAGGTCTGGATGACCAACGTGGTGCAGGTCCAGCCGCTCTCCAACACCCTGATGTCGCCGGCTGAAGCGACCATCGGCCAGGAGGTGCTGTACCAGATCAAGGTCCCCGCGCTGCCGATGAACGCGGTGCTCGCCAACGTGGTGCTGACCGACACCCTGCACGGCGCCCTGGAGTATCTGGGGGCTACGGCGGTCGACGCTGCCGGCGGCGCGGTCGCCATGACCGACACCAGCGTGGCTCCGGGCAGCGTGAGGCTCACCATCGCGCAGATCGCCCCCGGCCAGCAGGTGACCGTTACCCTGCGCAGCCGCGTGGCCAACAACGCCAGCGCCAATGCCGGCGTCAGCTTCACCAACAGCGCTTCCTACAGCTACACCGGCATGCCGGCCGGCTCGGCCACCAGCGGCGCCAGCGCTCCCCTGACCATCGTCGAGCCTTCCTTGAGCCTCGCCAACAGCGTGACTCCGACGGCCCCCCCCAGCGCAGGCGACGTCCTGCATTACACCGTGACCCTCACGGCTCCCTCGGGCGCCAACTTCTCCAACGCCTTCGATGCCGGCCTGGTCGACACCCTGAGCCTTGGGCTTAGCTATGTCGCCGGGAGCGCGCGGGTGGGAGGCGCGGCCGTCGAACCGACCCTGGCCGGAGACGGCACCGGCACACCCCAGACCCTCACCTGGGGGGGGATCGACGTGGTCGAGGGGGGAAGCGTAGCTGTCAGCTACGATGTGCGCGTGCTCGCCACGGTGGTGGCCGGCCAGAGGCTCACCAACGGCGTGACCGCACGCTGGACCAGCCTCGATGGCGCGAGCGCCGGCGAGCGGACCGGCAGCGGCACCCCCGCCTACAACGATTACTTCACCGGCCCGGTCACGACCACGCTGACCGTCTCCGACAACAACAGCCTGACCAAGAGCATCGTTGCCGACAGCTACCTGGACGCGCCCAGCACCCTCTCGGACAAGACCGGGCGTATCGGTGACAGCGCCACCTACCGCCTCACCCTGAAGCTGGGCGAGGGAACCAACCTAAGCGTCAAGGTGCGGGATGTGCTGCCGGCGGGGATGGCGTACCAGAGCCTGGTGGGGATCACCCCCGTCTCGGGCGGCACCAGCTTCAGCTACTCGGTTGTTGCCCAGCCGGCACCGGGCGCCACCGGCTCCCTGACCTGGGACCTGGGCAACGTGGTCAACACCCCGAGCGGCAATAACACCCCCTTCGACGCCCTGATCATCGAGTACCGGGCCAGCGTGCGGCCGGATGCCGGGATCGCCCATCTGCCCGGCACGACTTTGGTGAACAGCGCGACCCTGAGCTATCAGGATGCCGCCGGCAGCACGGTGGTCGATCCGGCGCGGCTCGTTTCCAGTGACACCCTGACGGTGTGGCAGCCGGTCATGAGCCCGATCGTCAAGCTGGGCAACGGTGCCGGCAACAGCGCCACCACGCCGCTCAATGTCAAGGTCGCCAGCGAGACGGTCCACTTCCAGCTCAGGTCCTGCAACAACACCGGTCTGGCTCCGGCTTACGGGGTCAGGATCAGCGACCTCCTGGCGAGCCAACTGAACGAGGGGAGCATCACCGCGCCGGTGGTGGCCGTGGGCGGGACCACCCTCGCTGCCGGCAGCGGCTACAGCTACACGGCACCGGCCGCGCGCGGCGGCAGCATGATTTTTGTGCTGAACACGCCGGTGCCGCCGGGGCAGTGCGCCACCATCGATTACAACATAGGCTTCCATACCGACTTCGGCCCCAACCAGACCTGGAGCAACAGCGCGACCCTGAACGAATACTGGTCGCTGCCGGCCCAGGCGGGGCAGAGGTATCTCCCCACCGGATCGTCGTCCTTCTACATGATCAACAAGGTGGAGGTCACGCCGCTCACCAAGACCCTGGTGTCGCCGGTGGCGCCGGCGGAAGCGACCATCGGGGAGGAGGCGGTGTACCGGATCACGGTCCCGGGTGTTGCGGTGAGCGCGTCCCTGGACAACGTGGTTTTAAGCGACACCCTGCACCCCGCCCTGGCCTATGTGAGCGCCAGCGCCACCCTGAACGGCGCAGCGCTCACCCTCACGACCACCCAGTCCGGCCAGAACCTGAGCTGGGCTCTCGGCACCATCCCGGCCGGCCAGCAGGCCGTCATCACCCTGACTACCCGGGTGGCCAATAACGGCAGCGCCAACGCCGGGGTGGCTGTCGCCAACAGCGCCTCCTATAGCTACACCGGTCTCCCGGCAGGTGCGGTGACCAGCGGCGCCGCCGCTCCCCTGACCATCCTCGAGCCTTCCCTTGGCGTCGCCAAGACGGTGGCCAATCTGACCCGCCCCGGTGCGGCTCCCATGGCGGGAGAGACCCTGCGCTACAGCGTGACCCTGAACGCAGCCTCGGGGGCCAACTTCTCCAGCGCCTTCGATGCCGGCCTGGTCGAGACCCTGGGCCTCGGCGTGGCGTATCAGGCCGGCAGTGCCACGGTGAACGGCAGCGGCAATAGCATCGCCAACCCGGCGGTGAGCGGCGACGGCGGCACGACCCCCCAGACCCTTACCTGGGATCTGGCCGGTGCCAGCGCCGACATCGACATCGCGGAAGGGAGCACGGTGGTCCTAAGCTACGACGTGCTGGTGCTGGATACCGTGGTGGCAGGCCAGGTCCTGACCAACAGCGGGACCGTGCGCTGGACCGGCCTGGACGGCACGAACGGCAATGAGCGCACCGGCGTGGACGGCATCGGCGGGCTGAACGACTACCTGGCCACGGCCGCCGCGCAGCCGCTCACCGTACCGGTCCCCACCCCGACCCTGCTGATGACCGTGGACAAGCCGGTGGCGAACCCCGGTGACCGGCTGCGCTACACCATGGTGATCGAAAACCCGACCGGCGTCCGGCTCAGCAATCTCACGCTGGTCGACGCCATGTCCCCCATGTTCCAGTACAACAGCATCGGCAACGTGGTCCTCCCCGCTGGCGCCAGTTACCAGGTCACCGACGGCAGCTTCACGGTGACCGACCTGACTGTCGGCCCGAGGGAGAGCGTGACCATCGTATGCGAGGCCGCGCTCCAGACCTACCTGAAGAGCGGCACCGTGGTGTTGAACCAGGCGGAGCTGCGAGGCCTCTGGTCGGCGCCGATCCTGAGCGACGACAACCTGAGCGTGCTCCCCGACGCCAACCCGACCCGCACCGTCATCCCGGCCAACGGCGTGGTCTACGATGCGGTGTCGCGCAAGCCGCTGGCCGGCGTGACGCTTACCATGCAGCTCGCCTCGACCCAAAGCGCCTTGCCGGCAAGCTGCTTCATCGACCCGTCCCAGCAGAACCAGGTGACGCCGGTAAGCGGGGAATACAAGTTCGACCTGCAGTTCGACCCGACCAACTGCCCCGCCGGGGCGGACTACCTGATCGCCGCCACGGCAGCCCCCGCGGGACATGTGGCCGAGCCGTCGCTGGTCCTGGTGGCGAGCGCCCGCAGCACTACCGAGCCCTATCCGGTGCCGGTATGCCCCGCTGACGCCATCCCGGCCACCACGCAATGCGAGGCGCTCCCCTCCGCCAGCGCGCCGACCGGGGCGAGCACCACCTATTACCTGCACCTCACCCTGGATGCGACGGCCAACCAGATCTTCAACAACCACATCCCGATCGATCCCAAGATCGAGGAGAAGATCTACATCACCAAGAAGAGCCCACTGAGGAAGGTGACCCGCGGCCAGTTGGTCCCCTACGTCATCAGCTTCAAGAACACGCTGCGCAGCGCGGTTCCCGCACTGACCATCGCCGACACGCTGCCGGCCGGCTTCAAGTACGTCCCGGGCTCCAGCCGGGTCGACGGCACGGCGCGCGAGCCGGTGCAAAACGGCCGGCAGTTGAGCTGGGGCAACATCGAGCTGGGCTACAACCAGGAGCACAGCATCAAGCTACTGGCCATCGTGGGGGCCGGCGTCTCCGAAGGGGAGTACGTCAACCAGGCCCAGGTGATCAACAGCGCTACCGGCGCCTCCTTCTCCGAGATCGCCACGGCGACGGTGCGGGTCATCCCCGATCCGACCTTCGACAGCACCGACGTGATCGGCAAGGTGTTCGACGACCGCAACCTGAACGGTGCCCAGGATGCCGGGGAGAAGGGACTGCCCGGGGTCCGGGTGGTCACGGCACGCGGTCTCATCGTCAGCACCGATCAGCACGGCCGCTTCCACATCAGTTCCGCAGTGGTTCCGGACGAGGATCGCGGCAGCAACTTCATCCTGAAGCTCGACGACCGCAGCCTGCCCACCGGCTACCGCGTCACCACGGAGAACCCGCGGGTGCTGCGCGCCACGCGCGGCAAGACCTTGCGCTTCAACTTCGGCGCCACCGTGCACCACGTAGTCGGCCTGGACGTGGCGGACGGGGTCTTTGAGCCGGGCACGGTGCAAATGCGGGGGCAATGGGTTCCCAATGTCGGCAGGTTGCTGGAACAGCTGAAGAAATCCCCCTCGGTGCTGCGGCTCTCCTATCTGGGCGACGTCGAACCGGAAGCGCTGGTGCGCAAGCGCCTGGACTCCCTGAAGAAGGAAATCGACCGGCAATGGGCCCAGTCCCAAGGGGGGTACCGCCTGACCATCGAGACCGAGGTCTTCTGGCGCCGGGGCGCGCCGGCTGAGCGCTGAAATGGGATTATGGGGCGGGGGAGAGCTGGAGAAGCGGAGCATGAACAGATGGAAAACCGCCACGGGCGGGATCAGGCGCAAACAGGTCAAGGAAGAGGAGTGAGTGTCGTGAGTACCGCGTGCAAATGGTTGGACATCCCCCTGATAAGAAGATGGAATCAATGGTAAATCGCACTCTCGCCATGCTGTTTTTAGCTCTCGTCCTGGCATCCGGAGCAGAGGCTTCCGCCCCTGCCCAGGCAACGCCGGCGACCCCGACTTCCACCCAGGGTGTGAGGGATACCTCCGCCCGCGGTGAGGCGGTCGAGATGCATCTGCCATCCGACCAGACCTTCACCCCCTGGATCCATGACCCTGCCATCTTCAAGGAGGAGCAGGGCGACCGGGTGGAGAAGCGGCAGGTCGCGGAAAAGGTTGTCAAAACGGTGAAGCTGGACAACCTGGTCGCTCCCATCCGGTTCCGCCTGGGAGAGGCCGACATCCCCGAGGAGTACATCGAAAAGCTTCGGGACGTGCTGCACAAGATGCGGGATCGCGCCAACGTGCGGCTGCATTTCGTCGGCCACAGCGACACCCTGCAACTGAGCGCGGATCTCAAGGAGCGCTACGTCGACAACCTCGGCCTGTCGCGGGAGCGTGCCGGGACCACGGCGGAATATTTCCAGAAGGCGCTCGGCCTCCCCCCCGAGGCGATCTCCTACGAGGGGTTCGGCGAGAGCAAGCCGGTCGCCGACAACGAGACCGAGGAAGGACGGGCACAGAACCGGCGCGTGGAAGTGCAGGTCTGGTATGACGAGACCGCGGAGCGCCAGGTCGAGAAGGAAGTGGTGGTGCCCCGCGAGGTGAACCGGGTCCAGGTCTGCCGGACCGAGACCGTGTGCAAGCTGCGCTACAAGGAAGGGCACGCGCGCCGCGCCCGGGTCAAGAACCTGATGGCCCCGCTCTGCTACCAGGAAGGGGCGGCGGCGGTCCCTGCGCAATTCGCCGACCAGGTCAAGCAGGCGCTCAAGAACCTGGGGAGCAAGGAGAACGTGGTGGTGAAATTCATCGCCTACGCCGACAACTCGGCGCTCCTGGGACGGGACGAGCGCATCTACGGCGACCAGCTCGGTCTTTCCAAGGCGGTGGCGCGCCGGGCTTCCCTGGCGGTCCAGGAAGCGCTCGGCCTGCCCAACCAGGCGGTGCAATGCGAAGGGAAGGGGGCGTCGAACCCGGTCGCCTCCAACGATACCGAGCAGGGGCGGGCCCTGAACCGGCGCGTCGAAGTGGAGTTCTGGCATGACGACGCGCTGCAGGATCTCCCCGAGGAACCACAGCTCTGCCCGGAGGATGCCGGCGCCGAAACCGTGACCCGGGTCTACGACTCCCCCTCCGGCAACGTGGCCCCCATCCTGTTCCAGGACGGCAAGCCGGTGATCCCCGCTGGAACAGCCGAGCAGCTGCGCCGCATCATGGGGGAGATCAAGGACAAGGCCAACGTCCGGCTGCGACTGGTGGGATACACCAACAACCAGCGCCTGGACCGGCGCACCGCGGCGGTCTACGGGGACGACATCAGCCTCTCCACCTCGCGCGCCCGCCGCACCATGGAGGCGGTACGCAGCCAGATGGCGCTCAACGAGAGCCAGGCGGAGTTCGAAGGGCGCGGCTACGTGCAATCGGACGACGTGGTCAACAGCGGCTTCGTGGAGTCGGACACTGCGCGGGTCGTGATCCAGGTGGTCTACGACGAACTGGTCGCCCTGGACGATTACGAGGGGGTGGACATCGTGCGGCTGAACCGGGAGGTGGTGACCGGCAACCCCTTTGGCCTGAACCTGATGCGCATCACCGTGGACGGCAAGCCGGTGGACGATCCCAAGAAGAGCATCCCCGATATCCAGCGCTGCATCGATGTGGCCTTGGAGAAGGCGAAGATCGAGTTCAAGCACGACAACCTGAAGCTCGAGCCGCGGCTCAACGTGACCGTCTGGCCGCGCGTCATGGGGTATCAGGATCTGCCGGATACGGAGCTGGTCGAGAACCTGGTCCGGTTCCGCCTCTACACCAACTATCACAGCTTCATCAAGAAGGCCGAGGTCAGGATCTTCAAAGAGGAGCAGTCCGAACGCGATGTACCGTTCGCTACCGTCGAGATGGACGCCGACGGCCTGGCCCAGTGGCAGCCGACCCTCGATCGCCCTGCGGCGCCGGGGCGGAAGCTGAAATACCTGGTGCGGGTCTATGACGCCCAAGGACGCTTCGACGAGAGCACAGCTCAGTTCCTGGGGGTGGTGGACCGGCTGGACGCCCCGGTGGCGGCGGCCAATCCCCAGGAGGAACTTCTGGCGGGCTACGGCGAGAGCCGGATCGCCAGCCGCAATATCCCGCTCAGCGGCGGCACGGTGCAGGCCCTGGGCGGCGCCATTCCCGCCGGACACGGCGTCTGGCTGGCCGGCCACAGCGTGCCGGTGGACAAGGAGGGGCGCTTCGTCGCCGAAGAGATCCTGCCGGACGGCATGCATACCGTCGAGGTCGCCGTGCTGGACAAGGCCGGCAACGGCGAGCTGTTCCTGCGTGACCTGGCGCTGAACAAGAGCGACTGGTTCACCGTGGGAATCGCCGATCTGACCCTGTCCGCCAACAAGACCAGCGGCCCGGCCACGCTGCTTGCGCCGGAGCGCCCCCAGTACGGCAACACCCTGGACCTCCAGGGGCGTTTGGCCTTCTACACCAAAGGGAAGTTCGGCGAGGGGTGGGGACTCACCGCTAGCGCCGATACCCGGGAAGGTGCCTTGGACGAGATCTTCACCAACTTCCTGGACAAGTCCCCGGAGGCCCTGTTCCGCCGCATCGACCCGGACTACCACCTGCCGACCTACGGGGACGACAGCACCGTCACCGAGGATGCGCCGACCTCCGGGAAGTTCTATCTGCGCCTGCAGAAGGAGATGAACTACGGGCTCTGGGGCAATTTCAAGGTCGGCTACCTGGACAATACCCTGGCCCATGTGGACCGCGGCCTGTACGGCGCCAACCTGCACTACCAGACTAAGGGGGCGACAAGCTTCGGCGAGCAGCGCCTCCTGCTGGACGGCTTCGCCGCCACGCCGGGCACCGTCTCCGGGCGCGACGAATTCCGGGGCACCAGCGGCTCGCTCTACTTCCTGCGCCGCCAGGACCTCCTCGAGGGTTCCGAGCGGGTGCGCATCGAGATCCGCGACAAGGACTCCGGGCTGGTATTGAGCGTCAAGAACCTCACCCCGGTGCTCGATTACGACGTCGACTACCTGCAGGGGCGCCTGCTCCTGGCCAAACCGTTGCCGGCCACGGCGGACGACGGACTGGCGGTGCAGAGCGATGCGCTCAGCGGGCATCCGGTCTTCCTGGTGGTGCGCTACGAATTCAGCTCCGACCTGAAGGAGCTGGACAACCTGGCGACGGGCGGCCGGGCGCATTACTGGTTCAACGACTACCTGAAGCTCGGCCTGACCGCCAGCAGCCAGGAGGACGCGGCCGGCAAGAACAACCTGCACGGGGCCGATCTGACCCTGCGTAAATCCTCGGAGTCCTGGCTCAAGCTTGAAGCCGGCAGCAGCGAAGGCCCGGGGGTGCTCACCACGACCTCCCGCGACGGCGGCTACGACTTCGACTCTCCCGATGCCTTCACCGACCGGAAGGCTTTGGGTTACCGCGTCGATGCCAGTGTCGGCCTCAAGGACTTCTTCGAGAACTGGCGCGGCCGGGTCACCCTGTACCACCAGGATCTGGAAGCGGGCTATGCCGCGCCGGGGCTCACCACCGACAAGGATGTGACCCAGAGCGGCGGCACCGTGGCCTTCCCCGTCACCGAGCGTCTCGATGCGAGATTGAAGGGGGACAAGCTGGAGCAGCGTCAAGGGCTGTCGACCGCGGCGGGCGAGCTGGACCTGGACTACAAGTTGAACGAGCACTGGACCCTGGGGTCGGGGGTGCGTCACGACAACCGCGAGGACAATTCCCCGGTGGTGCCGGCAACCCAGGAAGAGGGGGAGCGCACCGACCTGGTAGCCCGGTTGAAGTACGACACCCTGGCGCGCTGGAGTGCCTACGGTTTCGCCCAGGAGTCGCTGCGCACCACCGGAAGCCGCGAGGACAACGGCCGCATCGGTGTCGGTGGCAGTTATCGCGTGACCGAGCGCTTCAACGTGAACGGTGAACTCTCCGAAGGCGACCAGGGGGCGAGCGGCCGGCTGGGAACGGAGTACCTCTACTCGGATCGGACCAACCTCTATCTGAACTACGCCCTGGAGAACGAGCGCAGCGACAACGGCGTGCGGGCCCGCAAGGGGAACCTGGCCTCCGGCTTCCGCACCCGCTTTTCCGACAGCGCCAGCGTCTTCCTGGAAGAGCGCTACACCCACGGCGACGTCCCCACCGGCCTGATGCACTCGACCGGCGTGACCCTCTCCCCTCTGGACCGCCTCAACCTGGGAGCCAATCTCGACTTCGGCACCCTGAAGGATTTCCAGACCGGCGCCACATTGAAGCGCAGGGCCGCGGGGGTGAGCGCAGGCTACGGCTTCGACAAATTGAAGATCGCCTCCGCCCTGGAATACCGGGTGGATGACAGCGAGCAGCCGGATGCCAGCAGCTCCAAGCGGACCTCCTGGCTCACGAAAAACAGCCTGAAGTACCAGTTGTCCCCGGACTGGCGCCTGATCGGCAAGCTCAATTACTCCCACAGCGAGAGCACCCTGGGGCAGGCCTATGACGGCGACTACACCGAGGCGGTCGTGGGCTACGCCTACCGCCCGGTGCGCTTCGACCGGCTGAACGCCCTGTTCAAGTACACCTACTTCTACAACGTCCCGGCGGCCGAGCAGACCACCGGCTTCGACGGCAGCGCGAGCAGCACGAGCAGCGCCGTGACGACTGCCAGCGTGATCCAGCGCAGCCACGTCTGGTCCGCCGATGTGATGTACGACCTGACCCCGCGCTGGAGCGTGGGAGGCAAGTACGCCTACCGCCAGGGGGAGGTGAGCCTGGACCGGCAGGACCCGGAGTTCTTCGAAAGCCGGGCCCACCTGTACGTGTTGCGTGCCGACTGGCACTTCCTGCACCGCTGGGATGCGCTGGTCGAGGGGCGACGGCTGGTTCTGCCGGATGCCGAGGAGGCGCGCAACGGCGCGTTGCTCGGGCTCTACCGGCACCTGGGTGACCATTTGAAAGTCGGCGTCGGCTACAACTTCAGCGACTTCTCCGACGACCTGACCGACCTGGGTTACCGGCACCAGGGGTTGTTCGTCAACATAGTCGGGACGATTTAGCTCCCCCTCCCTTGACGGGAGGGGGCAGGGGGGTGGGTGAAGCTGCCAAAACGGATGATGTGGCGCCTACCCCCACCCCCTAACCCCCTCCCGCAAGGGGAGGGGGGAGTGTCTGTCTCTGCAGTTGCTCCCCCTCCCTTGACGGGAGGGGGCAGGGGGGTGGGTGAAGCTGCCAGAACGGATGATGTGGCGCCTACCCCCACCCCCTAACCCCCTCCCGCAAGGGGAGGGGGGAGTG
>Ga0209212_1009185_pt1 | contig 10377 bp, 10 predicted proteins | sample RifGroC2_FD_183996 | JGI IMG/M metagenome (GOLD analysis project Ga0209212, IMG submission 183996) | Groundwater microbial communities from Rifle, Colorado, USA - Groundwater C2 (SPAdes) (version 2) | ecosystem: Environmental > Aquatic > Deep subsurface > Groundwater | place: Rifle, Colorado... | reverse complement strand
AGAGTATACCTACATTTATGGCGCTGTCTGTCCTGCGGACGGCGATTCTTTTTCGCTGATCTTGCCCAGTGCAAATACGGAAATGATGACTCTCTATTTGCGAGAGTTTTCTCTGTTCTACAAAGACTATAGAATTGTAATGGTTATGGATGGAGCCCCCTGGCACAAGGCCAAAGACCTTGAGACTTTCGAGAATATTCGAATCGTCTTTCAGCCCTCATATAGCCCTGAACTCAATCCTGCGGAACATCTATGGGAACATCTTCGTGAAAACTACCTACGAAACGGGTTCTGGCCTTCGATGGGAGAGTTGGAAAAGGTCTTAATGAAGGCTCTGATTGCAATATCATATAACAAAGAAATCATTCAATCGCTGGCAGGATTCCATTGGGCTATATTTTAGTGTTTGATGGCTAATTAGTATAACAACTGCCCTTGTATTCCACTTTTTATAATTCCGACCACCATTGACTTTGTGTGTAGCATAAAAGATTTATGGCTAATCAGGAAGAAATTACACAATATAATATCCTTCAATCCCTTGAAAACGGCGAGCAACCATCGCAGCGTCAGCTTTCCTCACAATTGGGCATCAACGTAGCCTCTATAAATTTTGCATTAAAAAAACTCACCAAGAGGGGTTTTGTGAAGATGCTCGGCGCCAACCCTCGTAGGATGCAATATATTTTGACGCCCAAGGGAATTGCAGAAAAAACGCAGATTGCCTATAAATTCTTTGACAGGAATTTTCATTTCTATAAGGCCGTTCGAAAAGATGTTGAAGATAAAATTGGTAGTATTCCATTTAATGACAAAAAACGTGTAGCCCTTTACGGTGTAACAGACCTGCTGGAGTTGGCATATCTTGTTATCCAGGATAAAGAACTGGAACTGGTAGCAATTGTTGATGATGAAACAAAGATAAGGATATTTGGTTATCATGTAATAGGAACCGAAGAAATAAATAATTATTCTCCCCATTTTCTTCTGTTAACAAAAGAATTGGATGCTGAGAAAGTAAAACAGATACCGGACTGCACTAAAATTGTTGATATCAGACTTTGATGAAGAAAAGTAAGATTTTACTATAGTTACTGTTTCTCGTTTTTATCCCATCGATTTGTTTCGAAAATAGGTGTTTTTACTTTCAACAACATGGTGTATTGATTACCATACTTTTACGACGACATCAGGTACCTGATAATCAATTCATATTCGGGAGTTAGTTTAATAATCATTAATATCTATGATTCCTTTTAATATACCTTTGGTAACTGGAAAAGAAACCATTTATATTCACCAAGCTATCCAAAGCAGAAAGTTTTGTGGAGATGGTTCGTTTACAAAAAAATGTAATGAATGGTTAGAGAATAATGCAAAAACAAAAAAAGCACTACTAACGACATCCTGTACTCACGCCCTTGAAATGGCTGCAATTTTAGCGGATATACAAGAAGGTGATGAAATAATTATGCCTTCTTTTACTTTTGTTACAACTGCTAATGCGTTTGTTTTAAGAGGAGCAAAAATTATATTTGTTGACGTTAGACCTGATACAATGAATATTGATGAGACAAAAATAGAAGAAGCAATTACAAATAAAACTAAAGCTATAGTTCCTGTTCACTATGCTGGCGTGAGTTGTGAGATGAATAGAATTATGGAATTGGCAAAAAAGTATAATTTGTTGGTTATTGAAGATGCGGCACAAGGGATGATGTCGAGTTACAAAGAAAAAGCATTAGGCAGTATAGGACATATGGGTTGTTATAGTTTTCACGAGACAAAAAATTATTCCTGTGGTGAAGGAGGGGCTATCCTTATCAATAATGAAAAATTTGTTGAGCGGGCAGAAATTATCAGGGAAAAAGGAACAAATAGGTTGAGGTTTTTAAAGGGTCAAGTAGATAAGTATACGTGGGTAGATATTGGTTCAAGTTATTTGCCAAGTGAATTGAATGCTGCTTTTTTATATGCACATTTGGAAATGGCAGAAGTTGTTAATAAAAAAAGGGTATGTCTTTGGGATAGGTATTACCAGAACTTGAAAGATTTAGAAGCAAAAGGTGTTTTGGGATTGCCTCAAATACCAAGTCATTGTAACCATAGTGCGCATATGTTTTATATAAAATTAAAAGATATCGAAGAACGGCAAAATGTGATTAAATTTTTAAAGGACAATGGTATTCAAACAGTATTTCATTATATTCCATTACATTCATCACTAGCAGGCAAAAGGTTTGGTAGATTTATGGGAGAAGACAAATATACAACAATTGAAAGTGAGAGGCTTTTAAGATTACCATTGTATTATGACCTAACATTAGAAGAAGTTGACTACATAACAAAACATATCGAAAAATTCTTTTCATGACTAAAATAGCTACTCCTATATCTCATCTATTTGAAAACGAAGATCATGCTAAAAGGATAATTAATTACTCAAATTGCCTGGAGTGCAGAGATGGCAGTATAAATTCAACAATTGTAAATCAAGAGGTTTTCCATTCTGAACTTCAACCAATTCATGAATTTACAAAGACAAATTTTAATTATCTTAAATACATAAGAAGTGTTAAGCATGATTTAAAATTAATAACTTTCCACGTTGCCTCTTGCTGTGATAAACCATACCTTGATAATAAAATGTTCAAAATAGGCGGCAAAGAATATTCAGAAAAGGAAATGCTTGAAAATGCAAAACAGAATTTTTCCATAATTAAAGAGATTTTTGGGAAAGAGGTAAAAATAGCAATAGAAAACAATAACTATTATCCTACAAATGCATATAAATATGTAACCGAACCTGAATTCATTTCACAAATAGTTCGTGAAAATAATATAAACTTTCTGATGGATATAGCGCATGTAAAAATAAGTTCGCACAATAAAAAAATTGACTATGAAAAATATAAAGACATGTTACCTCTTGACAGAACTATTCAGCTTCACATGTGTTCATGTGAATTTAATTCAGATCATTTAGCATACGATGCACACAATTATCCCACAGAAGAAGAATTTCTTGAGGTCAAACATTTATTAAATAAACTTGATATACAGTATTTGACCATTGAATACTATAAGGATACAGAATGTTTAATTCAATCATTGAAAAGGGCTCAGGAGTTAGTATGAACTACCTGGAAGATATATTTAATCTGAAAGAGAAAGTGGTAGTCATTACAGGTGCAATTGGTCAGATTGGTAGACAAATCTGCAAGGCATACCGCGCAACAGGTTCAAAGGTTATTGGTGTAGATATAAAAGCTCTCGGGGTTCCATTGGAAGGCGTTGATTTTTTTACAGCAGACATCACGAAGAAAAGTGAAGTTGTAAGCAGTTTTGGGCACATTATCAAAAAATACCGTTCCATTGACATTTTAATTAATAATGCTGGTGTCAGTGTTTTCGAACCATTTGAAGAAAGAACAGAAGAAAACATAGACTATGTCATGGATGTGAATTTAAAGGGCACCTTTCTTTGTATTCAGGCATATGTTGATCTTTTTGATGAATACCATTTGAAAAAGGGAGCAATTATCAATATCGCTTCTTTCTATGGTGTTATAAGTCCTGATTTCAGAATCTATACAGATTGCAACAGAAAAAATTCTGAGATTTATGGGGCAACAAAAGCAGGCGTCATTCAGATGACAAAATACTTCGGAGTCTATCTCGCGGATAGAAATATACGAGTAAATGCGGTATCGCCGGGCGGTATTTACAATCCAGACAATCCGCAGGGGGAAGATTTTATAAAGAATTATTCATTCAGGTGCCCTATGAAAAGAATGGGTAATGATAAAGAAGTCCTGGGGGCTATCATGTATCTTTCAAGCGATGCCTCAAGTTATACTACGGGGCAAAATATTATAATTGACGGAGGTATGAGCTGCTGGTAAAGCACAATAAATAAAGGTATGGGTTTTGTGATGAGGAACTTAAAAGAATACGGTTTTTTGACTGATAATAAAGTATACGTTATAGCCGAAATAGGGTTAAATCACTGGGGAAATATAGACACGGCTAAAACATTGATAGATTCCGCTGCCAAAACGGGCGTGGATGCTGTAAAGTTTCAAACATATCTTACGGAAAAAAGAGTACCGACGAATTCACCTATTTTCGACATTCTCAAAAAGTGTGAATTGCCATTTAAAGCATTTAAAGAATTAAAGGATTATGCTGAGAAATACAAGGTCGAATTTTTCTCAACTCCATTTGATGAAGAAAGTATTGATTTTCTTGAAAGTATAGATTGTGCTCTTTATAAAATTGCTTCATTTGATGTAGTAAACCACAAGCTATTGTCTAAAATTGCAGATACAAAAAAGACTATCATAATGTCGGTAGGAATGGCTAATTTATCTGAAATTGAAGAGGCTTTTAAAATTTTGAATAATAAAACAAAAAACCTTGCAATTTTGCACTGCATCTCAGCCTACCCTGCAAAAGAAGAAGATGTGAACCTATCGGCTATTTACACTCTGAAAGACAAGTTTGATTGCATAATCGGTCAATCAGACCATACAAACGGTATAATTGTGCCGGTGTATGCCGTAGCGGCAGGGGCTCAAGTCATAGAGAAACATTATAAAATAGACGAAAACATGAATTGTGTAGATGCGCCTGTGTCAATTTCAGAAGATCAGATGAAAGAATTAGTTCTGAAGATTAGAAAACTGGAGAAGATTCTGGGTGATGGTGAATTGGGTATAAGAGAGGCTGAAGTTGAATGCAAGATCTTCAGGAGAAATAATAAAATACAGTGAATAAGCTTTTTGTATTTCAGGATAATATAGATAACGATTACCGCAAAGAATTAGAGTATGCTTATGAGATATGTAAAAATAGTTCCCATAAGGTTGAAATGGGGAATCTTACCGTTGATTATCTGGTTGATAATTTAATAGAAGTGGTTATTTCAAACGGATTACCAAAAGATTGGCTTTACATTCTAAAAGGGTTGAATATTGTTACAGTGACTTTGGATAAAATAGAAAAATATCTCAACTTAGTTGATATAATTATAGATTTTAAAAGTCAGGATAGCAACAAATATTTCACTGGAGAGATGTACTCAGTATGTAAAAATAAAGATTTAGCATTTGATGAAATAGTAAATCTGATTACAAAACTTGATTGGGACACAAATTTTTGGGGATTTCCTGTTGCATATTTAAGTTCAAAATATTTAACAGATAATATCTTGTTGAGAATCGAAAAGGTCATAAAAAGAGATAAGATAAGACTTATAGAATATTTATGTAATTGTCATGATAGTAGAAGTGTAAAGATTGCCGAAAAGAATGAGTTCCATTTTACAGACATTCGGTTATCGTTTGAGAAACCTTTGAATGAAAAATATGATTTTAAACTGCCCGATAATATTACATTTGATAGAGCAAAAAACAGCGATATGCAAGAACTAAGAGAATTTAGCAAAGATTTATATAAGGACAGCAGATATTTTTTTGATGATAATTTTGACAGAGATAGAGTATCTGAATTTTATCAAACCTGGATAGAAAGAGCGGTTTTAGGGCAGTTTGATGATGCGTGTTATTGTTTATACGAAAATGGTACTCCTTTCGGTTTTTGCACAATAAAATATAATGTTTTAAATACTGCCAGTATAGGACTATTTGGTTTGTCAAAAAAGTATCAAGGTAAAGGGCTGGCTAAAACACTTTTATATTTAATATTTAATATGTTACGTGAGAAGGATGTTCATGCTGTATTTGTAGTTACACAAGGAAGAAATTATGCAGCACAGAAGCTTTATCAGAGCGTAGGGTTCAGCACTAAAGCGACTGAACTGTGGTACCACAAATGGCTGTGAAAGGGTATGAAGGGAGATTAGATATGAATTCAGGTTTGGAATTATGGCAACGGGCAAAGAAATCCATTCCCGGTGGCAATGGTCTTTTGTCAAAAAGACCGGAAAGATATGCGCCAGATATTTGGCCTACCTATTTCAGTAGGGCAAAGGGTGTTGTAATTTATGACCTTGATGGGAGGAGATTCATTGATATGGCCCAGATGGGTATAGGTACCGCTATTCTTGGTTACGGTGATGATGACGTAAATAATGCGGTGAAAGAGGCTATAGATAATGGTGTTAATACTACCCTGAATACACAAGAAGAGGTTTATTTAGCTGAGAAGTTATTAGAATTGAATCCTTTTGCCGGAGGCGTTAAGTTTGCAAGGTGTGGGGGAGAATCAATGGCAATGGCAGTCAGAATTGCACGTGCCTATAGTGGCAGGGATAAAATTGCTTTTAGTGGATATCACGGCTGGACTGATTGGTACCTGGCTGCAAATCTGAATGGAGAAAGCAAGTTAAGTGATCATTTATTGCCAGGACTTAAGCCCAAAGGTGTTCCTTGTGGGTTAAAAAACACTGTTTTCCCGTTTAAGTACAATAATGTTGGAGAACTTAATGAAATTGTGAAGAGAGAGGACATTGGTGTTATTGCTATTGAGGGAGCAAGATATGATTTTCCCACAAAAGAGTTTTTGGATAACATTCAGAGAATCGCAAAAGAAAAAAAGGCTGTAATAATTGTTGATGAAATAACTTCAGGCTGGAGGATGACAGATGGAGGTATTTATAAGTTAACAGGATTTAAACCTGATATTGTAGTTTATGGTAAGTCAATGGGTAATGGTTTTGCAATATCTGCAATTATAGGTAAAAAAGAAGTTATGAATGAAGCCCAGGAAACTTTTATTAGCAGTACTTTCTGGACAGAGAGGGTTGGATTCGTAGCAGCTTTAAAAACAATAGAGAAATTAACGAAAAATAAAGTATGGGAACATTTAAATAAAATTGGTGAAATTATAGGAAAAGGCTGGGAACGTTTAGCAGGTAAATATGGTCTAAAACTTCACGTTACTGATTTTAAACCACTAATAACTTTTAAATTTGAGTACGATGATAAAAATTCCGCATTGTATACACTATTTACGCAGGAAATGCTGAAGAAAGGGTATCTCGCAGCAAATAGTGTTTATGTTACTTACGCTCATAATGAAGATATTGTAAAAGAATACTTAAAAAATGTTGATGAAGTTTTTAAGCTGCTTGCGGACGCAATCAAGCATGATAATATTAAAGAAAAGCTAGAAACTTCCATAAGAGACGAAGGGTTTAAAAGGCTTAACTGAGGAATAATTATAATGATAGTGGGTGTAATACAGGCAAGGATGGGGTCGGCGAGGTTGCCGGGTAAAATTTTGAAAAAGGTAAATGGTGCTGCTCTTTTGGGTTACCAGGTTGAAAGGGTACGTAAGTCCAGATTACTTGATAAAATTATTGTAGCAACAAGTGTTCTGGTTAAGGATGATGTTGTAGAGAAATTCTGTAAAACAAACAATATTGAATATTTTAGAGGTTCTGAAAATGATGTGCTTTCCAGATATTATGAATGTGCCCAAAAATATAATGCAGATATAGTTGTAAGGTTAACGGCTGATTGTCCATTGTCCGACCCTAAAATAATAGATGATACGATAAAATTTTACATGGATACTAAGGTGGATTATGCCGCAAACACAGTTCCACCGGAAACCAGTAAATATCCAGATGGTTTTGATGTGGAAGTATTTAGTATGAAGGCATTAAAAAAGGCATATGAAAAAGCTAATGATTCTCACGATAGAGAACACGTTACTTTTTATTTCTGGAAATATAATAATGATTTTAAAATTGCACAACTCTACAACAGCAAAAACTGTTCAAAATACCGTCTGACAGTTGACTACCCAGAAGATTTTGAAGTCGTTGAGTTTGTCATTAAAGAGCTTAAGAAAAGAAATAGCTTCGGTCATTTGAATGAGATTATTGAAATTATAGACGCAAATCCAGATATAAAAGCTAAAAATTCCAAATACTACTCTGGGATTGGCTGGAAGAATTAGTAAAATCTTTATAATTTGCTTTGGTGCCAGGATTTGACATGGGAGACGACAGAGAAAACTTAACAAAAGGTAATGCCTCTGCATCTGCAGAGGGGAATTTGAACACGAATTTGGAGACTGGATTAGAAAGATGTGTCAGATGTACTTTGCCTATAACTTGGGAAACGATTTATTTTGATGATGATGGTGTATGTAACATATGCAAAAATTGGAATACCAAGCAAAATGTTATAAATTGGGAAGAAAGAGAAAAACAGCTTTTAGATATATTTAATGAAGTAAAAAACAGGAAGAATTCTTACGACTGCATAGTTCCTTTTAGCGGTGGGAAGGACAGCACTTTTACTCTCTGGGCGATCGTAAGAAAGTATGGGCTTAAGCCTTTGGTTGTTTCTTTTGATCACGGATTTTATAGACCAAAAACTGTCGAAAACAGAACGAGAACATTCAGAAAATTAGGAGTTGATGTTATAACTTTTACTCCTAATTGGCAAGTTGTAAAGAAATTAATGTTAGAGGCCCTTATAAGAAAAGGGGATTTTTGCTGGCATTGCCATGCCGGTGTTTTTGCATACCCCATGCAAATTGCCGTAAAATTTGAGATCCCCCTCCTTATTTGGGGCGAAGGAGGCGGGGAGTATGAGGCATATTTTAAGTACGAAGATATTGAAGAAACAGATGAATGGAAATTTAACCGAAGAATTATTATGGGGATGCGAGCTGAGGATATGGCAGGTTTTATGGGAGTCGAACTAAGGGAACTCCAAACATTTATTTATCCTGCAAAAGAAGAGTTGGAGCGGGTGGGAATTAAAAGTATTCCATTAGGGAATTTCATTCCTTGGGATGTAAAGAAACATGTTGAAATAATTAAAAAAGAACTTGGTTGGATGGAAGATGAAATAGAAAGTGGATTTCCTGGGCAAACATACGAAAAAATTGAGTGTATGTTTACAGGGGTCAGAGATTACATAAAATACCTTAAAAGGGGATTTGCAAGGATAACACATCTTACAACGCTGGATATAAAGCACGGCAGGATGGGTCGAGAAGAAGCCATGGAGCTAATAAAAAAGTATGAAGGAAGAAAACCTAAAAGTCTGGGAGTATTATTGGAGTACCTTAATATAAATGAAGAAGAATTTAACGAGATAGTGCTAAAGCATCTTATTCCACCCGCTAAAGCAATTGATCCTAAAATGCTTCCTGAAGGGGAAAAACTATGGGATCAGAATTTATGGTTTAGAGAAAATAAATAAAATATGAAGATAGGTATTGTAAATTATAGTATAGGAAATGTTGGGTCTGTATATAGTGCATTTAAGTTTTATAAGTATGATACTCTTTTAATTGATAAACCCGGGGCATTAGCGGATGTAAATATTATAGTATTAGCAGGAGTGGGCAATTTCACCACTGCAATATCAAGACTAAAAGCACTTAACCTTTGGGATGCAATTAACGAGGAAGTGCTAAATAAGAAAAAACCAGTTCTTGGTATATGTTTGGGAATGCAGCTTTTTGCAGATATAAGTTATGAGAATGGTGAGAATAAAGGGTTTGGTTGGATCAAGGGAAAAGTTGTGAGAATGGATTGCGAGTCTCTGCGGATTCCTCATATCGGATGGGATGAAGTTAAGCCCTCAGATGATAAACTATTTAAAGGTATGAGGTACAACAGTTTTTACTTTATGCATAGTTATCATTTTGTACTTGAAGATGCTGATGCCATTATAGCAACAACAAATTATGGCGATTTAAAGATATGTTCTGCTGTGAAGAAAGATAATATAGTCGGTGTGCAGTTTCATCCAGAGAAAAGCCAGGGAGACGGTTTAAGGTTTTTAAAGAATACTGTAGAGGCGATGCTTTGATATCTAGAAGAATTATTCCTTTGTTTTTATTAAGAGGAAATAGATTAGTAAAAGGTACGAATTTTAAAGATTTTGTAGATGTGGGTGACCCCATATCTCAGGCTATGATTTACGATGCGCAGGGAGCCGATGAGATAATTGTTGTAGATGTAGAAGCCTCAGCGAAAGGAAAGATAATAAATACTAAAATAATAAACGGTATGATTAACAAATGCAGGTTACCAATAGGTGTTGGAGGAGGTATTAAAAACATAGAAGATGCGAAGGAGTGTTTTAATGCAGGGGCTGATAAAATAGTAATTAATACCCATGCAGTTCTTAGACCTAATTTAATTAAAGAATTAGCTGATGAATTTGGTTCTCAGTCGGTAGTTGTCTCTGTCGATATTAAAAAAAATAAAAAAGGGAATTATGAGATTTACGTATTCTCCGGAAAGCAAAAAGTAGATAATGATATTTATTCATATATAGCGAAGGTTATAAAATGTGGAGCAGGAGAAATATTAATAACTTCAATAGATAAAGAAGGTACTTTGTTGGGATTTGATTATGAATTGTATGCTAAGTTAAGAGA
>Ga0209212_1009183_pt1 | contig 10378 bp, 8 predicted proteins | sample RifGroC2_FD_183996 | JGI IMG/M metagenome (GOLD analysis project Ga0209212, IMG submission 183996) | Groundwater microbial communities from Rifle, Colorado, USA - Groundwater C2 (SPAdes) (version 2) | ecosystem: Environmental > Aquatic > Deep subsurface > Groundwater | place: Rifle, Colorado... | reverse complement strand
CACCTTCCAGTCGAGTCGCACCGCTCCTTCCCTAGCCCCTAGCCCCCAGTCCCTAGCCCCCGCTTCTCATCCTTTCTGTATTGACAAGTTCACGCCCTCTTTGTTACCTTACCCCCTTGTTGCGTGCCGTAACTAGCAGCGCGGATGCGAGTCAAGCGCTCCTCGGGATGCGGCTTTCCAGCGTAGACCGCGATCGACCCGTCACAAATATCCCCGCCCATCATGCATGCACGAGGCAATGAGGCAGACAGCCCTGCCATATAATAGCGAAACCAAAGAGAGGACTTTTCATGCAGACCAGTGTCGAATCGCTTAACAGCATCAAGAAGAAGATCAGCTTCGAGATCCCGGCCGACAAGGTGCAGGCCGAGGTCGACAAGGCTTATGCAGAGATAAGAAAGCACGCCGCCGTCAAGGGTTTCCGCAAGGGGAAGGTCCCCATGGGGCTGATCGAGAAGCAGTACGGCGCCAAGATGGCCGAGGACGTGGTGAAGAACCTGGTGAGCGACACCTACTTCAAGGCGGTCAGCGAGCAGGGGCTGAACCCCGTCTCCTATCCCAGCATCGAAAGCGACCAGCTGGTGCCGGGCCAGCCCTTCAAGTACTCGGCGACCGTCGAGGTCTTCCCCGAGGTGGCCTCTGTGGAGTGCCAGGGTCTGGAAGTGATCAAGGAAGAGTTCGCCCAGGACGATGCGGCCCTGGCCGCGCGCCTGCGCGAGATGCAGGAGGGGATGGCGCAGCTGGTGCCGGCAGCCGAGGGTCATAGCGCCGCCATGGGCGATTTCGTGGTGATCGATTTCACCGGCACCCTGGACGGCGTCCCGTTCGCAGGCGGCGCGGCAGAGGACCACCAGCTCGAACTGGGTGGCGGCCGCTTCATCCCGGGCTTCGAGGACCAACTGGTCGGTCTCACCGCAGGCGCCAGCGCCACGGTAAAGGTGACCTTCCCGGAGCAGTACAGCAGCGACGAACTGGCCGGCAAGCCGGCCGAATTCGCGGTGACCGTCAAGGATATCAAGGTCAAGGAGCTTCCCGAACTGAACGACGAGTTCGCCAAGCAGTTCGGCGAGGAGTTCGAGACCCTCGAGGATCTCAAAAAGAAGCTGGCCGAGCTGCAAAAGGCCCAGGAGGAGCGCCGCATCGACGGCGAGCTGCGCGAGCGCCTGATCAAGGCCCTGATCGCCAAGAACGATCTGGAGGTTCCGGAGGTTCTGGTGGACCGTCAGGTCACCATGATGCTGGAAAATTCCAAGCAGAGGCTGGCCCAGCAGAGACTCACTTTAGAAATGATGGGACTTACCGATGAGGCCTACAAAGCCCAGTTCCGCGAAGTGGCCCGCGAGCAGGTCAAAGGTTCGGTGCTTCTGGACGCCATCGCCGAGAAGGAGTCCATCGAGGTGACCGGCGAGGACATCGCCAAGGAAGTGGCCGAGATCGCCGCCGCCACCAGGCAGGACCTGGAGAAGGTGGCCAACATGTACCGCACCAACGAGCGGGCCAAGGAAAGCCTGGAGGCCAAGCTCAGGGAGGACAAGGCAGTGCAGTTCGTCCTGGAGCGCGCCCAGGTGAAGGTTGTCCCCAAGGCAGAAATCAAAAACGACTAGGAGCTTTCCATGCTGGTACCGATAGTAGTGGAGCAGACCGGACGGGGCGAGAGGTCTTACGACATCTATTCGCGCCTTCTGAAGGACAGGATCATCTTCCTGGGCGGGGGGATCGACGACAGCGTCGCCAACCTGGTGATCGCCCAGCTCCTCTTCCTGGAGGCCGAGGATCCTGACAAGGACATCCACCTCTACATCAACTCCCCGGGCGGTGTGGTCACCGCGGGCATGGCGATCTACGACACCATGCGCTACATCAAGGCGCCGGTCTCCACCATCTGCATCGGTCAGGCCGCCTCGATGGGGGCCTTCCTGCTCTCCGGCGGCGAGAAGGGGAAGCGTTTAGCCCTTACCAACTCCAGGATCATGATCCACCAGCCCATCGGCGGATTCCAGGGTCAGGCGACGGACATCCATATCCACGCCAAGGAGATCCTCAGGATGAAGCAGCAGTTGAACGAGCTGCTGGCCGAGCACACCGGCCAGAGCGTCGCCAAGGTGGAAAACGACACCGAGCGCGACTACTTTATGTCGGGCGAAGAGGCCAAGAGCTATGGTATCATAGACGCCATAGTGGCAAGAACCATGGTTACAGGAGGTGCCAAGTGAGCAGAAGAGACGACCGTTCGGACACCCTGATCTGTTCCTTTTGCGGGAAGAGCCAGGAAGAGGTGAAAAAACTGATTGCGGGACCTACGGTCTACATCTGCGACGAGTGCATCGAACTTTGCAACGACATCATCGCGGAGGAGTCCAAGCTGGAGGACGCGGCCGGCCCCGACGTGCGCAAGCTTCCCAAGCCCCAGGAGATCAAGGAGGTTTTGGACGAGTACGTGATCGGGCAGAGCAGGGCCAAGAAGGTGCTTGCGGTGGCGGTCTACAACCACTACAAGCGGGTCGAGGCCATGACCAAGCCGGGCGACGTGGAGATGCAGAAGTCCAACATCCTGCTCCTGGGTCCCACCGGCAGCGGTAAGACGCTCCTGGCCCAGACCCTGGCCCGCATCCTCAAGGTCCCCTTCGCCATGGCCGACGCCACCAACCTCACCGAGGCGGGTTACGTGGGCGAGGACGTGGAAAACATCATCCTGACCCTCCTGCAGGCCGCCGACTACGACGTGGAGAAGGCGCAGAAGGGGATCATCTACATCGACGAGATCGACAAGATCGCCCGCAAGTCCGACTCCCCCTCCATCACCCGCGACGTCTCGGGCGAGGGGGTGCAGCAGGCGCTTCTCAAGATCATCGAGGGCACCATAGCGAGCGTCCCCCCCAAAGGGGGGCGCAAGCACCCGCAGCAGGAGTTCTTGAAGGTGGACACCACCAACATCCTCTTCATCTGCGGCGGCGCCTTCCCGGGGCTGGATAACATCATCCAGCAGCGCATTGGCATCAAGACCCTGGGCTTCGGCGCCGACGTCAAGAAGAAGGTGGAGAAGAAGGCGGGCGAGCTCCTGGCCGGGGTGACCCCGGAGGACCTCCTGAAGTTCGGCTTCATCCCCGAGTTTGTCGGGCGTCTCCCCATGCTGGCCTCCCTCTCCGAGCTGGACGAGGAGGCGATGGTGCAGATCCTCAAGGAGCCCAAGAACGCTCTGATCAAGCAGTACCAGAAGCTCTTCGAGATGGAGCACGTCAAGCTCAAGTTCACCGACGGCTCGCTGGTCGCCATCGCCCGCGAGGCGCTGAAGCGCAAGACCGGCGCCCGCGGCCTGCGTTCCATCCTGGAGAACGCCATGCTGGACATCATGTACGAGGTCCCCTCGCAGAGCATGGTCAAGGAGGTCGTGATCAGCGAAGAGGTGATCTACTCCAAGGAAAAACCGATCGTCGTGTACGAGAGCGTGGCGGAAAGCGCCTAACACAAGGACAACATGACCGAAGAATCGAGCAGCAAGAAGCCGGGCGCAAGACGTAAAAAGAGAGGGAATCCGGAAAGGTTCCCTCTCTTTCCATTACGGGACATCGTGATCTTTCCGCACATGGTGATCCCGCTTTTCGTGGGTCGGGAGAAGTCGGTCCTGGCGCTGGAAGCGGCCATGGCGGAAAACGACAAGCTGATCCTGCTCGCCACCCAGAAAAACGCCAAGACCGAGGACCCCGGCCAGGACGACATCTATACCGTGGGGACGGTGTGCCAGATCATCCAGCTCCTGAAGCTTCCCGACGGCACGGTCAAGGTGCTGGTGGAGGGGAAAAGGCGCGGCACCATCGTGGGCTTCAGCCCCAACGCCGACTACTTCGAGGTCGACGTCGAGGGGGTGAGCGAGGCCGGTGTCAAGGGGAGCGAGGTCGAGGCCCTGAAGCGCGGCGTGATCGCGAGCTTCGAGAGCTACCTTGGGCTGAACAGCTCGGTCCCGGCCGAGGTGCTGCAGACGGTGACCGGCATGTCCGATCCCTCCCGCCTGGCCGACACCGTGGCCCCGCACCTGAACCTGAAGATCGCCCAGAAGCAGGAGCTTTTGGCCACGGTCGACCCGGCCCAGCGCATGGAGCGGCTGCTCGCCCTGATGGGGGCCGAGATCGAGATCCTGGAGATCGAGAAGAAGATCCACGCCCGGGTCAAGAAGCAGATGGAGAAGACCCAGAAGGATTACTACCTGAACGAGCAGATCAGGGCGATCCAGAAGGAACTGGGGGGCAAGGACGAGTTCAAGCAGGAGCTTAGGAGCCTGGAGGCCAAGGTCGAGAAGGTCAAGCTCTCGCCCGAGGCCAAGGAGAAGGCGCTCTCCGAGATCAAGAAGCTGAAGCTCATGTCCCCCATGTCGGCCGAGGCCACCGTGGTGCGCAACTACGTGGACTGGCTCCTGTCGCTTCCCTGGGGGGTGTACAGCGAGGAGAAGGGCGACATCGCCGGGGCCAGGAGTTGCCTGGACGGCGATCACTACGGCCTGGAGAAAGTGAAGCAGAGGATCCTGGAGTTCCTGGCGGTGAACGCGCTGGTGCCCGGGATGAAGGGCCCCATCCTCTGCCTGGTGGGCCCTCCCGGGGTGGGCAAGACCTCGCTGGCCCGCTCCATCGCCAAGGCGACCGGGCGCAGCTTCATCAAGATGTCCTTGGGCGGGGTGCGCGACGAGGCCGAGATCAGGGGGCACCGGCGCACCTACGTGGGGGCCATGCCGGGGAAGATCATCCAGTCCCTGAAGAAGTGCGGCTCCTCCAACCCGGTCTTCCTCCTGGACGAGATCGACAAGATGACCTCCGATTTCCGGGGCGATCCGGCCTCGGCGCTTTTGGAGGTGCTCGACCCGGAGCAGAACTTCTCTTTCAACGACCATTTCCTGGACCTGGACTACGACCTCTCCAAGGTGATGTTCATCACCACGGCCAACTCGAGCCACGCCATCACCAGGCCGCTTCTGGACCGCATGGAGCTGGTGCGCCTGGAAGGGTACACCGAGCACGAGAAGCTCGCCATCGCGCGCGAGTACCTGGTCCCCAAGCAGGCCGGCGCCAACGGCCTGGCGGGCAAGGGGGTGACCCTCTCCGACGCGGCGCTTCTGGAGATCATCCGGCGCTACACCAAGGAGGCCGGGGTGCGCAACCTGGAGCGCGAGGTCGGCTCGGTCTGCCGCAAGATCGCCTTCGCCCTGGTCGAGGGGGGGAGGCTGCGCCGCACGGTGCAGCCCAAGCTGATCGAGGGGTACCTGGGGCCCCCGAGGTACAAGCACGGCATGGCGGGGAGCGAGGACGCCGTCGGCCTGGTCACCGGACTGGCCTGGACCGAGGTGGGGGGCGAGCTTCTGAACATCGAGGTGGTGTCGCTGCCGGGCAAGGGGAAGCTCACCGTGACCGGCAAGCTGGGCGAGGTGATGCAGGAGTCTGCGCAGGCGGCCATGACCTACGTGCGCTCCCGCGGCGAGCTTCTGGGCTTCGCCAAGGATTTCTACCAGCACCTGGACATCCACATCCACGTCCCCGAGGGGGCCATCCCCAAGGACGGTCCCTCGGCCGGCATCACCATGGCCTGCGCGCTCACCTCTGCGCTCACCAGGCGCCCCGTGCGCCGCGACATCGCCATGACCGGGGAGATCACCCTGCGCGGCGCCGTGCTGCCCATTGGCGGCCTAAAGGAGAAGCTCCTGGCTGCGGGGCGCGGCGGCATACGCACCGTGCTGATCCCCAAGGAAAACGAGAAGGATCTCGCCGAGGTACCCAAGGAGATCACCGCCGGGCTCACCATCCACCCCGTGTCCCACATGGACGAGGTGCTGGGGCACGCGCTCCTTGGGGGGGCGGCCATCCCGGCCGCGCTGTTCGGCGAGACGCCGCAGCCGGCAGCCGAGAATTTTGTCACACCCCACTAGAAAAAAGGGGTTGACAGTTCCGACGAGGCTCTGTTATAAGGTTGCTTCACTTTGCGATGCAGTCCCCCAGGAGGGTTCAAGATGAACAAGGCAGAACTGGTAAGCGCCATTGCCGAAGAGGCACAGTTGACCAAGGTTGATGCTGAGAAGTCCCTGAAAGGGATTGTGGATGCGCTCACCGATTGCCTGACCGCCGGCGACAAGGTCACCCTGGTAGGCTTCGGGACCTTCAGCGTTTCCGAGCGTGCTGCCCGCACCGGTAAGAATCCCCAGACCGGCAAGGCCATCGAGATCGCGGCCTCCGTTGCCCCGAAGTTCAAGCCGGGCAACACCCTGAAGGCCCTGATCAACGCTTAGCAAAAGAAGAAAGTCCGCTGACGCGGATTCGGTAGCACATGCGGGGTTGTAGCTCAGTCGGTTAGAGTGCCAGCCTGTCACGCTGGAAGTCGCGGGTTCGAGCCCCGTCAACCCCGCCATTTAATTACTAGATACATGGGTGAATAGCTCAGCTGGGAGAGCGCCAGCCTTACAAGCTGGATGTCGGGGGTTCGATCCCCTCTTCACCCACCATCGGTATGTGCAGCCGGGCCACGATCAAGAATTTGCAGTACAGGGCCGCCCGAGCCCCAAGCGGGGCAGGCCGGTAGCAACAAGTTGGGGGTTGTAGCTCAGTCGGTTAGAGTGCCAGCCTGTCACGCTGGAAGTCGCGGGTTCGAGCCCCGTCAACCCCGCCATCAATAGGAAAGGCCGCTTATCAAAGCGGCCTTTCCTTTTTTCTTGTAGGGCGAGGGTGTCTCTAGCCATCCTCTTCCTGAAAAGGAAGGGGGAGGTTGTAATCCCCTTTCCCTTTAACTTGACTTGTCCAAGCCAAATCGTTTATCCTCCAGCAAGCCGCTCTGGGCCTGGCTTTTCGGGCATGTCGGGGCGGTTTCCCACTGACTCTTTACGCTATGCCGAAAGTGAGTACCTCTTGGACCCCTTGAAACCGATCGTCGTCATCCCGACCTACAATGAGGGGAGCAACCTGGAAAGGCTGGCCCGGCAGGTCCTCGCCGTGCACCCCAATCTGCAACTGCTGGTGGTGGACGACAACTCGCCGGACGGCACCGGACAGCTCGCCGACCGGCTCGCCGCGGAAACGGGAAGGGTGAGTGTCCTGCACCGCGCCGGCAAGCTCGGCCTGGGCTCGGCCTACCGCGAGGGGTTCGCCAAGGCGCTCGCCCTGGGGGCGGACCTGGTGGTGCAGATGGACGCCGACTTCTCGCACGACCCCTCGATCCTGCCGCTCTTCTTCGAGAAGATGGACGAGTGCGACCTGGTAATTGGCTCGCGCTACTTAAACGGCGTCAGCGTGGTGAACTGGCCCTTGCGCCGCCTCATGCTGAGCTACTTCGCCTCGGTCTACACCCGGGTCATCACCGGGCTTACCATCTCGGACTGCACCTCGGGCTTCAAGTGCTTCCGCGCCGCAACCCTGAAGGCTCTCGACCTCTCCAAGATCCGCTCGGACGGCTACTCGTTCCAGATCGAGATGAACTACCGCTGCGTCGAGAAGGGGTTTAGGCTGGCCGAGGTCCCCATCATCTTCATCGACCGGCACGCGGGGACCTCTAAGATGTCCAAGCGCATCGTGCGCGAGGCGGTGCTCATGGTCTGGAAACTGAAACTGGGCTCGCTGGCCCGGGCTCTCGTGCCCAAGGGGAGGGGATGATGTCGACCTTCTGGACCCTGACCTGCCTGGCCGGCGTCTGGGGCTTCGTGCTCTGCACCATCGGCCTGATCCTGACCGGCTTCCCGGCCAGGAACGTCTTCGACGCCAAGCGCGCCCTGAAATGGGGTGCGGCGCTGGTAATCTGCTTCGTGGCCTGGGTCCTCGGCATGGCCAACGCCTAAGCCTTGATCAAGCCCGCACTACCCCATCCCCACCCCAACCCTCCCCTTGAAGGGGAGGGGGTATGGCCTCCCCTGCCTTGAGTCGTCGCCAGCTGCGCCATTTCTCTCATTGGTTTCGGCTAACCGTAAGCACCGGAGCCTCACTCCTGTATACCAGACAAGGCATGCCGCAAGTGCCCGTCGACATGGGATAATAGCTTTTTACATCACCCCGCGCCTCGCGATTCTCGCCGAACTATCTTTCCTGATTTACTATTTTCATTCTCTCTCATTTGTGTTATTGATAATGGCTTATGTCCATCTATACCTGCAAGATAGGATCGGCCGACGGCAAGATCGTGGTGCGCGAGTTCGACGCGGTCAATTCCGACATGCTCAAGCAGAGCCTGGAGGAGCAGGGCTACGTGGTCTTCGAGCTGCGCAAGAAGCCTTTGCAGTTTCTGCTGGACACCGGCATCGGACGCAAGAAGATCGGCGCCAAGGAGCTGCTCCTGTTCAACCAGGAGCTGCTGGTGCTCCTCAAGGCCGGGCTTCCCATCACCCAGGCCCTGGACACCATCATCGAGTCCGGCACCGGGAAGCTGAACGAGATACTTTCCGCGATCCGCGAGGACGTCAAGGGTGGGATGGCCTTTTCCACCGCCTTCGAAAAGTACCCCCGGGTCTTTCCGCACCTGTACATCGCCTCGATCCAGGCCGGCGAGCGAACCGGCGACCTGCCCCAGACCATCCGGCGCTACATCGCCTTTCTCAAGCGGACCGAGGGGTTCAAGGGGAAGATCATCGCCGCCCTGTTCTACCCGGCCATCCTGGTGGGGGTCGCGGCCATCGCCATCACCGTGCTTTTGATCTACGTGGTGCCGACCTTCAGCCAGATCTACGCCGACTCCGGCGGCGCGCTGCCGCTGCCGACCCAGATGCTGATCAGCTTCACCAATTTCTTGAAGAGCTACATACTGCTCTTCATCGGGGTGATCATTGCCGGCACCGCGATCTTCCGGCGCTGGAGCGCGACCCCGTCCGGGCGCTACACGGTGGACGGCATCAAGGTCAGGACCCCGTTTTTCGGAGCCATCGTCACCCGCTACGCCGTGGCCGGCTTCACCCGCACCCTGGCCACCGTCCTTGGCAGCGGCATCCCCATCGTCGAGGCGCTCAGGATGTCGGTGGGGACCCTGAACAACAGGGTGCTGGAGCGCGGCCTTTTGAGCGCCGTGGTCCGGGTCGAGGAGGGGAGCAAGCTTTCCAGCGCCTTGGAGAGCATCAAGCTCATGCCCCCCCTGGCGCTGCGCATGCTCACCGTGGGGGAGACGACCGGCTCCCTCGAAGAGATGCTCGGGGACATCTCGGACTACTTCGAGGAGGAGATCGAGAGAAACCTCCAGGTGCTCTCCACCGCCATCGAACCGGCCATCATGATCGCCATGGGGATCGTCATCGGCGTCATCATCGTCACCATGTACCTGCCGATCTTCAAGATCGCCAGCACAATGGGTTAAGGAAATATGCTCAATTCTTTCCGACGTAAAAAACTGGGTGAGATCCTCCTGGAACGGGGCGAGATCACGGCGGACCAGATGGCCTACGCCCTGGACCGCCAGCAGGCCACCAAGGAGCGCTTCGGGGCCATCTGCCTGGAGGACGGGCTGGTCAGCGAGACCGCCCTGGCCCAGGCCCTGGCCGAGCAGTTCGGCCTGGAATACATCGATCTCAAGGGGTTCAAGCCGGAAGAGAACATCTTCAACGCCATCCCCCCCGAGACCATGTACCGCTACAACTTCATCCCGCTCGACCTGCAGGGGGATCTGCTGGTGGCGGCCATCTCGGATCCCACCGCCGTCCTCAAGCTGGACGAGATGTCGCTTCTGCTGGAGCGCCCCCTCCTGTTCAAGGTGGCGGCCGAGTCGGAGATCGCCTACCACCTGAAGCGGGGCGAGGGGACCAGCCGGGTGCTGAAGGAGGTCTCCGAGGACTTCATGCTGCAGCTGGTGACCGAGACCGAGAAGGGGGAAGAGATCCTCTCGGTGGAAAACGTCACCGCCGACACCAGCCCGATCATCAAGCTGGTCAACTCCACCATCCTGGACGCCCTGACCCGGCGCGCCTCGGATATCCACATCGAGACCGCCCAGGAAGGGGTGATCATCAAGTACCGCATCGACGGCGTGCTCTACAAGGCGACCGACCCGATCGACGGCCACTTCCAGGGGCCGCTCATCTCCAGGCTCAAGGTCATGAGCGAGCTGGACATCTCGGAGCGCCGCATCCCCCAGGACGGCCGCTTCAAGGTGCGCATCGGCGCCAAATCGATCGACTTCCGCGTCTCCATCATGCCGAGCGCCTTCGGCGAGGACGCGGTCATCCGTATCCTGGACAAGGAGAGCATCGCCAGCGACCTTAGGGGGCTCACCCTGGAGACCCTGGGGATGGCGGGGCACGAGATCAAGCGCTTCCGCAAGATGATCAAGGAGCCCTACGGCATGGTGCTGGTCACGGGGCCCACCGGCTCGGGCAAGACCACCACCCTGTACGGCGCGCTCACCGAGATCCACACCGGCGAGGAGAAGATCATCACCA
>Ga0209212_1009182_pt1 | contig 10383 bp, 8 predicted proteins | sample RifGroC2_FD_183996 | JGI IMG/M metagenome (GOLD analysis project Ga0209212, IMG submission 183996) | Groundwater microbial communities from Rifle, Colorado, USA - Groundwater C2 (SPAdes) (version 2) | ecosystem: Environmental > Aquatic > Deep subsurface > Groundwater | place: Rifle, Colorado... | reverse complement strand
CCCCTGTTATCCCCCGGCCTCCCCGAAAAATCAAAAACCCGTGATTTCTCACGGGTTTCTGGTAGCGCCCCCTGCGGGATTCGGACCCGCGCCGCCGCCTTGAAAGGGCGATGTCCTGGGCCGCTAGACGAAGGGGGCGTTTGTTACTTCCGCATTAATAAGTATAAGCTGGTAAGCTTATCGGCTTATTGATGGTGGGCCCAACAGGACTTGAACCTGTGACCTACCGGTTATGAGCCGGTAGCTCTACCAACTGAGCTATGGGCCCTCTAATTAATGCGTTTTCAAAAGTAATATGATTATACTACAATCAGGTTTATATTTCAACAAAGCTTTTATGTCAATTTTGTAGATTTAAAGCGAATAATTAAATTTATAATTCTTTTTCAGCGTTTATTTGATTGTTTCTATTATTTTTACAGTTTTTCGTTTTTAATTTTATTTAATTATTTATTTTTATTGATGTTTATTTTGTTGTTTTGTTATTGGCATTTTTGGTTTCTTTTCGTCAACTGTTTTTTCCATCGCAGTCTATTGAGAAGCCGTGAAGGCAGAAAATCCCGGCAGGAAATGATCGTCACCCACGACAGCGGCAGCCAATTTCGCCCGGGAAAAAAGTCCGCGGAGCGGATTTTTTTCCCGATGCAACAAATCATCGCAGCGTAGCTGCGATGATTAAACGTCAGGGATAGAGAGAGGATTATTAAGGGGAGAGGAAGGGCCATCGGCCTTTCCTCTCCCCTTAATTCGAAAAGTTTTAAACAATTAATTGTTTATATTAAATGTAACTTTTATTTTAGTTTAGTTTTATCTTGTTTGCTTTATCCTGTTTTAATTTATCTGTTTTCGCTTTATCTGTTTTACTGTTTCATTTATTTCGAGCCGATATTATTCCGCGTAAAATTCCTTAAGTTTTTTCGAGCGCGACGGGTGTTTGAGTTTACGCAGCGCTTTTGCCTCGATCTGTCTGATACGTTCGCGCGTGACGCCGAATATTCTTCCTACCTCTTCGAGCGTACGCGGGCAGCCGTCGATGAGGCCGAAGCGGTACTTGATGACCTTGTCTTCGCGTTCGGTGAGCGTTTTCAGAACGTCGTTGATCTGTTCTTTGAGCATCAGATACGAAGCCGACTCGACGGGCGAGACGGCGTTTTTATCTTCGATGAAGTCGCCGAGGTGGCTTTCGTCCTCTTCGCCGATAGGCGTTTCGAGCGAAACCGGCTCGAGCGAAATTTTAAATATCTTCTTCACCTTTTCGACGGGCATTTTAAGGCGTTCCGCGATCTCGTCGTGGGTTGGTTCGCGGCCGAGCTCCTGCGAGAGCTGGCGGGCGATCTTACGCAGGCGGTTGATTATTTCGACCATGTGCACTGGAATGCGCACGGTGCGCGCCTGATCGGCGATAGCGCGCGTGATGGCCTGGCGGATCCACCATATTGCGTAGGTGGAAAATTTAAAGCCTTTTTTATATTTGAATTTTTTGACGGCGCGGATCAGGCCCTGGTTGCCTTCCTGGATAAGGTCGAGGAAGAGCAGGCCGCGTTTCTTGTATTTTTTCGCGACCGACACGACGAGGCGGAGGTTGGCTTCGATAAGCTTTATCGCGGCCTCTTCGTCGCTCTGCTCGATGCGTTTGGCGAGTTCGACTTCTTCGTCGGTGTTTAAGAGGGGCACTTCGCCGATACCGCGAAGGTACATCTTGACCGAGTCGAGGACCGAGTCGTCGCCTTCGAAGTTGGCCTGGTATTCGTCGAATTTCTTGATCTCTTCGAGCAGGCTGTCCTGCGAAGCGTATTTATCTTCGTCGTCGTCGGTGAGTTCTATCTTCGATTCCATTATGATGGAGATAACTTCTTCCATCTCGTCGATGGTGGAGGTTTGCGGCAGCTTCGACTCAATCTCCTGGTAGGAGATGCTGTTATTGGCGAGCGCCTTTTTGACGAGTTCGGTTATTATGGGCTGCAGCGCGGGCGAGAGCCTTTTCTGGATCTCTTTTTCGATAAGGTCGAAACTGAGCGGCGTAACGTTTTCTTCGGAGCGGCCTTTCGACTTTTTATCGTTGCCGAGGAGGTATTCAATCGACTCGCCGCTGAATTTAATGCCAGCGGTGACCTCGGCGATCTTGAGCTCGAGTTTGACCAGGCAGGTGATAAAATTGACAAGGCCGGCTTTTTCGTCTTTCGATTTCGGCCTGGCGGGTCCGTCTTCTAATTTGCGCGTGAGCGGGAGGGCGTCCGGCTGATACGCCGGCTTGTTTGTGAGTTTAAAGGACACGGCAGCCTGGGCAGTGATATTTTTTCCGGCGCCGGCCTGAATATTTTTAAATTCTTTCAACGTGCTCTTAAAAATTATCTGCGGGGCAGCGGGGTTGTAAGATTGTTTAGTTACCGTCTTTACATCGGCTTTGACATTTCCATCAACCTGCAGATGGATCAGGGACGGTATTTTCAACAATATGGCGCTCGACAAATCAAGTCCCGCTTCTTTTTTGGTTTCCGGCTCGTTGTTCTTGTTAAGATACATAATTACTATAAAACCTCCAACCTGTTTTAAAAGCAAATAATTCAAGTTAACTGGTCAGCTAATCGCGTCCGCCGGCCTGACTAAAAGTCCGGCCATTGTAAGTTGATTGTTAAACGTTATCTTTCTGCAGCGTCGAAACTTTCTGCAATAATTGTTTCGAAGTTTCAACATCTCCAGCGGTTTCAGCCTCCCTGATCTTCATTTTAAGTTCATCGATGTGTTCCTTTCTGATTATATTATTAAATTTAGTTATCAAGTCTTCGAAATATTTAGACGCGTTCTCGCTCGCGAGCGGCACGGCCAATAATTTGTTATAAAGCGGAGCGTACTCGCTTTGCGCGCAGAGCGACTGCATGTCTTCTGTCAGGCTAAGGTTATCGGCGCCGAGCATCATTTCAAGCATCTGCAGAAGCTCAGGGCTTTTAACCGTTTCGGGATTAACGCCCGCTAGAAATAGCGGGAGAAAATCTATATTTTGAATCAGCGAATGTAAAAGATCTATTTCGGTTTTACGCCTCAGGCTCGCGTCGGGCGAAAGTATCGCCGCACCGCCGTCTTCTCTGACTGCTCCGCCGCCCTGGGCGGAGGTTTTCATTCCCTTGAACACCAGCTCGCGGATGCCGTCTTCGGCGATGTTGAGTTCCTGTGCGAGCATTGTGATGTACTGGTTCCGGCTAATTTCAGACGATATCGAGCGCAGGTGCGGGTTCAAAAAATTAATGATCGCCGTTTTCGATTCGATATCGCGCCGGCCGAATTTATTATAAGCGTAATCGACTAAAAATCTGGTGAAAGGAACTGCCTTTGAGAGTACGGCGCCGGTTCTTTCGAGCCCGTGCTTATTGATGAATTCGTCAGCGTCCTTGGCTCCTTCGAACTTGACCACCGAGATGTTCAGTCCGGGCTTCGAGAATAATTCAAAGTTTTTCATAGTGGCGCGTATTCCGGCTTCATCCATATCGTATAAAAAGATCACTTTATTAACATTATTTTCGATATATTTGACGTGATACGGCGAAAGCGCGGTTCCGCAGGTCGCAAGCACGTTTTGAATGCCGTTTCTGTGCAGCGATATGAAGTCGAAATATCCTTCGACCAGTATCACTTCTTTCGATCTAATTATAGCATCGTGGGCCATATTTATGCCATAAAATGCCGAATTTTTTTTATAAACGGCGGTTTCGGGAGAATTGAGGTATTTAGGCGAGCCTTCGAGCTGAATTGTGCGCCCGCCGAAGCCTATGACCTTCGAGCTGCGGTCGAATATCGGAAATATAACGCGCCCGAAGAATCTGTCGAAATAGCGTCCGTTGTCGGTTTTAACTATGAGCCCGGAGCGTTCGAGGTCGGCCGCTGAATATTTGCCCGATTTAAGGACGGCTTCGTGGAATTTCGCCGGCGAAGCGAAGGAATAGCCGAGCATATACTGTTCGATGTCTTCGTTCTTCAGTCCGCGCATATAAAGATAATTACGGGCGGTTTCGGCTTCTTTCGACGCACTGGCGAGGACTTTGAAAAAATATAGGCTGGCTTCGCTCAGCATGTTATAGATGATCTTGAACTTGTCGGTTTCCTCGGACGAAAAATTGCTGACAAGCCCTGAAGGCAGTTCTATTCCCTGAACGCCGGCTAGTTTTATAAGCGCTTCCTTGTAGGAAATATTTTCGATCATCGAAACGAACTTTATGACGTCGCCGCCCGCCTGGCAGCCAAAGCAGTAAAAGAACTGTTTTTCAGGATTGATGTTAAAAGACGGCGTTTTTTCGAGGTGGAACGGGCAATTGGTCATATAGTTCTTGCCGCTCTTTTTAACGGATACGTAATTTGAAATTGTGCCAACGATATCGTTATTGTTTTTAACGTTAACGACGAATTGCTGGAAAATTTTATCTTCTACCATAGATCACCGGCGATTAATATAACGAACAAACAAACCGGCAGCGCGACTTTTAAAAAATCACGCCCGGTCTGTTATGTACGAGAAAATTATTAATTTAAAAAATAAATAAACTCACTAAAAATTAGGTTTTTACGCAATCAATAAATTATACTCTAAAATTTTGATTTGTCAAGTATAATTGACGCTAAAATTGATTTTTTTAAATTAGGACCGGTGAACAAACTGATGATATCGAGTTCTTCGTTGCCTTTATCGTCATCTCCGGTCTGCGCGATGACAAGCGCGGAGCTCATGTTGCTTTTAGCGCTCGAATCAAGATTTTTCTGGGCCCTGCGCCTGCTTTTAGTCGCGCGGCGTTCGATCGCGGTCCGCTCGGCCTGGTGGTCCACCACGGCACCGCTTGAAACCAGCTGCCCAAGAGAATTGAGGGCATACTGCGAGTCGACGTCAGCGGACACGGTGACCTTGGCTTTTTCGAAGCAATCTTTTTTGTGTTTGACCACCTGGCCGGAAGTATTGAGGTTATAAGCGTCATCATGCATCTGTTTTCCGGGCTCGGTGGTTATTTTGTACGAATCGGCCTGCGATGTCGGCTGATCGATATAGGAATCTGCCTGTGAGGTCGGCTGCTCGATGTAGGTCGACATGCCTTCGAAATATTTTTCGTTTTCAAGGCTGCGCTCGTTTTCGGCGCGCGGCTGCTCGCCTTTGATCTCATCGAAGATCTTCTGGTCGTCGGTCCGCTGTTTGCTTTTGATCTGGGTGAAGTCAAACTCGCTCGCGTCCCATTCGTCGCCGGAGCTCGAGCCGCTTCCGCCCTTTTTAGTGGAGAACGACTCGACGACCGTCGCGATTATGAAAATTATAACTATGAATATGAACTTTTCCATGAAATACCGCCTTTAAGGTCCGTTATTTCGTTGATCCTGCGTTCACTAAACCTTGTCGGCTATCGACTGGCGCATTTCGGTGTCGGACTGTATGTTTTTCATTTTGTAATAGTCCATGAGGCCGAGATTGCCTTCCCTGAAGGCTTCCGCTATGGCTTTCGGAACTTCGGCTTCGGATTCGACGACCTTCGCCCTCATTTCCTGCTCGCGCGCGACCATTTCCTGCTCGAGTGCGACGGCGAACGCCCTGCGCTCTTCGGCTTTAGCCTGGGCGACCTTCTTGTCCGCTTCGGCCTGGTTGATCTGAAGCACGGAGCCTACGTTCTTGCCGACCTCGACGTCGGCGATATCGATGGAAAGTATCTGGAAAGCGGTGTTTTTGTCGAGACCCTGCTGGAGGACGTGTTTGGATATTTTATCGGGCGATTCAAGGATGTCCTGATATGATTTAGCCGCGCCTATGGCCGCGACTACGCCCTGACCTACGCGCGCGATGATGGTGGGTTCGCCGGCGCCGCCGACGAGCGTATCGATATTGGCCCTGACGGTGATCTTCGCTATTACGAGAAGTTCAATACCGTCCTGGGCCACTGCAGAGTTTTTCGGGGTCTGGATGACCTTCGGGTTAACCGACATCTGAACAGCCTCGAGAACGTTACGGCCTGCGAGATCTATTGCGGCGGCCTTGTTGAAGTCGAGCTTGATGTTGGCCTTCTGAGCGGCTATCAGCGCGGAAACGACGCGCTCGACGTTACCGCCCGAAAGATAGTGGGCTTCAAGCTGGGATATCTCGAGATAGTCGATACCGCCTTTTACGCCCTGAATGAGGGGATTGACGATCTCCGAAGGAACGATCCTTCTGAAGCGCATAGCGACGAGGGTCCACAGGCCGACGTTTACGCCGGACATCCACGCGGCTATCCACAGGCGTATAGGCACCATGTACATGATGAACCCGATGAAAGCGATAATACCTACTACCACCAGAACCAGCATGGTTTCGGCTACGTCGGAATTTCTGCCGCCCTGAGACAGCATCAGCAATAAATCGTTAACCATTAATAAACCTCCACTTTATATATTAGATTACATAAATATTTTTTTGATACTATTTGATTTCAGTTTTTCAGGCCTTCGTAACGCTTATCACGTTGCCTTCGTTGGACAGGACTCTTATTTCGGCGCCGTTGGGAATGAACTGACCGTCGGTCACCACCGAAAAACGCTTACCTTCGATCTCCGCCTTGCCGGCGGGATTGAGGTCGGTAACCGCGAAGCCCTTTTTGCCGGTCAGCCAGTCGGCGGACTCGCTCGTCGCCTTGTAGCCTTTATCAGCCGAGATGGTGCTGGTCAGTATGAAACTTTTGAACAACTGCGTCTGAGCGAGCGTTTTGACCATGAAAAAAGAAAGGAGCACCGTCGGGACGAGCGCAAGCAGTATCGCGTCGGGCCTCATATTCAAATATACGCCGTACGCGCCGAGCACGAAGCCGGTCAGGCCTATTATGCCAAACCCCGGTATAAAAAATATCTCCAGCGTTATAAGCGCCCCGGCCAGCATTATCAAAACGATCGGCAGGATAGACGCCGTATAAAAATAATAGCCGAGCGCCACGGCCGCGAATATCGCGACAAGCAGGACAACCCTTAAAAAATCTTCCATGATATCATCTCGCTTTATACGATCGTTACCGTAATTACGTTGCCTTCGTCCGAAACCACTTTAACTTCGACGCCTTTGGCGACAAACTGGCCGTCTGAGACCACCTGGACGGTCTCTCCATCTATTTTGGCGCGGCCGGCCGGGTTTAAATCAGTTATAGCTACTCCGGTCTTTCCTAAAAATTTAATGTTTTCCATTTTCGCGCCGCTGCCGCCTGTAATAGAAGCAGAAAGCGTGACCTGTTTGAACATTTTAGACGTAGGGAAATAAGTTATAAACACTCCAATAATTATCGTCGTTAAAATAATCGAGACCGAAACAACCTTAACGGCTTCATGCGGATCGGGAAACGCGAGGTAAACGCCGCCGAAAGTGAGGCCTATGCCGAGAAGGCCTGTCAGGCCGAAACCCGGAATAACGAAAACTTCCATCATTATAAGCGATATGCCGATGATAAAAAGCAGCAGGGGCAGCATGGAACCGGCGTTGGCGATCGTATGCCCCCAGAAAAATAGCGCAAAACAGATGATTCCACCGAGCCCCGGAGCGATATGCCCGGGCATCCAGAATTCGACCGTCAGGCCGAGAATGCCCAGATTCAGCAGAATGCCTGAAACTATGGGATCTGAAACGAAACGCGCCACGCCCTCGCCCAGCGACTGTTCGTGGGTAATATAAGAGCCCACCGCGTGTTCGAGAGCCAGCACCTCATCTATGGAAGAGACGCTTGCTTCGGAAAGTTTATATTTCAGAGCCTGCTCGAAGGTAAGGTTGAGCAATTTGCCTTTGGGTTTTATGTCTTTGATCTCGATATCCTTATCGACCATTCCTTTGGCCAGGTCTTCAGGATGCTTCATGGCGCTTGCTACCGACTCGAATTGTGCCCTGAGGGCCGACACCATTTTTTCGTCGGTGGACCAGTCGCTCATGTTTTTAGGCTCGGCCGATCCGATGGACGAGCCTTTGCACATGTAAATTTTAGGCGTGGAAAGCGCGATGAGCGCGCCGGCCGACCATGCGTTTTCAGAAACATAGGCCACTACGGGCTTTTTTAGTTCGCGTAAAAGTTTGGAGATTTCGATAGCGGCGTCGACGCGGCCGCCGAAAGTATCGATATCGATTATAATAAGCGAGGCGCCGGCTTTATCGGCCTCCGCGAGGCCGCGCTTGATAAAACTCAACATCGCGTACTCGACCGTGCCCCTGACGGGGATAACGTAATTGACGCCGGCATATGCGGCGGGGACAGTAAAATGAAACGCCGCCAGAAAAATGACCGCGGCTAATAAAAACAGGACAAAACACTGGCAGAACGCCGGTAATCCGATAAGTTTCAAACGCATAATCAACCCGCCCTTTACAGCATGCCGTTATTTTTTTCAAAATTCAAAGCATAAAACAGTTATGCAATGCTTTCTTAAATAAGTTTTCCAAGTACAATTATATTCTATTAATTATTTGATTTTAATTCAAGCTTTTTTTAAAATAAAATCAGGCGCCCAGAGAACTGACGTATTTTTTGACCAGGTCCGAAACTAGCTTGCCGTCAGCCTTGCCTTTTAATTTAGGCATGACCGCTCCCATCAGTTTCGACATATCTTTCGGGGAGGCGATACTCAGCGCGGCGGCTTCGGTTTTGATGAGCTCGGCCACTTCGGCCTCGCCTAACTGCTTCGGAAGATAGTTCATCAGTAACTCAAGTTCTTTTTTTTCTTTATCGGCTAATTCGGTCCTGCCGCCGCTTTCATACATCTGGATCGAATCTTTTCGCTGCTTCGCGGCTTTATTCAAAACGCTTACGACCTCTTCGTCGGTGATGGGGTCGTTCTGCTTGCGCGCGTCGATTTTATATTGTTTGAGCGCCGCATAGATAAACGACAGGGCGCCGGATCTAAATTCGTCGCGGGCCTTTTTAGCGTCTATCATGTCTTTGTAGATTTGGTCGTATAACTGCATTGGACACCTCGTTTTTAATTGTTTTTATTATTATTTAAGCGCGGCCTGACGGCCGCGCTTAATATGAGACTCATTTAAAATTCGGGATTTACCGATTAACTCGCCGCCTGAGTTTTTTTGCCGTATTTAGCGATGTGATCGCACAGCTTATAACCGTAGGTGGTGGCGTATTTATTGTAATTTTCACGCAGCGAAAGCGTCATCGGGCCCGGAAGGCCGTTTCCGATGATGCGCTTGTCGGCGCGGACGACCGCTACGACCTCGGCGCCGGTGCCGGTAAGGAACACTTCGTCGGCGTTATAAACATCGTGCGTGGTGAATATGGTTTCATGAACGGTTATGCCCATGGAACGCGCGACCTTGATTATGGAATCGCGGGTTATGCCTTTGAGCAGGCCGAGATGTTCCGCGGGAGTCAACAGTTCTTTATTTTTTACCAGGAAAATATTGTCGGCGCTGCATTCGGCCACATAGCCGTCGTGGTTGAGCATTATCGCTTCGCCTACGCCGGCGTTGTTCGCCTCTATGCGGGCAAGAATATTGTTGAGGTAATTAAGCGATTTGACCTTGCCGTTGAACGAATCGACCGGAGTGCGCCTTACCGAAGCGGTTACGACTTCGAGGCCCTTCTGGTAGAATTCTTCGGGATAAAGTTTTATTTTATCTGCGATGATTACGAGCGTCGGCTTGGAGCATTTTCTCGGATCGAGGCCGAGATCGCCGGCGCCGCGGGAAACGACGAGACGGATGTAGGCGTCTTCGAAGTTATTGATTATTAAAGTTTCCGCGACGATCTTTTCCATTTCTTCGATCGTAACGGGCATGTCGATCATCAATGTTCTCGCGGATTCATAAAGCCTGTCGAGATGCTCGCGCAATGCGTAAACGCATCCCCTGTAAGCCCTGATGCCTTCGAAAGTGCCGTCGCCGTAAAGAAATCCGTGATCCCAAACGGACACGACGGCCTTTTCCTTATCGACAAACTCACCATTTACATAGATTTTTAATGACATTACTATCAGCCCTTTTTTCTAAATTATTTACAGGCTTCAACATTATTCATTCATACCTGACCCGTTAATCTTTACTCGCTACTCGCCTTAACGCGGTTTATATTACTCGTTTTTTTGCCGATTTTTTCAAGTATAAGTATTATAGCACAAAAATTCATAAAAATCAAGAAAACAAAAACTTAACCGGCGTATTTGGTGCCTTCGCCGATCGCCTTTTCATTGAAAGGAAGCATGTCCTGATGCTTTCCGGTCGATTTTTTCAGCGCGTAGGAAAGACTCGCTTCTGAAAACGCTTTGGAGCTGGACATAAAGGAGCCGACCAGGACCATGTTCAGCAGTTTCATCGAGCCTATCTTATCGGCGATCTCGGACGCCGGAACGGCGACCATTTTTACGTCGTCGCGCGGCTTGAAGCCTTCGATGATCGATTTATTATAT
>Ga0209212_1009179_pt1 | contig 10383 bp, 11 predicted proteins | sample RifGroC2_FD_183996 | JGI IMG/M metagenome (GOLD analysis project Ga0209212, IMG submission 183996) | Groundwater microbial communities from Rifle, Colorado, USA - Groundwater C2 (SPAdes) (version 2) | ecosystem: Environmental > Aquatic > Deep subsurface > Groundwater | place: Rifle, Colorado... | reverse complement strand
CCCGCCGGCAGTTGCGCCGTCAGTTGTTCCGCGATGGCCTCGGCCTGCGCGCGCGATACGTCGCCCATGATGGCCACCACCGCAGCGTCTGCCCGATAGTGCGCGGCATAGAAGGCGCGCAGATCCTGCACGGTGATTTTCTCCACGCTGGTGATTTCGCCGGAAACCGGCAACGCGTAGGGATGCGCGCCGAACACCGCCTTGTGGAATGCCTTGTCGGCAATGCTTTCCGGCTTGGTCTCGGCTTCCTTCAGCGCGGCGATCACCCGCGCCTTTTCACGCGCCAGGATCGCCTCGGGGAACAAGGGTTTTTGCAGCACGCGCGCCATGATGTCGAGCGCCTTATCGCGCTGCGCCGGATTGCTCAGGGTGCGCAATGACAGGCTGGCGCGATCCTGGTCGAAACCGCCGCCGAATTGCGCGCCGATGTCCGCCATGCCGCGCGCGATGTCGTCTTCGCTCAATCCTTCCGCGCCCAGATCCAGCAAGTGATGGGTCAGCCCCGCCACGCCGGCTTTGTCGGCGGCATCGAAACTGCTGCCTGCCGGAATACCCACTGACACGTCCAGCATCGGGATGTCGTGGTTTTCCACGAACAGCACCTTCGCACCGCCGGCGCTTTGCCAGTGCTGAATTTCGGGGCCTGCATAAGCGGCGCCGGAAAACAGCGAAAAGGCGATTGCCGCACTGGCAAAGCATTTCACGAGCAGCGTAGGTCGGACTTCAGTCCGACATCGCATCGTTCCCACGGTCTCCGTGGGAACGTATCGAGGGACGCTCCGCGTCCCGTACCGCAGGAGCGGCACAGTTGCATTCCCACGCAGGAGCGTGAGAACGATGGCAATCAGTTTTGAATTAGCGGACATGTGATACTCCTTGTGGCGCTTTCGGTTTTCCGGAAAGCGGCTGCGGGTCAAGCACCGCCACGGTCAGGCTGTCGTCCTGCAGGATTTCCTCCGCAACCTGCCGCACCTGCTCCGCCGTCACCGCCTGGAGTTTTCCCAGTATCACCTGGATGGCGCGATGGCCGAGTCCGATGCTCTCCATCTGTCCGATCTGCATCGCCTGGTAAAACAGCGAATCGAGCTTGTACACTTCGCCCGCCGTCACTTGCGCCTTGACGCGCTGCAACTCTTCTTCGCTCACGCCGTCCTTGATCAGCAGCGCGATTTCCCCGCGCAGCGCGGCCTCGACATCGGCCACGGTCTTGCCTTCGCTGGGCGTGGCTTCGAGGGTGAACAGGCTCGGCCCGCGCGAGGTGGCGTCGTAGCCCGCGCCTGCGCCGCTGGCGATTTGCTGCTCGCGCACCAGGTGCTTGTTGAGGCGCGCCGATTCGTTGCCGTCCAGCACCCCGGCGAGAATCTGCAATGCGTATGGCTTCCAGTCCTGTGCCGGGTCTTGCAATGTGGGCGCATGGTAGCTCATCACCAGATGCGGCAGCTCGGCGGGGGCTTTCACCACGATACGCTTGATGCCGGCCTGTTTGGACTCGACAAACACGCGCGGCGCCGGCATGGCGCGCCGGGGAATCGCTCCATAGTGGCGTTGCGCCAGCGCGAATACTTCCTCTGCCTTGACATCGCCGCCGATGACCAGCGTGGCGTTGTTCGGCGCATACCAGCGTTTATACCACGCCTTGGCGTCGCCCACCGTGAGCGACTCTAGGTCGTTCATCCAGCCGATGATAGGGTGCTGGTAGGGGTGCTGCTGAAAAACCGTCGCCATCATTTTTTCGTACAACAGCGCATGCGCATCGTCGTCGGTGCGCAGGCGGCGCTCTTCCATGACCACCTTGATCTCGCTGGCGAAATCGGCGGCGGTGAGATTCAGGTTACGCATCCGGTCGGCCTCCAGTTGCATCGCCAGCGGCAATTTCGACTTGTGCAATTGCTGAAAATAGGCGGTGTAATCATAGCTGGTGAAGGCGTTTTCGCGCCCGCCCGCCGCCGCGATGCGCTTGGAAAACTCGCCCGCCGGCACGCTATGGGTGCCCTTGAACATCAAATGCTCCAGCACATGCGCGATGCCGGTTACGCTGGTGCGTTCGTCCATGCTGCCCGCCTTGTACCAGATTTGCTGCACCACCACCGGCGCGCGGTGGTCTTCCTTGACGATGACCTTCAGCCCGTTCGCCAGCGTGCGTTCGAATACCTCCGCCTGCGCGGTGGTATGTAACACACCCAGCAACAGCGCGATATAAAACAAATAAACTCTCATCTACCTAGCCCTCCGGCATGTAATCGGCATAAAATGGCCACGTTAGCCATTGCCATATTATGTGTGTAATTAGTGCGTATTATGCCCCACTTTCCTATGTCCGGAATTTGCCCAGAATGTTCGGTTTCCTGAAAAAAAATTCCCTCGATCCACACCAAGAGAAATCCGGCAACGGCTGGATCGCGCGCCTGAAATCCGGCCTGGCGCGCACCGGCAGCCAGTTGACCGGCCTGTTCGGGCGCGGCGGCAAGATCGACGACGACCTCTACGAGGAACTGGAAACCATTCTGATTACCGCCGATGTTGGCATGGATGCGACCAACGCGCTGCTCGCCGACCTGCGCCGCTACGTCAAGGAACATCATCTGAGCGAAGCGGCGCAACTCAGAGAGGCGCTCGCGCACTGCCTGTTCAAGCTGCTCAAGCCGCTGGCGCAGCCGCTGCAAGCCGACACACACAAACCGTTCGTCATCATGTTGTGCGGGGTAAACGGCGCGGGCAAGACCACCTCGATCGGCAAACTGGCGAAATACCTGCAAGGACAGGGACTGTCGGTGCTGCTCGCGGCGGGCGACACGTTTCGCGCTGCCGCAAGAGAACAACTGATGACCTGGGGCGAGCGCAACAACGTGACGGTCATCGCGCAGCAAAGCGGCGATGCCGCCGCAGTGATCTACGATGCCGTACAAGCCGCACAGGCGCGCAAGATCGACGTGGTGCTGGCCGACACCGCCGGGCGGCTGACCACGCAGGCGCATCTGATGGAGGAGATCAAGAAGGTCAAGCGCGTCATCGCCAAGGCCATGCCGGAAACGCCGGAATCGCCTGCCGCGCCGCACGAGGTGCTGCTGGTGCTGGACGCCAACACCGGACAAAACGCGCTCTCCCAAGTCAAGGCCTTCGACGAAGCGCTCGGCGTGACCGGCCTGATCCTGACCAAGCTGGACGGCACCGCCAAGGGCGGCGTCATCGCCGCCATCGCCCGCGCCCACCCGATACCGGTGCGCTTCATCGGCGTGGGTGAAGGGCTGGACGATTTGCGCCCGTTCGTCGCGGAGGATTTTGTCGCGGCGCTGCTGGGGCTGGACGAGCAGTAGTGCGTAGGATGTGGTGATAACCAGCCACTTAGCAATCGTTTCTTGATTGCTTAGTGGAATGGCTAGTTGTTCCATCAGGCACGAACCGTATCAATTGCGACCGACGCTACAAGCCTGCGTTGCTTTCGCCCACCTTTTGGGCGAGGAAATTGTAGGAGCGTGCCCTGCACGCGACCAGGGTGTTCGCGTGCAGGGCACGCTCCTACAAAAGCTCCAACTGCGATTTTCAGGCTGAATAGCCTCTCAAAAGCTGTCTTAAACCACCAGCCGCCCCACCAGTTCCGACATGTTCGAGTAAGTGATGAATGCCTCGTGCGTGGCGCGCGTGATGGCGACGTAGGTCAGGCGTATGTCGTCTTCGATGTCCTCGGGCTTCTTCAGCTCACCCAGTCCGCCGATTGCCACGCAGGGGAACTCCAGACCTTTGGCGTTGTGCATGGACAGGAAGCGCACCTCGTCGCGCTCCGTTTGTATGCGGTTGCCATGATCTTTTGCCACATCAATCGGTATGCCGGATTTCGCCAGTATCTTCTCGAATCGCTCGCCGATGAAATGCCGGGGATACAGCACCGCCATCTGCCCCCACTGGTAACCGGCGGCCTTGCGCCCGAGCAACCATTCCGCAATCGCATGCGCTTCGCCGTCATGGCTCACGCACTGGCGCACCACCGGCTCCACACCCTCGCGCCCGCCGTCTTCCGGCATCAGGATCGCGCTCTCGTCACCGGCGCACACGCCCGGTGCGCCGATCACATCGGCGGCGAACTTGCGCGCGAAGCGCAATATCTGCGCGGTGTTGCGGTAATTCACCTTGAGCACCGTGGTGCGTCCGGCGGCCTCGATGCCGAGCTGCTTCCACACCGGGCGCTTGCGCCCTTTGTAAATCGCCTGCGCATCGTCGTAAACGATCATCAGCGCCTTGGTGTCCGGGTTGACCATCTTCGCCGCCAGCGCCAGCCATTGCGGCTCGAAATCGTGCGCCTCGTCGATCAGCACCGCGTCGTACTGCCCGCCCGGAATCAGCCCGCGCTCGGCGGCATCGAGTACGGCCTGCACGCTGGCGGCATACCATGCGCCGGAATCGTCGAAGTCCTTTCGGTTGAGGGCAGGGAGGCCGTACTCGCGCAGCATTCTGAAGCACCAGGCGTGGAAGGTCGAGGTGATCACCTTGTCCTCCACCCCTCTGTCCTGCATCGCATTCTCCAGCCGACCCGAGATGCCGTTCGCATAACTCAGCAGCAGCACCGGGCGGCTCGCCGCGCGCGCGATCTGCTCGGCGCGGAACGCCAGGATCAGCGTCTTGCCCGAACCCGCCACGCCGCGCACGATGCGGTGTCCCTCGCCCATGCTGCGCGCCAGCAGCTCCTGCTGCATATCCATCACTTCCAGCAGACGGTCATTGGCGGGAGAGGGCGTTGCAGGCTGCTCGTCAAACGGCAGCGCAATCTGGGTGACGCGAATCTCCGGGAACAGCAGCGCACGCACCCGGTCGATCTGCGGCAGCGACAATGCAGGTCCGATGCGCGGCGACACCATGCGCCAGACTCGCTCGCGAAACGCATCAGGATCGACCTTCTCAGCCATCTCGTCGCGGAAGATGCAGCGCTCTGGCGGAAACACCTCATGCAGATCGGTCTGCTCGAACTGCTTGCGCGTGATGTTGCTGAAAACCACTCCGTGCCCGAAAGAAAATACCGGCTTGCCCTTGAAGCCCCCACCCTCATTGACCAGCAGCGAATCGCGTTTCAACGTATCCACCACGTTGAACATGTAGTTGCGCACCTGCTCGAAAGGGTTGGCAGTCGACACATTGCCCCGATCAGTTATCAGCTCGACCTGCTTGCTGTTTGCACTGCCTATCGTATCCAGCCGCCAGTCCTTCACCTCCAGCACCACGATGCCCTGCTGTGGATGCAATGCCACGAAGTCTGGATGCCTGCCGAAAGGTCCGACCGGGATGTTGTGCCACACCCATGCATTGTCTTCGAGGCAATCCTTCAGCCGCTCGGCAAGGCGCAACTCGCCGCGTGCATCGAACTTCGCAGAACCGAGGGAGGGGATGAGGGTGGCCATGAGCGGAATTAGCGCGACAGCGCTTTACGAATCACGCGGCCCTGATTGCGCAATAAGTCTGAACCGTTCGAGCAATAACTGCACCCGCTCGGCAAGTGACTCATCCGGGAAAACCATCCCATGCAGGGTATCCATGAATTTTGGCGTTGCCAGCAATGCGCCACACCTGTCCGCCAGATAGCGCTGCAACGCCACCGGGCTTGCGGCGATTTCCGCAACAATTTCCGGCCTGCCATCCAGCACGTTCACGATATCCTCCAGATCGTGACTGCCCAGCAAATCGGCTTGCCCGCGATCCGCAAACGCCTCCAGTTTCGTCGCCACAAACACCGGGGCGGCTATCAAGCGTATCGTCGTTCCGCTCGGCAGCGTGGCAACTTGCGCCGACTCCAGCGCCAACGGATACCAGCGATTGGCAAAACCCAGAATGCGGGTATCCGCGGGCATCAAGTCCACTTCCAGATTGCCGAATCGCCAGCGGCAGATCGGCGCATCTTTCGACAAATCGCGCTTGAAACCCAGCCCGGCAAACGCCTCTTCCAGCTTGTGATAGTCAGACAAGGCGCTGACCTGCGCCACCAGATCCACATCGTAAGTCACCCGCGAAGGCGCGGCGGCCGCATCGGTCAGCAACAAATCCACCGCACAGCCGCCCACAAACACCAGTTGCTCGCGCAACTCCCCGAGCGCCCGCGCTATCAACTCCACCTTGGACAGATTCGGATAGTGCGGCTTCACTGAAAAAACTCATCCAGCAATTTTTGCGCGGCGTTGCGCTCGCGCGCCTGCCCGCTGCGCAGAGCATCAAACAGGGCCAGCATGGCATACAACTTTTCATCCTTGAGTGCCGCGACCGGAACCGAAGGATACAAAGGCACTAGGCTCACCCCTCGCACCGCACCCTTGGCATGCGGCCAGACCGGTACCGGATCTGAAGAGGGGGCAATCAACGCATTCAAAGGCGCTGCCGCATAACCGGTCGGCACACCGCGCGCCAGCGAACCCCAGACCGGAGGGAAAGCATACTTGGCGCCATACAACAGGAATTCCCGCAACTGCGTCTTCAGTACCACCGGGCGACGATCCTGAAACATCGCCAACTGCGCCGCCGCCGCACGCTTCAAAGCTCCATGCACCGCCGACACCGCCAACCCCGTCTGCTCCGCCAACTCCGGATAACCGACACTCCCGCCGCCACGGCTCAATAAGGCCAGCAAGACATATAAATCCTGCGGCTTGAGCACGGCCTGCTTATTGCTGACTTTTGCCATATTCCTGATTCTTGAAATGAGAATTAGGGGTGGATGGTACTGGCGACAGGCCAATCAAGTCAATATTCTTATTTCAAGAATGCAAAAACCCGGATGCCTGCCGAAAGGCCCGACCGGGATGTTGTGCCACACCCAGGCGTTGTCTTCGAGGTAATCCTTCAACCGCTCTGCGAGGTGCAGTTCGCTGCGTGCATCGAACTTCGCAGAACCGAAGGAGGAGATGAGGGTGGTCATGGGAGGCGAAGCTGACCCTTTTAGTTCTTAGGGTCGGCCTCCTTTTGCTACTTTATGCAATCGCTGGGCGTACAAACGTCATTACACATTCAGTCCGCATGCGCTTGCTCAGCGCATTACTTTCATCAGCCATCGGAAGGTATCTACTTCTTGCGGGCAAATCTCTCTCGGCTTCGTCAATCTGACGTAAGCCGTTTACCTCCGCTGCGCGCCCAACAGCTTTTGAGTTTTTGATAAAAACTCCTTTCAAACAGGAGTTTCCAACTACAAACGTCGCACGTCCTCCGACTCGGAGTGTTCGTGAAATCTCAGCCATTAGACCGTTCAAGTCTCCTGCATATCGCTCAATCATTCCCTTATGTCTTCTAGACAACGCAGTGATATCACCAACGCCACTAACAATTGCATTTACTATTGCAGTTTGGTTGCCTGTGTCCGGCCGTTTCTCTGCTCCAATACTGTTGGAGCGGATGGTTCTTAAATTTGGGATCGAGTACCCCATCCATACCAAAGACATCCTATGACCACGCAGGTAATCAATCGCATTCAGATATGGCGGAGAAGTTATTACTGCGTCGACTGATTTATTGGCTACGCTATGCATATTTCGCGCATCCCCTAAGCTAACAGATGTGGTATGCGCCGTTGGCGCGTGCTTCCAGCAGCACGACTTCCACTGTGCTTCCATCTTCTGCGTAGCTGATGTGCGTGTTCCAGTTTTGCGAGACTTCGCGGACGATGGGTTTGTCGGACAAACGGATGACCAGAATGTCGTCTTCGTCGAAATAGGTTGTGTGCATGGCAGCCTCCTACAAAACTGAAAAATGGTGCATGACTGTTTTGACGACCACGCAGTCTTCAAGAATCAGTACCGCACAGAGCAGATTATCGTGCCGTTCCGGGAATTCCTTGAACGCCCACAAATGGGTCGTATCCTTGTAGCGCGTATCTCCGGAATCGATCACCTCAAGTAACCGCGCGTGGAGATAGTCGCGGCCTTGAATACGGCTTTGCGTTTGGCTGCTTCGCCAATTGTTTCCAACAAGATTACCCGCACCTGTTTGCCGTTCCAGCTTTGATGCTCGCGTGGCCAGTCCACCACGCCATCATGAGCCTTGCTGACAAATTCGATTGCTTGCATGGTCAACCTCCGTTTTGAATGAGGGTATTCTAGTTCGTAGCTAATAAGTTAGCCACTCCCCCCGTTCGTGGTGAGGTATCGAACCGCTTGCTGAGCTAACGGGGTCAACGGCGGGCTGAAAACGGAACCATAAGTCATGTGACAGGATTTGTTGCTGCGGACACGCTGAGACAACCAGTCAGCTTTTTATTGTTGATGTCCAGGTTTTATCCAGATTCTGAATGAAGAAGTTGACCAGCTCCGTTATTTCGTCTGGCCTTTGAATGAAGCGAAGGCCTGCTCGATTGGCAAGCGTTCCGTCTGGAAGGGTGACTGTCGTTATGTAACGCAACCCAAGATCGGCAACAATAGCCTTGCCGCCTGGAATGATGATGCGGCAACCCTTCAATACCATCCCGGCTTTGAGATTGATGCCACGATCATAAATCAGCCCCCCCAGGCCATCGTGGCTGATGTCGATAATGCGTGACTCGAACGGAGCAAAGCCACCTGCTTCGGCTATGCAGCGCAGCGATGCTTCAACGGGAACAGAAATGCGCGGATGTTCGCGGCGATGAAGAAGAGTGAGCGTGCGCGGGAATGCAAACTGGATGGCGGGATGACCATCGCGCAGCGTATCCGATGCTCCCGCAACTTCGAATTCGAGGAGCGCCTCATCGCGATTCGAAGAGAATTTTACCGAGGGCTGTTCGAACAATGCGCTGTTGATCGATTTTTCCGCGCAATATGCGATGGTAAAGCAACTGGTTGCTGGATCGACGGAAAGGATTTGCGACACAAACAGCTTTTCGTCCCCGACTTCTGCAAATACCGGTATGCCCTCACTGGCAAGCGTCTGCAAAATACGTTGTATTTCGATGCGGGAACGATAAAGAGCGTTCTTGGGTAGTCTGGCCTTGCCGCGGTTAGCAGGAGCGCTCATAAAACGATGGGGATCAGCATCACAATTATTTTCATGCTGGTAAAGGTCGTACCCTAACCCGCGCTGCACAGATGGTCAATATGCCGAAATATCTTCACGCTTCGGCAAGCCCAGCACTAACGGATAATTTCACGCTTTCCGATACGCCACCTCCCGATCCGGTACGACCGAGAACTTCATGCCCCACGGCCTTCAGCACTGCGGGGTCTGGGCTGCTGCTGGCGCAGAGTAGGTAGCAAACCGATATGCAGTGTTTCAGTTACGTCATCGCCGTCAACAGACCGGAATGCATAGCTATCCGGCCTATGCATTCGCCAATGCACAGGACAACCAGCACCGCCGCCCGTCATGAAAACGACTACGAAAAATTGCTTTCTCCGCAGCGAGCCGCTAGCATTCGCAGAAGCAACGATCATGAAAAACAATCTCCCCATTGATAATCCCTCAAGATTAGGCCGCAGGCTGCTGCAAAGCGGCCTGCGCCCGTTCGTCGCGGAGGATTTCGTCGAAGCGCTGCTGGGGCTGGATGAATGAATTTGAAAACCGTAATTGATAATGCCTGTTGTTTTCATTCATGGCATTGCGCCGTTCATGTAGGTGCGAATTCATTCGCACATAACGTGTTGTTCGTGCGAATGAATTCGCACCTATGCGATCATCACCCATACTTGCCCGGATGATTTCCTTCAACCAGGTCCACAAACGCTACCCCGGCGGTTACGAGGCGCTGAAGGGCGTCTCGTTCGACATCGCCGAGGGCGAAATGGTGTTCCTCACCGGGCATTCCGGCGCGGGCAAGAGCACGCTGCTCAAACTCGTCGCCGCGATCGAGCGTCCCAATTCCGGCAGCGTGCTGGTGAACAACCAGAATGTCGGCGCGCTCAAGAGCGGCGCGTTGCCTTACTTGCGGCGCAACCTCGGCATTATTTTCCAGGATCACAAATTGCTGTTTGACCGCAGTGTGTTCGACAACGTGCTGCTGCCGCTGCAAATCTGCGGCTTCGACTACCGCGAAAGCGCCAAGCGGGCACGCGCCGCACTGGACAAGGTCGGTCTGCTCAAGCGCGAAAAAACCCATCCCATCGCGCTGTCCGGCGGCGAGCAGCAACGCCTGTGCATCGCGCGCGCCATCGTCAACCGCCCGGCCATCCTACTGGCCGATGAGCCGACCGGTAATCTTGATGCGGCCTACGCGCAGGAAATCATGGCGATCTTCAAATCCTTCCATCAGGTTGGCGTGACACTGTTGATTTCCACGCACGATGAAAGTGTGCTGCGAGACAGCGGCGTGCGCAGGCTGGCGCTAAAGGAAGGGGAATTGCAGCCATGAGGCATACCATGATTCAGCACCTCAGCGTGCTGCGCGCCGCGTTGCGCCGCATGTTCGCTTCGAGACTGGGCGGGCTGCTCAACATTCTGGTTATCGGC
>Ga0209212_1009178_pt1 | contig 10383 bp, 8 predicted proteins | sample RifGroC2_FD_183996 | JGI IMG/M metagenome (GOLD analysis project Ga0209212, IMG submission 183996) | Groundwater microbial communities from Rifle, Colorado, USA - Groundwater C2 (SPAdes) (version 2) | ecosystem: Environmental > Aquatic > Deep subsurface > Groundwater | place: Rifle, Colorado... | reverse complement strand
TTTTATGAAACAAATCATTTCCATAAAAATTAAAGTCTTTATCATCGTTCTTATCGTTTTCTGTGCCTTTCACACCCCTTCTTCCTTTGGTTTGCCAGCCGATGATGTTGTGCCGTTGGTGGACGGAGACTATTATCCCCAAGTCCATCAGGCACTGATTACTGCAAGGAAATCCATCATGTGTGTGATGTACATGGCTGACATAAATCCTAAATATAATAAAGGCTGGGAATATAATCTGGTGAATGACCTTATTGGCGCTCATCGGCGTGGTGTGACCGTAACTGTAGTCTTGGATCAAAATACCATGTTTTGGGAAACAGGCAAAAATAGTAAAAAAACTGAGCGAAGGAGTCAGGAAGCGTACGAACTGCTCAAAAAAAATGGCGTCCCTGTGTATTACGACAGTAAAGACCGCATCACCCATAATAAGATATTGGTCATAGACAATTATATTACAATTTTAGGGAGTACAAATTGGACATATAGCGCATTAAGAAAGAATCACGAGGCATCTGTCTTAATAAAATCGCGTAGCGTAGCAGAGGCATTTCTTGGAAAATTAGGGACAATCTCAAAATATCAACTGAAATGAACAATGTATAATAATCATCGTCTTTTTTTTAACAGTATAATTATTTCAATCTTTTTATTTATTGTGTGCGGATTAATCCCTGTTTTAACCTGCAATATTTTCGCTATGGGAGACGCCTCAAAATTTACCTTTGCCCAATTAGAATATTCACAGGGTAACTGGAATCCCAGACCTAATGCCGGGAAACGTTTGATGTGGGAACTTATTAAGCGCACCAGCGTTGAGGCGCATATTGATATTGTCACCCTTCGACTTGATGATGTTAATATTTTTGAGTATCCATTTCTTTATATGTCGGGCGATCAGGAATTTCCACCTCTCAGCGATCGGGAGATCAGCAACCTAAAATTATACCTTGAATTTGGCGGTACGCTTTTAATTGATGACTGTATCGGAAAGAGCGATTTTGGTTTTGATAAATCTGTACGACGCGAGATTAAAAGGTTGTTTCCAAATAAACCACTCGAAAAACTACCCACGGATCATACCGTCTTCAAGTCTTTTTACTTACTGAATCAGGCATACGGCAGGGTCATGGAAAAATCTTATCTTGAAGGCATAGCGCTGGAAAACCGCACCATCGTAATTTATTCGCAAAACGACCTGGGCGGCGCCTGGGCAAAGGATCCGCTTGGAAAATGGGAATACGATGCAATCCCAGGCGGTGAGACGCAAAGGGCAATGGCATTTCGTCTGGGTATTAATATTATCATGTATGCACTGACAGGCAATTACAAGCAAGACCAGGTACATCTGCCTTTTATTCTGAAAAGACAGATGTAAGGAATTAGACAGGAGGAGTAATAAAATTTTCTTTATGACGTACTAAAAAATTAGCTGAAGCTTTAGTAAGATTGAATGTAGGGTCTGAAGAAAGGTATAATATGCTTTATGCAGAGTTAACAGAAAAAATAATCAAGTCCGCTATGGCGAAAGAATCTAATCCTAAAATCCTGTTAATCCTGTCTTAACAAGAACAAATATGGAAAATATTACTCAATGGAATCTTACCTTTGCCGGCATTGAAAACCTCGGTTTACGTGTGCTGGTGTTATTTCTTGCTGTTGCCGCACTATACTTCTCGTGGTTTGGCATTAAGGCTATATATCCAGTTACAAAGCGATTATTGCTTCTTGCCCTTAGATTTATTGCGGTTGTGCTTATAGTTCTCCTTCTTCTCCAGCCTCAAATAGAACAGAAAGAGGTCATAAAGTTAAAGAACAAGGTCGTGTGCCTTCTGGATAATTCTAAAAGTATGACTCTGAAAGGAGGCGATACCGGTATACCCAGGTTTCAGCTCGTCAGCAATTTCTTCAAAGACAACTCATCTTTTATTAAAGAGCTAGAAAATAATTTTGATGTTGATTATTTATCATTTTCTGACACTATCAAAGAGATTTCTTATAATGATATTGAAAATGGTCTTGCCCTTGATGGTTCAAACACCGATTTTGCCCAAATACTGAAACAACTTAAAAATCGTTATGAAGGCAAATCTGTTAAGGGATATTTAGTTTTTTCTGACGGCGCTGATACGGTTGATCTTCCTTCCAGTGTAAACAAACTCGAAGTTATTTCAAATCTCGCTAAGGACCTTTCAGCCCCATTCTTTACATTCTCACCTGCAGGTAACATGGAAGTGAGAGACGTTGCCATCAGTAATATCTCTTATGACAGCTTTACTTTTGTAAGAAGCCCGTGGGAAGCGGACGTCGTTATAAAGATTCTTGGATATAAAGACCTTAAACTTCCTATTACACTAAAACAAGGGAACGATATAATCTCCTCCAAGATTTTGGATACCGGAAATGAAGGAGAAATTCACGTAAACCTGTCGTTTATGCCTTATGCGACAGGAACATTTTTGTATACGATAACAATCCCAGTTCAACCTCATGAAGCAATCACAGAAAACAATCAAGTCAGCGTCCTGGTAAAAGTGGTGCGTGATAAAATCAGGATTATGCATGTTTGTGGACGCCCGTCCTGGGACGAACGGTTTCTAAGGCGAGTGTTAAAAAGCGACCCTAACATTGATCTCATATCCTTCTTTATATTACGAACGCCAACCGACGTCTCTGAGGCAAGGAACGATGAACTTAGCCTCATTCCCTTCCCTGTGGACGAGTTATTTACGCAGGCACTCAGCAGTTTTGATTTAGTTATATTTCAAAACTTCGACTATCGGCCTTATGAGTCATCGTTCTTTCGTTTTTCTCATTATCTGAATAACATTCGAAAATTTGTAACGGAACAAGGCGGTGGTTTTGTGATGGTTGGTGGGGATATTTCATTCTCACAGGGGGGCTACGATGGTACGGCTATTGATGAAATCCTTCCCATAAATCTCAGCGCTGAAAAAGATGGGGTTGATGCATCCCGCCTAAAGGCGATACTCACGAATGACGGTTTGAAACACCCTGTGACCATCCTTGATGGTGATACAGACAGAAATATTGATATATGGAAGAACCTTCCGGAACTTGATGGATGTAATATAGCTACTCAGCTAAAAGCCGATGCCGTACCTTTGGCAACCTATCCAACAAAGGGGAATCCTCCCATTGTTTCCACAAGGGATGCGGGACTTGGCAGATGTATGGCTATCACAACCGATTCTTTATGGCGATGGAATTTTCTATCCGTTGCAAAAGGCGGCAGCAATAGACATTATATTAAATTTTGGCAAAATGCCATAAAATGGCTCATTAAAGACCCCACCCTTAATCCTGTCCGCATAACTGCAAACAAAGAAACGTTTTTGCCCAATGAAGAAATTCAGGTTAAGATCGAAGTGCTTGGAAGAAATTACCAGCCCTTTGAGGGTGTGCAATTAGATATAGACGTTATAAATGAATTTTCAGGGAAGAGTACATTCTCTACAAATGGGATTACCGATAGTGATGGCCAGTACAGATTTACAGTCAAACATGATAAGGAAGGCTATTATTTTGTTAAAGCTACGGCAAGGAAGGAAAATGATGAAATTGGACAAGATTATACCGTATTTAACATTGCTTTGAAAAACAAAGAATTTAAAGACCCATCCATAAGAAGAGAGGTTCTTGCAAAACTATCTGAGATTTCTGGTGGAAAATACTTCGACCTCCCCACAAAAAACATCGAAGAAAAGCTTTCTATTGAAAATCCTTCCGTTATAAAGCTGGTAGGCAGACGGCAAATCTCCCTGTGGGATAACGGATATATCTTTATGATAATACTAACGATATTTTCTTTAGAATGGTGGATAAGAAAACGTAGCGGATTAAGTTAAAACAAAAAACACTTGCAACAAACCGCTTTGTTTAGTATACTGTGGGTCTTTCCGAATGTACCTTAAATATGACGCTATTATAACAGTGTATAAGGAGAGAGGTTTCTCTTGATAATAGCGATAGACGGTCCGGCAGGTTCTGGGAAAAGCACTATTGCCAAGATGCTGGCAAAACGGCTAGGCTTTAGATATCTCGATACAGGGGCAATGTATCGGGCGATTACCTGGAAGGCAATGCAGAAGGGTATAAACCTGGAAGACAAAGATGCCTTGTGCCATATCGCGGATCAAACTAAAATCGAGTTCCAGGGCAGGGATGAGAATTTGGATGTATTTGTAGATGGAGTTAACGTTACTAAAGAAATACGTTTACCCTCTGTCACAAATAATATCCACTATATTTCAGATACACCTGGCGTCCGGCAGCGAATGGTAAAGCTTCAGCGAAAGTTTGCATCTGAAGGGAATACGGTTGCCGAGGGAAGAGATATGGGAACGGTTGTATTTCCGCAGGCAGAAAGGAAGTTCTTTCTTGATGCGGATGTTGAAGAACGCGCCAGAAGACGCTATGTTGAGTTTGAGCCTGCGAATAAAAAGATTTCTTATAACGACGTTATAAAAGATATAGAAACGCGTGACAGGCGCGATACAACAAGAAATAACTCGCCATTAGTAAAGGGCGATGATGCAATTTACATTAATACTACCAAATTGAGCATTGAAGAAGTTTTCGGTATTATACTCAAAGAACTTGCGTTTATCGTGAAAAAATAAAGCGTATTTCCAGCCTGTAGAGAACGGGCTTTATTTCATTAACCTTTTTATTTTAATTTTTATTTCGGAGATTTATCAAAATTATGTATCGTGATATTTTAAAAGAATACAATGTAAATGTAACTGATATTGAAAAAGAAGTTGATGCGATCATGGGGAGTGAGGATACAAAAAAGAAGATAGAATCCACTTACTACGATTCTATCCAGAACTTTGAGGTTGGTTCGGTTTTAAAAGGCCGCATACTGAGTGCTGTAGGAGATAATGTTATCATAGATTGTGGATATAAATCTGAAGGCATGGTTCCCATGTCTGAATTTGACGGTCCTTCCGAAATAAGGGTTGGTGAAGAAGTAGAAGTTTTATTAGAAGCGGTAGAAGACGACTCAGGGCTCATTAAATTATCCAAACGTAAGGCAGACCGTATACGCGGATGGGAAAGAGTCGTTGCAAAATATAAAGAGGGTGATATCATAACCGGGCGAGTTACGCGGAAAATTAAAGGAGGTCTACTCGTAGATATGGGTGTTCCAATATTCTTACCGGCTTCCCAGATCGATGTGAAACCACCAGGTGATATTTCGCAGTATATTGGAAAAGAAGTTACCTGTAGAATTCTTAAAATAGATGAAGAAAGGCAAAATATTGTTGTTTCCAGAAGAAAGCTTATCGAGGAAGACCGTTCCAAGAAGAAACAGGAATTACTGTCAGAAATTGCTGTAGGACAGACCAGAAAAGGAATTGTAAAAAACATTGCAGACTTTGGTGCATTTATAGACCTGGGAGGATTAGACGGGCTTTTACATATTACTGACATGAGTTGGGGCAGAATAAGCCATCCGTCCGAAATGCTTGCCATAGATGATGAAGTTGAGGTTAAGATACTTGGCATTGATATGGAAAAGGAAAAGGTCGCTCTGGGACTAAAACAAAAGTCCGAAAATCCATGGGTGAATATAGAAGAAAAATATCCTGTAGGGTCTAGAGTAAAAGGACAGGTTGTTAATATAATGTCTTATGGCGCATTTGTGAAACTTGAGATAGGTATCGAAGGGCTTGTTCATATTTCTGAAATGTCCTGGACACGCCGTATCAATCATCCATCAGAAATGGTGGCAATTGGGGATATGGTAGAGGTTGTTGTCCTTAAAATAGACAGGGAAAAAGAAGAGATTTCCCTCAGTATGAAACAGACAGAAGTCAATCCCTGGACAGTTATCGAAGAAAAATATCCACCAGGAACAAAGATCAAGGGTCGTGTCCGCAACCTTACCAACTATGGTGCATTCATAGAGATTGAAGAGGGTGTTGATGGCTTGCTTCATATTTCCGACATGTCTTGGGCAAAGAAGGTAGGTCATCCTTCTGAAATTGTTAAGAAGGGTGATAAAATTGAGGCAGTTGTGCTTTCTGTTGACCGTGAAAAGAAGAGAGTTGCTTTAGGTCTGAAACAACTTTCTGATGACCCGTGGACAAAAGAGATACCAGAAAAATTTAAGGTAGGTGATATAATCAGAGGTAAAGTTACCAAGTTGACAAATTTTGGTGCGTTTCTTGAACTTGGTAAAGAAATTGAGGGACTCTTACACGTTTCGGAATTTTCCACTGAAAAGGTAACCAATCCTGCCGATGTAGTTAACATCGGTGACGAATTGGAAGTACGGGTAATTCGCATTGAGCCTGAAGCAAGAAAGATAGGACTCAGTCTTAGAAAGATGTCTGGTGCAGAGGAAAAATGCACCGTGTCCGCATCTTCTGTCGGAGATTCTCAACAACAACCATGTGACGAAGCTGCAGATAAATTATAAACGGACAAATAATTCCGTCATATAAGAAAAAAGGAGGTGTCTTTACGGAATCCGCCTTACAAACGTATTTGAGAGAAATTAACAAAATTCCGTTGTTATCTCCTGAAGAAGAAAAGGAAGTAACAAAAAAAGTTGTAGAGGGAGACGCAGAGGCGCGAGAAAAACTGATACGTGCGAACCTAAGGTTAGTTGTTAGTATTGCAAAAGAATATGTTAATCGAGGACTTTCTTTCTTAGACCTGATCGAAGAAGGAAATTTAGGCTTGTTCCGTGCTGTTCAAAGATTTGATCCATCTACTGGATATAAATTCAGCACTTATGCTACATGGTGGATTAAACAGGCAATCCGCCGAGCCTTGGCAAATAAGGCAAAAACAATTCGCATTCCTTCCTACATGCTTGAAAAAATATCTAAACTAAAAAGCACTTCTCTCAATTTATTGGACAAGCTTGAAAGGCCACCCAGTCTGGATGAGATTGCGGAAGAGATGGATATCACCGCAAAAAATGTGGAAGCCATTGAACACGCTATACGCTCAACAGGATCACTCGACACGACAGGCATCACAGGTTCAGATCTTATCTGGGCGTTAAGTAGTATAATACCGGACAAAAAAACGCTTGCCCCGGAGGATGAACTGGAGGAAACTTATGAAAGAGAATCCGTGGAGAAGCTCCTGGAAATTATTGATAAAAGAGAAGCCATGATAATTAAAATGCGATATGGACTGATTAACGGCAAATCCAAGACATTAGAAGAAATTGGCAAAATTTTAAATATAAGCCGTGAGCGTGTCCGACAAATAGAAAAGGAAACGATTCAAAAACTACATTACATTATGACAGGAGAGAAATAGATAACTTATGGACAACTTAAAAAAAATGGTCAGGGATATACCCGATTTCCCAAAAAAAGGTATTATATTTAAAGATATTACTCCTATATTACAAAATCCAAAGGGACTGAGAGAAGCCGTTGAAACGATTTCTAATCACTATAAAAGCAAGAAGGTTGATATTGTTGTTGGCGCTGAGGCGCGCGGTTTTATCCTTGCCCCCACTGTTGCTTTTAACCTTGGAGCTGGTTTTGTTCCTGTTAGAAAACCCGGCAAACTTCCTTATGAAAAAATCAGCATGAGCTATGCCCTCGAATATGGCACTGATACGCTCGAAATGCACAAGGACGCTATCAAAAAAGGTCAGCAGGTGTTAATGGTAGATGATTTATTAGCAACAGGAGGAACTATGGCTACCTGTTGTAAGATGGTTGAAACACTGGGTGGAAATATTGTAGGATGTGCCTTTTTAATTGAGTTGTCCTTTTTAAACGGTAAAAAAGTCTTGAGTAAGTACGATGTGTACTCACTTATAAAGTATTGAAAAATGCTTTAATTTGCTTTAAATTCTTCGCTTATGAATTTTACGAAAGTAAAATTTAATTATCATTTCAGAACTATTTCAATTGATTGCCCTTCCTTCCAGATTTGATTAAACACCTTCGCATTCTTTAACGCATCCATTACCTGTTTTTCAATCCACATAATTACATCACTATAGCTACAGCTAAAACATCTGACCATCATCGGTCCTTTCATCGTTTTTACCATTACAGAAATTGCTTCGCCGTTACAGTTTGGGCATTTAGTCGATGAAACCACAGCCTTAACTTTTTCTCCGACTTCCTTATTCGAAAACTGTTCTGCCATTTTTATACTCCTTTAGAAAGGTTGAGTAATCTGCTTTTAAAACAAACCTTTCTAAAAAAAAGTTTCAAACAGATTGTTTTATTTAAGTTTTTCGTCTGAACACTCAATAATCTTTTTGTAAGGAACGGCAGGCGATAATGAATTAGAGTCTTTAATTCCTTATGTGTGAATTAATTTAAAATAGTTTATCTATTTTTCTTTTTGGTTTCAAGTAATTTGTTTTGTTTAAGGTACTGCAAAAACAAAAAGTAAACTTTGAAGTTGGTTGCGTAACTGTCTAGGTTGCGCAAAGCGTGTAGGATGGGTTAAGCGAACCCATCATTATTACTAACCACAAAGCACGCAAAGATACCAGAGTAGATACGTTCCGGGGGGGGACGTAGTCTCTATAAGGATTGCGATTGAGGATCCTAGTGGGACATGGTGGGCGCTAGTGGATTCGAACCACTGATCCCTTGCGTGTGAAGCAAGTGCTCTAGCCACTGAGCCAAGCGCCCCCAGAGTATTTTTGGGTATTTTATTAAAAAATAATGTTAAATTCCATTAAAAATATTTTGTTGTAATGTTTTTTACTCCATCTTGAAATTCTTTGACAAAAGGTTTTTTTTGACTAAAATCAGCTTCAATTGAGGTTTTTCACTTCACCAAGGATGACCTTGCTGACATACTGTTCCTTCTCTAGTATATTTTGAACGGTGTGGAGAATCTAGTATTTAAGCTCAGGATAAACTCCGTGAAGAATCCCGACTCTGAATAGTTTGAAATTATCGAATATTAAATCAGGCTTTCGGCTATTTTGAATTTCCTGAACATTAAAATAAACCTTCGTTAACTTTCACACATTAAGTTCAATTAACACAATATTATTTCTGTCATAAACACCCAATGCTTTTTTCTCTGCTGTGGCAATATGTTTGGCTTTTTGAAATACAGACATTAAATTATTTTCCTTGCGCTTCTTGTCTATAATTTCAAGCCCTATCCTGTCAATTGCTACAGGGTCAGTTCCAAAAAAGAGCCGTTCCTCATTCCACATCGTCCATGTTTTCATGCTGGCGGGTCCACCATCAAAACATGCCTGTAATGCGTCTACAATATGTAATCGTACCTTGTTTCTGAGTACAGGATGCACACAGACCTCTGCCGAAGCAGGATCACAAAAGTAAGGTGTCGGATGGAATCTTTTAGTATTGTTGATGGCGCCAAATGCCAGATTTTTGAGACATAAGGTCACGCCAGCAATTCCATGATCCTTCATAACCGGTACATTGATAATTGCCGTAACGTGTTGAGTAACAACTTTACTGAAAAGGGAACGTGCCCCATCGTCCTCCCGCAAAGTGTAATCATCGTCCAATGATTCATAATATGATTCTTTATCATATCCAGCTGTTGGTTCAGTGCCATAGCAGCGAACCCCGCTGCCTCCTTGATTCAAAGGGAAACCAGCCGTAATCAGATGATAGCTAAAACGATCCCACACAATAATGTTGTTTTCCTTCACTCCTGCAGCCTTCAAACCAAGAACGATTGCCTTAACAACTTCAGGACGAGTAGAGAGTTTCACGCCGCCAATCGGATTAATCTTAACACCAACAACATCTTCAGGCGTAAAAAGCGTACGCCATGCAGCGGCAGTTGTTTTTTTGCCTGTGAGGGCAAACATGCCTTCGTCCATCATCTTCTGGACAATTTTCTGGTCGGGACTGCCGCTTTTCATAATTCCATTGTTTTTAACAGCAAGCACCCTGCTTTTATCAAAGCTTGGGAGTTGTCCTTCAGTGCCAATAGCTACCTGTAAATTTCTAAAACCACTTATACCAATTCCAGCTCCAACCACGCCAAGGGCAGTATGTTTCAAGAAGTCCCTGCGAGAGAGATGATTGTCTTTGTTATGCATAGCATCTACCTCTTTTAAAAATCTTTAAATATTTCAATATAGTCACATTCACTAAAATCAGAAATTGTGGAGTTGATACGTTATGAGGTTGAGATGCTCTCACCTTCACAACTTCCCATCTTCTCAACTTCATCCAGGCTTTGTATCACAAAAATAGCCGAAGGTCTAACTTAATCTTGAGTTTCTGTAGAAGTCCGTGTACTTTTATCTATTGGAGAGAGGTCTTCTATTTCCTTCTTGCTTCCAGCCCCCAACGCTTTAAACTTTCGGGCTGAAGGTAACACACGCCCTTCAAAGGATGCCACGGCTGAGTTAAATGCTTCAAC
>Ga0209212_1009176_pt1 | contig 10385 bp, 11 predicted proteins | sample RifGroC2_FD_183996 | JGI IMG/M metagenome (GOLD analysis project Ga0209212, IMG submission 183996) | Groundwater microbial communities from Rifle, Colorado, USA - Groundwater C2 (SPAdes) (version 2) | ecosystem: Environmental > Aquatic > Deep subsurface > Groundwater | place: Rifle, Colorado... | reverse complement strand
TTAAATACCGTTCGTGAATATTTGAGGGAGGCGGTTAAGTTGCGGTTTAAGATTTAAGATACATATTATACGAACTACGAACAAGGTACGAACATTACGAACAAAGACTTGCACCCCGCTAAAGTATAATAGAAGTAGCTCAAACCTTTAGGTTTGAGGATGTCTCAGGCCTAAAGGCCTGAGCTACATTAAATACGAGGCTCGGCCTCGTATTTAAATTTCGCGCCTGCCCTCCGTAGTCTTGTGAAGGATGGTGGTTCTGCGTATAGTTCTGCGTGGTTCTGCGAAACATTCCCTATCTTGACAAAAAATCATAATTATGGTAGGGTTCAAAGATGCCAGAACAAGTGTAGAACCTTTAAAAATGGAGAAAAAAACCAATGGACAGGCAGATCTTTACTGAAAGGCTCATCGAGCGTGCCAGTAAACTCCTTCCAGAGGTGTTTACGGCAACAAGATTTTTCGATCTTTTTCCGCAGCTTGATGCTGATATCATTCAATTGTTTCAAATTCTTGCCGGAACAGGAACTTTGGAAAAACTTTTTGCCGGATGTGGTAAGCCGGTAGAAATGCTGGTTGGTGTAACTTCTTATGAATGGTTGCGCCGAGCAAAAGTTGATTCAGTGTACCGTGCTAGCCGAAGGATTGGACTCATTAGAGAAGATCATCATCGTGCGGCGCTTCCTATATATTTGCAAGTCGGTTTTCCGTGGGAAATGCAGGTTGCCTGGTTCTCCGCTGATGAATGGTATAAAGAACGATCTTTAGAAAAAAAGAAAGCTGTACGTGAAGCCTTGGTTGGTTTTGTGGAGCTTGGTTTGGAGTATGCACCAAAGCTTCAGGGTGTGTGGTCGAGTTTGTTGCTCCGAAAAGGTGTTCTTGAACTCTTGCCACGCGATATTACCAATGATCTTTTGCGCAATCTTGCCGGATATTCAGCTATTCCTGATGTGCAACAAATTGTCGATAAAAAATTTGCCACGCCAGACATGGCATTTTATTTGCCTGGCGAAGTATCGTGGTGGTTTTTGCAGCAGGTTTTTGCCGAGCGTGCTCGAGAGGAAACTCCGAGCCACGGGGTTCCCCTGCCTGGGCAAGAGGAACAAATCATCATTGAGTTTGAACCGGAAGATGAACCGGAAATTGAGTTGACTGATCAGCTTCTTCAAGAGTTGTCAGCAGCTGAAGCTGGTCAAGAAATCAAAAGAACGTAGAAATCCCAAACAAAGAAAGGAAGGGAAAAATGGCAGAAAAAAATATGGCAGTTTCTTTGGTGGAGACGGTTCGCAGGCACGCGGCTGGACTTTTGAATCTTGGCGATTTACCCAACTGTGTTGGTTTGCCAGGCGAATTCATTAACGCTATCCCGAATGGCGCGCGCGGTAAACTTTTCGCACGGACTGGTGGCGCGTTTGCCGACCTTATCAATCGTGGTGAAGTTGACACTGAGTTTGTGGTTGGTCTTTTCTCTGTTGCTCAACAGAACAATCTTTTGTCTGAAGCTGATTTTGAAGCCGCGATGTCAATTGATGTTATTGCCAGTCTTCCCTACGAGGCAGTTTTTGATTGGATTCGGTCTAACAATTGGATGGTACGCGAAGGCGACAAGGAAGACGCGTTTCGTCTCGCTCTTGTTGAGCTAGTTCTGTTGATTGACCAGGAAAACGAGATTCGTGACAGTCTGTTTGAGCACGTTGCTCCATCATTTCTTAATCGCGTTGATCAGTCAGATCTCGCGGCAATGCTTGTTGGTCAGCGTAACGCGAGGAAGATGCCGTCTGTGGACGAACTTCTTTGGACTACGTTTGGTCTTGAGAGGATTGTTAAAGAGTCTGATCCAGGAGCAGTTGCTAAGTTCCTCATGGATGAGCTTGGGGCATGGGATCCTTCCGGTGATAGGGTGAATGCCCCGGAAGAGGACGGTGGTAGTAGTAGTGAAGAAGTTTGAAGATCCGGAGGTTTAACCTTTGGAGGTTAAACCTCCGGAAGTTCGTAAGTGGCTGGGAAACCAGCCACTTTTTTTATGTCCGAAATTCGGCTTCGTGGCCGAATTTCGGACAGATTAAAGATTTAAGGTTAAAGATACATATTATACGAACTACGAAATGGCTACGAACATTACGAACAAAAACTTGTAGTGCGAAGGCTTATCTCTTGCCAAGGTATAATAGAAGTAGCTCAAATCTTTGGGTTTGAGGATGTCTCAGGCCTAAAGGCCTGAGCTACATTAATTACGAGGCTGAGCCTCGTAATTTTGCGTAGTTCTGCGTAGTTCTGCGCAGTATTTCCAACGGGGTTGACAAAATCGCTAAAATATGGTATAAAGTAATATTACTATCCTGGGATAGATCCTATAACAAGTAATCTTCAAGGAGGATTATTTTTTGAAAGTTCCCAGCAATAGGGATCATTAAAAATTCAAACCAGCATAACAAACCTAAACAAGGAGAAAAGTCATGCCGGATAAAAACAAGAAGGATCGCTCGGGACTTGAGTGGTTGTATGATCATATTAAAAACAGTTTGGAGGAAAAGGTTACTGAACATGGAGCAAAAATTGCTCTGACAGTTCCTTTTGTGCGCGAAGCGATTATTTCCGCCCGTAAGGCAATGGGTAAGGAATTTTTTGCCGGCGCGATGAAAGAGCTTGCTACGCCCTTGAGTCTCACGAGCTGGAATTGGTTGCATGGCTGGGCAAAGGGTACGGAGTGGAAGGAACTTTCTTTGCGGCTGGCTGACGAAGCCCTTGATCATCTTTGCAAGGCCACAGGCAAGTGGGGCGAAACTATTTCTGACGAAGAAGTAGATGAGCTCTTCAAGAAATCTTTTAGTCACTTAGCCAAGGCAAAAGAATGGATTATGAAGTTTCGCGGTCATCCAGCGGATCCGGATGTTTTGGTCTGGACGCCGAACGAAGGTTCAGCGATCAAACATCTTGGCATCAGGATGCACATCGGAACTTGTGTTCATCTTCCGGATAGGATTACTACCCGCAAAGTCAAGGCTGGCAAGGGCAAGGATGCCGAGACAAAGGATGTCCGAGGGCCTAATCCGGAATGGGATCGTGTCAAAGAGATGAAGTTTTCCGAGGCCGAACGACAACGCATTCCTCCATGCACCTGCATTGAGGCAGCGGCTAAGGCGCAGGGTGCGACCAAGAAAACCGCGACTGACATCCATGACCTTATCGCCATGTTGCCGGACAAGGAGCACGAGGCCATGATGATTTGGCTTGGTAATGCTCCGCCGGATCTTGTGAATCTTTTTCTAAGTCGTGGCAAGCACTTCAGGACGATTGAAGACTTGTCGGCGTTTCATCGACTTTCCGAAGCTAGTCAGCGCCGGTATCTCGGGATTCTCCCCAAAGAATTTATCGAGAAAGTTGGCGCGATTCGGGAAAGGGTTACAGCGGATGCTAATCAAGCGCTTGACGCGCTTGATATCACGGTTGCAATTGGATCAGACGTTGCTTCTGCCAAGTGCAATGGTTGGCGCGACCGAATTCGCGCTCACCGCAAAACACTTGGATAGAGGTAGTCTGGAAAAAACAACAACACCTCTGTCCAAAGTATTGGCAGAAGTAGGAGGTTTGTAATGAACACCCTTAAAACAATCCTTTTCTGGATTGTGTGCGCGTTGGCGGCCGGACTTGTGATTTTCTTGTGCGTGAGGATTTACCAAAACCGGGCGCGAATTAGCGCGGCTTTTGGTCGCTTTAACAAAAAGCGCATTCAGTTTCTGGTGAGAAACCACAAGAAGCTTTTTTACGTCTACGCTGGCCTCATGGCTGGGGTTTTTGGTCTGGGACTTACTGTCCAACAAGCCGGTCGTGATTCAAAAGAAAATGGTCCGGCCGGACCGCTTATGGTTTTTCCCAAAGTCGGACTTGATTCCGGCGGAAATTCCATTGTTCAGTACGGCACGAATAACCGCGAGAGACATTCTTTGCGCGAATGTCAGGCTGAAGAGTTGCGCATTGCTTCAGTTTCGATTTTTGCAATCAGTGTGATGTTTCTTGTAATGCTCAGTTACCGCTTTCGGTGGTATGAGCAGAGGAAATATGATCGCACCTTGCAAGCGCGCAAAACAAGAAAACAACAGGCAGCTGCAACTGCCGCTACAGCCGGAGGTACGCCATGATCGGTGTTATCGTTGGGATTCTTATCATCTCCGGCATTGTGGCAACAGTTGGCTTGGCGCGAGCGATTGCATCGCTACGCCAAGTGGTTGTCGCGGCAACCCAAGCCGGCATTGCTGCTGCGGAAGTGGCAGCAGAACTGGCTTACACGGCCGCAGTCGAGGCCATGCCTCATCTGCGCTATGCCGCGGCCATGTTTGTCTGCAATTTCCTTCTGTCAATTGTCCTTCTCGGTATCGGGATTACGACTGGGTGGGGAATTGTGACAATTACAGCTGGTCTGCTTTTCACATTTTCTTTGCTGTTTGCTATCGGAGCAATCGGCATGATTGCAAGAGTTCTTCAGGTTCTCGCGAACACGGTCGAGTTTGCCGCCAACTTGTTTGTCAATTCCTTGACCACGATTCTTTCTTGGCTTGGGATGGCGAAGAATACGGCTGGTCAGATTCAGATCTTTTCGCCTCGCGCAGTGGCAGCACGTATTGAGTCGGCAAAGCCCACCATTCTCATGGTTTGGTGGCTCGTAATTTCCGCTTGCGCAATTTTTCCGTCTTGGTACCTGCTCACTTGCGTGTTCAGCGTGCTCGGAATTTGTCTAATTACCGGATACTTCATTGCCAAGAAGCATGATTGGAGTATCATCATTTTCTGGCGATGCTACTACACTTTCATGACTGTGGCTTTTGCCTACACCATCCTGACTGCTCCATTCCCGGGTTTCAATAAGCACATGGCAGTGCGGGTTGAGAATTGGGGGCTGGATAATTTGGTGTGTGATGTGGCACACGCCGACATCGTGTACTGCCGCGACCGCGCCAATCTTCAGAGAATTCGGAAACTTCGGGGAATTGCTGATGATGCCGCGGATTGGGCAAATGAACACATGAGTTCATCTTCTGCTGTACTTCCGGTTACTGCCGGCGGTGTGAGTATGATTACAGGAGTTCCTCGTGGAGTTCCGCTTGGTTCGGGTTCAAGCGCGGCACACGCCCCGCCTCCGTAACCTTTTTCGCAGAACAGACGACCGCTTGGTCGTCTGTTTTTATTTTAGATTTTAGATTGCAGATTTAAGATTAAAGATACATATTATACGAACTACGAACATTACGAACAAAGATTTAAGAACGAGTGGTGCGGGGGTTTATTCCCAGATAAGCCTCGTCTCTAAGAGACGAGATAAGTAGGGCGGGGTCTGAATGAACGAGGGAGCAAACTGCATAGCTCCCGAGATCATTCAGGCGGGTTTTGGGATGTTGTCGTGCTGGGTCGGACAGGCAACCCCAAAACCCGGGGAACCTCATCAAAATAGATGCACAGTTTTTGATGAGGGAAGATTGCCCCGCCAAAGTATAAATAGATGTAGCTCAAACCTTCAGGTTTGAGGATGCCTCAGGCCTAAAGGCCTGAGCTACATTTGTTCTTTTGTTCTTCTGTTTCTCAGTTTCTCTGTTACCCAATGGTGAGGGATCTCTGCGAATAAGATTTAATATTAAAGAGGGGGAAAGACCATAGGTTTTGTCCCCCGCCAAAGCATAAACAGGTGTAGCTCAAACCTTTAGGTTTGAGACGGTTTCAGGTCTGAAGACCTGAACTACAATCATTACGAGGCTCAGCCTCGTAATTAAGTTTCGCGTAAATTTTCGCGTGATTTCGCTCGATATTTCCCAAGGATTGACAAATCCGCCAAAATATGCTAGAATGTGAAGATGGTTCATTTTATAAATTACTTCAACAAAGGAGCTTTCCAATGAGGACATTGACAGTTGTCATGTGCCTCCTATCGGAGAGCACAAGTCAGGCGCAGGAATTTCGCCGCGGTTGTGATAAAATCACCCCAGAGGAAGTAAGTCTCATTAATAAAGTTGCGGAATCTTTTAATGTGCCAGCCGGACTTTTGTACGGAATTTGGCGCAAAGAAAGTTCGTGTCTTGCTGACGGTTACAGATCAGGACCTTCGGATTGGTATCTGGCGGCTGGTTTGATGACAAGCGAAAGCAAGTGCGTCTACAACTATGGTTGGTCGCGCTGCGTAAAACATTGGCAGGCTTTGGTCGCCATGTGTTCGCAAGTGCGTAAGAGTGGTTCATTGTCCGGGCAAAAAGTGTGTGATCCTTTCGAGGTTTACACTTCTTATGCTCTCGCCATGGGACCAACCCAGCATATGCCAGGTGAGATTTTTGAAAAAAAGGTATTTGACGATGGTACCTATACTTTTGTCTACACTCTCGCCGCCATTGACTTTGATGGCGATGGGGTAGTTGATCTTCATAGTCTTGCCGATTCCATGGCTATCACAGCGTATCAACTTTCCGTGTACAAGCGCGACAAGAAGTTTGATACTTGGCCTAATGCCGCGATCCGGTATTTTGGTTGGGCAAATGGTTCGCGTCGTTACTACTACGGAAGTCACGGAAAGAAAAATGGCGTGCGCCATTACTGGCGCGAGTGGTGCCATGATCATGGTTGTAGGTGAGACTTGAAAATTCAAACGAAGCCTCTGTTAGAGGCTTGAGCTTTTAACCGTGCAAGGAGGAGAAGGAGATGAGTATAAGACAACGGGTGGCTACGTTTATTGGCGTGGTTGGAATGGTTGGTGTATTTATTTTTTGGATGGATGATATTTCAGAAAATTCCGGATCACCAAGATCAATCGAGGAGCTTCTGAATCAGACCAATGGCTATGGCATGGTCGTGTGTGTTGATGAGGAGGATAGCAGGTCCGCGCCTCGATTTGAAGCGGTGTTTGGACCGAGTAATTCTCTTGTCTTGCTTGACATGAGAAAAGTGGATGGTCACTACTGCGGTTCATTGACCTTTGAAAATTTCAATTTTTCAAAGGTCAAGATTATGCCAGCTCTCGGACAAGGTTCGCACATCAAGCAAATGGCCATGCATTTCCGTGGAATTTTTCCGACCTATATGCCTGGTCGACCACAGACAGCGGACAAGGACGGAAATTTCACGTTCTATGTCGCCGCAGTTGGCAAAGACGCGCCGGTTTATGTTATTGACAAGGTGGAAGCTCACGGCATGTTGCACGACGAAGATCCGTAACAACAATTCCCACGAGGCACGCCTCGTGGGAGTTTTTTTAGATTAAAGATTTTAGATTAAAGATTAAGGTGAAGAAAAGAGAAAAAGAGAAATTAGAAAAGAGTCGGCAGGGGGACAGAACGAGTAGGGCGGGGCCTTGCGCCCCGCCATATTTTATACGAACCACGAACATTACGAACAAAGATTTGTAGCGCGGGGTGTTTATCCCCAGATAAGTTATCGTCTCTAAGAGACGAGATAAGTAGGGCGGGGGCTTGCCCCCTGCCAACGAGGCGGGGCACAAGGCCCCGCCCTACGTATTTTCGCGTGGTTCTGTATTTACTACGAGGCTCAGCCTCGTAACATTGTCCGAAGTTCAGCTTCGGACAATTTGCTTAAATTACGGTATTTTTTTCTACTCCCTACTCCCTACTCCCTATTATCTATTTCCCACCTTGACAAAATCGCTAAAATATGGTATATTGATTAGAATGTTCCTTTAATTTGAAGTTGGAGAAAACCAGATAAAAAAAGCCACGTAAAAACCCTCGCGGGTTCAACTCACAGCAAGCCACGTAAAGGACGTGGGAGACGAAGTCTCCTTTACGTCCCACGTGGCAAGGAGAAGAAAATGAGAAATTTGTTTGCATTTTTGGCGCTTGTTTCTACGGGTTGCGGTCTTGGTTATGCTACCTCAAAGGTGAGTCAGCCGACGACCATGCCGAATGGCGATGTGTCGATTGTTTCACATTCTCGTTCTATGGTGGGTTTTGTAAGCGAGCAAGAGCTCGCGAATCCGGGCACTGAAGCCCAACAGCTCGCTATGGCGCGGATGTATGGGTATTATCCATACGGCATGGGCGTGTACGGCGCCAACCTCTATGGTCAGTATCCGTATCTGATGGATGGTCGGGTGTATACGGATCGCGTTGCGGCGTACGAGCTCGACAGCGTTCTCGACCGTCCGGCCGAGCGCATCACTGTTATTCGCGGTCGTACTTCAGGTACAACTTCGGATGGTGGAGGTTCGAGTTGGGGTGGTTCAGGCGGTGGCGGCAGTTCTCGTCGCGTTGCTCCTTCTCCGCCTCCGGTGGTTAGGAGTGATGGTGAGGAAGTGTGCAGTTTGCAAACCACAGCGCTGCGCGATGCTTTTCGGAAGAGTGGCGACGCACTCAGAGAGGCAGCGAGGAATTTGCCACGCACACTCGAGGAAGTGACCAAGCAAGTTGACGCGCTTCGTAAAATTCTACGCAAGGCAGAAGACGCTTGTGTTAGGAATGCAAGCGCTTTGACCGAGATCAGAGGGTATTCCGATCGGCTTGATCCGATCGATCGGCAGATCGAGGACACTCTTACCCGCGACGCAACCTAGGAGGTATCATGAAAAATCTTTTGTGTGTTTCTGTTTTTCTTGCTCTCGGGTGTTCTTCGACTCTTGAGCAACAGCAGGCTCAGTATATTCTGAGGATGCGAATGGAGATTGAAGCAGTCAAGAAGCATCAGACCGCGCTTGCAAAGCAGGTCGAGGACATGAAGCAAGCTCGGGATGCGGTAAGACCAAAGGTAGCGCCTGCTCCTGTTTCTGAAGGGGGCGACGGCACCTTTGCCGGTCGTCTCATTCAGCCGCTTCCGGCTGGATTCGAGATGTATCTTGGCGAGCCGCCGTTTGGTTGGGGAAACAATGCAGTTTCAGTTTCCTTCACGAACGCGGTGCCAGGGTGTTACATGGAGCTCATTGTGGCCGGTCAGCCTGGCCGCGTGCTCATGCGGAGCGGTAGCGCAATCGGCGAGTTTCCAGGAACTCTGTACTCAGTGCAGGATTCGCAAGGAGACGTTGATCCGGCATCGCTCATTCCGCCAGGGGAGACTGTGTACTTTTTGCGCGATACTCCAGGGTACCAATCCTGGATTGCGACTTGCTATGTCAACATTCCACGTCTAGTGCAGGTGAGTACTGCACAGGGAGTGGTTAGGGGTCTGGTTTTGCAGGTGACCTCACGCCGGCCCGGTGCGTTCTTCGGAGGGAAGGCGAGCGTGAGAGTGAATTCGTACGACATGTACGACATTTCTCGTTTCAACTAGTTTCTCGAGTGGCTGCGATACGTTCGTAGCCACTTTTTTAATAGGGAGTAGAAAGTGGGGAGTAGGGAGTGGGGACGAGTAGGGCGGGGCCTTGTGCCCCGCCAAAGTATAAATAGGTGTAGCTCAAACCTTCAGGTTTGAGAACGTCTCAGGTCTAAAGACCTGAGCTACACCCATACTACAAAAATTTATGTTCATACCTAAAAATTTTTACGCACCAAAAAACCGCGGGAAAACCGCGGTTTTAATCCAGATTTGTTTTACGAGGCTCAGCCTCCGCTGGAGGCTGAGCCTCGTAAAATTATGTTGTAGTCGCTTTTAATAAACCATTTAAAACAAACGATGATATGGCAAACGCGGCTAAAACAATAACTATTCCAATAACTGCATTTCTTAAAACCGCCACTGCCTTTTCAACCTTGCTCGGATCTCCGCCCGCAGTCATCCATTTGAATCCGCCGTAAAGTATGAGGATGACGAGAATTGCACCGAGCAGGGAAAGCGCAACATTTATAATTCTCCCAACAGTGTAGTAAAGATCATTTTCACCTTCGGTCGGAGTTGCAAATCCCGCTCCCCCTTCCTCTGCAACATCTTGAAGAAATCTGTTAGAATCTGAAAAATCTGCATCTACTCGCATTGGTTTCAGTGTTGCTGCAGGTAATAGTATTAAGGAGATAATTATAATATAGAATAATTTCATATTTTAGTTTGTTACTATGTCAATCATTCTAGTGAATACAAATGTAGTTATTATATAAGCCGCCATGACAATTACCAGTCCAATCAAAGAATTTTTAATGATATCCATTGCTTTTTCAACTTTTCCCGGATCTCCACCCGCGGTCATCCATTTAAATCCGCCGTAAAGTATAAGAATAAGAAAAATTGATCCAAGTAGTGTCAGAGCAATGTTAATAATTTTTCCGACCACTTCAGAGAGTTCCGGATTATCAGCATCTGTTGATGATAGGTCGTATGGTACTTTTCCAGCCTTTTGTAAGTTTGAAGTTGCATCCCCTTTTAATCCATCCGCATTTACTGTCTGCATTGCCGGCATTAAAACAAAACCCAGTATTGGAATTATTGTAAGAATAATTAGAAGGTATTTTTTCATATGTTTTTTATTATGA
>Ga0209212_1009175_pt1 | contig 10385 bp, 8 predicted proteins | sample RifGroC2_FD_183996 | JGI IMG/M metagenome (GOLD analysis project Ga0209212, IMG submission 183996) | Groundwater microbial communities from Rifle, Colorado, USA - Groundwater C2 (SPAdes) (version 2) | ecosystem: Environmental > Aquatic > Deep subsurface > Groundwater | place: Rifle, Colorado... | reverse complement strand
AAGTGTTTATCAAGCATATGCCGCGACGATAAATGCTGTTCGTGTGTCCCGCCTCAAAATTACCGCAACGGCGCTGGCAAACGAACAGTTTGAGATTATCCGGAATCTACCGTATACCGACGTCGGTGTGGTAGGCAGTATTCCGAACGGCCAAGTCCCTCACCTTCAAAATCTGGTTCGCGACAACACCGAGTTCGTTGTAGAAACTACTATACGTAATATCGATGATCCCTTTGACGGCACTATCGGCGGTTCTCCAAATGATCTTTCCCCCGCAGATTACAAACTCGCGGAGTTAGAAATTTCTTGCCCCGCTTGTAGGAATTTTACTACCCTCCATTTTACTACCCAAGTGGGTCCCCGAAATCTCGAGACCGCATCAACGAACGGCGCTCTTTTCGTCCAGGTTTTTGATGCCTCGGGGCAACCGGTATCTGGTGCCGACGTGCATATTGTGAATAATCAAGCAGTTCCTGCGATTGTCATTGATGATACTACTAATAACGATGGACTTCTTCAGATAGTTGACGCGCCGCCAGGAGTTGAAGCCTATGAGATTACTATTTCTAAATCCGGCTATTCAGCTGATCAAACATATCAAACTGGCGCCCCCGGAAACCCCAATCCGACCAAACCCCATGCGACTGTTGCTTTGCAACAGCTAACCCAAATTAGTTTCGCGATTGATCGGACCAGTACACTTGACGTTGCCAGCGTAACGGATACCTGCGGTTCGCTGCCATCAATTGAATTTTCACTCGATAGCTCCAAACTTATCGGTACCAACCCCGATGTTTTAAAATACAGCGCTCCCCACATTACCGACGGCTCCGGCACAAAAACAATATCCGGGCTAGAGTGGGACACGTATAATCTGAACCTTAGCGACGGTTTATATGATCTGGCGGGGGCAGTTCCACTTTTGCCGGTGGCGCTGAATCCGAATACAAATCAGGATTTTAAACTAATTGTTTCACCGAAAGACGTGAGAAGTGTACTTGTGACTGTCAAAGACGCCTCAACGCAACTCCCACTATCTGATGCGACTGTGAGACTCGAGGGTGCGGGTGTCGATGCAACATTGACCACCGGCCGCGGTTTTATCCGTCAAACCGACTGGTCGGGCGGGGCCGGGCAAGACGACTTTACTGACCCGACGCGATATTTTGATTCGGACTGGAATGTGGAAATTAACGATCCCGCCGGCGAATTCCATTTGAGAAAAATATTTGACGAATATGAACCTTCCACCTATCTTATTTCATCCACATTTGATACCGGCTCTGTCAGTAATTTTCATCAAATGCTGTGGCAGCCGCAAGATCAGCCGCCCGACACGGGCCCCGATAGCGTCAAATTTCAGGTTGCCACCAATAATAACAAAACGACCTGGAATTTTTTAGGCCCAGACGGCACGGCCAACACCTATTACACTCTGGCTAATCAAAACCTCAATTCTTTGCATAACGGCGACCGCTATCTTCGCTACCAAGCATTTTTACAGACAGCCAGTACAACCTGGACACCTACTATCTCCGACGCTTCATTTACGTTTACATCTACTTGCGTACCGCCGGGACAAGTGCTTTTTACTGGCCTTAACACCGGCGACTACACGTTAACGGTCGCCAAGGCCGGCTATCAACCTTTTACCGATACGATTGCCGTTTCTTCTTCATGGCAACAGCACGAAGTCATCTTATCTCCCTAAAATCGCTATGAATTTTTTCAAAAATTACCACAATTCAAAATCGGGTTTTTCAATAATGGAAGTTCTAGTGAGTATATTTATTCTCTCTCTCATAGTACTCGCGGTCTATTCTTTTCAAAAGGACGTTTTTTCGATGAATAGAATTATTTCAGGCAGTTTAACGGCGCAGGAGGAAGCGCGCCGAGCGCTGAAAAGCATGAGCGCGGAAGTACGCACCACTTCCCCTTCCAGCTTGGGCGCTTATGCTATCGCGCAAACAGCGCCATCATCATTTACTTTTTACAGCAACACCGACGACGATTCTTTCAAGGAGCGAGTGCGATATTTTTTGGACGGCACAACCCTTAAAAGGGGAATTATAAAGCCATCGGGCGCGCCGCTGACCTACAATCCGGCAAATGAAACGATAAGCGAATTGGTACATGATGTTGCGAGCGCGGCCACATCAACTTTCAGTTACTATGACGAAAATTACGATGGCGCGACTCAACCGCTCGCTGAGCCGATAGATAGAGCTGCCGTGCGGCTGGTAAAAATTACTATTGTAATTGATAAAAATTCACAAGCACCTCCCGGGCCCATGACGCTGACCACCCAAATTTCAATGAGAAATCTGAAAGACAATCTATGAAAAAAGACAAGCTAAAATACAATAAAGGTCAAATCCTGGTGGAAGTGATCGTTTTTGGATCAATCGCTATTTATCTTTTGGGCGGGTTTGGGAGTTGGGCCTCATTAAACATCAAGGCCGGGCGGCAGGCATTCAATCGCGAGAGAACTTTGCAAATTGCGGAAGCGGGCATTGACTACTATCGCTGGCATCTTGCGCATGCGCCGACAGATTTTCAAGACGGAACTGGGGGCCCCGGGCCGTATGTTCACGATTTTCGCGACAAAGACGGGAATATAATCGGGCAATTTTCTCTTGATGTCATACCGCCGTCATTAGGTTCTACTTTAGCCACAGTAAAATCCACGGGAAGCATAGCCGGCGATACAGCGCTTCTGCGCACAATTGCGGTGCAATTTGTAAAGCCCTCAATTGCGAAATACGCCGTTGTCGCGAATGATGCTATGAGATTTGGCGCCGGCACCGAAGTATTCGGGCTGATTCATTCAAATCAAGGGATACGTTTTGACGGTCTTGCGCATAATATCGTTGCCAGCGCCGTCGCCGCATACAACGATCCCGATCATTCGGGAGCCAATGAATTCGGCGTACACACGCATGTTGCGCCAATCGACCCCTTGCCGCCCTCTTCCGTTCCTCAACGAACAGATGTTTTTGAAGTGGGCCGGCAATTTCCCGTACCGGCGGTGGATTTTGCAGGAATTACTGCTGACTTGGCGCAGATGAAAACCGATGCCCAAACCAACGGGTTTTACCGTCCGAGCGCGGGAGCGCTTGGGTATCATGTTGTTTTGCGAACCGATGATACTTTTGATCTCTATCGCGTAACAAGTTTAGTAAATCCACCTTCCGGTTGCACTAATATTGCCGGCCAATCCGGATGGGGTACCTGGAGTATTCAAAATCAGCAGCTTATTGGAAATTATCCGTTTCCCGCCAACGGCATTATTTTTCTGGAAGATGATATTTTTGTTAACGGCCAAACTAACGGCGGCCGTCTTACTATCGCAGCTGCTTTTCTGCCGGACAATCCTCCGTTTCGGAAAAATATCATGGTTAACAACGATCTCCTTTACACAAATTACGACGGCTCCGACGTCATCGGCCTTATTGCGCAAGGCAATATTAATGTGGGTTTGGTAAGCGAAGACGATTTGCGGATTGACGCGGCACTCATCGCCCAAAACGGACGCGTGGGAAGACATTACTATCGTTCTCCTAGCGGCGGTTCGCAACGATGTTCTCCGAATCATATAAGACAGACGATTACGCTTTGGGGTATGATCGCAACCAATCAGCGATATGGTTTCGCGTATACGGACGGAACCGGCTATCAGACACGCAATCTCAATTATGACGGAAATTTGCTTTATGGTCCACCGCCGAGTTTTCCGTTAACCTCCGATCAATACGTCACTCTCACTTGGGGAGAAGAATAACCGCCGTCTTACAAAGACGCGAGCCGTCCGAAGTCCCGCCGCCCATCAATCGCTTAGCCCAAAACCCGAAAGTGAAATTCTGGTACCGCTACCGGGAATCGAACCCGGGTTACGTGGATGAGAACCACGTGTCCTAACCACTAGACGATAGCGGCATATTTTGGCTATTAGTTAATACAATTAGCTCATTTAAAATAGATGTAAAAGGCACTATGGTCAAGAGACCCGTCTTGGCCACTCGCTCCTCGCCACTAGCCATTCGTACTATTGGCTAGGAACTAGGAACTAGCCGCTAAATTACAGCCACGGTTTCCCCTGCCGCACTAACAACTCACCCGCTCGGGCTGGTTCGGCCATTAACATTTTAACGGCTTTTTCCAGCCTAACCCCTTGGGAACCTTTAACTAAAATTATATCATGCTCGGAAATTTTATTGCGCAAATACTCGCCGGCCTCCTCGGCCTTGGCAAAGTGATTATAATGGTCGGGGTTAAAACCAGCCGCCCCGGCGCCGCGGCCAATGTCGCGCGACCGCTCCCCGACGGTTACTAAATAATCAATACTTAAATCAACTACCTCCGCCCCTAACTGCCGATGCAAACCTTCACTATCAAGGCCTAGTTCCAGCATATCCCCTAATAAAGCCCAGCGGCGCCCGCCTTTAGTGTCCGGCCAGGCGGCCAGTGACCGTACCGCCTCACTGGCTGCTAGGGGCGAGGAATTATAACTATCATCAATTACCCAAGTTTTTTTTATGCCCGACAGCAGCTTCATGCGGCCTGGAGGAAAAACAATATTTTTTAGAACCTCGGATACTGCCACTGAATTAACCCCCATATTAACCCCCACCGCGGCCGCGGCTAAGGCAATATTTATTTGGTGCTGACCTAATATTTTTGGTAATAACAGCGGCGTGCTGCTGCCGCCAAAATGAAGTTTAAAACTTAAACCTTGCACCGCCCCGGAATTATCGCGGCTGATAGCAACGCCGTCGGCCCAAATATCAGCGCTGTGGTCAAAGCCAAACCACACTACTCGCGCCGGCAACTTATCAGCCAATTTACGCAAACGCATATCTTGATAATTTAAAACTACCAAACCGGTCTTGGGCACAGCTTTGGCTAACTTGCCTTTTTCCTGTGCTACCTGATCCACGGTTCCCAAAAATTCCAAATGCACCGCCGAGGCAGCGGTTATCACGGCCACGTCGGGGCGTACGATGGATAATAAATAATCCATGTCACCAAGGTGGTCTACTCCCATTTCCAAAACCAAAACCTCGGGGTAGCTTACCTCACGAACCAGTAAATTTTTAACCGCCCGCGCAAAAATTCCCAGCCAGGCGGCGGGGTTGCGATAGCCAGAATCAGGCGCGCCAATGATGGTGAGCGGCAAGCCGATTTCATTATTAAAATTTTTATTGGTTTGTCGAACTTGGTACTTAGTGCCCAACACGGCCGCCACCGCTTCTTTGGTTGAGGTTTTGCCCACCGAACCGGTAATACCAACAACCCGCGGACGATATTTTTTTATAGTCGCCCGCGCCAATATTTTTAAAATAAACTGTAAAATTCTTCTCATAATTACTTAACGTCTCGCTCGGGCGGCACCTCTAAATAGTTTAACAAGAACTTAGCCACCTGACCAAATACTGGTGCGGCCGTACTTTCCGCAAATTTAACATCCTTAGGGTTGTCAATCTTCACTAACATCACAAACCGGGCATTATCCACCGGCGCAAAGCCAATAAATGTGCCGATGGTTATGTGGGGGTCGTAGCCGGCCCGATCTTTCAACGCTACTTGGGCGGTGCCGGTTTTACCAGCCACATAGTAGCCAGGTACGGCCGCGCGCCGGCCGTGAGTGCCCTCGACTACCTGAACCATCATTCCGGCCAGCGTTCGGGCCGTGGCTGGCGATAACACTTGCCTAACTTCCTGGGTTTCAGTCTTTTTTTTATTGCCATCGGCATAAATAACTTCATCAACTATATACGGCCGCGCTAACCGGCCTTGATTGGCAATGGCGCCATAGGCCGCCAGTAACTGCAATGGCGTGGTGGTAATGCCTTGGCCGAATGAAGCGGTGGCCAAATAAATTTCCTTTCCCCCATAAATCGATTTGATATTTCCCCTGGCTTCAGCCGGCAAAGCAATGCCGCTGATTTCGCCGAAGCCAAAATCCTCCACAATTTTTTTAAAATTATCGGCCCCCGCCTGCCGCATGGCAAAAATAGCGCCAGTGTTAAGTGAATTTTCCAGCACCGCCGTCATGGTTTGCGTGCCGTGAGCTTCCAAGTCGGAATTTTTTAAAATGTCCGGTCCAATTTTGACTTGCCCCTCGTCTTCATAAGTCGTGTCAGGGGTTAGTTTATTGTATTGCAAACCGGCCGCCATGGTTATGGGCTTAAATACCGAGCCAGGTTCATAAGCCGCGGAAACCACCGGATTAGAAAACACGCCAATATCCGAAGCCTCGCGATAGTTATTGGGATCAAAGCTCGGCGCATTGCACAAAGCTAATATAGCGCCGGTGGCCGGATTCATAATTATTAAACTGCCGCTATCGGCGCCATGCCGCTTAACCGCTTCGGTCAGCGCCCCGCAGGCTTGAGTTTCGATGTTAATATCTATAGTCAAAATCAGATCGGCGCCGTCCTCAGCCCGCACAATATCTCGCTTGCCCAAAGCTATCAAACTGCCGGCCACATCTTTTTCTGCTTTCAAATACCCCAACTTACCCCCTAACTCACGTTGCCAGGCGCCCTCCACACCATACTGCCCGACTCGTAGACTTCCGTCATAACCTAAAAATCCCAACGCTTGACCCATGCCATCCAGCGGCACGTAATATCTTTGCAGCTGCGGGGTAAAATGAATACCTGGTAAATTCAAAGCCTTAATTTCCTCGGCCAGTGAATCATCAATAAATTCTTGAATTGGCTCATACGGATCATCAACCTTACTAACTTTAGCCAACAATTCTTCTTTATCAATATCTAACAACAAAGCCAATTTATCCGCGACCGTCTCGGGCGCGGTAATTTCGGCGGGTACGGCGTACAACAGCTGCGAATCTTTATTGATTACCACCGGCGCCAAACCATCGACCGCCAAATTATCTTTAGCAAAAATTTCTCCTCTAATCGGGGTAAGCTCCGACAAAACATCATGCTGGCCCGCGGCTTGTTTTTCGTACCAATCGTGAAGTAATACCTGCAACTGAAACAATCGCACCAACACTAAAATTAAACCAATCAAAAAAACTAGCTTTACCACCACTAGTCTCTTGTCTATATAATCGCCGTGTCCCATGCCAAGCGCAAGGCCTTTGGCCAAAATTACCTTACCGCTACCCCGCTGGTCGGCACCACTCCGCTTAAGTATTGCACCCGTTCTACCGCCACAAACTTCGACAACTCGGCCGAGGTTTTAATAGTATCTAACGATTTACGCGTTGATAAATCGGCCTGGCGTTCATTAACTTGGCGCTCTAACTCCGCCACTTTCCGCTCTAATACCTTGATGGCAAAGCCTTTGGTTGATATATCGTTGGTCTGCACCACATAAGCCACCAGTAAACTGGCTAATGTTATTGCCAAAAACACGCCCCAAACTCGGCGGGTTTTACTGTTTTTGTGATTTGCGGCTTTAGATAAGCCAACCTTGTATACTGTCATATTTTTTTGTTTTTATATTTTGGCCGCTACCCGTAACCGGGCGCTACGACTGCGCGGGTTAGTTCTAATTTCTTGGTCCGTAGGCTTAGTGACGCCACGGGAGATTAATTTTAATATAGCTTTGTGTCCACATTTACAAACCGGCACCTCGGGCGGACACAGACAATCTTTACTGGCGCGGGCAAAAAAATTTTTAACTATTCTATCTTCACCGGAATGAAAGCTGATTACGGCTAAGCGCCCACCCGGCTTTAGTATGTTAACGGCTACGGGTAAAACTTTAGTTAACTCTTCCAACTCCTGGTTGGTAGCTAGGCGCAGCGCTTGCCATACCCGCGTGGCGGGGTTAAGCTTGCCCACCTGCCGTCGATACACCGCGGCCACCGCCGACCGTAAATCGTCAGTGGTTTTTAAGGGTGCCACTTGCCTTTGCTTAACGATACTGCGGGCAATGGCTTTGGCCCGCGGCTCATCACCTAAATTTTTAAATATCTCGGCTAATTTCTCGGCCGTTGCTGTATTCAAAATGTGTTCAGCAGTAACGGTAGTCTGGGGGTTATATCTAAAATCTAACTGCCCACTCGCGTTAAAAGAAAATCCTCTACTAGTGTCAGCCAATTGGTCGGCTGACCAACCAAGATCCAAAAGGATGGCAGCCACAGGCTCAAAGTTAAAACGTTGGACATATTTTTGTATGGCGCTAAACCAGCTATTTATTAAAATTAATCTTTGATCATTAAAAAATTTTTGTTTAATTAGATTTATGGCTTTGGGGTCGGCGTCAATCCCCATTACTTGCCCGGTTGGTCCGACGGCGTTTAATAAGCCGGCCAAATGCCCGCCGCCGCCGGCGGTGCCATCTATCACCTTATCGCCGGGCGCTAAGTTTAGCGCCGACAAAACTTCGTGGTACAGTACGGGCTCGTGACGCGAAGCCATATGATTTTAAACAGCCATATGATTTTAAACTCCGAGGTCACCCAAGGTTTCGGCTATAGCCGTGCTAGTTTTTTCAGTGCCTCTTTTATAACTATTCCAACTCGCCTCATCCCATAATTCCAACCGTGAATACAACCCCGCCACCACCACTGATTTTTTTAAACCAGCATAGTGCCGTAAATAATCGGGCACTAACATTCTACCCTGATTATCTATTTCCACATCCATTGCGCCAGCCAACATCATTCGGGCAAAAGCGCGGGTAGAAGCTTTGCCGATTGGCAATTTGGATAATTTATCAGCCAACTTTAACCAGGCTGGCCGTGGGTATAAAAACAAACACTTATCAATCCCCCTGGTTACCACCGCCCCCTGGCCTAATTCTTGGCGAAGTTTAACCGGAATCTGAATTCTGCCTTTATTATCAATGCTGTGCGAATATTCGCCAATGAACATACCCCGTATATCAACTTCGCTCCGCAAATCTAAACGAGCGAGTAATTAATTATGAACAAAATATATGAGAAACTAAACATTAATTTAGGAAAATAGTGTTTTGCGGGCGAGTTTAAGCGAAGTTGTATATCGGGGCATAAAACTTGCCCGAGGGCCAAAAAAACTGTCGTAATAAATTAGTTATCCACTTTTAGAGATACTTATCCCCACTTTTATCCACACTCACCCACTATAACTCCATTTTACACCACCCAGGACCAAGTGTCAATTTATTGTCAATAGGCTAAATACAATAAGAAAACCGCCAGCTGTCAAATCAAACAAAATAAAAAAGCCACCATTGTTACTGGTGGCTAGCGACCCTCAACACCTTTGGACGCTTATTCTATCCTTCCACCCAGGAAAGATAAACTTCGTGGTGATCCCAGACTCGGAAACCGCATGACTTAGCAAGGGCATGTATGGTCCAGAACTCTAATTTGACTCGGTTTACCACCTTATCACAATTGTGTAAGTGGTTATACACATAATTGATCTCATGCGTTCTCGCGGTCACGCGCTGCTTTTTAATGTGCTCCAATGACTTTCGTGCCTTTGTTTGCTCGTCGCAGTGCCATGTGAATTCACGGGCAACGGCTCGTAAAGCCAAATCAACCACCCGTTGCTCTCGCGACTTTTCCACTTCGTGCCTACCCCAGTGTCTTATATATTTGATTTTTTTACTGAAACACTCGGCCGAAGCTTCGCCTGTCTGGCCTGTTTCGGCATATAACTGCGCTACCTCCTTTGCCAGCTTGCGGGCATCTTGTCGTAGCAGCGCGCGGATATGGTTTTTTACCCGCTGCTTAGTATCCGGATGCTGAAACAATAAGACCTCGATTAGGATTAGTCCCGCCAAAACACTTGCAAAAAATACCATATCAAACATATTAACCTCCTGGTGCTTGCTTTCGCACCAATTTAATATTGTGAGTGAAAAGAGCTTTTGTTTATTATTGTTAAACCAGAATACACTGGCTTAACAGGGTATCGTAGCAGAAATATATATACCCGTCAAGCCGCTCGGTGGAGTTATATAAAGATATTGGAACAGGTTAGGTATAATTTAAGGATTAACCTTAAACCCAACCCTGCCCTATGTTTAAACTATCGGATGTTCCTTCCGAAGCCAAAATCAAATCATTAGTTCGCTCACTGCTCTTTCCTGGTACTAAACCTAACTGTCTTAGGTGCCAGCGGAAGCACTGGATGAAATACCTAAGGCGAGATGGCCGATATTTCTGTTCCCGGTGCCGACAGAAGTATTCTTTAAAGCAATTAGCCGGTTTTAATGGCTCGCGGCTCTCCTGGACTCAAATTTATTACCTGATTGCTTGTTTCTACTTTAGTTTTCCTTTAAAGGTAGCCCAAGTCATGTCCGGCCTGTCCTATCCCACGGTGCGGAGCTACTACCGCCGGCTGCGCACCAAGATGCCTAATTTCAAGGATATTTACTTTGGCGGTCAGGTGATTGCCGATGAAGCTTACGTC
>Ga0209212_1009172_pt1 | contig 10386 bp, 11 predicted proteins | sample RifGroC2_FD_183996 | JGI IMG/M metagenome (GOLD analysis project Ga0209212, IMG submission 183996) | Groundwater microbial communities from Rifle, Colorado, USA - Groundwater C2 (SPAdes) (version 2) | ecosystem: Environmental > Aquatic > Deep subsurface > Groundwater | place: Rifle, Colorado... | reverse complement strand
GTAATGTGCTTGGAAGCAGAGGTTCAGTTGTCCCGTTGTTTCTCAGGCAGATTAGAGATAATCATCCGCTGACAGTTACTATTCCTGAGATGACTCGTTTTTTGCTAACACTTGACGAGTCAGTTGATCTTGTATTATACGCATTAACCAAAGCTAAGGGAGGAGAGATTTTTGTGCGTAAAGCGCCTGCATGCACTGTTAAACATCTGGCTGAAGCAGTGCGTCTCAAATACAGCCCCCTTAAAGAACGACATCCTATTGAGATAATTGGTATAAGAGTGGGTGAAAAGATTCACGAAGTGCTCGTGAATGAATATGAGATGCAAAGGGCATATATTGATGAAACCTATTTTACCATTTATCCTGAGTATCGTCATATTGACATATCCAGTGTTAAACTGGGAGATGAGTATACTTCTGACAATACACGATTGATTACTAACTATGAAGAAACTATGGGCATCCTTGATAGGATGGGTAAATTTGAGAGCTTCATCTGAAAAGTGGTCTGATTAAACTCTCCTCTATCTGCAAATATGAAAGTTTTTATCCTTGGTCATCGCGGTATGCTGGGGCATGTGGTTGTCCGTTACCTGAAAGAAGCAGGGATAGAGGTTGTTACTTCGGAACATCGTTACAGCGCATTGCCTTTGGACCCATTAATAGAAGAGGTGTGCAAATCTAACTGCAAATGGGTAATCAATGCACTTGGCAGGATTAAACAGAAATCAATTGATAGAGACGAACTTTTCAGGGCAAATGTCATTTTTCCTCTGCACTTGAGGGCACGATTGCAGCCTGACCAGAGAATTCTTCATGCGAGTAGTGACTGCGTATTTTCTGGTTTACGGGGCAATTACCAAACCAGCGAAGAAAGGGACGCCACTGACCTATATGGATTTTCCAAAATTCTTAGTGAAACAGCTCTCAATTATTCTGGCGCAATAATAATGAGAGTTTCTATAATTGGACCATTGCCTATGTCAACACATGGATTGATGTCATGGTTCTTAAGCCAGCATAGAGAAGTCAGCGGCTATGTTAATCACTATTGGAACGGAATTACAACATTACAGTGGGCAAAATTTGCTCATGACATTATCACACGAAGGCTTGTCCCCTCAAATAGAGTTTTTCAGGTAGGCACTTTACCACCCATCAACAAGTATCAGTTGCTTAAACTCATCGGAGAGGTGTGGGAACATCCTATCACCATACAATCAGTTGATGCTCCAGAAACTATCAACCGTTCCCTTATCCCAGATTTGCCATGTCCTGGCCTGCTAACCCAACTACAGGAACTGCGGTATTGGTATAAGTTGCCAGACCATGGCTAAACATGCAATCTTTAATGGAAAGATATGTATGAATAACATTTATATCCTTAGAGGAAAATTGCCAGATGAAGGGACAATAGAATATCGGGAAATGATGAACTATGAATCTGGAAAGGCGGATATAGATGCTTCAACATGGTTTCCTTCTCAGTCTATTGCAGAAAGCTGGTTAAAAGTAAATAAAGCTTATGAGCCTGCTTCAATGCCGGGGTTTGAAATTGCAATTAAGATAAGCGATATTCAAAATGCATTATATGGAACGGTATTAGATGTTGGAGCAGGGATTTGCTGGCTAACAGCACGGTTATCACAAATTGAAACAGTAAAAGAGGTATGGGCACATGACCTTTCGGAAAGGTTTTTAAAATCTATAGGTGTTTCTGTATTAAAACATCTATTCGCTAATTTCAAAAAAATAGGATTTTCTGTATCTGATTATAATTATCTTCCTTTTGAAAATAAATATTTTGACTGTATAATAATGATGGCATCATTTCATCATTCTAATTATCCTGAAAAAACACTTCATGAATTAAATCGTTGTTTAAAGGATGAAGGAGTTATTCTTATTTTCGAACATCCTGTTTCGGTTTATTTAATTAATTCTCATCGCAAATACTATTCAAAATTAAGTAGAGAATGTGGAGTAACTGAGCGACGTTATACATTTAATGAACATATGAAGATATTTAAAAATGCAGGTTTTAATCATATAAAGACTTATCCACTTGCAGCTTTATGCAAAAATAGATTTAAAAAAATGATACGGTTATTATTAAGGATTACCCATCTTGAATATTACATTATTCCGCCCGATGTTGTTTTCCTTTTACAAAAACAATGAAGATACGCTATATAAATAACTTTTATCACAAGAAAAAAAAATAAAAAAACAGTTTGTTACTTTTTATCTTTTTCTTGATTTCATGAAAAAAAGAAATATATTTCAAAAAGTCTATTACCATATAAAAATTTTATTCAAAGATGACCAGACAGGAATATACAGGAATCTTACTTTTAAAAAGGTGTTGAATTATATTAAAAATATGTATTCTGCAATACTTAGAAAACCGTATGTTAACTCATATCCCATTCATATAAGGGTTGATCCTGCAAATAGCTGTCAATTAAAGTGCCCTCTTTGCCCCATAGGTCAGGGACTCCCTTCACGGGCAAAGGGCATGATGAGATTTGATGATTATAAAAAGATAATAAACCAATTGGGAGACTATATCATAAGCTTATCTATCTTTAGTTGGGGAGAACCTTTATTGAATAAGGATGTTTTCAAAATGATTAAATATGCTGCTGGCAGAAAAATCTTTATTGATATGAGCTCTAACTTTTCATACTTTAATGAATATATGGCAGAGAGTCTTATTGAATCTCAGCTATCCCATTTGATCGTATCTATGGATGGAGCAACACAGGAAACTTATGAGACCTATAGGATGGGTGGCAAGCTCGACAAACTTATTAACAATGTTAAGCTCCTCGTAAAGAAAAAGGAAGAAATGAAAAGCTCTCTCCCATTTATTACAATACGATTTTTAGTCATGGCACATAATGAGCATGAGATTCCTGAAATCAAGAGAATTGGAAAAGAACTGGGTGTAAATAGGGTTGAAATAGCCCCTGTTATGGTCAATATCAAAGATGATGCAGAGGTTAAAAGATGGCTGCCAAAAAATGAATCTTTAAGTATGTATGATTATAAAAGGAGAGTAAAAAAACAAAAACTGGTTTTTTGTAGATCTCTGTGGCAATCACCTTCCATAAATACTGACGGGTCGCTTGCCCCATGCTGCTATCTATATCATGAATCAAATGATTTTGGCAATATCTTTAAAGAAGGCTTTGATGCTATTTGGAATAATAAATATTATCAAACATCCCGAAATCTTTTTAACAATCTCACGCTTTCCCATGTATCATCAGTTAAGACTCCCTGCTCAACCTGCCTTACTCCATTCCTGACCTCTGCAGATGAGGATGCAGATATTATCAATGAAAGTCTGACGAATAAGCAGGTATTTGATCTGAGATGAGAGTCAAAAAATGAAGATACTCCATATTAATGATTTTTATCATAAAGCAGGAGGAACAGAGATATATATTGACAGGGTAAGTAAGAAACTGAAAGAACATGGTCATGATATCTCATTGTTATTTAGTGTGTCATCTCCATCAAATGCTGAAGTTATTGGTTGTCGCGGGATATTCATATCTGATATTCATATCACAGGTAATCGTATGATTATAAATTCCACAATAGAGATGATTAAGAAGGAGAAATTTGAAATTGTATATCTTCATAACATATTTAATCCGATTTTCATGGAAGCATTGGGAGAGATTATACCTGTTATAAAGTTTGTTCATGACCATCGCTTTTACTGTCCGGGCGGCGCAAAATACTTATCCCTGTTTAAGAGGGGGTGCAGATTAAGGTATAACCCATTACGCTGTTTTTTTATGGCATATCTAACGAAATGTGCGATGAGACATCCGCAAAAATTAATAAAGAGGATAACTTCCTGCAGCAATTCTTTATCACAAAAGAATTTGTTTGACGAGTTTATTGTCTTTAGTCATGCCATGGGGAATAATCTGAAACAAAACGGAATAGGGGATAAAAATATTACAGTTACCAATCATTTCCCGGATTATATCCCGCCCGCTGTTTTAAAAAAAGACCGCTCTATGTTGCTTTATGCAGGCAGGATTTCCCGCGAAAAGGGTGTTGATTATCTTCTTGAGTCCGTTGCCGGCATGGAGATTAATTACAAGCTAATTATTGCCGGCGATGGTTATTACCTCCCCGAGATAAAAAAAAAGGCATCGAGATTGGGAATTTTAAATCGGATTGAGTTTAAAGGATGGCTGAAAGAGGATGAATTGAATGATTATTATGACAGGGCTGCTGTATTGGTTTTTCCATCCCTCTGGCCCGAGCCTTTTGGAATGGTTGGTATTGAGGCGATGGCACATGGAGCTCCGGTTGTAGCGTTTAATACAGGTGCAGTTTCTGAATGGCTGATTGACAAAGAGACAGGTTTTTTGGTTGAGCCTGGAGATATTATGGCTATGAGAAAAAAGATTGAATTGCTTTTACACGATAAAAAGCTTGCTTCTGATATGGGAGCAAAAGGGAAGATGAGGGTGGAAAAATATTTCACAATTGAGAGACATATCAGCCACCTGCTTAAAGCAACTTCAGATGCCATAAAACACTATCATACTGGTATCTAATGAAAAGAGTATATCAAAAAGATAGCTGGTCTGAAAACTGGAAGTATTCATATAAATATGACCTATTAGAAGAATATGGGGATATCAGTAACATTGGATATACTAATGCCTATATAAATCGCAAGAAACAGATACTTCAATTATTGCAATCTCTCGTCCCTCATGGTGCAAAGATTCTTGATGTTGCTGCTGCACAAGGTAACTTTTCCATCGCACTCGCAGAAAATGGATATAAGGTAACATGGAATGATTTAAGGGAGGATTTGGCTGGATATGTAGAATTAAAACGAGAATTTAGTGATATTACTTATGTACCAGGGAATATTCTTGATATTAAGTTTAAAGAACTTTTTGATTGTGTATTACTCGCTGAAATTATTGAACATGTTGCCCATCCTGACGAGTTTCTTAAGAGCATAGCAAAACTGGTAAAGTCGGGAGGTTATATCGTCATGACCACACCAAATGGTGAATATATACGCAACAATCTACCCAAATTTTCTAATTGTATAAACCCCGGTGTATATGAAGATTTACAGTTTAAACCGGATTCAGATGGACATATTTTTCTGCTCTATTATGATGAGATATACACGATAGCCGGCAAGGCAAAATTGGCAATTCGTAAAATACGCTATTTCACTAATCCTTTAACTAATGGGCATATGAAGACAGGGTTATTATTGAAAATTATACCTAAATTTATTGTTGACCTTCTTGAATCATTTACCCAACTTTTGCCGCAGATGTTACAGAGAAAGATTCATACTCATATGATAGTCCTCTTTGAAAGGCATTAATGTCAGATGTTACAACAAAACAAAAGAGGTTTTATAAAAATTCTGCTGATGTTGGAGAAGAAGTATGAAGATAATTATTATATCCCCAGCATTTCCACCTGACAGGGATGGAGTGGGAGATTATACTTCTGTGCTTGCTGATGGTCTTGCTGAGAAAAATGAAGTGATAATCGTCACTTCAAGATCAAAGGGTGTAATATCAGAAAGCAAAAATAAATTCCATGTCATAAGAGGAATAGATAAATGGGGAGGGCTTGACCTTTTTCATATCCTATCAATCTGTAAGAATTTTTCTCCTGAATTAGTTATTATTCAATATGTATCTTTTATGTATGGAAGGGGAGGGATTAACCTTATCTTCCCATTATTATCAATTTTACTTAGAATCCGTTACAGGGTTTTTACAATGCTACACGAACTCTTCACACCTTTTGGACATTCTATTAAAACATTTCTAATGTCTCTTGTTCAGAGATTAATGCTTTTCTTTTTGATTATTGGGAGCGATAGGATTGGTGTTTCAATTAAGGTTTGGGAGAAGATGCTGAAAAGGTTTTTTTTCTGGAGAAAAGGGGATTTCAGGTGGATTCCTATACCCTCCAATATTGAAATATCTACAAAGACACATATTCCAGAGAAACTTCAGGGATTTAATAAAAAGCCGTTGCTCGCATTTTTTGGGTCTCTACATATTACAAAGATAGTGGAATTTTTGACAGCTTCATTAGATGCACTTGTTAAAAAGGGTTATGATTCAGGATTGCTGATAATCGGACAGGATGAAAAAGCAATATCTGATTATTTAAAGGAATTGCCTTATTATTTAAAAGAAAGGATTTTCTGCACAGGTTACTGTAACAGTGATGATGTATCACAATACCTATTAGCTTCGGATATATTTTTACTTCCCCTCATTGATGGCATCTCCTCAAGAAGGACAACATTGATGGCAGCCCTTAATCATGGGCTTCCTGTTGTTTCAACAAGCGGTTTCTTGACTGATGATATTTTTTTAATAGAAGACTTTACTCTGCTTTCACAGTCAACAGATAAAGACCTCTTTGTGACAAATGTAGTAAAAATGGCAGATGATGAAAAATTAAGAGATGCCATAGGAAAGAAGGGGAGAGAGGCTTATGAAAAATATTTCTCAAAAAGACTGATGATAGAGAGATACATTGACCATGTCTCTGCGTTTCACTCGGAATGACAATTGGGAGGTATTTTTAGGTGAAAGTTTTTGCATGCACAGCGCCTTATGGTATCGGTGGTCTTGGACAGATTTTGTCTCAGATTGTTGAAGATGCAAGGTTGCGTGGAGATCTTCATAAATATTATACCACTCAGCCTAAAAGCGGAGATACTATTGGAGAATTAATAAATATTAACTCTTTGAAATGGTTCCATTGCTGTACACCTTTTCGTTTTAGCCTTGGGTGGATGAGTTATTTTAATGTAGAGATGTTTGATCGCTCTGTTGCAAAACGGCTTGTTCCAATGGAAACTTTTGTTGGTTTTAATGGGCAGTCCTATCATACATTTAAGAAGGCACGCAAGCTGGGCTATAGTAAAATTGAACTCATCTCTGCTAATTCTCATGTAAAGAATATAATGCGTCAGCAGGAGAGAGCTTTTAATGAAACCAAAATCGGAAATAACTGGTTGAATGAGACACAGTATCGTAAGACCCTTTATGAGTATTCAATGGCTGATATTATTTATGTAATTTCCAATTATGCCCGTGATACATTTATTAATGAAGGTATCCACCCCGATAAACTGAAATTTTTTAAACTAATGCCAGAATCACGATTCATACCATCAATAAATCGGACTTCGGATGGTATTTTTAGAATAGTATATACAGGCGCTATATCATCGCTGAAAGGGGTTCCTATTCTTATTGAGGCATTTTATCGCTTTCGTTCCGTTCCTGCAGAATTGGTATTAGTAGGAAGCACAAGCACGCGCGTTATGAAGCACTATATGGAAGATTGGATACAAAAAGACCCTCGTATATGCATGATACCTGGAGATCCTCTGCCACACCTACAAAGAGCAGATGTATATGTCCATCCAAGCTATGAAGATGGGTTTGGTTTTGCCCCAATGGAGGCTATAGCCTGTGGGGTACCTGTAATAGTAACTGATGATACCGGCATGAAAGAGCATATTAAAGAGGGAGTCAATGGATATATTGTTCCGACCGGAAGCTATAAGGCAATTCTGGAGCGTCTCGAATATCTTGCTGACGCAAAAACGCAAAAATGATTTTGAAATATGGTTTTCAGTTGTGTTATATTAAAAGATAAATTGTAAAGCCTTATGTGATGGAGAAGGGTAGGGTGGAAAATTTCATGTATTACAAAACCAATTCAGTTTTAATTTTGGGCACATTTTGGGCACACTTGAACACCAACAACCTGTAAACCCTTATGCCCCCGTAGCTCAGAAGGATAGAGCGCCGGTTTCCTAAACCGTAGGTCGCACGTTCGAATCGTGTCGGGGGCATTTTTTATTTTATGATTGATTTGCATGTCCATTCTTTATTTAGTGACGGTGTGCTTTTGCCCTCAGAAATAGTGAGGAGGGCAGAGTCAATTGGTTTTGAGGCAATAGCAATAACAGACCATGTGGATATCTCAAATATTGACCATGTGGTGCCGAGGGTTGTTAAGGCATGTGAGGAACTGAAAAGATACTGGAAGATTATTGCCATCCCCGGTGCTGAAATTACCCATGTGCCACCGGAGAGTATCAGCAGGTTAGCAGAAAAGGCAAGGAAACTTGGGGCAAAGGTAGTAATAGTTCATGGTGAGACTATTGTTGAGCCGGTTATGACAGGAACAAATAAGGCGGCACTTAGTTCAAATATAGATATTCTTGCACATCCCGGCTTAATAACAGAGGATGATGTGAAACTGGCTAAAAAAAAGAGAATTTACCTTGAAATCAGCGGCAGAAAAGGGCATTCCTTTACAAACGGTCATGTTGCTGCAGTGGCACTTAAGATTGGAGCAAAAGTTGTATTTAACAGTGATACCCATCTGCCTGATGACTTAATAAGCAAGGATAAGGCAAGAAAGATACTATCAGGCTGTGGTATTTCCGATTCTAACCTGAACGGTGTATTTAAGAACTCAAGGGATATAGTTAATAAACTATTAAAAAAGTGAGGAAATATGAGCAGTTACATAAAAATACATAAGAAAAAACTTAAAGATTCAGACGAGCTTGTTACCGCTACATCCAAGGCATTGCATTATTTGCGAAGAAATGCAAAACCTTTAATTTTTATCTCACTTGTTCTCTTAATATTGATTACAAGCTGGGCAGGATTGATGGTTTATAAGGGTAAGCTTAATAAAGATATAAATAGGGAAATATTCCTCATTTCAAAGGATGCTGGTTCACTCAAAGAGATTCCAGCTGAAAAAATAGACAGGCTTAAAAAGCTGGAGCATAAGTTTCTGGCAAAAAATATATATTCAAATCTATATATTGGTCATTTCTATTATAAGAATGGAAAATATGAAGAGGCTATCAATGAATATAAAAAGGTGCTGGAGTCTAAGGGTAGTCCTGTAATGAAACAGAATGCAATAATTGGCTTGGTTTCCTCCTATGAATCTTTGGGGAAATATAAAGATGCAATTAATGTATTGCTTAAGAATTTAAACGAAAATGAAAAGAATATTTCAAATAAAGAAGAAATATATATTTCTTTAGGCAGATTGTATGAAGAATCGGGTGATTATAAATCAGCGATAGAAAAATATCAATTCGTTGTTGAGAAATTTCCAAATATCCGCAACATTGAAGAGATTAAAGAAAAAGCTAAAAACCTTAAATCAATTAGCACTCTGTAGCTTCCGAATCCTTATCTATTAATATATTTTCATATCTCTTTATCAATCTCCTTTATCTTTTTAAGAGCCTCAATACCGCCCATCCCATGGGTTTTCATTTGACATATTCTTTTAAATAGACTATATTGGTCACATCTAAATAGTCATGGGGGGCAAGTTTATGAAGACTGCGGCAGTTTCCAAATTAAAGGCATCTATCAGCGAATATTTATTAAAAGTAAAGGCAGGCGAAGAGGTTATTGTTACTGATAGGGGAAAGCCTATTGCCAAAATAGTTCCTTTAAAAAGGGATGAAATGAAAATACCCTCTCACCTGTTGACACTTGAGAGGGCAGGGCTGGTAAAAATCGGAACAGGTAAGCTTCCATCAACTTTCTGGGATATAATTCGGACAAAGGATAAAAAGGGTTTGGCACTTGATGCCCTTTTAAGAGAGAGGGAGAAAGAAAGATGATGTTCTGGGATTCTTCTGCGATTATACCACTGTGTATTGATGAACCTAAGACTAAGATTGTTCAGCATATTATTAGGGAAGACAGTGCCATAGCAGTATGGTGGGGGAGCCTGATAGAATGCTATTCTGCCTTTGCCCGTTTACGGCGTGAGGGTTTTTTAAAGTCCAGAGAAGAAGACCAGATAAGGCATCTGCTCACCATCCTATCTAATACATGGACAGAGATTGAACCAAGTGAAGATATAAGAGATATAGCAGGACGGCTTCTTATGACACATCCCCTACAAGCTGCTGATTCATTACAGCTATCTGCTGCACTAATATGGGCAGGAAAAAAAGCCAAGGGGCATCATTTTGTATGCCTTGACTTAAGATTGAGAGAGGCAGCAAGGAAGGAAGGATTTATATTGCTGCCTTCTGTATCATAAACAGTTAATTTTTATAGAATCATCCGTTGAGTAATTTTAAATAGGTATAATTTTTTTCACATATAATGAAATTTTTAATATATATGAAAACCCACAAGAGGTTCTTCCATTAAAATAAGGATTGAAACCTACTTCTGATAAGGGGTATTATGTAAACTTGAAAGTAAAGTTACATAAATTCATTCAAAAATCGTTAAGATACTCTGAAATAAATTCCGGTTGACAAGATTTGATTTATATAAACCG
>Ga0209212_1009170_pt1 | contig 10390 bp, 10 predicted proteins | sample RifGroC2_FD_183996 | JGI IMG/M metagenome (GOLD analysis project Ga0209212, IMG submission 183996) | Groundwater microbial communities from Rifle, Colorado, USA - Groundwater C2 (SPAdes) (version 2) | ecosystem: Environmental > Aquatic > Deep subsurface > Groundwater | place: Rifle, Colorado... | reverse complement strand
TGACTTGGGTCGGGACAGGCAAACGAATGTGGTTGGTGCATTCACTGCCGATTGCAAGGCCTTGCGTTGCTGTCTGAACTCCTTTCGTGAAAGCGGCACGAAGCCCTCTTGGTAAATGGCTTGCCGAACAGCTCTGGCGAGATTTATCATTTTGCCATTTCTCTCTTGAAGTTGTTCTTGGAGCCATTTTGGTTCCGCTTGAAGACAAATGCAACCGGCAATTTCTCTAACTAGCATTTTGGCCATAGTGTTTCTGTTTTTCTGGGTTGAGTTTTTTCCTTTTATAGGTTAATATATGGAACTTATATTGTCAAATGTCAAACGAAATCACCAAACCAAAACTGTTTTTTGTGCCGCACTATGTCGGCAGTTTGCGTTATTTTGAAAAACTTTTGCCCCATCTGACCGGTCGCTATGAAGTCAGGTTTTTACTTCTATTTGTTCATCAGGTAACTTACGGAGAGATGCTGGCTTATTGTCGCCAGCGCGATTTGGCTTATGACTTAGTGGTGCCACCGAAAGCCATTGATAATTCCCGAAAAACTAAATTTCCGGTGTTTTCTCTAATCCGCGATTTAATTTCTTATAAGAAGCAGATTTTGTCTTTACTGAATGGTCAACGAATTAAAAAAATTATTTCTGTCAACGACGGCGGTATTTATGTCGGCTATTTGATGACTGAAGCAAACCGACGAGGAATTGATACTGCTGTTTTGCAATGGGCGCTGGCTTATGAAGGTCAAAGAGAGCGACCGAAAAAAGAAATTTTTGTCTGGCGACGGATTTTGTATCAGTTGATTAAACCAGTTTATATTGCTTTTAAAAAAGCGGTTGTCTTATTAATTCTTGATTTTTATCAAACCAAGGGGGTGCCGGGTGGCGGCACGGCTAAACGTTTTGGCATTATCAATCAGCAAGCTTGGGAATTTTTCAGAAAACAAGGCGTGCCGCCGGAAAAAATGACCGTGGTCGGTTATTTGGACTTTCATTTGGCGGAAGCAAAAAAGAAACAGTTGGACGCTGATGGACTGGCGCGAAAAAAGGCGGCCGAAACGCTCGGTTTGGACTTGGGTAAAAAACAAATTGTGATTTTCACTTCGGCTTATAACTCCCGAGTGGTAAATGTTTTAAACGATAACGGCCAATATCAATTTTATGAAAATATTGTGAAAATAATTAAGCAGATTTACCCGAAAGAATCTCACGAGATTATTATAAAACCTCACCCGATTGAACGAACCGAACTTTATCAGCCGCTGGAAAAATTCGGTGTCAAGATTTTTGCCAATTTAGCCGACAATTTTACTTTAGTTTATTTCTCCGATTTATACATTGCCGACAGTTCCACCGCCAACTTCATTCCGATAACGATGGGCAAAAAAACGATTTTCATAAATTTTTTTCATTTGCCGCTGATTGAAAAATCAGCCCCTTATTTCGGTATCAAAGGTTTTATCACCAATCAAGACGAATTCAGGTCTTTGCTCCAAAAGCACAAAGCCGGCATTCTCGATTATCAATACGAAACCAAAAAGGAAATTATCACACCGGATTCTCTTACTAAAATTTTAAACTGGATTGGCTAAAATCACCGAGGAAAGATTTTTTACTAAATACTAACTTAGAACACTAACTAGGTGCTAACTATAAGCTATAGCTACGAGTTAGCACCTAACAGAAAAACAAATAAAATTAAAAGAAGAATAATGAAAAAGTCATAAAAAACTGAAACGAAAGCCCCGCTGGAGCGGGGCTTTGAAAATGGGCTCGATGTTTTTTTACCTGATTTTATCTGAGAGACAAAATTAGGTCAAAAATTTCACGCATCGCGTGGTCGCCACCCTTACGCAAAGTAACGTAAAGCGCAACTTTTTTGCAGGCGTCGTGGCCGTCGGCGACTGTCAGTGGTAAATCGACAAATCGCAAGCATTCCAAATCGTTGATATCATCACCAACGAAAGCCGCTTCGTAAGATGTGACACCTTCTTTTTCAAGCAACTTTTTCAAAAGCGACAATTTGTCATCAACTCCTTGCCAGCAATCAATGCTCATCTTTTGGCAACGAGCCATTACGACCGGATTACTTTCTTTGGAAATGACAAAGAGTTTGATGCCCGTCGCTTTGATATCTTTGACACGCAAGGTGTCTTTGCGACTGCAGATTACGCTCTCGGTGCCGTCTTGGCAAAAAATTACTTTCCCGTCGGTCCAAACGCCGTCAAAGTCGGTAGCAATCAGTTTCAGGTTTTTGATTTTTCTTTCAAGTTCAAAAGTTATTTCGGTGTTCATCAGTTGTGCCTTTCCGTATTTTGTTTATCATCGCTATCTTCTAAGAAGCTACAACATAAAAGTTTTTATGTCAAATTTTCTCCAGCCACAACCAGAAGTATCTTTGGTTTTCTCCTTCGGTTTTGATAATGGCAAGTGGTAAACTGGCAATGAGTTTTTCAGCATCGCGCCGAGCAAAAGCCGGACCGTAAAACCAATTTTTCTTGCTGGTCGGCAAGCCGCGCAGTTGGATTTTGGCGAGGCCGTTCGGTTTAAGCACTCGGCCGATTTCTTCAAGATTTCTCCGAATAGTTGCGATGTCGGGCATGTGCTGGAAAACGATGAAAGAAAAAACCAAATCAAAGTTTGAATCGGGAAAGGGGAAAGTTAAACCGTCAGTCGCCGCCAAGCGAACATTGTTTTTATTAGCCAATCGTTTTTTGCCATGTTCAATCATTTGTTCCGAAATATCAATGCCGGTTACTTCACCAAAATTATTCGCTAAAAATTCGGTAATCCGGCCAATACCGCAACCAATTTCCAAAACCTTTTTGTCTTTGAATGGCACCAGTTTTTTTTGAAGCAAATCGTCTTTTTCTATCAGCATCTGAAAATCGTTTTTACCGGAATTTCGGAAAGTTTCTTCGTTAATTTTTTCTCCGTAATCGGTCATCACGAAATATCGGGCGTTTTCTTTGGCCAAGCGATTCCATTTTTTCTTGCTATCAGTCATTGTTTCGTCAGGCAAGAAACTATTCCAAAATCGTTGCAGAGTCGTATATATGTAGTTTTTTATTTTAGCTAGCATCTTGGTATTCTACCATTTTTCATGCTTTAATGGTCGGGATATGAAAACCGTTTTTATCTCCAGTTTTCACGGCGTCGTGGCTCGCAATATTTTAATGACACCGGTGTTAAAAACACTTCAGGAACAAGCGCAAGTGGTAATTCTGTCGCCGGCTTTCAAAAAAGAATATTTTTCCAAAGTTTTTGCTTCGCCAAAAATTGAAATTGCGGGAATAGGTCATAAATTGACTAAGGTTGATTTATTTTTCCGGTCTTGGGCTTTAGCGGCCTCCAAAACACGCGGCCTTTACATCAAACATCGTTCAAAATTTTTTCAGGACGGCAAGCTTTTTTCTTTTCTGTTGGCGATTTTGCCATCGCGTCTCGGCGCCGCTTCGCGTTTCGGTTTCTGGCTTTTGCGTTTGGGTAACCGATTATTTTTTGGCAAACGAAATGGCATCTTTGGCGATTTATTTGACAAAAAACAACCATCGTTGGTTTTCGCCACCGATATTCAAAACGAATTGGACGTTAGATTGTTGGAAGAAGCAAAACAACACAGCGTCAAAACTGTCGGGATGATTCGCTCTTGGGACAATCTCTCCACCAAAGGCGCGATTCGCGTTCAACCGGACATTTTAATCGTTAACAATGAAATCATTAAAAAAGAAGCGGTGAAATGGAATTTTATTGAAGAAAATAAAATCAAAATTGTCGGTATTCCGCATCATGACCGCTATCAGCAAACACCGCCGATTTCGCGCGCGGAATTTTTGAAAAATTTTGGTTTTGAAAATCCAAATCGGAAACTTATTCTTTTCGCGCCGGTTGGCAATCGCTATATCCGCCACAACACTTTAGACCAGAAGGTTTTAGAAATTCTCTCGCAATTTGACGCCAATGTTTTAGTCCGTCTGCCGCCCGGCGACCGCGTTGATTTTAAAGAAATCAAAAATTCTAAAGCCCAAATTGTTTTTGACAAAACCGGAGTTAATTTTGAGGGCGAAGATACCAAGTCCAATGAAATCGGCAAGCGAGATGATATAAGTTTGTGGTATTCCGTTTATTTTGCCGATGTGGTGGTTACCGGCCAATCCACTATCGCCTTGGACGCGGCGCTGTGCGGCAAGGGCTCGGTAATTATTGATTTTGATGCCGAATCGCGTCCATATTGGGACAGCGTCAGCCGCTATTATGATTACGAATATTATCAGAATATTATCAAGGCCGGTGGGGTTACTATGGCCAAGAGTTTACCCGATTTGATTTCCAGTGTGAAAAAATATCTAGCCGATTCTTTCTATAATGCCGCGTCGCGTCAGCAAATGATTTTAGGGCAGGAATATAAAATAGATGGTCGGTCTAGCGAACGCTTGGCGGTGGTTTTACTTGAATTGTTGGGTAATAACAAAAATGACTGAATTTGTTTATAATAAATTAAAATTGGAAAACATTGCCTGCAACCTTTGTGGCGACGCTGATTTTTTTATTTTGGCTCGTCGAGCGGCCAATGGTTTGCCGGCTTGATTTTTCTCAATCCGCGAATGTCTAAAGATGATTATGATGAATATTACAAAGAACACTATCGCGCGCATCGCGCGGCTTCAATTGGCAAAACGGAACGCGCTGCCGAACTCCAAGTGAATTTTGACGATGCCAGAAAATTCGGCCGAGCATTGGCAAAATTACTCTCATCTAACATTAAAGAATTCGGTTTAACTATTGATGTCGGCGCTTCCACCGGCGGTGTATTGTTCGGTTTGCGAGAGATTTTGCCGAAATTAGAACTTCTTGGCATCGAACCGTCGCTGGCGGAATCAGATTTCGCCAATCAACACGGCGTTAAAACCCACCGCGCTTTATTTGAAGATTTTTTGGCGAAAAGCGATGTGAGTAAAGTTTCCAACATTATCTGTGTCAGAAGTCTGAATCATTTGCTTGACCCAATGAGTTTTTTTATTTGGGCTAAAAAAATTTTGGCGCCGAACGGTAGTTTGATTTTGGTGGTAAAAAATTTTCGACACCAAGTGAGACGGGCCGGTCGGATTATTGCCGGTGTGCAAATTGACCATCCTTATATGTTCACGCCGGAGACCTTGCGGACGATGGTTGAACAAGCCGGTTTTAAAGTGATTTACCTTGATAGCGACGAGTATAAAAATAAAACAGAATTAGCTAAACAAAAAGAAACCGGTTTCAGCATTCATCATATTCGTTTAGTGGCAAAAAAGAGTGCTGGCGGTAATAAAAATTTTTCTCGTTGGTTATATTGGAAATTACGCTGGCAACTTTGGCCGCTGTTTTTAAAAATTTATTATCTTTTGTTCTACTCGCGCCGTTTTAAATTTTTTAAATTTTTAAGATAAATTTTAATCATTCATTATGATAAAATTTCCCTATGAAAAAGCGAAATTAGAAACGGTGACCTGTAATTTTTGCGGCGAAAGCAATTTCAAAATTCTTTCCGAGCAAGGTCAAGATAATTTGCGATTGCGTTCAGTGATTTGCCGGAATTGCGGTTTGATTTTTATCAATCCGCGAATGACGGCCGAATGGTATTTTAAGTATTACCAAGATGAATATCGTTCAAAAACCGTTGAGGGCGATAAAAGAGCGATGCGGGACAAAGAAATCATTTTCCGGGAATTATTCGCCAATGGTTATCGGCATGGTTTGTTGTTGGCGGAATTGATTAAACCGCGCCTCGGCGGGGCGGGAACGATTTTGGAAGTCGGTTCCGGAGTCGGCGGCGTCTTGTCCGGCCTGAAAGAAAAATTAAAATGGGAAGTTCTTGGCATTGAACCGTCCAAACCGGAAACCGATTACGCCGAAAAGAAAGGAATTAAAACTTTCAATTTACTGATGGAAGAAGTCAACAAAAAAGCGCCGAGTTTAAGTGGATTTTCCGTGATTGTTTGCACCCAATCCCTGAATCATTTTTTAGACCCGGCTTTTTTTCTGCGCTGGTCGCGCCAACATCTCGTTGCCGACGGACTTTTGGTTTTGGAGGTAATGAATTTTCGCCACCAACTCAAAAAAGCCGGCTTTTATAAAAATGCCGTCAAAATCGACCACCCTTATATGTTCACTCCAGAAACGCTTGCCAATTTTGTCCAAACCACCGGTTTTGAAATTTTATATTTTGACACCGATGAAAAACGCGGCTCTTCCAATTCAGGTTTGCCGGATACTCATATTCGCTTAATTGCCCGCCGGACGGAACAACTACCCACTTCTGTTTCCACCCATTCGCTCTCTAAGTTTGATTTATTTAAACTTTCGCCGTTTGTCATTTATTGCTATTATTTTTGGTTCTATCGCTTAAGATTTAGTGAATTTTAATGAAAACCATTTTTATTCCAATTTTCCAAGGCGTCGCCGCCCTAAATATCTTGAGAACCGATGTCTTGAAAAAACTCCGGCAAAACCAGTGCGTTCGGATTATTCTTTTGCTCTCTAGTCAAGCCAAATTAGATTATTACAAAAACATTTTTCCGGAAGCGGATGATTTGAAATATGTTTTATTTCCGGCACTGAAAACTGGCTGGTTGGAAAAGTTTTTTTCTTACCTTAAGGTTTATTTATTGCGGGCGGCCACCATGGATTTGAAACGGCGCTATGGTTATTATCAGTCGCGAAATTTCCCGCGATTTGCCGTCAGTTTTATTACTAATCGTTTTTTGGCCAAACCGACAGTTAGGCGATTGGCTCGTTTTTTTGACCAAAGATTAAGAATTGATACCGCTATTAGCAGATTATTTGAAGATTTCAAACCAACTTTAGTTTTTTTGCCGCATCTTTTCGGTGATGATGAAACGGCAATTCTTCGCGCCGCTTCGCGGCGCGGCGTCGCTTCAATCGGTTTCATCAATTCTTGGGATAAACTTACCTCGCGTTCCATTTTGCGGTTGTTACCGGATTATTTGGCGGTGCCGAACGAAATCACCAAAAAAGAAGCGGTTGATTTTCACGATATGACCGCTACTCGAATTTTTGTCAGCGGCGCGCCCCAGTTTGATATTTACAAAAAATTTAAACCGACGGCTCGCGAAACTTTTTTGCAGTCAGTCGGGTTATCAACGGAGACGCGATTTATTTTATTTTGTCCGATGGGCAAGACTTTCAGCGATTCCGATTGGCAGTTTATGGAATTAATTGAGGGTTTTATCGCCAATCAGTCATTGCCAAGCGACTTGCGGGTTTTGGCGCGTTTTCCGCCCAATGACACGGTCCAATTGAAAGATAAAGCCAAGTTAAGCCACTTTGTTTTTACGATGCCGGGCGTGCGTTTTACCAAAACTCGCGGCGTAGATTGGGATATGAACGAATCGGATTTGCAGAGTTTGTTTGATTCAATTTATTGGAGCGAATTGGTGATTTGTCCGCCGTCCACGGTTTCCATTGACGCCGCGATTTTGGACAAACCCATCATCAATTTAGGTTTTGATTTTGTGCCGGAAAAATCCTATCGCAGTATTCTCCGTTTCTACGGCGCGACGCATTATCAAAACATAATGAAGCTCGGGGGTATTTCCTTGGCCAAAGATAAAGATGATTTACTTGGACTGATTAAAAGTTATTTATCCGACCCTCGCCAAAATGTGGCTGGCCGATTGAAAATTGTTAAAAATCAAGTAGAAAGACTGGACGGAAAAGCGGGGGAGCGAATCGCCGGTTTCATCCTTGACATTTTGAATAAGAGCTGATTATATGTTAAGTCATGGTTAATAAAACAATAAAAATAAAATCAGGCAAAGTCGCCAAAATTATTGGCGGCAAAGAGATTTTTATCGTGGCGGAAATCGGCAAAAATTTTATCCAGACGGAAGAAGAACGACCGATTGCCGAGTATTTACGCAACGCCAAAGAACTCATTGACGCGGCGGCCGAAGCCGGCGTGGACGCGGTGAAATTCCAAACCCACGAGCTTTCTGACGAACAATTAAATGTTCCCATTGTCGGACCCCACGCCCCCAGTTTTGACCGTTACCCTTGGGTTAGGCGAAATACTGAAGCTACCCCTATTAGATTTTGGCGAGCGATTAAAAAACACGCCGAGAAAAGAAGATTGGTTTTCTTTTCCACTCCCATGAGCCGAAAGGCGGCTGAAAAATTGGACAAGGTGGGTGTGCCGATTTGGAAAGTTGCTTCCGGCGATATGTTGGACTACGCTCTACTTGATTATATGTTTGAGACCGATAAACCGCTCATTATTTCCAGCGGCCAGGTTAGTTTAGCGGAACTAGATGGAATCGTTGGTCACATTCGGGCTCGAGGTATTCAGTTTGCTTTGCTCTATTGCGTCAGTCATTATCCTTGCCCGAAAGAATTTTTTAACCTGGGAACGATTGAACACTTCCAAGAGAAGTATCCCGAAGCGGTGATTGGCTTTTCCGACCATTCTATAGAAAACATTGACATTCCATTGGCGGCGGTGAAGCTCGGCGCGCAAATTATTGAGAAGCATTTTTCCCTATCCCGAGATCTTTTTGGAACCGATCACAAGGTCTCAATGACCCCAGGGGAAATGAAATCTTTAGTTGAGGCCATTCGCGAAGACCAATACAAAAAGGTTAATCACAAGTTGTATTACGGCAAAAAGACCAAAGAATTGGAAGGCGCTAAAAATCATATGCGGCCATCTTTCAACAAGGCATTGGTAGCGGCCCGCAATCTTCCCAAGGGTACCACTCTCACCAAGAAAATGGTTTATGCTATGAGGCCGATTAAGCTTATCAAAGGCTTGCCCTCGGAAAAGTTTTTTGAAGTAATTGGTCATAAGACTAGAGCCGCCCTAAAAAAATACCAACCCATTAGTTGGCGGGTGTTAAAAAAGTAATATGACGAACACAAAAAGGCAAAAAAGAAAAATTTGTTTCGTCATCACAAACTTCATTCACTACTCGCGCGGTCTTTTCATCTTGGAAGAATTGAAAAACCGGTCGGATGTGGAACTCCACATTGTCATCAGTGGCACCGCTTTGTTAGCCAAGTATTCTTCAAAATTCGCTTATGTCAAAAATATTCTGGAACGCGAGGGTTATAAAAATCTTCATGAGCTTTATTTTAATTTGGAAGGCGATAGCCATCTTACCAAAGCTAAAACTGCCGGCATAGGCGTCATTGAATTTTCCACTTTTTTCCATCACCTGAAGCCGGACATTGTAGTTTTGCGCGGCGACCGATTTGAAGTGCTATCGGCCGCCGTGTCCGCCGCTTACTTGCAAATTCCCATCGCCCACATTGAAGGGGGCGATGTGACCGGCTCCATTGACGAAAGCGTCCGGCACGCCATCACCAAACTTTCCCATTTACATTTTGCCACCAATGAAGATGCGAGAAAAAGAATTTTGCGGCTGGGAGAAAATCCGAAATATGTTTTTAATTTCGGCAGTCCGGAAATTGAAGTGGTTCAGCGGATAATCAATGGCAACCATCATGTTGATTTCAGCCAAACCGGCTCGGGCGCGCCGTTTGACATCAAGCAAGATTTTTTGATGGTAATGTATCAGCCGGTAACTTCGGAAACCGAACGGTTGGCTGAATATACCAAGACCATTTTGGCGGCGGTGCACGAAACCGCTTTGCCGGCGCTTTGGTTCTGGCCCAATTTTGACACCGGCGCCGAAGAAATTTCTCATACTTTGCGGATTTTTCGCGACCAAGTAAAAAAACATAAAATTCGCTTTATGCGCTATTTGCCGCCGCGCGATTTTATTTGGCTTTTGAGGCACGCACGGGCGCTGATCGGCAATTCTTCGGCGGGCATTAAAGAATCGTCTTACCTTGGCGTGCCGGTGGTCAATATCGGCAGACGCCAAGCTACGCGGTTGCGCGCCAAAAATGTTTTAGATGTGCCGCATAAAAAGGAGTATATTAGAAAAGCCATTGAAAAACAAATCAAGAAAAATCGCTATCAGCCGTCCAAACTTTATTTCGCCAACGACACCGCCAAAAAAATCGCCCAAACCTTAGCCAAAGCCAATCTCTATGTTCAGAAAAAATTCTACAATTAAACCAAAAATCCTCGCCGTTATTACCGCCCGGGGCGGGTCAAAGGGGATACCGGGGAAAAATATTAAACTGCTCGGCGGCAAACCCTTGATTGCTTATTCCATTGCCGCGGCCAAGAAAAGCAAACTCATTACTCACCTTATTGTTTCCACTGATGACAAAAAAATTGCCGAGGTGGCGAAAAAATTCGGTGGCGAAGTGCCATTTGTCCGGCCGAAAAAGTTGGCTGGAGACAAGACGCCGCATTTGCCGGTGATGAAACACGCCATTGAATTTATGGAAAAGAAACTCGGCGTAGTTTTTGATTATGCCGTGATTTTCC
>Ga0209212_1009167_pt1 | contig 10398 bp, 8 predicted proteins | sample RifGroC2_FD_183996 | JGI IMG/M metagenome (GOLD analysis project Ga0209212, IMG submission 183996) | Groundwater microbial communities from Rifle, Colorado, USA - Groundwater C2 (SPAdes) (version 2) | ecosystem: Environmental > Aquatic > Deep subsurface > Groundwater | place: Rifle, Colorado... | reverse complement strand
ATGGTGTAATCCCGCCCTTTCTTTCATGCTTTGTAGTCCAAGTCCGTGGCCATTCGACGGCTGTGGCGGCCGTGATGTCTCAATCCCCCTTCCGTTATCCGCCACTACAAGTCGGATGCGTTCCTGATTTTGCGTGAGTTCAATGGAAATCTTGGTTGCATGTGAGTGTTTCACCGAGTTCATGAGCGCTTCCTGGGCGATCCTGTACAACGTAATGTCAGTTCCTCCCACGAAGGGGCCGGGAATTGTCGCGGGAAGCTTCACTCTGATCTTCGCCTTATGATCCTGCATGAGGTCTTTGCACAGGCGCTGCAATGCGGGCCCCAGGCCCAGATCATCCAGCATGGTGGGGCGGAGGTTCCACGACATGCGCCTGACATCTTTGATGATCCGGTCGATCTGCTCCTTTGTACTTCTGATTTTCTGTACGACTTTCGGGTTTCCTTCGGCTTCGCGCTCCATAATGTCGATTCCAAGGCGCATGGCGCTGAGGCGTTGACACACGTCGTCGTGCAATTCCCGTGACAAGCGCTGTCGCTCCTCCTCCTGGGCCTGCAGGATCTTGTTCGGCAGTTCCTTGAGCGCATTTTCGGCGATCTTGGCCTCGGTGATGTCCTGTGCCGTCCCGAACATCCTGACCGGATTCCCTTCTTTATCCCTCACACTCTTCCCCGTGGCGTGGATGACCCGCACCTGGCCGTCAGGCCTGATGATCCTGTGAGTCACATCAAATCCTTCCCGCTGTTTTATCGCTTTTCCCAGGGCCTCTTTCACGATCCAGTGGTCGTCCGGATGAACAACGGAGAAATAGATCCTGTATGAGGGAAGAAACGCATCCTCATCGATTCCCAGAATTTCATAGAGTTCCGGCGACCAGAACAGGTTTTCTTCCTCTTCGACCCATTCCCAGTTTCCAAGGTGGGCCACCCTTTGCGCCTCCGTAAGTCTTGCCTGGCTTGCCCGAATCTGCTCCTCGGCTTTTCGCCGCTCCGTAACGTCGCGGGCCAGGCCCAGCACGCCCCCCACGACCGTCCCGTACATCAACGGTGCCGTCACAAATTCGGCAAACATCGGGCGGCCCTCTTTTTGCCGGATCCTGAGTTCAAAGAGGGGAGGCTGCGCTCCCTTGACCAACAGCCGTCGAATTTCTTCCTCCCTCTTTACGTCACCCGGATCAAGGAGGTCGGTAAAAGGCCTCCCCACCCAGTCTTCTCTCTTCCAGCCTGTCATTTCTTCAAAAGCGGGATTGAGGGAGGTAATGACTCCCTGGAGTGACAATGTGTAGATGACATCTCTTGCATTGTCCACCAGGCTTTGAAACTTCTCTTGTGACTCCCTGAGGGCTGATTCCGTCCGGATTCGTTGATCTATTTCCAGGCCAAGACTTCTGTTGAGTGCTTCGAGCTGCGCCGTTCTTTCACTCATCTGTGCCAGGGTTTCCCGGAAGCCGAGATGGGTGATCTCAAATGCAGCGAGACTCTCTGTAAGGAATTGTGAAGCGCTGCGGAGGATCAATCGTGCCTCATCCTGCGGCCGGCCGTCGCCAATGTAATGCTCAATGGCCTTCTGATGGATGCCAACCATGTCGAGCGAACCCAATCCGTTCACCATGGCCTTCCTTCCGACCTCGTACGCCCTGTGCAGGCCCGCTTCGCTGTTCGTCCGCAAATACACTTCCAGCGCACGCCCGTACTCGTCCTGTATTGTCCCAACTGCCTGCTGCGTCTCAGTCATCGGTACTTTCCCGCAAGAACGATGGCATCGTCTGTTCCTCTGCGATATCGTTCACCTATCTCTTCGGCGATCTTGTCAACAGGTTCTTTTCGCTTAATGTCTCCAACAAACTGCGGCTTGACGCCGTCCGAGGCCAGGACCAGGATATCTCCGGGAACGATGGAAATCATTGAGGCATGGATCGGGGGGAGCTTGAATCCGACCACTCCGCCTCTCTGGAGCACACGTTCGATGTTTGGCTGATCGTTCGAATTCATTCGCACAAGTATCCCCTCCACATTTCCCACACTCACCCATGTCATTGTGTCCTCTTTGAAGTTCATCGAGGCCAACGCCAGGACGATCCCACGAGTCCGGCGAAGCTCCTCATGACATTTCTTGATGAGGGAAAAGAGAGAATCGTTCCTGTAATATTTAAGGACCGATAATGCATATTCGGATGCCCGGGCTGCCTCGACTCCGTGTCCAAGTCCGTCGATGACTCCTACCAGCGCTCCCTGTTCTGTCTCGAGGGTGACGTGGAGGTCACCCGATATCTCCTCCCCCGGAAGGGAAATGGATGCTATCGCGCAGTCGAGACTTCTTCCGTTGCGCGAGATCGTGATCAGGTTGGGGGAAGCCATTTCTTCACTATCACCGTTGTGCCTGCGCCCGGCTGTGAATCGATTTCGAAATCATCCATGATCCTTCGGGTCCCCGGAAGTCCCAACCCCAGCCCCTTCGAAGTCGAGAAACCGTCTTTCATCGCCGCTGAAAGATCGGGGATACCGGGCCCTTCATCCCTCGCGATGATGGAAATGCCGCTTCTCGTGCCGTTTTGAACGGCACTGATCGAGATTTCCCCGCGGTGCGCAAACTTGACGATGTTCCGGGCGAGCTCGGAGATGGCGGTCGCAATAAGGGTCAGCTCGCTGCCGGCGAAACCGAGATCGGCAGCCATGCGGCGTCCCTCATGGCGCGCCACGATAATATCGCGATCAGATTGTATTGGTACTACTGTCCCATCCTCCACTGCCGGTTCCTTTGGTCGTCATGTTCAAGAGCGAAAGTCCCTCTTCGAGATCAAGCGCTGTCCTGACTCCCTCCAGGGTCAGCCCCAACTGCACCATCGAAAATGCTACTTCGGGCTGGATACCGACAATGACTGTTTCAGCGCCCCTCAGCTTCACCATATGGGTCAGCCCTCGCAGCGTCCGTGCGGCGAATGAATCCATCACGTCGAGAGCCGTGACATCCACGATAACCCCTCGCGAACGGGCTTTTCCCACCCGATCGACCAACGCATCGCGTAGATTGGTCAAATCATCATCGCTCAACGCCGCTTGCAGGGTCGCTATGAGAAAATCACCTTGCTTCAAAATGGGAACTTCCATGCCCGCACCTATTGCGCAGTCCGCGGATGTTCCGATGGGACAACTTTGTATCCAAGGAGCCGTTCGGCCTCCTCGATGCCTCCCTGCAGATCGCCGATGGTGTTCATTTTTCCCAGATCGACCCCGATCGTGACGAGCGTTTGAGCAATTTCGGGCGACAGACCCGTGACAATCACCGTGGCTCCAAGCAATCGCGAGGCTTCGACAGTCTGCACCAGGTTGTTTGCAACATTCGAGTCCATCGCCGCAACACCGGTGATGTCGATAACGACAACCTTGGCGCGATTTGTCCGGATACCCCTGAGCAGCTGCTCCGTGAGCTGCCGGGCGCGCTGCGGATCAATGACACCGATGATCGGGAGGATGAGCAGACGCTCGCGAACCTGCAAAACGGGAGTCGACAGTTCGCGGATCGCCTCTTGCTGCTGACGAATCGTCCGTTCACGCTCCTGCACGAACCCTACGGCTACCGTATTGGCAATGCGGTTCGCGGCCGGCTCGTAGGCATCCAAAATCCTGTTCAGGAAGGCGAAGTCGTGCTGGTATTTCGCGAAAAGGGAGCGTGCCAGCACGTCGCGCAAAAGCAGAACGATTCCCACGACTTCATGAGTCTCAACGCCGCGAGGGATAATGCGCTCGGAGAGATTCCGCGCATACGCCGTCAAAGCTTCGAACGTCCCGGTCTCGAGCGCTTCGACATAGTTGTCGTACACTGCCGTCGCCTCGGTGAAGATCTCCTCCTGCGTCATCGCGGTCAGAAGTTTTGCTTCGGTGATTCTTCTTGCCCACTCCTGCCTCAGCTGGGTTCTGTTCTGACGCAGGTGAGAAACCAACTCACGGAGAAGAGCGGCTGCGGACTCATGAGGCGGAGGAGCCGTCTTCTTGGGTAAAACTTCTACTTCTTTTGCCATGGTCGTCCCTTTCAACTTGAAGTGAAAAATAAGGTTGGTTGGTTTTCCACGCTGTTTCGCTCGTCACATTGGCGGACCCATCACGCGATATTTGAAAAGAATCACATCAAGGCAAATACATAGGGATGATGAATTGTTGCCTACTGTGTACAGCTGAGTTGCTTCTACTATAATACAGTGAGAGAATTCTCTTGGATGATTTGCCCGCAGAATCTCCGCAGGGAACGATACCGGCCGGAAAGTCACCCGGCGTCGTGGTTGACGGTCATCACTGTGATAGTCCCGCCGATTGCTTACCCATATGAAAGTTTCTCTCTTAAACGCCGCGCGCACATGCCTGCACGCAGGTCGTTATCGTTGAACAGCAGCTGAACGAATTGAAGAAGGAGGTCCTCCCATGTTCATCGAAACGAACAGCATTATTCGTTTCATCCTCTCGGTTCTTCTTTTTCCGACGTTTTTCCAGACTCTCTTCCTCGATTTTGTCTGGGGAGAGGGGGACGAATTCTGGGTGATGTTGGCCAAGAGATTGTTTCTTCTCCTTCCCGCAATGGCCGTCATCGCGGGATGCTGGCTCACCATTCCGTCCCTCTTCACGGTGATCTTCCGCCATAAGCGAAGAGAATTCATTACAGCGCTTGTAATAACCTGGTGGGATCTCGGGAAATCAATCGTCTCGTTCTGGGGAGGCATCATCAAGTTTGTGGTAAGCCTCATCGGCGGACTCATCGGGCTTGTCAAGATGATCATTTTCGGCCTCTGGTCGGTTCTCCAGGAGATACTCTTTCTTCCGTTCCGCCTCCTCCGAAGCGCCGGGCAAAGTGTCGTCAGCTCGCCGGTTCCCTGGATCGCCGTCTTCCTGACATTCTTCTGGTGTGTCATCGAGGCTGTTATCTTCACCTACGTCGTTTCACCTCTTGTTGCTGATACATTGTCCAATATCACCGGCGAACAGTTGTCCGGGACGCTTCTGCGTATTCCCCTTTTCATCTTCCTCTTCTTCGTCGTCCTGGGGAGCTATGCCGTCCTCTCGAATTTTGTCGCGGCGGTGAAAAGCAAGAGCATTTCCAACATCGCAGCCATCGGCGTGATTGAGTTTGTGGTTCTCTTCGTCGAGGTCGTGTTTCTTTACAGGGAATTCGTCGACTCCCTCGTTCCGTGGTTTGCCCAGTACTCGGAGGGCTTTGAGCTGGGTATCTTCTGGACGCTTGCTATCGCCTGTCTTGCATGGTTCGGGATCAGAAGCATCTCCTGGTTCCTGTTTGCGGCCCACGGGACCCCCACCATCCTCTCTGTGATCCAGGGGAAGGGGCTCGGAGTTACGATGCAGGCGGAACAGGCGGGAACCCGGTTTGTGGCGTTCTCAGGGGAGTATATGAAGAAGATCAAGGAAGACGCGGAATGGACCAAGGCGAAAGGAGACGAGCTCCTCGCGGCGTTCATGCTTCCACCGCTCCAGGTCGTGGCGGCTGCGATTAATTTCTGCATCCTGCTTGTGAGCGGCAAGCACCTGTTTGCCTTGCCGTTTACCAGCATCGAGTCGATCCTCAGTTCCAGCGTCCTGCTGGATCGGCTCGCTTCCGCAAAACAGAGTATGCCGCAGGAAGGATAGAAAGGGAAGGCCCATGGTACGACATATGAAGCGAGTCATTCCGACCTTGCTGGTCATTCTGGTTCTGGCCGGATGCGAGGGTGAAGATCAAAAACCGCGCGTATCAATGTTTGTCGGCGTTGATATCAGCGGCTCCTTTACGAAAAGCGGATATTACGATGACGCCATCGAATTTCTTTCGCGGTATCTTTACGCGCACCTGCACGGGCTGGGCGACCTCGAAACTCCCAACGTGCTGTTTGTCAGCTCCATAGGCGGTGCGTCGGCCGATGAGCCCAAGACGTTCTATCCGAAACAGACATTTGAGAACCGAAGCGTTGCAGAGATCGGCCAGAAACTCCGGGAGATCTTTCCGGTGGGAATGGAAAATCCCTATACCGACTACAACGCGTTCTTTGAGCAGATCGCAATGACTGTCCGCAGCAGGAAGCTGGTGCTGCGACCGATCTCGGTCGTCATGATCAGCGACGGTGTGCCCGATGTTCGCAAGGAGGGCAAGACAGATTTCAGAAGCATCAAACTGAAGCCCCTTGAGACTCTCTCGCGCAACATCACTGTTCGCATACTCTATACGAACGCAGAAACGGGCAAGAACTGGCAGACCAAAGTGCCCAGGAGCAGGGTGAAAGTGTGGACGCAGGATGCGAGTGTGATGGTCTCATGGAAGGATCCTTCCCTGTACGCAGCCGAAAAGCCGGTGGAGGAGCAGGGTGTCTTCCTCCGATGGGTGAAGGATAATGTCGACTACGGAGTGAGCATGAGGAGGGTGGACTAGGGAAGAGGCGCGGTGTTTCAAAAAAAGAGAATCCCCGCCAGCGGCGGGGATTCCTGTTTGTACTGCTGCAGAGTCTCTCTAGCGCTCCAGCCGCTGAGTACAGGAGCATTTGTTCTTCTCTCCCCCGACATTCACCATCGTGTACGAATCATCCTCATGATCTGATTCGAAATAGAAAACAGCCCCTATCGTGGCGACAGATGCAGCAAGAGCCAGGAGAATTGTCCGCAGGCGTCTTGTACTCATACTCACCTCACGATTCCGTTCTTGTCGAGAACTGAGTGGATCTTCCGCTTGTACTCCGCCAGTTTCAACACCGGACGCTCCGACGGGGAAAGCGACAGAATATAAGCAACGAGAGCCCATCGATCTTCTTCGTTCGTAAAGACATCAAGATACGACGGCATGGGTGTTCCATTGAGTCCGGTGTTGAAGGTCCGATAGACATCGGTCGGGGAATGGCCGTTCTTGAAGAGCCATTTGTAGGTCAGATCCGTGGTTCGGATAGGCTCGTTCCATTCATCGACCAGATCCGGGGCGGACGGTCCGTCTCCCTTCCCCTTATCTCCGTGACACATTGCGCATTGTCCATCATTGAACAGTTTTCTCCCTTTGGCTGCAAGGGCCGCGAGATTCGCTGGAGCCTCAGGAACCTGCACCATTTCCGGTTTGGCGCTGCTGTTCCAGGCCTCGACGAAACGATCGGAAAACACGACAAGGTATCGGGAAACGTCCTGAACCTGTTCATTGGTGAGGAATTGCCCCCAGGCGGGCATGGTCGTTTGAGGAACTCCGAGCCGAACGATGCGCTCGACGTCCTCAATCGTAGGAAGTTCACCGCTCTTCGTGGACCGAAACTTATAGGTTCCCTGACGGAAATCCCGCGGTTTTACTTCGAAGCCTGCCGCGAGAAATCCCATTCCGTCGCCTGCAACGCCGTGGCAGGGGGCGCATTGGGCCCGGTAAACCATCTCGCCTCTCACCATTGCCTCGCGTTCCGGAATTCCCTCGGGAATCGAAGGGGGGGGCGGATTGGGATTGTATCTGGCCGATTTTGCTGCTCCTGGTTTGGTCGACCACTTGCTCATGTCGTCAGCGAAGTAGATCCCGTTCAGTGCCGCCGTCATCTTGTTTTTCGCCCACCCTCCGCGTGAGGCAAATCCGGGGCCGTACAAATCGTATAGCTGGAAAAACTGAAATGCCTTCGCATCATTAAGCACTTCACGCACTTCGTGATAATACCGTTCAAATGTGTACTCAAACCCCACTCCCTGACCGCCTATAAGATAGATTCTGTCCTTCACAGGATCGATGACGACCTCCTGGTGAAAGAGATACCGATAGTAGGGGCTTGAGGCACCTCCGCTGTATTCAAGGAATTCCACCCAGGGCATTGGGGACGCGACATCGATCTCCACCAGCCTGTCCTTTACATTGACACCGTAAACGCCGCCGTACTTCTCAAAGAAGTCGGGGAATTGCGTGTCCTTCCATTGGTGCTCTCCAATGGTGTGGCCTATCGTGAATCCGAAGCTTGCAAGAGTGTGCGTCTCCCATCTGGAACCCGGAGCCCAGTGAAAAATCACTCCCCCGGTTGGGCCCTCCCATTCCGTCCCACCGTACGCTTCGACCTGGTGTTCGGCCAGCTTGTTGTTCTCGCACCAGAACACAAAGTCGAGCCATCGCTCGTCGCCCGGCACGAGCGTCAGCGTTTCGGAGTTAAGGTCATGATCGGGATTGTAGCTTGTTCTGATCCCCGCTGTGCGCTGGGCCCATTGCTCACGGTCCCAGGCAAAAGCACTGATGTGACGATACTTCTCTTCACCGCGGCTTGAGCCTATGAAAAAAGCAGCGGCGATGAGTACAAAGGCAGCAGCGAGAACGGCGAGCCAGCGTGTGAATCCTCCCCCTGCACCGCCTTCCATAGTGTCCATGGATGGTCCTCCTTAGGCATGACTGGTAACATGGCGTGTGGTAATCTTCTTCAGGTCGCGGAACAATGTCCGGCCCGAGGACCTTCCGGCCTTCGGCGTGTCGTATTTAGGACTGAAGGGTCTGAAGTATGATACGCGGATTCGCAGGCATTGTCAAGACAGATTCCCGTTCCCGGCGCTCGGGAAGCCGCCCGCGGATGTGTAAAGGTGAGGACGGCCCAGAGGAATACAAACACCAGCGAGGTTTCAAGGATCAACGTGGTGGGATGGATTTACTGTTTCCCTTCCTTTCCCAAGAGGAATCCGACAAGGCGCAGAAGAGCGTCAGATGCATATGGCTTATGGAGGAAATCCCTGACACCAAGTTTTTCGAGTTGCGCCGTCGTTTCATTGGAAGGCAATCCGCTCGACGCGATGATCCTGACCGGTGATCCTGTGGCCCGGATTGTTTGAATCAGGGCCAGGCCGTCCATGATCGGCATCATGAGGTCGGTGATGACGAGATCGAAGTGATTGCTCCCGTCGGAAAAGAGGTCGAATGCGTGCATTCCGTCGGCCGCCGTCAGCACGGTGTACCCGTACGATTCCAGCACTCCTCTCGTAATCTCCCGAATGGCCTCTTCATCATCGACGAAGAGTATCGTTTCGCCGGTTCCCCTCGGGAGTTTCGCGCTGCTTTTCGTTGAAAAGCTTGTTTCCGCATGAGAGCTCGCCGGGAGGTAGATGTCGAATGCCGATCCCTTGCCGGGTTCGCTCGAAACTTCAACGAATCCTCCGTGACTTTTGGCAATGCTGTGAACAGTTGAGAGTCCCAATCCTGTTCCTTTTCCCTGCTGTTTCGTGGTGAAGAAGGGGTCGAAGATGCGATCAAGAACCTCGGGAGTCATGCCGGCCCCAGTATCCTTGATGCTGAGGATGATATAAGGGCCCGGCTTCATTCCGGGGCGAAACCGGGAAAAGTGCTCATCAACAAAGAAGTTCTTTCCCGTTATTCGGAGAATACCGCCTTCCGGCATCGCATCCCTCGCATTGACCACGAGGTTCATGAGCAACTGATGAAGCTGTGTGGCATCTCCCGAGACTCCCCAGAGGTCTTTTGCAACGTACTGGTCGATCTCTATAGATTTGGGGAAGGTTTCCCGCATGATATCCGAGATTTCCTTGACCAGATGGCGGACTTGAATCGCACCCCGTTCACCTGCCGAACCCCGAGCGACTCCCAGCACCTGTGTTACGATGTTCTTTCCGCGCATGGCACTCGATTCCGCGACGGCCAGCATCTTACGTCCCCTCTCATCCTTCACCGTGTCGTGAAGAACCTGGAAGGAGAGGAGTATCGGCGCCAGGATATTGTTCAGATCATGGGCAATTCCGCTCGCCAATGTTCCCAGGCTTTCCAGCCGCTGAGCCCTTAGAAACTGGGACTCGAGTTTTTTCCGTTCGGTGATATCCCGCGCAATTCCCAGGATGACGTCCTGTCCCCCGATTCTCATAGCCTGCGACCTGACCTCCACGATGGCCTGACCGCCGCCCTTCCTGTCAAGGGTAAACTCTTGAGGCACTGCGGACACTCCGCGGAGTGCCTGGGCAAATGAATCGGCGGCATTCCCGGCCTCTGCTTTGGAAAAAAGCCCCGACGTGAGAAGATTCTTGCCGATGAGCTCTTCTCGTTTGTAGCCGGTAAGTTCTTCCGCAGCTTTGTTACCGTCGATGAAGGTCCCGCGGACATCCATCAGGAAGTACGTATCGGGCGCAAACTCAAACAGAGATTTGAACCGGCTCTCGGAGTCCCTCAGTGCGTCCGCTGCCTGCTTGCGTTCGGTGATGTCCTGGATTGTCCCAATCATGCGAATGGGAGAGCCATCCTCTCCGAGCACCAATTCCCCCAGCCCCCACAACCAGCGCACTTCGCCGTCACACGGACGGACAATGCGATACTCCTTGTTGAATGGCCGCCTTTGGGCTATGACAAAGTTCGCGAAATACTCCTGCAACTCCTTCTGCTCATCAGGGTGCACAAGGGCAACCCAACTCGACACTGTTTTTTCAGCCCCCTGCT
>Ga0209212_1009165_pt1 | contig 10400 bp, 15 predicted proteins | sample RifGroC2_FD_183996 | JGI IMG/M metagenome (GOLD analysis project Ga0209212, IMG submission 183996) | Groundwater microbial communities from Rifle, Colorado, USA - Groundwater C2 (SPAdes) (version 2) | ecosystem: Environmental > Aquatic > Deep subsurface > Groundwater | place: Rifle, Colorado... | reverse complement strand
AGAACGTGGGCAACTACGGCATCACGCAGGGCACGGTTGCCGCATCCGGCAACTACAACCTGACCTTTACCGGCGATACGTTGAACATCACCCCCGCATCGCTGTTGTATGTGGCTACACCAGCTGTGCGCGCCTTTGGCGCTGTCAATCCAACCTTGATTGGAATAGTGACAGGATTCAAGTTTGCCGACACGCTGGCTACCGCAACGACAGGCACACCGGTGTGGGGTTCGCTTGCTACCGCAACCAGCAACGCCGGAAGCTACGCCATAAACGGCAGCGGGCTGGCCAGCGGCAACTATGTGCTTGCCCAAGCTACCACCAATGCAACAGCACTAACCGTGGTCGCCGCGCCGCCCGCACCAGCACCAGCACCGCCACCGAACATTGCACTCTTACTGGACAGCATTAACATCGTGGCAACTGCTCCTGTAGGTGGACCTATCTCGACAGGTGGAGAACAGGCCACTGACCAATCGACGACGACTTCAATCACTATCACTACTGCCGAGGACACACAGAATGCGCCTATCTCCCCACTTTTTTGCAACTAGCCTCCTGCTCTTTTCTTCCTTGGCTTTTGCCGAGGCCGGCCATATTAAGGCTGTGGATGGCGTCGTTTTCATCAATCGTGCGGGCGCGAACCCGATCATCGCAGTTAAGGGAGTAAAGATTGAAAGCGGCGACGAGTTCGAGACGGGCGCGGATTCCCGCGTCCTGCTGAAGATGGCGGACGGGCAGGACATCTATCTACAATCGAGAACCAGGTTCAAGGTTGAGTCGTTCAAGTACAACACCGAAAAACCCATAGAGAGTGTGAGCGTGATGAACCTGATTCGCGGTGGATTGCGTTCGGTGACAGGACTCATCGGCAAGCTTGGCAATAAGGACGCATACCAAATGCGCACCAAGACGGCCACCATCGGTATTCGTGGTACCGAATATAGCGCAGTTCTGTGCGAACAGGATTGCCCCAACGGACAGGACGGGCTGAATGTCTATGTGATCGACGGGAAGATCATTCTTCGTAACGAGGCGGGTGTATTCGATTTATCCGCCGGACAAGGGGCGCTCATCAGCGATGTCCAGTCAAAGCTAGTTCCACTCTCGCCAGGGGAAGTGCAGCGCATTATCGTGCCGAAGTCTATCAACCAGAATTGCGGGGCTTGACTCCCCGCCTTGAACGACGGGGCTTTACGCGCATTCCGGTAATAGTGCTAAGTTCCTCTTTGTGATTTCGTTGGCTTGCGTAATATCGCACCAACAGCAAAGAGGAAAGCAAAATGAACATCAGAGCAAGCGGCATAGCACGGACAATATCGAGCAACCCCGCGACCAGCAGCGTGTTGCAGATCATGGCGCGGGAAGGCAAGACGAGCGGCATGGGGTACAAGGTGCAGCACGTTCAGCCCGGTGGTGGATTCAGCGCCACCGAGTATAGTTCCAAGACGCTCGAAAACGGGCGCATTATCCAACTCACAACGTACTATCCAGGCCCGTTCGATGGGGCTGCTGGGCTTTCCACCAAAATCACCGAGCGGTACTCCGTGTTTGTTGGATGGGAAGAAGAGAATGGTGAATACGAGCGCCTGTTCGACGCTCCTCCCCTATCCTTGCCATCGGGCGCAATCGGCTGGAGCGATGCCGCTTTCGACGGCCCGCGTAACTGGTATGCGGATTTCGACAACGCCGAGCTGGCAGAAGCATTCGCCGCGACCCTGCCTTTTGTTGGCGAAGACCATGTTTTCCTTCCTTTGTTGAGGGGTTTGGCATGACGGTGCAGCAAATCGACTTCTGGCCGAGTGCCGCGCGCCCGGCGCAGGTCAATCACCCCTACCAAGTGTCGGTCACACCCCAAGTATCCTCGATGCTGGCAGCAGGAGCGGTCGTTGCGGTCGGCGTAAGTGGAGGCAAGGACTCCGTAGCCTGCGCTCTACGTCTCGCGGACTATCTGGACACTATCGGTCACACCGGGCCGCGCGTGCTGATACATGCCGACCTTGGCTCGGTGGAATGGAAGGGCAGCCTGCCGGTATGCGCGCGTCTGGCTGAGCAGATCGGCTGGGAGTTGATTGTGGTCAGGCGCAAGGCGGGTGGCATGATGGAACGCTGGGAGAAGCGCTGGGAGAACAACATTGCCCGGTATATGGCACTTGAATGCGTCAAGGTCATCCTGCCTTGGTCCACCCCCTCGATGCGCTTTTGTACCAGCGAACTCAAAACGGCGGTGATCTGCGCGGAGCTTTCCAGGCGGTTCAAAGGGCAAAACATTCTGTCAGCGGTCGGGGTTCGTGCGCAGGAGTCTGCTGCACGCGCCAAGCAGCCGATAGCCGCCGTCCAGGAGAAGCTGACCAAGAAGAATTCCGTGGGGTTGAACTAGAATCCCATCCTCGACTGGTCAACAGATGCCGTATTCGAATACATCAGCGAGCAACAAGGTCCGTTGCATGAAGCGTACACCAAATATGGCAGCACGCGCGTGTCCTGCTCTTTTTGCATAATGGGGTCTATAGGCGACTTGAATGCCTCTGTGTCCTGTCCGGACAACCACGGTACATACCGGCGCATGGTAGCGCTGGAGGCTCAATCATCCTTTGGTTTTCAGGGCGGCAGGTGGTTGGGTGACGTTGCACCCCATCTGCTCGATGATGAGGAGCGCGCCGCGCTTGATCTGGCGAAACAGGCGCACAAGATACGCGAGGCCGCCGAGGCGAGAATCCCCAAGCACCTGCTGTTCACGAAGGGCTGGCCAACAGTGCTGCCGACCCCGGATGAGGCGGTGCTGCTGGGTGAGGTTCGCCAAGCGGTTTGTGATGCCCTGGGTATTCCGGCTACATACACACGCTCGGACGAGATCATAGAGCACTATGCTCAGTTGCTACGGGGTTTCCGAACATGATGCGCTTGCAAGCCTATAAATTCCAGATCCTGCCAAACGGTGAACAGCAACGCGCCATGCGTCGCATCGCAGGTTCATGCCGTTATGTCTGGAACAAGGCGCTGGCGTTGCAAATAGCCAATCACGAAGCAGGCGAGAAGTTCATCAATCATTTCAGCATGTGCAAGTGGCTCCCTGTCTGGAAAAAAGAACCCGATACCTTGTGGCTCAAGGAAGCCCCGTCGCAGCTATATCAGGTCGTGCTCAAAGACCTGGTGCAAGCTTACAAAAACTTCTTCGAGAAACGTGCGGACTTCCCGACCTTCAAAAAGAAGGGTGTCAACAGCAGCTTCTGCTTTCCTCAAGGTTGCGAACTCGATGCTGGCAATAGCCGCATCAGGCTTCCCAAGCTGGGCTGGGTTCGCTATCGCAAGAGCCGCGCTGTCGAAGGCACAATCAAAAACATCACCGTTTCCTGTATCGCTGGCAAGTGGTATGCCAGCATCCAGACCGAGCGCGAGGTTGCGCAGCCGGTGCATCAGTCCACGTCCATTGTTGGCCTCGATGTAGGCGTTACGCTGTTCGCTACACTCTCGGATGGTACGATGTATGAGCCAGTCAATGCCTTCCGAAAGAACGCCGCAAAGCTGGCGAAATATCAGCGTTGCTTGAGCCGTAAAACCAAGTTCAGCAGTAACTGGAAAAAACAGAAACAGAAAATATCACTATTACATCAACGGGTAGCTCATACCCGGAACGACTTTCTCCACAAGACTTCAACCGTCATCAGCAAAAACCACGCGATGATTGTTATCGAAGATTTGAAAGTCACAAATATGAGCAAGTCGGCATCAGGCACCATCGAGGCACCGGGGCGAAGTGTCAAAGCCAAGTCCGGCCTCAACAAGTCGATTCTCGATCAGGGCTGGGGCGAGTTCCGTCGCCAGTTGGAATACAAGCAGGCATGGCTTGGTGGTGATGTGCTTGCCATCAATCCGCGCAACACAAGCCGGACGTGTCCCGCTTGCAGCCATATATCTGCCGAGAACCGCAAAACACAATCCAAGTTCGAGTGTGTCGAATGTGGGTATGCAGAAAATGCAGACCTCAACGCGGCCATCAATATTCTAAGGGCAGGACATGCCCGGCTCGCCTGCCAAGTGAACGGTGCAGTAATGCCGTCAGCAACAGGAACTCACCGAAGCGACTCAGGGGTGGCTCAATGCCACGCCTGAGCGCAGTAGGAATCCCCGGCATGAATGCCGGGGAGGATGTCAAAGGTCACACCAACTTCTGGGCCGAGGTTGTGGCGCCGGTTCTGGCTGAGTACGACCGGGAAGAGTTGTTCAGAATTATCAGGGCGAACGAGTGATTTATCTGTTTGGTGATTGACCGGATGGATTAAGTTGTTGTGCGTGAGCACCAGTAACCAAGTAACGGAGAAATATAATGTTCAGGAAAAAAATCGAAGAGGCAACCAGGTCGTCCACTAGCCAGTGTCCGATCAGCGAGAAGAAATTATTGGCTTTGGCTAAAACCGCGGCGGACAAAAAACAAATTGCCGCAGTGTTGAGCTTGATGGTGTCCGAGTACAAGTTGAGCGCCTGCACGATTACGAAAAAAGGTGTTACGGATACCGTCTATTGGCCGACTGGGCTGGGTTCAAGGTTCACGGCATCCTATAGCGAGTTGCAAAACCTGCATCGCCGTCATCCCCGGCGCGATGAGGCCCGGCGCGGTGAAGTGGCAAGTAAAAATGCCCGATCCAGGTAAAAAACTTTGCTTCCGCTGTCGGCGCATCCCCGGCACCCATTTCACTCTTGACTCACTCGGCAAGAGGCGTGCTGAGTGTAATGGGTGCCGCGATGGGAGGCTTGGCCGCATTCCGTTAGTAAAAAAGCCGGCAGCACAGGGATCCAGAGTGGCGGAGCAAACCCGCAGGCACGAGGTATTCCGCAGGGTTGGCAGCCGATATTGAGAATGGGGATCATGGACATCAATAATTTGCTTGGCCAGTTCTGGCAAACCAAAAAGCATCTCACTACCGCCGTACTGGGCGCTGCTGGCTGGGATATCCGTCAGTTCCATGGTGAGGCGTCATCCGGGCCGCAGGTATTCGTTTATACGTTCGACCAGCCGACAGGCTTTGTTTGGATGTGTTCTATGCCGCGCGTCCGATTCGTTGAGGTGACCACCGAGATCAGCAAGAAGCCAAAAATGTACGAGGCGATACGCAGCGGGTTGCTGTTTGTGCTGTTCGGCGCGGTATCTGGCAACCTTCCCCCTCCATCATCTGGCGGCGACTGGGAACAACAACTCGGCCTGCTACTGGCATTCTATGCCGGCACCACCCGCACATTGGAGTTGGCCAACAAAATGCAGGGCGGCGGTCACTTCATTGTGATGAATTACCGCAAATCCAAGGATGAAAAAGAATCCAATCTCCGCCCTTTTGTGCTGGCCGATACGGGCAATACCGTTTTATCGGCGGATGCTCTTGCCGGCTACATCGAGCAGGTTATGGAAATAGATCAGGTCCGCCATCCGGAGTGGTTTCGTTAGCAAATCGGAATAAACCGCTTTGAGATTTTTCAGGTAAGCGTACTCTTCATGTGTGGTCGCAGATTTGCTTCCTTGTCCGAACACAGGATAATGGCCGCAGAAGAAACAGAAAGTCGGGGCAGCGCCGTTCTGCTGTATGAAGATTGCCCTTAAGGGCTCTATAAATAATTAAGGAAAAAATAATGAAACTGTTCAGATCGTTTGCGCTTGTTGTTGCTGTTATCTTGTTGACTGGCTGTGCAAACAGCAGCAATTTTGTCCGTCCAGCCAAAGATTCGTTGGCGTTTGGGAAGTCAACCCGTGCTGATGTGGTCAGCTTGGTAGGCAAGCCGGCCTTGCAACAGGAAAGTGTTCCATTTAACGGCGAGAAATTTCAGGTGGTGACGTATTCTTACACTGGGATAGCCAGCTTTTTGGGTAAAGTGATCCCACAGCGCAATCTCTCCTACTGGTTGTATAACGATAAGCTGGTCGGCGAGGTATTCAACAGCTCTGTTGACGTCGAGACAACTGAGTTCGATGGAAGCAAAGTGGCGTCCATCGAAAAAGGGAAAAGCACTCGGGCGGACGTTATCGCGCTGATCGGCCAGCCCTCCGGACAGTTCTTTTATCCGATGGTTAAGGATAAGGATGGGGTTGGGTTGGTCTATGAATACTCGATCAATAGGGATGCTGGCATGTTCAACCTCTTCCTCCAGAATAACGCTCTACTGATCGTCACCCTCAACGCAAGCGGTGTGGTCACGGATGTGTACTACAAGAAAAACGGGGTTGAGCAAATTAAATCTTGAAAGCTGGCGGTAAGGATAATCCGTGAGTGAGGTTGGATCGAAAGCCGCCCGGAAAGGCATAACTGGCTGGCTCGACATACTGTTCTACAAAGGAAAACAACAATGATGAGTGTCCCGTGGCCCCTAAGAATTCTGTTCCTCGTGCTGCTGCTGCAGATGCCTTTCATGCTGTGGGAGGTGTTTAAATTGTGGCCGTTACCACTTGCTATCGGCTTCACGCTTTTGCAATGCGTAGCCATTGGTTTCATCCTGTTTATATTTAAACTATTCTGGTTCACCAGTCCTCAACAAATTGCCGCCGACTTCAGACGGCAGAAAGGCTGATTATGCCAACAATAAACGATAGCCCGGCAGGGCAAACGCAATTCGATCCGCGCGCCAACCTGTTGGCTCAATTTTGCGCAACCAGTGATGTGAGGGATTATCTCTGTTATCCCAACCGGATCGGCTCGTACATCTACGCCACAAATGGCTGGATCGGGATTCGGATACCGGATGATGGTAGCCTGGAAGCGCGCGAATGCGACAAGCTCGAGAGTATGCCGGCCATGTTCGAGGTACCGGTGGCAGAATTTATTGACTTGCCAGCGCTGCCTTTGCCGAATAACTGCAAAGCCTGTTCTGGTAGTGGTAGAGAATACAAGGAGCCTTGTGATGAATGTGACGGCAATGGCGAGTTCGAGCATGGAACACATACCTACGATTGCAAGCGTTGCGATGGCGGTGGTGGAAAGGTTCAGTTAGCCATACGCGAGGGGCTAGGCGTGCCATGTGAAGATTGCGGCGGCACGGGGCACGACAAAAGCCAGATAGCGTCCGTCGGCTCCAGCACCTACCTGCGCAATTTGTTGGAGAAAATCGCCGGTTTGCCGGGGGCGAGAATCCAGATACATGCCAATGGTTGTCATGCTGCGCGGTTCATTTTCGATGGAGGCGAAGGTGTTGTGATGCCTTGCCGTGTTTAATTTACAGAAGCCGAGCATGAAAGCCGCCGAATTAAAAAACCAGGCCGCCCAGGCCAAGCGCACCAGCACCGCGCTTGTGCAACTCTCAAAGCAGCTTGCGCTAGGCGATGCCGACAGAAAGGTTCTGCAACGTGCGGCGGCAATCCTCGCTTCAGCGGGTAGCATGGTTAAAAGTGAGGCGGCATCGACCAAGCTAAAAGAGGTTGCACAGGAAAAAGCAATTGCAGTGGCCACGATTGAAGTCAAAAAGCTTTGTGCCACCTGGCCATCGGAAACCGTGCTGGATAAATCTGCCATCATCTGCGCGAGTCTTTTTGGCGAAGACAGCTTGCGTAAATACCTGTTGGAGAAGGAAGGGCGTGGTCTTGATTGGTATCTAAACGCAACGTTCGATATGGCTATTCAAGACATTGTGTCGTCGGCCGCATATCACGCGGTTAAAAATGGCGAGCCGGTAGTGAGCGTTATGGAATCCGCGCGGCAGCGGCTGGATAAAATTCGGGCAAAGCCGAACGTGCAGGATCTGGCGAAACAATGGCAGACGAAGCTGCCGGCCGCACTGTCGCAGCCAGGCGAAAGCATAACTCTTCAAACGAGGTGAACTTATGGAAAAATTATTCGCAAAGAGATTGTTTTTTGTAGGCGTTTTTGTTTTAGTATTTTCCTCCCGCGCTTTTGCTATTGAGCCTGCGGTTTTGATTTTACAACAACGGCTACATAGCCAACATAGCCAACATAGCCAGGTTGCGTTGTCTGCGCAGAACTGCGCGCCTGATGGGTATATCAAGGTTGTTGCTGGGGAAGGACTTACAAAAAATGATCGTGGTCAGTTTAAATATTGCCTCAAAAAAGGCGGTAATTCTTGGGTGCCCGGGGCTTGCGAAGTATGGGGCGGCGCAGAGGATTTTATTAAAGCCAAGTTGGAGAGGACGGATATTACATACACAGGTATGGGAGTTAGTGAACCTGATTTGTTTTTGTTTTATTGTATGGTGCAGACAACAAAATAGGGATAACAAGTGATCAATATATATAAGGAATTATTCAAGCTGTTGCAAAGCGCAGCTTGCTTCGTTTTCGCCTTAGCTCTTGTCTTTGGCATGGGGTCGAAATTTTTAACGCCTAATGAAATAATTGTTTATTCCATAGTAGCAACAGCTGCATTTTTCACAGGCTTTGGAGTGATTGCCCATCGAATTGCCCTGTTTTACCGGTTGGCGCATAACGACCGGCACTAAACTACGAAGCTGAAACCGCTCAGGCAAGCACCCTTCCTTGCCAAACAAAGGCCTTCCGTTCAACGAAGCACCACCCGACCAGAACAACGCACCAAACCGATCAATGAAACCAGGGAGCAAACCATGACAGATGTGCAATTAACGAACAACCACCAAGCGATAGGTAGCCTCCCCGCTTCCCTCTCCGCCTCCCCGGAACTCTTCGACTCCCCTCTCTATTGGGCCACCTCTCCCGTTGAGGCATTCGCCTCGTGGATCTCCGGACAACCCGTGGCCGACTCGACGCGCCGGGTTAGGTCATCGATGTGGAATAAGTTTGTCCGGTACCTCGACTCGGTTGGGGTGGGCCTGGCCGAATGTGAAGCCCACCACGTCTCGGGATTCATCGAGCAGGCCTCCCCAAAGGAAGGACAGAAAGAACAAGGGTGGAGATACGTGAAGCTCATCGAGCGGGTCTATGTCCACCTCAATGGGATCGGGCTGACTCAAACCAACCCGGCGCGGCTCGCCGCGCAGAGGGGGGTGGAGAAGAAGCCGAACGCGCCGATGCACTTCCTAAGTAAGGAAGAAAGACAGAAGCTGAATAATTACGTCCGTTCGGTCTTGCTCCAGGCCGGGGAGGAGGCCGCTGGGCTGAAGCAAAATAAGGAGGAGAGAAAAGCAGAATATGCCACCCTTTGGGCGGTGATGCGGGACGCAACGGTCGCAGCGGTACTCGTTGGGGCGGGCGTAAAGATTGGAGAGTTGGGGTGGTTGTCCGTTAATTGCACATCTGATTCAGGAGTGTTGGTTGTGCCCCGCTCAGGCTTCGATCTGGAGCGGCGCGTTCCCTTGCTGCAGGTGGCCGAGGAAGCCCTGAAGGTCTGGGTGCCATTCCGCGAGGGTGAGTCTGATTTGGGGAGGGTGCTGTTCCCTGCCCTGATCACCCGCCGGCGTGATGACCAGCGCACTCTGACCGCGGCAATGCACCCTGCTACCGTGTTCCGGCGCGTCAAAGCTTTGCTGGATGCAATCGGGATCTCCGGTGACCGGGCCTGCGGCCAGACCTTGCGCAATACCTATGCCGCCTGTCTGATCGAGTCCGGCCTGGATGACCTGGCCATCATCGAGGCGCTGGGATTCAAAGGGGAGTTCTCTGTTTTACACTTGCGCGCTGAGCATGAAGCGTTCTGTAATCGGCCGGCCGCCGATTAAAAGCAAAAACCTTGGTTGGGCAGGAATGGGTTGTCTGCGTTCGCTCACCATTCCGCCTGTTGTTTGTGTCGCAAATACCGTTTTGGTGTTTCTTGCGCTTCGGTATGATGGGTTTTATTGAAGCGAAAGATTGAAATTATGACTACTTGGATTGGCTACTACGTTGATGAAGGCTCCGGCAAGGTGTGCAGTACAGAAACGCCGCCGGCCGGATGCAGGTTTGAGTTGCACGAAACTTTGGATTGTCGCGAGATTCGCATCGTTGCAGAAGATGGGAAAATCTTGCAAGCCAACGTGTTTTGGCCTTCATTGGAGGCGCTGGCTGATGCCGGTGTCGATGTAACACGATTGGTTATCCGCGTTATTCACTGTAAATTTCATATGGTTGGCAGCATGTTCAGCTTTCCGCAGTGGAACAGAATGCGGATGCGATAGTTCTGGAAACTGCGAAAGCCGCGTGCGTTGGCTTTGATCGTTTGTATCGATGAATTGAATCCCTCTGCGGCAGCATTGCTGATGTGATGGCGGGCGTAGTTGAGCAAGCCCTGCAAGTGCCGACGTAGCATGCGCACTACCTTCTTGACTGGCTCCAATCGACTTCGCATTGCACTGGCCGCCCACGCCTCGAAGTAGTGCTGTGCCGATGCGGTGTAGCGATAACTCCAGAATCCGGTAAAACTTTCCTTGATGCGCCAGGCTCGACTGGTCTTGAGGTTCATCTGGTGCAGGGAACGAAACGCCAATGCTTCAGCACTACGTCCATCAGGGTAGC
>Ga0209212_1009160_pt1 | contig 10404 bp, 9 predicted proteins | sample RifGroC2_FD_183996 | JGI IMG/M metagenome (GOLD analysis project Ga0209212, IMG submission 183996) | Groundwater microbial communities from Rifle, Colorado, USA - Groundwater C2 (SPAdes) (version 2) | ecosystem: Environmental > Aquatic > Deep subsurface > Groundwater | place: Rifle, Colorado... | reverse complement strand
AATGCAGCAGTGCGGCGCTCAGCCATATCCCAAACCATACGAACACCAGCCTCCGTGCCCAGCGTTTTGTGGTACGCACGGACATCAGACAGTACCGCGGTGCCGCTGAATGAAAGTAGGGTGACATGAACATGGCGCTCGAAATATACCCCGGGCTTTGCTGTCAATCTTGATCCAGATCAATCGCCGCTTATCCGCTGGTCGCTCGCGAACCGCAGTTGGGCGCCTACTTCAGCTTTTCCAGCCGCAGGACCGTGAACTGGCCGCCGACAGAGTCCACGTCGAATCTGATTTTGTCGCCGGGTTTCAACTGGTCGAGCACGGCTTTGTCCTTGACCTTGTAGGGCATGGTCATCGGCGGCATGTCGAATTTCGGCATGGCACCGTGCTTGATCGTGACCGTGCCCGCGGCCTTTTCGACCCTGGTCACTTCGCCCTCGGTCCATGCAGCGCTGGCCGCAGTCGCCGGCTTGGCCTCCTTATTGGCGGACTGTTTCTTGCCGGCATCCGCGCCGGCCTGTGGCGCGAGCCCGGCGCCAAGTAACAACACTGCGATCAGAACTACGCCGCGCGTCATATCCCTTCCCTTTCTTCAGTGACCAACAATCTGGCGCACTCTAGCACCAATTTTTGAACGCGACATTGCCCATGAGCGCAGCCTGAGATTGCCCTGACTCCAGGCAGGCGACGTCGAACCCCGGCCTTGGTGAATTGCCGTCTCAGGTCTGCGTACTTGTGCGGATCGAGTTCGGCAAGAATAGGATTTCTGGCTTTCATGACCACGCGTTCCCGGTTTGAGAATTCTTGATATCGATCATCACGCTAAGCGCTAAAGACCGTCCTACCGCAGCTCAGCGTCGGCATCATGCGGTTTCGGGATCGACAGCAACCTGACGCCAGTATTACGTTCTTGTAATCTTTCTGACACCAAGCGCGGTTTCGCCGAGACGCTCGTCAACCTACCGGGCTAGGCCGCGAAAAATAGCGTCCCTCGAATTTGGCAAGGCACCCCTTCAGATCGCTTTCCTCGCCTGCGGCGTACTCGCGCAGGAGCTCCGCGGCCAGCGGCACAAAAACATCCAGGATTTTCGGGTCGAAATGCGCGCCACGTCCTTGGGCCAGCATGCGCATCACCTCATCCAGCGGCAAGGCAGGCTTATACGGCCGCTGCGAGGTGAGAGCGTCAAACACGTCGACAATCGCGAACAGCCTTGCGTTGAAAGGTATCGCCTCACCTTTCACGCCGCGCAAATAGCCCGTCCCGTCATATTTCTCATGGTGAAACGCGACGACGTCACGCGCCTTTGCGAGCCAATTCGATTGACCGACGATGTCCTCACCGATGGAGACATGGGTCTTGATCGTCTCAAATTCGGCAACGCTCAGCTTTCCCGGTTTGAGCAGGATGCCGTCGGGGATACCGATCTTGCCCACATCGTGCAGGAAGGCACCGGCAATCAATGCGGCAATTTCGTCGTTCGGCCGTCTCAAGGCTTGCGCCAGCCTGACCGCATAAAGCGTAACCCGGAAGTTATGCGCATGGGTGTCCGAATCGCGCTTGGCGATGGCACTGCCCAGGGTGCGCATCAGTTCGACGTTGCTGGCGAGCAGCGCATCGGAGAGCCGGAGCGCGCTCCGGTTGAGCACCACGATCACCGGGTACAGTGCCAAAGTGATCAACGCGACCGCCGACAGCACGATCAACAGCGCATCGCCCACCCGGTGCGCGATCGCCTTCAGTGTCTGGGGCGCGACCCAGTAGATGCCCTCCAGGTAACCAAGAATCTGTTGCCCGGACGACATCAACGGAATAAGGGCCTGAACGTAGAGCGTACCTCCCACTCGGAGCTCATTGTAATGACGCCCTCCCGCAACCGGAAAATCGTGGCGGCGCGCAGCTGACGCGACCGCCAGTTCCCTATTCTCGGTTTCCCAAACCTCGATCAGGAGGCGTTGCTCAGAAGAATACAGTTTGAGACCGACGAAGTCGGATTGTTCGAGAAACTCGCGCAGCTCCGGGCGATGCCGTTCCGGGTCGTCGTAGAGCATGGCGACATTGGCAGGCGTATCGAAATGTACGGCCGCCTCGGTCGCCAGATCGAACACGAAATCGTCCACCCGGCGACTTTCAATCCAGTAGGTCAGCGCACCGAGCACGACGGACAGGATCAGCCACGCCGGGACCAGGCGCGCCGCCACGTTTCGATGAATCGAGGAAGTCACCGATGCCTCAGGTCAGACATTCGTTTTCATCGGGGTGATGGCTGTCCCGCGCACATAGATTGACGTGGTTAAGCCGCAACACGTTGGTAACCACGGAAACAGGGCTCAACGCCGATGCGGCACCGCCGGAGGCCGCAGCGCATTGCTACCGCCAGTTTAACAGCGGAAGCGGCGGGGTCGAAAATCAGCGTTTTTGGCCGGCAGGCGCGCCCTTCGCGATGGACAGCGGCGTGAAGCGCGCCTGCTCGGGCTGCTTGCCTGACAGCGTGATGGAAACCACCACCTTCATGTCGGGTGTCGACGCGTACTTGGCGACGCCCGACATGCGATTGTCGCCGTCCGGCGCAAGTGCCGCCGTCGCTTTGGCCTTGCCGGAGAGTACGGTCGCCGTGCCGCTGGCTCCGGCGGTTGAAACCTTCTTGCCGCCGTCGTCGGTCACGTACACCACGACCGGGCTCTCCTTTGCATCCGTGCCGTCTCTGGCGGTTACCAGTTCGTAGTGGTACGGGCCCGCCTGGCGCAACTGGCCGCCATTCGGAGTCTTGGCTTTATCGAGCTGCGCGTCGTCGTGGGCAAAGGCGGGAGCGGCACTTAGCGCGATTCCCGCCAGGAAGGCGGCCAGTGGTGCAAATTTCATTTCAGACTCCTTTCGGGTAATGGCCTCACGGGGCCGGTGCTATCGACATCAGTAGCTTTCGGTGCCGCGCGCCTCGAGCAGGCGCTTAAGCGGTTTTTCACCCCAGAGCCGGAACATCACCGGCGTGAGCAGGGTGTCGAGCAGGGTGGAGCTGATCAGTCCACCGAAGATCACCACCGCCACCGGGTGCAGCACTTCCTTGCCCGGTGCATCGGCCGAGAGCAGCAGTGGTACCAGGGCGAAGGCGGCCACCAGCGCCGTCATCAGCACCGGCGTCAGGCGCTCGAGCGAACCGCGCACGATCATGTCGTTGCCGAAGGTCTCGCCCTCGAACGCGCACAGGTTGATGTAATGGCTGATCTTGAGGATGCCGTTGCGGGTGGCGATGCCGGTCAGCGTGATGAAGCCCACCAGCGCCGCAACGGAGAGCGGCTGCCCCGAAATCCACAGGGCGATGACGCTGCCAACCAGGGCGAGCGGGATGTTGCCCATGATGATCAGCGTCAGCACGGTGGAGCGGTAGCGGCTGTAGAGCACCAGAAAGATCATCGTCAGCGAGATCAGTGCCAGGATGGAGATCAGCCGCGCGGCCTGCTCCTGCGCCTGGAACTGGCCTTCCAGCGCGGTGAAGTAGCCCTCCGGCAGCAGTCTGGCGGCGATCTCGGCGCGGATCGCCTGGATGACGCCCGCCATGTCGCTGCCGTCGGTGTTGGCAGAGATGACAATCCTGCGGCGCGCATTCTCGCGGCTGACCTGGTTCGGTCCGTCGCTGTCCTCGATCGCCGCCAGTTGGGAAAGCGGGACATGCCCACCCGGCGTCTCGATCAGCAGATTGGAAAGCTCGTGCGGTCCGCGCCCGCTCTCCGGCAGCCGCACCACCAGATCGAAGCGGCGGTTGCCTTCGACGATTTGGGTGATGCGTTCGCCCTCAATCATTTGCTCCAGCGAGCGCAGCAGGGTGCCGGGCGCAACGCCGTAGCGCGCTGCCTGTTCGTAATCGACGCGGATCTTGATCTGCGGGATCAGCACCTGTTTCTCGATCTGCAGGTCGGTGACGCCGGGGATTTTCGCAAGGCGCTCGCGCAGGTCCGCCGCCAGCCCGCGCAGGGTATCAAGGTCGTCGCCATAGATCTTGAGCGCAATCTGGGCGCGCACGCCGGAGAGCAGGTGGTCGAGGCGGTGCGAGATCGGCTGGCCGACGTTGCTGACCGCAGGCAGCACGGCGAGGCGGGAGCGAATGTCGCCGATGATCGCCTCGCGGCTGCGCTCGGACGTCTTCAGATCCACGTCCATTTCGGTGTAATGGACGCCTTCCGCATGCTCGTCCAGCTCGGCCCGGCCGGTGCGGCGCCCGACCTTGGTCACCTCCGGCACTGCCGCGACGAGTTGCTCGGCGAGGGTGCCAACACGGTTCGATTCGGCGAGCGAGGTTCCCGGGTTGAGCAGCACGTTGACCGTCAGCGTGCCCTCGTTGAACGGCGGCAGGAAGGAGCGCGAGAAAAACGGAATGCTGCCGGCGGCGGCAATCACGGTCACCACCGCGCCGAGCAGCAGCTTGCGCCCGCTGCCGAAAGACCAATGCAGCAGCCGTTTATCCCAGTGCTTGAGTTTCGCCACCAGCGGACTGTCGCCGTGCCCGAGCTGTTTCATTTTCGGCAGGAGGTAATACGCCAACACCGGCGTCAGCGTCACCGAGACGACCATGCTGGCGAGAATCGAGACGACGAAAGCGATGCCGAGCGGCGTAAACAACCGGCCTTCCATTCCCGGCAGCACGAACAGCGGCACGAACACCAGCACGATGATCACCGTCGCATAGACGATGGCCGACAGCACTTCGTGGATAGCCGCGGCGATGACTTCGAGCGCCGGTTTCGGCTCCGCGCGGAGGTGATTGGCTTTGAGCCGACGCAGCACGTTCTCCACCCCCACCACCGCATCGTCCACCAGCGCGCCAATAGCGATGGCCAGGCCGCCGAGCGTCATGGTGTTGATCGACAGCCCGAAGTACTGGAACACCAGCGCGGTGGCCAGCAGCGACACCGGAATCGCCACCAGCGAAATGAGCGTCGTGCGCAGGTTGAGCAGGAACAGGAACAGAATCACCGCCACCAGGATGGCGCCGTCGCGCAGCGCTTCCTCGACGTTGCCGATCGAGGCTTCGATGAAATCCGCCTGCTTGAACAGGAACTGCGGCGCCTCGAACCCTTGCGGAAGCCCTTTCGACAGCTCGGCCATCGCCTTTTCCACCGCCCGCGTCAGCGTCACGCTGTCGGCGCTGGGTTGTTTCTGCACCGACAGGATGACCGCCGGCTTGGCGTTGTAGCCGGCGTCGCCGCGCTTGATCGCCGGGGCGAGCTTCACCTCGGCCAACTGTCTGAGTAAAATCGGCTGGCCGTTCTTCACCCCGACCACGAGGTTTTGCAGATCCTCGATGCGCGTGGTGCGGCCGATCTGGCGGATCAGGTACTCGCGTCCCTGCGCCTCGAGAAAACCGCCGCTGGTGTTGGCGCCGAAGTCCTTCAGCGCCCCGTCCAGCTTCTCGCGTTCTATGCCCAGCGCCTGCAATTGCGCCGGCTTGAGCTCGACGCGGTACTGCTTGACTTCGCCGCCGATCGCAATCACCTGCGCGATGCCCGGGATCGTCAGCAGTCTGGGCCGCAGGACCCAGTCGGCGTACTCGCGCACCTGCATCGGGCTGACCTTGTCGGGATCGGCCGGCAGCGCGATCAAGAGGATTTCCCCCATGATCGAGGAGATCGGCCCGAGTTGCGGGACGACGCCCGGCGGCAGTTGTTCGCGCACCAGATTCAGGCGCTCGCTCACCTGCTGGCGGTTGCGGTAAATGTCCGAGCCCCATTCGAACTCGACATACACGATCGACAGGCCGACGCCCGACACCGAGCGCACCCGCGTCACGCCGGGCATGCCGTTCATGCTCGATTCGACGGGGAAAGTGACGAGCTGTTCGACCTCTTCCGGCGCCATGCCGCCGGTCTCGGTCATCAAGGTCACGGTCGGCTTGTTCAGGTCGGGGAACACATCCACCGGCATGTTGCGCACGGTGAGAACACCATAGACCACCAGCAGCAGGGTGATGCCCAGAACGATCAGCCGCTGTTTGAGGCTGGTGTTGATGATGAGGTCGAACATGGTTAGCGCATCTGCGCCAGCAAGCCGGCGCCTTCGCTGACGATCCGCTCACCGTTCTGGATACCCGAGGTTACCGCTACGGTGCCTGCATCGAGAGACAGAAAGCGTACCTTGCGCGGCGCGAAGCGCTCCGCGCCAGCGTGCGCCCACACCACCGTCTCGCCGACACCGTTTTTTGTCAATGATGCCTGCGGCACCGCCACGCCCCTGGTCTTGCGCGCGGTACGGGCAGTCACCTTAAGCGGCTGGCCTACTGCCACCGGCGCGTTTTGTGCCTTGACGCGGAACAACAGCGGCAGGGCCTGCTCGCGTAATTGCCTGCCGCCACCGACGAACTGCAATTCGAGGACACCGCCGGGGACGAGGGCACTCGCCGAGGCAATACCCTCCACCAGCGCCGGGTCGTAGGCCAGCGCCTCGACGGAGAGGCGCGCGGGATCGACCACCTCGAACAGGATCTCCTTCGCCTCCACCACCTGCCCGGCCACCGCGCTGGCCGCGCTGATGACGCCGGCTACCGGCGAGCGCAGCGGCTCCGGCGCATTGATGCTAGCGCCCACCGCGGCGCGGCGTAGTTTCAGTGCCTCAAGTTCGAAGCGCGCTGCCTCGATCGCAGAACGTGGCACCGCGCCTTCGAGCTGCTCGTAACGCGCAACTTTGCGCTCGGCGATGGAAAACTGGGATTCGAGCTCGGCGAGCTGCGCCTGCTGGTTGCCGCGCTCGATGCTGTTCGCTGTGGGACGGAGGTAGGCGAGCACCTGTCCCTTGCTCACTTTTTGTCCGAGCGCCGGCATGCCGCTGGGCCCGGGCTCGATGCGGCCCGGCTGGCTCGCCTGGACCCGTCCGCCGGCATTGGGATCGGCGATGACCTTGCCGTTGAATTCGACCGTGACGGCGAGATCGTCGATCGCCGCGACGATGGTGCGCAGGCCGAGCTGGTGCTGCACCGCCTTGGGCACGAACAGGCTGCCGTCGGGCAGCCGCCGGGCCGCAAGCGCTTCGATGGGTATGGCGCCCGCAACCGCGGATCTGGTCACGGCCGCTGCCGCCGGCTTCTTGTCCTGGCTGTGATCCTCGTCACCGTGGGCCACTGCCTGTCCGGCGGCGAACCCAAGCAGAGCGAACGCCGCAAATCTCGAAATTCCTGTTCCATTCATTCGATTCACCCTTTAGTTTCTGCGGCGGTTGTTGCGCCGGCGCACGGCGGCGAGTGCGGCGCCGGCGAGCAGCAATGCGCCCGCTGCGCCCCCCACGACCCAGTTGCTCCACGAAATGACAGGCGCGGTGCCGGCGAAAGGCGCGGCACCGGCAACCGGCTGCGGGAGCTCGAGCGTGACTGTCAGCAGGTCACTAGAGTCGCCGGCCTGCACCGAAATCGCCAGCGGATACTTGCCAGGCTTGGCGAAAGCCTCGCCCGGGAGTGAATACACGCCCGGCGCGACTTGGGTCGCGCCGGCCTTTAACACACGGCTTTCGACTTCGATTTGCGCATCGGCAACCGGTTCGTTGGTGGCAAAACGGTCGAGGTAGAGGGTCAGTTTCCCGCCCTCCAGCACGGCGACCAGTTCGAACTCCTCGGTCTGGGCGGACGCGCGTGGCCCGATATCAGCAGTCATCGAAGGCTTCGTCGCCTCACCATGGCTATGGCCATCGCTAGCGTCCCCCCCGGCTTGGGCCAGGGCGGACAGGGCAACGGTCATCGCCACAAAATAGTTGCGGATGTGCTTCAAGGCAGAACTCCCAGAGCTTGGTTGAGACGGGATTGGGCCGCGGCGCGTGCGACCTGCTGGCGATTGGAAAAGGCTTCCGCTTCAAATGCGTTGCCGCGGGCGCGCAACAGCGCCGTCAAGTCCGATTCGCCGAGCGAGAAGGACTTCTCAGCGAGACGCAGGTTGTCGGCGGTGAGCGCGCGGCGCTCCTCGGCCATGCCAAGCTGGCGTAGGGCGACGTCGAGATCGAGACGGGCTCGTTCCGCATCGAGCTCGATCTTCTGCCGCGCCAGCGCCAGTTCGGCGTCGGCCTGGGAAGCCTCTGCCCGGGCGGCGGCGCTTTCCTGGCGCACGCGCGCGCCGGAAGAGAACGGTATGGTCAGCTTCACGCCGACGGTGTTGGCGTAGGGCTCGCCCAACTCGCCGCGCTCGCGCACCATGCGCAGGGCCAGCTCCGGCGCATCGCGGCGGGTTTCCTCAGTTACTTTCAGTCTCGCGCGTGCAAGCTGCGCGGCCGCAGCCAGCGCCACCAGTTGCGCGTGATCCTCCTGCCGCTCGCGCAAGGGAATGGCGTTCTCGGCAGCCAGTGCCGCCGGGGCGGCGTCCCCGGTGAGGCCGCGATAGGCCTGTTCCACTTGCCGCAGCGCGGCCTCAGCCTCGAGCAGTTCCGCTTCGGCCGCGAGTCGCTCGTTCTGTGCAAGATTGGCATCGACCCGCGCGAGGTCTCCCGCCTTGAAGCGGCGCAGCACGTCCGCTTCCAGCGCTCGGGCGGTAGCATTCCGGCGCCCCGCCAGGTCGCGGGCATTGCGCGCGCCGGCGACGGTCCACCATGCCTCGCGCACTTCGCCTGCGATCTGCAGACGCAAGGAGGCGCGGCGCGCGGCGACCTCCGCCAGGGCGCTCTTGGCCTCGGCCTCGCGTGCCGCCTTCTGCCCCGGTAGCCACAGGGGAGCCGCCAGCTCGACTTCCCACTCCTGCTTGCCGTGATTGCGGTTCAGGCGATCATTCAGGTTGGAGAGAGACATCGAAGCCGGCCCCGGGGTAATGCCTGCCGCTACCTCGACGCGGGCCTGGGCCTCGGCCTCCCGCGCCACGATGGCCGCCGCCTGCGGATGGCGGGACCACGCCTGCTCCACGGCGGCGGCAAGGTTCTGGGCGCGAGCAGGAAGCGCAATGAGAAGCCCAACAACCAATACAAGCGTTTTATTCATTGTGGCGGTCCGAATCGATAGATGGCGTTGGAGCTGCATTGCGAATCGAGCGAGCCGCGAGATTCGCCGCCAATATTCCTTCTTAGGGCGGCCATCTTGCTTTTAGGCGCCCGACAAATCCATTACAAATTTGTAATCTTCAGAAACCTGGGCTAGTCGGGAGGACGATGGGCATGCGTACCCACCCTCACAGGGAAAGACGATGGAAGTCCTGATCGTCGACGACAAGCTTGTTTATCCGGCGACTTTACATCCAGCAGGTCAGCGCACCGTGCACAATGGACAGGATCGGCCTCGCCGGGTCCTGGCGCGCCGCCTCGTTTGGCTGAATCGAGGAAGCCACCGATGCCTCAAGTCAGACTTTCGTTTTCATGGGATCAATTGCTATCCCGAGTTCATAGCTAGGCGCGGCTGCGGCGCAATGCGTTGGTGACCGCGGACAGCGATCTCAGCGCCATGGCGGCGCGGGCGATCGCCTCGAAAACCGGTGTCAGCGTCATGCCTCACTCCGGACAACGCCCAGGCGCGTCACGCTCGATCTCCGGGTGCATGGGGCAGGTGTAACGGGTGCTACTCGCCAACGGTGCCGCGCGTGGGGGAGCCGAGCTGGCGTGCGGATGGGGGCGCGGAATTATCGTCCCGCGGGTGACGGAACGCCAACGAAGGTGGGCGGCTGGATGCATCAGTTTAGCGGACATCAGGTGTATTGCGGCTTACGATTTCGTAATCTGGCGGCGCGCTTGGTGTCAAGAGCGCGCCCTTATAGTTCATACCGTGCACAGAACAGCACCACCCAAATGGGTGATCGTAAACTTCAATAGGAGTATCACCATGAAAACACGCAAGCTCATTCAAAGTCTGGCAGCAGGCGCCATAGCGGTCACTTTCGCGTCCGGCGCATTCGCGATGGATTCTGTTTCTCACCAGCGCGACACCAACGCCCCTCTCGGAACGCCGGCACAGGCAGCACAGGCTGCCCGCGTCATCAAGCTGGGCGCCGGTTCCGAGTACCTGAACGTCAACCGCGGCGAGATTGTCACCATCGCCAACGGCGAGAAGGCGTTTACGTGGATGTTCGATACCTTGGGCACGCCTTCGTTCGAGTTAGCGAAGATCGCACCGCGGGACTTCGGCACCGGCCATCTCCGTGTGTACGTGGCTCTCGACCCGAATGATATCGGCGGCGACTAATCGATGACGCCGGCTCGCTGGGGACGCTACACACACGTAGCATCCCCAGCGGCACATTCTCCAATCCTTTTGAAGGCAAATTTCAAATATTTTTGCCTGGAATTATCAAACGTTCTTGTAACAGTTGGACAGAATGTCGCGTTCTACATCGCGGTCCAGCCGATGTTCGTCGGCGGCACGATCGGGTTACCCCCGGTTCTGAAACACAAGGCGGAAGCTCGTTATTCCGCCAGGCTCGATTTCGGCATTCGCGTCACCTCCATGCAGGGTCATGATCGAC
>Ga0209212_1009159_pt1 | contig 10408 bp, 6 predicted proteins | sample RifGroC2_FD_183996 | JGI IMG/M metagenome (GOLD analysis project Ga0209212, IMG submission 183996) | Groundwater microbial communities from Rifle, Colorado, USA - Groundwater C2 (SPAdes) (version 2) | ecosystem: Environmental > Aquatic > Deep subsurface > Groundwater | place: Rifle, Colorado... | reverse complement strand
TGAATTGTCATTCCGAATGGATCCGCCGACAGGCGGAGTAGTGAGGAATCTCACCTCGCATAAAAAAATCAAAGAGTTTATGTGCATTATGCCGGATACTCATTAAAATTTAAATGCGTTGACCCTGAGTTTGTTTACTGATATTTTGCATTTCCAAAAATACTTTCTATCTTTGACCCCACAATCAAATGATCCTTCCTTACAAAAGGGTGTTTGATTTTTATTAAGAAGGGCGGAGAGATTAGGCTCATGGAAACCCTGGCAACCAATCCCGAATATCGGGCGAACGGTGCCAAAACCTAATCCCGGAAAAGCCGGGAGATGATAAAAATTAACACGGAAACCATGAATTCATTTCATCTGACACACAACAACTTTACAATGCCGCTCATGCCTATGTGCATGCGCAGGTAAATATGTTGATTTGTAATCCATTAATTTCCAGACAAATAGCATGACCATAGAACATTTAAGGTGTTTATTGGTCTTATAACTAGTATAATAATTAACACTATATAAAATGAAAGCAAGAAAAGTTCAGTTTGAAACATTGCAGGTACACGCCGGTCATCAACCCGATAATGATACATTGTCAAGGGCAGTACCTCTTTACCAGACTACATCATTCGTTTTTAAGAACGCAAAGCATGCTGCTGACCTCTTCGACCTCGCGGAGTTCGGAAATATCTATACCCGGATCATGAATCCGACAACCGATGTCTTCGAGAAGAGAGTTGCAGCGCTTGAAGGAGGAGTAGTCTCCCTGGCAGTATCATCGGGCCATGCTGCACAGTTCCTGACAATTACTACATTAATGAGAAAAGGTGACAACTTCATCACTTCACCATATCTTTACGGAGGTACACACAACCAGTTCAAGGTGACATTTGCAGGATTTGGTATCGATGCCAGGTTCTCAAAGGATCTTAATCCAGCATCTTTTGAAAGGCTTATTGATAAGAACACCAAAGCAATTTATGTAGAAACAATCGGTAATCCGGGATTTAATATCCCCGATTTCGAATCGTTTGCAAAGCTTGCTCAGAAGCATGGTCTGCCTCTTATAGTTGATAATACCTTCGGGGCGTGCGGTTATCTTTGCCGTCCGATTGAACTGGGAGCAAACATAGTGGTGGAATCTGCCACAAAATGGATAGGCGGACACGGTACCAGTATCGGGGGTGTGATCACAGATGCCGGTAATTTCAACTGGAACAACGGCAATTTCCCTGTCTTCACGGAACCGGCAGAGGGCTACCATGGAAAGGTATTCGGAGATATCTTCAACCAGACCTCCCCGATGGGAAATATTGCTTTTATAATTAAAGCACGCGTTGAAGGGTTGAGAGACATTGGTCCTTCAATAAGTCCATTTAACTCATTCCTTCTTATCCAGGGCCTGGAGACGTTATCCCTGAGGATGGACCGCATAATTGAGAATACCCTTTCCCTTGCAAAATGGCTTAAATCACAATCCGTGGTGGAAAAGGTAAATTATCCGGGGCTTGAGGGAGATCCCAACAATGATCTGGCTAAAAAATATCTTCCCAAAGGTGCAGGCGGAGTACTGAGCTTTGTACTCAAAGCAGAAAAATCAAAGGCTGTGAAACTGGTGGAATATCTTGAACTGGTGAGCCATCTGGCAAATGTTGGTGATGCCAAGACACTTATCATCCAGCCTTCGGCTACCACTCACTCTCAACTCTCAGCAGATGAACAGATCGCTGCAGGAATAGATCCGGGACTTTTCAGGGTTTCTTTAGGGATTGAACATATAGATGACATCATTTATGATTTTGAACAGGCTTTTAGCAAGGTATTGTAATTATCCGGAACAATGACAAGGGAAAAACTACAAATAGGATTATTCGGCTATGGCTGCGTTGGTCAGGGACTTCATGATGTTCTAAACAGCAGTAAAGGCTTTAAAGCCGACATAGTACGGATTTGTGTAAAGGATAGGACCAAAAAGAGAAGGATCGGGATGGAAAATTTTACTTTTGATAAGAATGATATCCTTAATGATCCGTCAATCAACCTTATTGTTGAACTTATTGATGACGCTGATGAGGCCTTCAACATTGTCTGCACAGCAATGAAGAGTGGGAAAAATGTTGTTTCCGCCAACAAAATGATGGTTGCAAAGCATTTTAAGGAGCTGGTGGACATGCAGGCAAAATATAAGGTCTCCCTGCTTTATGAAGCTTCTGCCGGAGCAAGTATTCCAATTATCAGAAACCTCGAGGAATATTATGATAATGAGCTTCTTTACTCGCTGCGTGGTATTCTTAACGGAACAACAAATTACATCCTGACAAAGATGTATAATGAGGGAATACCTTATGCTGACGCACTAAAGGAAGCCCAGGAGAAAGGTTTTGCTGAATCCGATCCGACACTTGATGTTGACGGCTCGGATGCAAAATATAAGTTGTGTATAATAACAGGACATGCATACGGACTGTTCCTCAATCCGGATGAAGTGTTCCATTATGGTATAAGCAGGATATCGAAATTTGACATCCAGTATGCCAGGGAGAAGGGGTTCAAGATAAAACTTGTTCCTTACGTTGGGAAGACAAATGAAAATACAATTACAAGCTTTGTGCTTCCGAGGTTCATTTCGACTGATAAATATTTGTATAACGTAGATAATGAGTATAATGGAATCATAACAGAAGCAGCGTTTGCCGATAAGCAGTTCTTCAGCGGCAAGGGTGCAGGCGGACATGCCACAGGAAGTGCAGTTCTTTCAGATATCTCAGCAAATTCATACGGATACAGGTATGAGTACAAGAAGTTCCAGCAGGGGACAATTTCAAATTATACCCGCGATCATAAGCTTGAAGTCTATTTAAGATACAAAGATGAAAAGGACATGGAATTATTTGGATTTGAGGAAGTCTCGGAATACTTTAGCGGAAGATTTTACAAGTACGTCATCGGCGTTGTGAATCTGAAGAAACTTTACGCACTCAGGGAACAACTTCGCGATCTGGATGTTTTTATAGTGAATACCGGAAGAAAGATATGACCCCCCATCCCCCCAGGGCGGGCTTTATAATTTAAAGGATTTCAATAAGTCCCCCTTGGGGGATTTAGGGGTGGTTTGGAAAGGGATGAAAAATTAACTTGAAGTGAAACAAACTATAGAAGACCTCATCAAACAAAAGATACTCATACTCGATGGGGCAATGGGTACCATGATCCAGAAACATAAGTTTCAGGAGGCTGATTACCGGGGTGATCTGTTTAAAGATCATCCTATGCTGCAGAAGGGGAACAATGATCTTTTGTCACTTTCAAAGCCTGAGATAATAGAGGCTATTCACAGTGAATACCTCGAAGCAGGCGCTGATATCATTACAACAAATACCTTCAATTCAAACGCCATTTCAATGGCTGATTACGGAATGGAGAGTATGGTTTATGAAATGAACCTTAAATCAGCAGGTCTTGCTGCAGCTGCAATTACCGGTTTTGAGAAGTCTGAAAAGCCGGAAAGCCATTTTATAGCCGGCACACTTGGACCAACGAACCGTACTGCATCTATGTCATCCGATGTGAATGACCCCGGCGCCCGTGCTGTCAAGTTTGATCAACTTGTTGAGGCATACTCGGAACAGACACGGGGATTGATTGACGGAGGTGTTCATCTGCTTCTGGTTGAGACTATTTTTGATGTTCTTAACTGTAAGGCTGCACTTTTTGCAATCGATACGGTATTTGAGGAAAAGGGTGTCCGTTTGCCTGTAATGGTATCGGGAACAATTACAGATGCCAGCGGCAGGACTTTAACAGGCCAGACGCTGGAAGCCTTTCTGGTTTCAGTGTCACATTTCCCTCTGCTGAGTGTTGGATTGAACTGTGCCCTGGGAGCTGAACAGCTAAGACCGTTCATTGAGGAATTATCGGCAAAGACCGGATTCAATGTTTCAGTGCATCCCAATGCAGGACTGCCAAATCAGTTCGGAGAATATGACCAGTCAGCTGATTACATGGCATCCGTTGTTGAGGATTTCATGAAGGAGGGATGGATTAATATTATCGGAGGCTGTTGCGGAACCACTCCTCTGCATATCAGGAAAATTGCGGAATTATCAAAAAGTTACAGGCCCAGGCTGATTCCTGAAATAAAGAGATATACAAGACTTAGCGGCCTTGAGGCTCTTACAATCACTCCTGAAACCAACTTTGTGAATATCGGGGAACGTACCAATGTATCAGGATCGATAAAATTTGCAAGGCTTATTAAGGAGGAGAAATATGATGAAGCTCTTGCGATAGCCCGCAACCAGGTTGAGGGTGGAGCTCAGGTTATAGATATTTGCATGGACGAGGCTATGCTCGATTCGGAAAAGGCCATGGTGAAATTTGTGAACCTGGTAATGTCCGAACCTGATATCTCAAAGCTTCCGCTGATGATCGATTCTTCGCGCTGGGACACCATTGAAAAAGCGCTGAAATGCATTCAGGGTAAGTCGGTTGTCAATTCAATAAGCCTTAAGGAGGGAGAGGATATCTTTCTGTCGCATGCCCGCAAGATAAGAAAGTACGGAGCCGCCGCGGTAGTAATGCTATTCGATGAAAAGGGACAGGCTGATACCTACGAAAAGAGAATTCATGTTGCTGAAAGATCATACAGACTGCTGCTGGATAAGCTGGGATTTCCTCCGGAGGATATAATAATTGACCCCAATGTCCTGGCAATTGCAACAGGAATTGAAGAGCACAACAATTATGCTGTTGATTATATACGTACTACTGAATGGATAAAGAAAAACCTTCCGTATGTTAAAGTCAGCGGTGGAATAAGTAATCTGTCATTCTCATTCCGTGGTACCGACAAGGTTCGCGAGGCAATGCATTCGGTATTCCTTTTCCATGCAATAAGAGCAGGGCTCGACATGGGCATTGTTAATCCCGGGATGTTGCAGGTATATACTGAGATAGATCCTGATTTACTTGAACTGACTGAAGATGCGATACTGAATCGCAGAAAGGATTCAACTGAGCGTCTGGTTAAGTTTGCCGAGGGTATCAAAAGAGAGGGCAGGAAAGAAGAAAAAGAAGACGCCTGGAGGGCTCTCCCGGTCATTGACCGCATTAAACACTCCCTGATAAGGGGACTGGATGAGTTTATAGAGCAGGATGTAGAGGAAGCCCGGTCGCTGTTCAGCAGGTCTATTGAATTGATAGAGGGTCCGCTGATGGGTGGAATGAATGAAGTGGGAGATCTGTTTGGTTCCGGAAAGATGTTCCTTCCCCAGGTGGTCAAAAGCGCCAGGGTAATGAAAAAAGCAGTGGCAAAACTTGCACCTTATATAGAACTGGAGAGCGCGGGGGAGGAGAAGAAATCAGCCGGCAAGATACTGCTGGCCACTGTGAAGGGCGATGTTCATGACATCGGGAAAAATATTGTCGGCGTGGTTCTTGGATGCAATAATTATGAGATAATTGACCTTGGAGTGATGGTGCCGGCAGAAAAAATTCTGGATACAGCTATAAAGGAAAAGGTCGATTTCATAGGATTAAGCGGACTCATAACTCCGTCACTTGAAGAGATGGTTCATGTTGCTTCAGAGATGGAAAGAAGAAAGCTGATATTTCCGCTCCTGATAGGCGGGGCAACAACTTCAGAGATACATGCTGCCGTTAAGGTAGCCCCGGCTTATTCAAATTGTGTTATCCATGTTAAGGATGCCTCCAAAGCTGCAGGAGTCCTTTCTGCTCTTCTTCAGAAGGATAAGAGCAAGTATGTCTCATCAATAAAGGAAAAGTACACGAAGATGAGGGAAGCCCACAGCTCCCGTAAGAGCGAAAGAAACATTATTCCTCTGAGTGAAGCAAGGAAAAACAAATATCATACAGACTGGAAAAATTTCGGGATCTGCAAACCGCTGAAACCAGGTCATCATATCCTGCATGATATTGATCTTAAGGAACTATCGGGTTTTATTGACTGGACTTTCTTCTTCTTTTCATGGAAATTATCGGGAAAATACCCTGCTATATTCAATGATCCTGTGAAGGGGACTGAAGCCAGGAAGCTTTTTGATGACGGCCAGTTTTATCTAAAAGAGATAATTGACAAAAGACTTCTCGAGGCTAAGGCTGTATTCGGACTCTATCCGGCAGTATCTGATGGGGACGATGTTAAGGTATTCGGGGATATTAATAAAAAAGAAGTGATTTCCAGGTTTATATTTCTCCGAAACCAGGAACTGAAGGAAAAAGGAGTTCCCAACATCTCTCTTTCTGATTTCATTGCACCTGAGTCTTCAGGTCTTACAGATCATATCGGAGCTTTTGTTGTTACGGCAGCTCTTGACAATGAAGCATTAAAACAATATGCTGAAGATGACTATGCATCAATAATGATCAGGATCCTAAGCGACAGGCTTGCTGAGGCTGTGGCAGAATGGCTTCACGCTAAGGTCCGTACAGAATACTGGGGTTACGATGTAAATGAAAAGCTTACGATTGATGAAATGCTGAGGCTGAAGTATCATGGCATCAGACCGGCCCCAGGCTACCCTGCCTGCCCTGATCATACTGAGAAGCGGATATTGTTCGACCTTCTGGAAGCCGAAAAGAATATCGGAGCTGAGCTCACTGAGAATTTTGCAATGGTGCCTCCGGCTTCCGTAAGCGGATACTTCTTCTCACACCCCGGGTCATCTTATTTTAATATCGGAAAAATTGGAACCGACCAGCTTGAAGATTTCGCAAAAAGAAAGAACTTTACATTGACAGAAGCCGGAAAATGGCTTGCTCCAAATCTTTGATATATTTTTGAAATGACTGTAATAGAACTAATTAACAATTCGAAAAGACCTCTTTTTACTTTCGAACTCCTTCCTCCGCTGAAGGGCCACAGTATTGAACGTACCTATACTGCAATCGACAGACTTATTGAGTATGAACCTGCTTATATTAATTTCACTTCACACAGGAATGAGACTATCTACAAGGAAAGGCCCGATGGTCTTCTTGAAAAGAAGGTAGTCAGACTACGTCCGGGAACAATCGCTCTGGCTGCTGCTGTAAAATACAAGTATAATATTACAGTTGTGCCTCACATATTATGTGGCGGTTTCACAAAAGAGGAGACGGAGAATGTGCTTATTGAGATGAGATTCCTTGGAATAGATGATGTACTTGCCCTGAGGGGTGATCCCCAGAAAGGAGCCAGATCATTCATTCCCGAGAAGAACGGTCATGTTCATACAACTGATCTTGTGAACCAGATAGCAGATATGAACAGGGGTAAGTATCTTGAAGAAAACCTTGAGAATGCCGACCTGACTCATTTTTGCATCGGAGTTGCAGGGTATCCTGAAAAACACTTTGAAGCTCCGAACAGGCATGTTGATCTTGAAAATCTCAGGAAAAAGGTAGAAGCCGGAGCCAGCTATATTGTCACCCAGATGTTTTTCGACAATAATAAATTCTGCAGGTTCAGGGATGAGTGCCGGAAAATCGGGATCACGGTTCCTATAATTCCAGGGATAAAGCCGATTTCTGCACTTCATGACATCAAACTGTTGCCGCAGACATTTCATATTGACCTTCCGAATGATCTGTTTTCTGCTGTATCGAAATGCAAAACTGATACTGAAGCACGAGAAGCAGGAATAGAATGGGCAACAACGCAATCTAAGGAGCTGCTTAAACTTGGTGTGCCGGGTATTCATTATTATACCCTGGGCCGTTCGGATAATATCGCAAGGATAGTAAAGGCTACTTTCTGATTATTTGTGACATAGCATATATGTGAGCGGGTGTTGTACCACAGCACCCGCCTATTATATTTGCACCCGCTTCAATAAGCGCAGGAACATACGAAGCCATCATCACGGGAGATTCCCTGAATACTGTCTTCCATTCGATGAGTTCAGGAACACCTGCATTGGCCTGGATCATTACAGGTATATGTCTGTCGGTAAGACGGATTTCCCTGACTATTCCAATCATATTCTCAATACCGTTTCCGCAGTTTGATCCGACGATATGAGCTCCTGCCTCTATCATGGCTGTAACCATTTCCGAAGGAGATACACCCATCATGGTCCGGTATTCACCATCAGGGCTTCCTTCAAAAGTCATGGTGGCTATTACAATGCATTTTGTGTTTTCTCTTGCAGCTCTTACAGCAATTGATGCCTCATCAATGGCCGACATTGTTTCAATTATGATAATGTCCGCCCCTCCTGCTTCAAGTCCGGTTGCCTGTTCTTTGAAACCATTGTACAACTCTTCCTCTGTAACATCGCCCATTATCAGCATCTTCCCTGTAGGGCCAACCGATCCGGCAACATGTTTTAAAACACCTGCAGCCTGACGCGATATGGCAGCAGCAGCTTTATTGAGTTCGAAAACCCTGTCGCCCAGGCCATACTGCGAAAGCTTGAAAATATTGCCGCCAAAACTGTTGGTTTCAATAATATCGGAACCCGCCTCAATATATGCTTCAGCAATACTGAGAACATCATGTCTGCGGGTAACATTCCACAATTCAGGACATTCCCCGGGTTTAAGTCCTGTTGCCTGAAGAAAGGTCCCCCATGCGCCGTCGGAAAGGAGGATCTGCTTCTTTTCAAGTTTATCCAGTATAGACATTTGATTTGATTATTATATTAAAGGGCTCAGGACGCAGGGAGGAGAAGCCATGCGCCTTGGCCTTCAAAAAACCCACCCCCAGCCCCTCCAGGGAGGGGAGCGTTAAGCCCTGAGTCGTGTGTCCTGCGCCTTTTTACAATTTGAACGCCTTCCTGATCTTATCCACATAGTCGAGTTTCTCCCAGGCAAAAAACTCAACCTTCTTTGTGTAGGATTTCTTTCCGTTGTTGTTGAGGTTCCGGGCTTTGCTTCCTGGTACTTCATAATATACATCAACATTTTCTGAGTAGCAATCCCTTCCGAAATGACCGTAAGAAGCTGTTGGGAGGAACACAGGATTCTTGAGTCCGAATCTCTGAACTATGGAGTATGGCCTCATGTCGAACAGTTTGTTTATTGCCAGGGCTATCTCTCCGTCGTGAAGAACATTACCTTTTTTATCCTTAACTTTTGCAGTCCCGTATGTATTTACATAGAGTCCTACAGGTTGCGCAACCCCGATGGCATATGCAACCTGTACAAGAACCTGGTCACAGACACCGGCAGCCACAAGGTTTTTTGCTATATGGCGGGCAGCATAGGCTGCTGACCTGTCAACCTTTGAGGAGTCTTTTCCCGAGAATGCACCGCCGCCATGAGCGCCATGTCCGCCGTATGTATCAACGATTATTTTCCGTCCTGTAAGTCCTGTATCGCCATGAGGTCCGCCAATAACAAATTTTCCTGTCGGATTCACAAGAAGCCGGTATCCGCTGTTGAACAGTTTCTGTATCCTGGCAGGCAATGTTTTCTTTACCCTGGCGATAAGTATAATTTCAATATCTTCTTTTATTTTCGTCTGCATTGCCTTTTCTGCAACCTTTTCAGCCTTATGTGATTTGTCTTTGGGTGTAACAAATTCATCATGCTGTGTGCTGATAACAATTGTATCGATTCGCAACGGATTGTTTTCATCATCATATTCAACAGTTACCTGCGATTTGCTGTCGGGTCTCAGGTACTTCATCTGTTTTCCTTCATGTCTTACAGCAGCCAGTTCCTCAAGAAGTCTGTGAGCCAGCTCGATTGTAAGCGGCATGTAGTTATCCATTTCGCGGCATGCATATCCGAACATCATACCCTGGTCGCCGGCTCCCTGTTCTTCAGGCTTTTCGCGTACGACACCCTGGTTGATATCTTTCGACTGTTCATGTATAGTTGAAATTACGCCGCATGAATCACAATCGAAACGGTATTCGGCTTTTGTATAGCCGATATTCCGTATGACTTCCCTTGCTGTTTCCTGAACATCAACCCAGCCTTCGGTACGAACTTCTCCGCCACATACAACTAATCCTGTTGTTACGAAAGTTTCGCATGCTACTTTTGATTCCGGGTCCCAGCGGAGGAATTCATCAAGCAGAGAGTCTGATACCTGGTCGGATACCTTGTCGGGATGTCCTTCTGAAACTGATTCTGAAGTAAATAGATATGCCATAAAACAAGTTTTAGTTTAACATTAAACAACAATACGGAAGTTTGGTTGATTGAATGGTAGGGAATCTACGCGGTTTAGCATTTTTTTCCTGTGGTTGCAATCAGCACAAATCTTTCCACAAATAATAATAGCGCAAAGTTACGAAAAAAAAATTCCAATAACAAAATTAAGATCAGCTTGTACAGGGGCAACGCACGAAGAAATATAAAACTGACAGCCTATTAACAAATTAGTAAGGATTATTAACGGCCTTTCGAAATAGAAATAGTTTTTTAGTCGGTTGTTGACAATATTGTGTTATAATATTGT